>ERZ772889.346-NODE-346-length-51865-cov-4.295175_pt1 | contig 51865 bp, 46 predicted proteins | sample MGYA00512127_ERZ772889 | MGnify/ENA primary metagenome ERZ772889 (study PRJEB29015, sample SAMEA2737689) | human gut metagenome | biome: human gut; feature: human-associated habitat; material: faeces | place: China | collected 2012 ...
GGGATTTTCCGGAAGTGTATCCTCACTTCCTGTCCTTGCTGTTTTACCCCTCTATCAGTTAAAGTCAGGAGAACCGGGAAAATGCAAAGGAATTTGGCAGGTAGTACGGGAACCGAAAATATGGTATGATTATGGGCAGGATATCAGAAGAATCAGGAGTTGAATAAACTGTGAAGAAAGAAGAAATTTTTGAATATGTGAAGAAACAGTATGGTACGATGCCGGAGTATTTATGGGCACAATCACCAGATAATGCTGTGCTGCGACATAAGAATGGAAAATGGTATGCTGTGGTCATGAGCGTTGAAAAATGCAAACTCGGATTAGAAGGAAATGAATTTGTCGATATTATGGATGTAAAATGTAATCCGGAAATGACATGTATGATTATTCAGACCTTTGGATTTTTGCCAGGATACCATATGAACAAACAGCACTGGATCACAATTTTACTAGATGGTTTGGTCAGTGAAGCAAAGATACTGGACTTTTGGGATATGAGTTATGACCTGATTGATGGTAATTTTAAAAACTAAAAAGAATATGAGGTGAGTACAATAGCAAAATCAGTAAAAAACGAACATTATGTACCAAGAAGATATTTAAGCCATTTTGCGAATGAAAAGAGATTTTTTGTGTTTGATAAGGAAAAAGAGCAAATCAGACCGGGATCAATAGAAGACTATGCCAGTGAGAGATACTTTTATGATATTGATTTCGAGGCACTCAAGGCAGATAAGATGCAACAAGATCCAGACTTTGTGTTTGAACCAGAAATTGAAAAAATAATGAAAGAAGTGGATGAACAGCATATTGAAAAATGGTTTGGAGAAAATGTTGAGACATGGTTATTTGATCCAATAGATACTATTATCTCAACGTTTGTAATGAGTAATCCTGCGAAATTGAATGTTACAGAAGTGATTTCAGAAAAGAATCTCGATTATCTTTCGTTATATATTTCGCTACAGATAATTAGATCAAAAGAATTTAGAAATTATATAATTGAAATGAATGAAAGAGTACCAGTATTATTGGCGAAGAAAATGGCTCTTCAAAAAAAGGATTATGAGCAGCTTGAGTTTTTGGAAAATATCAAAATGAAAGTCAAAAATAAAAATTATGAAAAACTTTTACATGCTCAAATTTTAATGAATGAAGAGGTTTCGTATAAAGTTGCTGAAATGCTTCGCAGTAAAATATGGGTGATAGGATATAACACATCTGATGTAGATTTAATAACATCAGACAATCCAGTTGTGAGATATGGGCGGTTGGGAAAACATGGGTTGAATAGTAAAGGAATCGAAATAATGTTTCCTATTACCCCCAAATTGATAATATGTATTCGAGATCCAGAATATTTTTGGTTCGATGCAGATGTACACAAACACTTTCAGAAATTAGCAAAAGATGAAATCGAATATTACAATTCATTTCAAGTATTACAAAGTTATAGATATGTTTTTGGTAAGAAAAAGGAATTTCAATCAGTGAGCGACATTATAAAACACAGACCGGAACTAAAAGATATTAACAGAGAGAAAATATTGATGGGATAATTATAAAATAGTATATATAAAAGAAAACCGAGGATTTTGAAGGGCATCTGAAGAAAAATTCAGACCCCTTCCTTTTTATCTCTATCCACAGTATACTTCAATTGCTTTAGCAACGAAGCAGCCGTACCCCTTTCGGCTGCATGATCGATGTTTTCGGTGAATTCGCCACCGGAAGCATACAGGGAACCAAGTTCGTTTAAAATCGTATTGGTACACTGGTAAAAATGCTTGGAAATATAATCTTGTAGGCACTTTACCAGCTTCTGGACTTCAAATTTTATGCAAAAATCACTCCACTTCCATTTCCGCCTTGATTTCATCCTCGGTTGCCGCCATTGCCTGTAAAGTCATGGTAAGAAGTTTTTCTAAGTCCCAGCCAAGCTGTGCGGCACCACGTTCAATTACTTCACGGGAACATCCGGCAGCAAAGCCTTTGCTTTTATATTTCTTCTTTAAGGATTTTAATTCCATATCTTTCATGCTCTTGGATGGACGCATCAGTGCGGCAGCCCAGATAAGACCGGTTAATTCGTCTGCGGCAAATAAAACCTTTTCCATTTCGTGAACCGGTTCCACATCAATGGTTGTGCCACATTCTACAGTAATGCCGTAGCCGTGGGAGCAGACCGCATGAATAATATCATCCGAAACGCCGTCTTCCTTTAATAATTCCGGAGCCTTAAGACAATGCTCGGCAGGATATAATTCGAAATCAATATCATGAAGCAGTCCCACGATACCCCAGTATTCGGCATCCTCGCCATAGCCTAATTCATTGGCATACCATTTCAGAACCGCTTCAACAGTAAGCGCATGCTGGATATGAAAGGGGTCTTTGTTGTATTTTTTCAGTAATGCAAAAGCATCATTTCTTGCAATGTGTTCCATTTTTTCGTCCTTCTTTCTTTTGTCAGTTCAGTAAAAATATACACCGGATAAAATAAATGTGCAAATCAAATTTGTGTGGAAAAAGGGCATTTTTTTGCATATAATAAGAGACATAAAATGAAGGGAAAGTGCAGATAAGGAAAGATGGAAAAAGGTATTTTGGAAGATATCCGAAACACTGGCATCGCAGTCTTGAGCTTTTTTATGTTTCAAAGACAGGCTGTACTGTCTGGTGTAATGGAAAGACCAACGTACTAAGAGATGATGACCTTGTGATTATAAACAGTGGAGAACCCCATGAAGTTTACGGCTTTGGTGAGGGAGAAATGGCAGACAGCATGGGAATCTATTTTGATGAAAATATTAACAACCGTCTACGTGGTGTAAGCAGGCGGGAAAGCCTTGAAATTATACTGGAACGCTATGAAGGCAAAGTTCTTTCCGAAGAAGAAAAAGAACATTTGATGGAAAGGAAGAATAGCCGTTACCGGGAGCTTTTAGGAAGCATGAGTAAAAAGGATGTTTCAGATGAAGTAAGGGATACCCTGCGGGAACTTAGGGAAAGAGGTTATCGTCTTGCCATCGGTTCTTCCAGCAAGAATGCGAAATATATCTTGGAAAAGACAGGGCTTACAGAAATGTTTGATGCTATTTCCGATGGAACCAATATTTCCCATTCCAAACCGGATCCGGAGGTATTCTTGAAGGCAGCAGAATTCATAAGCCTGGCTGATTTCAGCCGGGCTTAAAGTGGTAGCACATCAGAAAGGAGCTGCCGGTGGCAGCTCCTGTAAAGAAAAACAGGAGGGAGAACATGACAGGATTAAGAAAAGATTTTTTATGGGGCGGAGCAACTGCCGCCAATCAGTGTGAAGGAGCGTATAATGAAGGTGGCAGAGGACTTGCAAATGTAGATATCTGTCCGGCAGGAAAAGACCGTTTCTGGGTGATGTCAGGACATGATGTAAAGTTTACACCGGATGCAGAGCATCTTTATCCGGCAATGGAAGCCATTGATTTTTATCATCACTATAAAGAAGATATTGCATTATTTGGTGAGATGGGATTTAAGACTTTCCGCCTGTCTGTTGCCTGGAGCAGGATTTTTCCAAAGGGAGATGAGGCAGAGCCAAACGAAGAAGGACTTAAGTTTTACGAAGATGTTTTCCATGAGTGTCATAAATATGGAATTGAGCCGCTGGTGACGATTACACATTTTGACTGCCCGATTCATCTCATTGAAGCCTATGGCGGCTGGAAGAACCGGAAGTTAATTGATTTTTATAAAAATCTTGTTACCGTTCTTTTTACCCGTTATAAGGGTCTGGTAAAATACTGGATTACCTTTAATGAAATCAACATGATTTTGCATCTTCCGTTTATGGGTGCGGGACTGACCTTTGAAGAAGGCGAGAATGAAACAGAAGCAAAATATCTTGCAGCCCACCATGAGCTGGTGGCATCTGCAGAGGCAACAAAGATTGGACATGAAATTGACCCGGAAAATCAGATTGGCTGCATGTTAGCAGCGGGACAGACTTATCCTTATTCCTGTAATCCGAAGGATGTTTGGAAGGCGCAGCAGGCAGACCGGGAAAACTATTTCTTTATTGATGTGCAGGCGCGGGGAGAATATCCGGCTTATGCAAAGAAATTTTTTGAGCGGGAAAAAATTACACTGGATATTACAGAAGAAGATAAAAAGGTCTTAAAGGAAAATACCGTAGATTTCATTTCTTTTTCCTATTATGCATCCAGATGTGCCAGTGCCGATGAAAAAATCGATACCACCGATGGCAATGTATTTGCGTCTGTGAAGAACCCGTATCTTAAGGCAAGTGACTGGGGCTGGCAGATTGACCCGCTTGGACTTCGCATTACCATGAACACACTCTATGAACGTTACCAGAAGCCATTATTTATCGTAGAAAACGGACTTGGTGCAGTAGATAAGCCGGATGAAAACGGCTATGTGGAAGACGACTACCGGATAGCATATCTCAGCGAGCATATCAGGGCAATGATAGCTGCTGTGGAAGAGGACGGTGTAGACTTACTGGGCTATACCACATGGGGCTGCATTGATCTGGTAAGTGCCTCCACCGGAGAAATGAAGAAACGATACGGCTTTATCTATGTAGATAAAGATAATGAGGGAAGAGGAACCTTGAAGAGAACCAAAAAGAAATCCTTTTACTGGTACAAAAAAGTAATCGAAAGTAACGGAGAAATTCTAAGATAAACGGCTGTTATTATCTTAAAAAATATTGCATATTTATGAAAAAATAGGAAAAAAAGTAAAAAAAACCCCTTGTTCTATCGGAAAACCTGTTTTATAATAGTGGGAAAAATGAACAGGAAATACGGAGGAAGAAGTAGAAATGAGCAAGAAACTGATTATCGTAACATCACCGCCAGCTTGCGGGAAAACATATATTTCAAAAGAACTGGCAAAGAGATTAAACCATATTGTATATCTGGATAAGGATACTTTAATTACATTATCCAAACAGATTTTTGTAGTGGCTGGACAGCCATATAATAGAAGCAGTGATTTCTTTGAGAAGAACATTCGTGATTATGAATATGAATGTGTCGTAAATCTGGCACTGGAGGCATTGGAGTATGAAGATCTGGTTCTTATCAATGCACCATTTACAAGAGAAATCCGTGATATGGAATATATCAAGGGTCTGAAAGCCCAGTTGGCAAAGAAAGATGCTACATTAGTAACAATCTGGGTACAGACAGATCCGGAAATCGTTCATGAGAGAATGATTACCAGAGCATCTGACCGTGATGATTGGAAGTTAGAGCACTGGGATGAATATATTGCATCCTGTAACTTTGAGATTCCGGAAGATCTGCATGATCCGAATGTAAAAGATGATTTACTGATTTTCAATAACAACAATGATGAAGAGTTTGAAAAGTCCATGAAAGAGATTACTGGAATCTTAAATGAGACTATCAATCAGGACTAATTACATAGTTTAAAAGTGGAACCCCGGGCAAAATGCTTCTTATGGGAAGAGAAGTATTTTGCCCGGGGATTTTTTACTTTACAGGAAATTGCTTTCCTGTAAAGTAAAAAATGCTCCGCGAGGATGCGCACTGCGGCGTATAAGGTAGATGTCGCAAGCGACCGCCGCAGGCGCGAGAATGCGCCAAGGCACATTCTTTTTTATAACAGAATGTGGAGAACTTTTTGTATTTGTGCTATGATATGAATATGTGGAGCATATATGGAATGGATATCCGGCTGTTAAAAGAGCATCCGGAATATAAAGAACAAATAAAATTGCTTCCCACACGTTGGGAGAAGGTAAATAAAATAAAAAAAGAAGAGGACAGACTGCGGAGTCTTGCTGCAGGCATCCTGCTTTCCTATGGGCTACGGGAAAATGGTATAGATTTAGATGCCTGTCAGCTTATAATGGGAACCCATGGCAAGCCGCAGGTGGCAGGCTGTGAGGGACTGCATTTTAATCTGTCTCACACAGGAAACTATGCAGTGGCGGTATTTTCTGATGCACCGGTTGGAATTGACATCGAACACCGGAGAGCATTAAAGCAGACGCTTTTGGACAAGTGCTGCACAAAGGACGAGCAGGCATGGATACAGAGCCAGCCGGATAAAGAAATGGCATTTGTACGTCTCTGGACAGCCAAGGAAAGCTATGTAAAATGGAGTGGCGAAGGAATTACCTTTCCATTAAAGAACATTGCAGTTCACCGGAGGGAGAATGGCATCGCATCTTATCCGAAGAAAGATGGCATAGCACTTTACCGGGAAGGCATCCTGCAGCCGGTAAACTTCGCAGAGCATGATGAGATACCGGATTACCACATCTGCGTGTGCACGGAGTCTGAGAAAGAAAATGCGGCAGAAATTATATGGCTACAAGAGGACAGCTTCTCATGAGCAATGTCAGCGCATGATTCACATTTGCTGTCTGCTAATTATGGGGCGGGGGAAGTGACAGAAAGGCAGAAGAAGGATGAAAAAATATAACACTGTTATCTTTGACTTGGATGGAACCTTATTAAACACATTAAAGGATTTGACTGATGCAACCAATTATGCATTGGAAAAATATGGACAGCCACAGCACAGTATAGAGGATGTCCGGAAATTTGTCGGAAATGGCATCCGCAAGCTGATTGAGCGTGCGTTAGAGGGCGGAGAGGAAAATCCGGAATTTGAGCATGTATTTGCAGCTTTTAAAGAATATTATGGTGAGCATTGTAATGACACCACCTGTCTTTATCCGGGCGTGGAAGAAATAATTACTTCCTTAAAGGGACAGGGCTATCGCCTTGCAATTGTTTCAAATAAAGCAGATTTTGCAGTAAAGGAATTACAGCAGATTTATTTTAAAGGAAAGATTGAAGTTGCCATTGGAGAAAAAGATGGCATTCGTAAGAAACCCGCACCTGACACTGTTATGCAGGCGTTAAAGGAGCTTGGAAGCAGCAGGGAAGAAGCGGTCTATGTAGGCGATTCTGATGTGGACATTGCAACAGCAGCAAATTCCGGTATGCCATGTATCAGTGTGACCTGGGGATTCCGGAATGTTCCATTTTTAAAGGAGCATGGAGCAACACATCTGGCAGCTAGTGCTGAAGAATTGTATGCAATTTTAGATGAATTCAATGCGTAAAAAGGAGAATGGCAAATGGAAATTATCCGACAGATGCAGGAGCGGAAGGACTTGACGGAACGGGAAAGAAATATTCGTGATTATCTGATGGAACATCCGGAGGCTGTCATTTCCATGACAGCAAAGCAGTTAGGGGAAGTTTCTTATAGCAGTACTGCAGCTGTAAGCCGCTTTTGCCGGAAAATCGGCTGTCAGGATTATGGAGAATTCCGGCTGCGTTTCCTAAGTGAATTGCAGAGTACGGAGGGTGGACAGGAGACGACCACAGAGCATTTTGTAATACAGCAGCAGGAAAATGCCATGACCATTATGAATAAGATTGCGGACATTGACACCCTTGCCGTTGAAAAGACAAAGCGTCTTCTTACGATTGATCAGCTGGCGCGGGTGGGAAAAATGGTGCATGAGGCCAAGTACATTGATTTCTATGCCTTTGATATGAATATACATCTGGCACGCTACGGCTGCAGTCAGTTCTTCCATTGCGATAAGGTGGCAAATACTTATGCGGAAGATAATATACAAAGGATGATGGCATTGCAGAATAATGAAAATCATCTGTCCATCATGATTAGTCATACCGGAAATAATAAGAAGCTGGTGGAACTGGTAAGGGATTTACATCGGGCAAAAGCAAAAACCATTCTGATTACATCCCAGGGCAAAAGCAGGATGAAAGCATATGTTGATGAGGTTCTGCTGACACCAAGAACACTGACAGAGTGTGGAAGTATCCGGATGGAAGGACTGTGGACAGTGGCATTTTCCGCAGCAACAAAATACCTTCTGGATGTTATGTTTGCAATGGAATTTTCTGCCGGTTATGATGAAAATATAAAACTGAGCAAGCAATATTATGAGATTGGTGCAAAGAACCTGTGTGATACAGAAAAATCATAGCAATAAAATGAAACAAAATTTCAAGATTTCATTCATAAGAGCCGATTCTTTTGAAACGATCATTCAAAATCCGTCACACTTGTTGCAGAGAACAGAAAACATGTTATCCTTGGGCTGTAAGGAAGACATCGCCATATGTCCCTTGCATTTATAGCATGTTGGAGTCCGGAAAATAAATTTCGGGCTCCGTTAAAAAAGGAGTGACGCATATGAAATTAAAGAAGAAAATGAAACGAATGTTAGAAGCAAATCTGATGAATGTAATACTTGCAACAGAGCAGCAGGGATTAAAGAAGCTGATGATTCATTTCTTAGAGACTTTGTAACTGCAATTTTATGACTGGAAATAATGTAACTGTAATATTACATTTATAAAATGGGGATATTATCAGGAGGGAGACGCATATGAGCATAACAGTAAATCTTTATTATACTGGTGAAAATGGAAATGCATTAAAATTTGCTCAGGAGATGGAAAACAGCGGAACAGCAGATGCAATCCGCCGGGAAGAGGGCAATTTAAGATATGAATATTTTCAGCCGCTGCAGGATAAGGAAACAGTACTTCTGATAGACAGCTGGGAGAGCCAGCAGGCACTGGATGTGCACCATGCTTCTCCGATGATGCAGACCATTGCGGCATTGAGGGATAAATACGACCTTCACATGAGAGTAGAACGTTACGTATCGGACGATGAAACCACGCAGGATGATAAATTCATTCGAAAATAAGCAGCGGATATAGAAGACACGAGGTATGTTCAGACAAACAATGGTTGGTTGAAACATACTTCGTGTCTTTTACGTTACTAAGAAGCTATAAAGCACGGTCTATGACAGAACCTGCATGTAGAAAGTTTATCCGTGCAGTCCGGTATACAACTGATAATATTTACCCTTCTGGGCAATTAGTTCATCGTGGCTGCCCCGTTCAATAATGCGGCCCTGTTCTAATACCATGATGCAGTCACTGTTCTTAACAGTGGAGAGTCGGTGGGCAATGACAAAGGTTGTTCTGCCTGCCATCAGTTTATCCATACCATCCTGAACGATACGCTCGGTTCTAGTATCGATGGAGCTGGTTGCTTCGTCAAGAATCAGTACCGGAGGATTGGCAACAGCTGCACGGGCGATGGCAAGTAACTGACGCTGTCCCTGGCTTAAGTTGGCACCATCACCGGTCAGCATGGTATTGTAACCATCCGGAAGATGGCGGATAAAGGAATCAGCATTGGCAAGCTTTGCAGCAGCGATAACTTCATCGTCGGTAGCATCCAGTTTACCGTAGCGGATATTTTCCATTACGCTGGCGGTAAAGAGGTGGGTATCCTGTAATACGATACCAAGAGAGTGTCTTAAGTCAGCTTTCTTAATCTTGTTGATATTGATACCGTCATAACGGATTTTACCATCCTGGATATCATAGAAACGGTTAATCAGGTTCGTAATGGTGGTCTTACCAGCACCGGTAGAACCGACAAAAGCAATTTTCTGACCGGGAGTAGCAAATAATTTTACATTGTGTAAGACAATCTTATCATCATTATATCCAAAGTCTACATCATCGAAGACCACATCTCCCTTTAACTCTACATAGTCAATGGAGCCGTCTGCCTGATGCTGGTGTTTCCAGGCCCAGCGTCCGCTTCGGGTATTGGAGGTCTCTACAAGCTTTTCTCCGTCTTTTTCTACATTGACAAGAGTAACATACCCTTCATCTGTTTCAGGTGTTTCATCCAAAAGGGTGAAGATTCGCTCGGAACCTGCCATAGCCATAACAATACTGTTTAACTGCTGGCTGACCTGGTTGATTGGCATATTAAAGCTCTTGTTAAAGGTTAAGAAACTTGCCAGTCCGCCCAGTGTAAATCCACCGATGCCATTTAAGGCGAGGACACCACCAACCATGGCACAGAGTACATAACTGATGTTACCAATCTGGGCATTTGCCGGCATTAAGATATTGGCAAATTTGTTGGCATTGTCAGCACTGCGGAAAAGCTGATCATTTAATTTGTTAAAAGCTTCGATACTTTCTTCTTCGTGGCAGAAGACTTTAATTACCTTCTGACCATCCATCATTTCTTCGATAAAACCATTGGCTGCACCAAGGTCACGCTGCTGAGCGATAAAGTATTTACCACTTTTTCCGGCAAGATTTTTCGTGACAAGGAGCATGACACCAACCATTACAAGAGTAAGAACAGTCAGTGGGATATTCAGGATAATCATGTAAATCAGTACACTGACAATGGTAATGACACTGTTGATTAACTGCGGAATACTCTGGCTGATCATCTGACGAAGGGTATCAATGTCATTGGTGTATACAGACATGATATCGCCGTGGGCATGCGTGTCAAAGTATTTAATTGGCAGTGTTTCCATATGGGTAAACAAATCGATTCGCAAATCATTTAAAGTACCCTGCGTAACATAAATCATAATCTTAGAATAAGCAAAGGTACTTAAAACTCCCACACCGTAAAAGCATGCAACACGAAGGATGGCAGCAGCCAGCGGTGCAAAGTCCTTATCCGGTGAATTCAGAATCGGGATAATATAGCTGTCAATCAGGGTTTTCATAAACATGGTTCCCTGGGTGTTGGCAAGAACACTTAATACAATAAAGACAAGTACCAGGAAGCAGGCAATTCCGTATTTCCGGAAAATGTAAGCCATCAGACGGCAGAATAATTTGCCCGGATTCTTTACTTTCCTTTTTTCAGCCATTACTGAGCACCTCCATTCTCATCAAAGTCACCACCGCCGCCGGTCTGGGATTCATAGACATCACGGTAGATGGCATTATTTGCTAATAATTCTTCATGGGTTCCAAAGCCGTTAATCTTACCTTCATCTAAGACAATAATGCGGTCAGCACTCTGGACACTGGAGATTCGCTGGGCAATAATCAGCTTGGTTGTACCCGGAATCTCTTCGGCAAAGGCTTTGCGGATTTTTGCATCAGTTGCGGTATCTACGGCACTGGTGCTGTCATCCAGAATCAGAATTTTCGGTTTCTTTAAGAGGGCACGGGCAATACAAAGACGCTGCTTCTGACCACCGGATACGTTGGTTCCCCCCTGTTCGATGTATGTATTGTATTTATCCGGAAAAGTGTTGATAAAATCATCGGCACATGCTAATTTGCAGGCACGGATACATTCTTCTTCCGTAGCATTTTTATCGCCCCAGCGCAGGTTATCAAGAATTGTACCGGAGAAAAGTACGTTTTTCTGCAGTACAACGGCAACCTGGTTACGCAGGGTATCAAGGTCATACTTTCTTACATCAATGCCGCCAACGGAGACAGAGCCTTCAGTTACATCATACAGACGGCTGATTAAGTTCACCAGACTGGACTTGGAACTTCCGGTTCCGCCTAAGATACCGATGGTTTCACCGGAATGAATAGACAGATTGATATCGGAAAGAACCGGCTCAGCCGCATCTTCTTTATAGCTGAAGGCAACATGGTCGAAGGTAATACTTCCGTCTTTTACTTCCATAACCGGATGCTTTGGGTTATTTAAGTTACTCTTTTCGTTTAATACTTCAGAAACCCGGCGGGCACTGGCAACACTCATGGTAATCATGACAAATACCATGGAGAGCATCATCAGGCTCATCAGAATATTCATACAGTAGGTTAAGAGACTCATCAGCTCACCGGTAGTGAGGCTGCTGTTTACAATCATCTTTGCACCAAGCCAGCTGATTAAAAGAATACAGGTATATACCGTAAACTGCATGGCAGGAGCGTTGAAAACAACAACATTTTCAGCCTTTATCAAGAGCTTGTAAATATTTCCGCTGGCTTTCTTAAAAGTAGAAGCTTCATGGTCTTCACGGACATAAGCTTTTACGACACGGATAGCGGAAACATTTTCCTGGACTCTTGCATTTAAGTCATCATATTTTGGAAAAGCTTCATTAAAATATTTGGTAGCAAACCGGATGATGATAGCAAGCACACCACCTAAGAGGATAACGGCAATCAGATAAACGCTGGCAAGCTTCGGACTGATAAAGAAGGACATTGCCATGGCACAAATCAGACTGGCCGGTGCTCTCGTACACATGCGGAGGATCATCTGGTAAGCATTCTGCAGGTTGGTGACGTCAGTAGTCATACGGGTAACAAGACCTGCAGTGCTGTATTTATCAATGTTAGCAAAGGAAAAGGTCTGAATATTTTCAAACATGGATTTCCTTAAGTTACGGGCAAATCCGGTGGATGCCCGGGCACCATATTTTCCACCCATAATTCCGGCAAACAGGGAGAAGCATGCAGCAACGACCATCCAGGCACCGACTACATAGATGTGATGGATGTCACCCTTGTTGACACCATTATCAATGATGGAAGCCATCAGAAAAGGAATTAAAGTTTCCATCAGAACCTCAAGAATCATAAAGATAGGAGTTAAGATGGAATCACGTTTAAATTCTTTAATCTGGGCAGCTAAAGTCTTTAACATAAATTTCACTTCCTTTTTTCTAAATTGTATGCTATAACATAAATGTTAGCATACTAACAGATATTGTTATATAACAATATTTTTTATATGTCAATGAATTTTTTGGGAAAGAAAAGAAGGATTATGAAATGTGCAAAGAGAGAAAACTTGGAAACGATATCCGGGTCATACACAATATGATAGGGATGTACTGCGACCGGTATGGTGCGGATCACCGAGATGGTGTGGCACCGATGCAGGGGCGGACACTGGGCTTTTTATATTGTAATAAAGATAAGGTCATCTGCCAGAAGGACATCGAGCAGGAATTCTTAATTTCCAGGGCAACGGCAAGCAAAATGTTACAGTCCATGGAGAAAAAGGAGCTGATTACCAGAAAAGAACTAAAAGAGGACGCACGATTAAAGCAGATTCTTCTGACGAAAAAAGGGGAACAGCAGCATTTGAAAATGATGAACTTCTTTTCTGGAGTGGAGAAGCTCCTGGTGGATGGAATGACAAAAGAGGAAGCGGATGAGCTATCCTCTCTTTTAAAGCGGGTGCGCCATAATCTTGAGAAGAATCTGTAAAGATTAGGAAAAGTCATAAGGAAAAGAGAAGGTTCTACTTCCTATATATATGACTTTTTGCTATAATAGATGCAAACGAAGAAAAGGGAGGAGCAGGAGATGATTATTTTCTGGTTAGCACTTTTTGTAATATTACTGATTATAGAGATTATTACGGTAGGACTGACAACCATCTGGTTTGCAGGCGGAAGCATGGCAGCCCTGATTGTGGCAGCAGTAGGAGGTCCAGTCTGGCTGCAGGTAATTTTATTCCTTGTGGTATCTTTTGTATTGTTATTCTTTACAAGACCATGGGCAGTAAAATATTTAAACCCGCATAAGACCCGGACGAATTACGAGGATGCCATCGGAAAGACCGTACGTGTAACAATGAAGATTGACAATATCGAAGAGACAGGAACAGCTGTATTAAACGGACAGGAATGGACGGCAAGAAGCAATGACGATGCAGTTACCATAGAAGCAGATACTACTGCAGAAGTTGTGGCAATAAGTGGTGTCAAACTGATTGTAAAACCACAGTAGAGTAAGAAAAGATAAGGCAGGCGATTGCATATGAAACTTGGAATGGTATTTGAAGGCGGAGCCAGCAGGACAATTTTTTCCTGTGGAGTGGCAGACGCATTTCTTGAAGAAAATATAATGCCTGATTATTTTATCGGCGTATCGGCAGGAATAGCCTTTGGCTTATCCTATTTGTCAAAGCAGCACGGCAGAAACTTAGAGCTTGCAAGAAAATATATGTCAGATGGCAATTATCAGGGATTTAAGTTCTTATTTGATAAGAACCGCAAGACCTTTTATAATCTGGATTACGTCTTTGATGAAGTGCCAAATAAATTACTGCCCTTTGATTATGATGCATTTGCAGCATTTCCGGGACAGGTGGAAGCAGCAGTGACCAACATTCATTCCGGTAAAGCAGAGTATCTTGAAGTGCCAAGAGACAGCTCCAGCATGTCAGTTATCGAAGCAAGCTGTGCACTTCCGGTATTTTTCAAGCCGGTGCAGGTAGGCAGACGCTATTATCTGGATGGCGGCGTGGCAGATTCCGTTCCATTTGAGAGGGCATTAGAGCAGGGCTGCGATAAGGTAATTGTCGTACTGACAAGAGAGCGTGGCTATGAGAAGCATACGGATGGAGGAACGAAGATTTCTTCTGCATTATATCGGCGTTATCCAAATATCGTAAAGGATTTGAAGGAGCGTCCAGCAAAATATAATGAGTCCATGCAAAAATTATTCCGGTTGGAAAAAGAAGGACGCGTTTTTGTAATTGCACCGGATACGACCCATGGGGTAGGCAGAACCGAAAGTGACCCGAAGCGGTTAGAAGAATTATACGAAGAAGGTTATCTTGAGGGAAAAGAACAGATGGTAGCATTAAAGAATTATTTGAAGAAGTAAGAAGCAGGAATGATGAGTGAACAGATAGAGCAGGAAAAGACAATTCATTATAATGATGCAAAAATCTGGCAGATTGCATTTTTTTCCATGAATAATACAGCAGCAAATCTGTATCTGGCTTTGATGGGCTATATCTCATACTATGCCAATTCCATGGCTGGCTTTTCTGTTGTGTTGATTTCTTCACTGGTAACAGCAATGAATATTTTTGATGGTGTAACTGACCCTGTGGTTGGTTTTCTGTTGGATAAGAGTAAAGGACGGTTTGGAAAATTCCGTCCTTTTATGGTGGCTGGAAATATACTGATGGCAGTCAGTGCTGTTCTCCTGTTTGCGACAACACATCTGATTTCAAAGTGGGTACGGATTCCGTATTTTATTATTATCTATGCAATTTTTATTATCGGATATACCTTTCAGACTGTGGTTGCCAAATCGGGGCAGACGATTATTACCAATAATCCGAAGAAACGCCCGCTGTCCACTTATTTCGATTCCATTTTCATCATGGCGGCATACGGCGGCAGTGCCTTGTTTGTAGCCAATTATCTGGTGCCGAAATACGGTGGATTTACCAACGAAGAGCTGTATGTGGAGTATGTATTCTGGGTTGTGGTATTGTCGGCACTGGCAACACTTTTGGCGGTAATCGGAATCTGGAAGAAAGACCAGCCGGGACGCTATGAACATCAGCAGACACAGAAGATTAAGGTGTGGGATTTTTTCTTGATTTTAAAACAGAACAAGCCAATCCGTATGCTGATTATGGCAGCCTGCACCAACCGGTTTGCGGCAACGGTATACAGCCATACAACAGTAGGCGTTATGCTTTATGGCATCATGATGGAAAATTATGGAATCGCCGGATGGATTGGTGTGGTGGCAGCATTGCCAACGCTTTTGGTAGTGACCGTTGGCATCCGGGCAGCACAACGGATGGGACAGAAGAAGGCACTGGTATTATTTACGGGACTTGGCATTTTCTTCCAGTTACTATTGATTGTGGTATTGATGCAGGACAATATCAATACGGTTACTTTTAATCTCAAACATTTTAATGCCATTTCCTTCTGGTTTATGTTATTCTTTGTATTGTTAAATGGCTGTAAGTCCATTACAAATAATATGGTGGTGCCGATGATTGCAGACTGCTCCGATTATGAGCAGTACCGCAGCGGTAAATTTGTACCGGGACTGATGGGAGCACTGTTTTCCTTTGTAGATAAAATCTTTGCAGCACTGGGAACGGCATTTGTAGGACTGGTAATGTTACTGATTGGATATAATAAAACATTTCCGCAGATTGGTGATGCCTTGACACCGGTATTGCGTTATACAACCATATTCCTATTTTGCGGAACACCGATTATCGGCTGGGTAAGTTCTTTGATTGCGTTGAAATTTTACCGGCTGGACAAGAAGAAAATGAATGAAATTGCGGCAGCATTGCAGGAGGAAGAGATAGAATGAAAATCGTTTTTTTAGATGCAAAATCAATTGGAGAGGATATTGATTTATCCGCATATGATGCATTGGGAGAAGTTATAAAATATGATTTCTCGACAGCAGAGGAAGCGGCAGTACGAAGCGTGGATGCAGATGTGCTGGTACTAAATAAAGTAGAAGTTAACGAAAAGACCATTGGAAATGCAAGCCACTTAAAGCTTGTGTGTGTGACGGCAACCGGAACGAATAATCTCGATAAGGCATACCTTGAAAAACGTGGTATTACATGGCGCAACGTAGCGGGATATTCCACGGAATCGGTGGCACAGCATACCTTTGCCATGCTGTTTTATTTACTGGAAAAACTGCCTTATTATGACCGTTATGTAAAAGATGAAAAATATATCGGAGATAAAATGTTTACCCACTTTGATAAACATTTCGGAGAGCTGGCAAAAATGACCTGGGGCATTATCGGACTTGGAAATATCGGAAGAAGAGTTGCAGATATTGCAAAAGCCTTTGGCTGTCGTGTCATTTACTATTCCACTTCCGGACGGAACAGCCAGCCGGGCTATGAGCGTGTCAGCTTCGAAGAACTGTTAAAGGAATCGGATATTGTATCCGTTCATGCACCGTTGGATGAAAACACGTTGGATTTGATGAATAAAGAAGCTTTTCATCAGATGAAGAAAACGGCTATTTTCTTAAACCTTGGAAGAGGACCGATTGTGGTAGAAGAGGATTTGGCAGAAGCCTTGGAACAGGGTGAGATTGCGGCAGCAGGACTGGATGTCCTCCGGGTAGAACCGATGAGTCCGGAAAATCCGCTGCGCAGAATCAAAGACAGTGAGAAATTACTGATTACGCCGCATATTGCATGGGCGAGTGTGGAAGCCCGCACCCGCCTCATGGAGATTATCTGTGGTCAGATTCAGGAATTTTTCTCTAATGGAAGTCCGGAATCATAAGAGTTGTTTCCTAGCTCTAAGGAAAGTGCATCTAACTGTTCCCGGTAAACCGGCGTTCCAATTGGAAGCGTAAACAGTCTTGCAGTTTTATTTAAGATGGACTGATACCGGGTTCCCGCAGTATCCAGAAGGTCAAAGAAGGACTCATGGGAGACATCTTCTTTGTTCCATGGATTTCGCCAACGGAAATGACGAAGATTCAGCGGGTCTACCGTAAAAGTAAAGTAGTCACTTGGAATCAACGGAGAAATACATGCATAACCTAAAGTCTTTGCCTCGATTTTACGGGCAAGGACTTTTTTCTTGCCCTGCGGGTCACGAATCCATGCGGTATTAAGCTGCACAGCTTCTAAGGCAGCCTGCATGGAGCGGTAAGTAAAGCGGTACTCTTTATATGTGGAGCTGTAAGCCTTTAATAATAAAGAAGCAATAATGTGCCGTTCCTTCCGGCTGATGTGCAGGGTGGCACTCTGGTTGAATTCAGATGGCGCACAGTTTTTATAATAAGTAAGAAGCTCTGCATCAATATCTGTTTCCAGATATACATGATGACCAAAATAACCCTTATCATAAGTGCTATAGTGTGACTTGGCAAAGATATATGGATGACAGGTAGTATCTAAGACATAATGTCCAAGAAAGCCGCAGATATAGGAAATGGCAATCTGCTGTTCCGTCTCTTCCAAGAACAGGTCCTTACTTTTTAAAAGCTGGGTAAGAAAAACACCGGTATTTTTGTGGTGTGCCAACTGCCCGATATTTCCGGAAGAGCGAAGGTAGGACGGCAGGTAATAAAAGAAAATATCCGGTCCCTGTAAGCCCATACAGAATGCATGCGGAAATTTACGGATGCAGGAAACAAGATCCGGTTCCTCTAATTCACGAAAAGAATTCAGTCCAAATAAATAGTGGGTGGTAAATCCTGGCATAACAACAATCCTTTCAACTAATTATATTTTAAGTGATTGCAGCAAATTTTAAAGGGTGAGTTTTTTGCTATTTAAAAGTATCTTTTTCGGCTATAAAATACCGCAGTTCTAAAGTGCATGTTTTTCTTCCTGTGATAAAAACCGTCTTTCCAATGTTTGACAAAAGTACTGCACGGTTCGCCGAAATGCGGATGCATGATAAGGGCTGTTAGGGGCACCCGGAATTTCGTCTGGCATCCGGCAACGCTGGCACAGGACGTGCCAGCGAGGCGCATCTGAACATGGATGTGAATTTGCGCCGGTTGCCAGAACGAATGAAATGTAAATCGAAATTCCCAGTGCCCCTTGCAGGCTTTATGTCGCATCCGCATCCGGCGGACCGTGCGGTACTTCCGTCAAAGCAGGCGGAAAGACAGTTTACAATCAAGAAAAACATGCACTAAGAACTGCAGGCATTTCATATCAAAGAAAAAGATATCTTTTGAATATCAAAAACTCACCATTTAGAATTTCTTTCGTTGCAATCGCTTATATATAGATAATTAAAGTATAGCACTTTTTGCCAGGAAATATAATACAGAAGTTTGACAAAAAATGGATATTTGATATAATCCTGTGTGTGACGAATAATCCATGGAGATACGTGGTAAAATAGACAGGCAGCAGAGGAAAAAGAGAACTGGGAGTGAGGTTTTATTAATAAGCGGACAAAGCAAATACTGAAACTGGTTTTTGTAATTGCCATCGTAGCAATTATCATTTATACGTTCCGGGATTCAGCCGGACCAATTTTAAAGGAGCTTTCTACAACTGCACCTTGGGTGGTCATTACCATCTGCGGTGCCGGTGTTATGTATAATGTGGTAGAAGGATGGATTAATTATTCCTTCGCAAAGCAGTATAATCCACAGTTTACATACCGGATGGGTGTAGAGAGCGCCTTTTATTGCTCATTTTACCGTGTGGCAACCTTAGGCAGTGGTGCCGGTGTGGCAGCGGTATATTATTTCAATGAAAAAGGAATTCCGGTTTTTCAGGGAACCGGAATGTATATGGTAGAGTATGCGATTCATAAAGTAACGATTGCAATCTTTTCCATTATTTTCTTCCTGTTAAATTTCGGATTTATGAAGGAACATTATTCCGAATATTTTAATCTTCTGATTGCAGGATATGTGTTGACGGCAGTGATAGCAACTGCATTACTTTTATTCTGCTGTTCAAAGAAGTTCCATGGAATTTTACTTTTCCTGGTGGACAAGCTGAACCGCAAAGGAAAATTCGATGCGCAGGCAGCCATGTTACGGGAACAGTGTGGCATCTTAGAGGATGCAGCAGGCATGCTTCTGACCAAGGGAAAACTAATCGCATCCATTGTAGCTAAGAATCTGTTGAAATTTGCATTCTGCTATGGCATACCATTCGTGATTTTATATCGGGAATATGGATTGACACTGTTACAGTCCTGGGCAGTTACTTCCCTTGCTTTTATGCTGGCAGCAGTCATTCCGTCTCCGGCAGGAATCGGTTCCTCAGAGTTTGTATTTACCGCATTGTTTACAGTATTGGTAGGAACCGGAGAAGCCGGTTCTGCGGCACTGTTATACCGTTTTGCAACATTCGTACTTCCATTTGTTATCGGTGGTGTGGTGGTATTACTGCATAAGCGTATTGACCGACGGATTGCAAAACGCAAGGCAGATAAGGCACAGCAGTAAGGGAAAGAGAAGGAATTAAGATGAAAGAAAGAAAAGGAATCAGTGGCAGCACACTGAAAATCATTGCGATTATAACGATGTTAATTGACCATATCGGAGCCGGAGTTCTTGGCAGACTGCTGGTAGTCCGTGGTATGAATGAGGCGGCAGATCTGAATGCATGGATTGATGCCAACAGTACCCTGGTGATTACATATCAGATGATGCGTTTTGTCGGAAGACTGGCATTTCCGATTTTCTGTTTTCTTTTAATCGAAGGTTTTGAACATACACATGATGTGAAGAAATATGCACTTCGTCTGCTTTCCTTCTGCCTGGTATCTGAAATTCCATTTGACTTATTATTCAATGGAAAAATATTGGAATTCGGTTATCAGAATGTATTTTTTACACTGTTTATCGGACTGATGGTTATGTGTGGATTTCAGGCAGTGGAGAATCAGGAACGGTTTGCGAAGTTTAAGAAAGTTATTTTTGATGCGGGAATTCTTGTAGCAGGAATCCTTGCGGCAGAATTTTTAAATACCGACTATGCCGGAATTGGCGTTGCCTGCATCGTATTACTCTATGTATTCCGTAAGAAAAAATCCTACCAGCTGCTTGCAGGATGTATCGGATTTTCCTGGGAGCTTACTGCACCGCTGGCATTCATTCCGATTGCGTTTTATAATGGAAAACGTGGACTTTCTTTGAAATACTTTTTCTACATTTTCTATCCGGCGCACCTTCTGATTTTGTATATCATCTGCTGGGCAATGGGAATGGGACCGATTGCAGTCGCATAGATTTCTTTAAGATTTTGTGAAGAGGCTTGCAAACAAAAAAGACCTGCGTTATAGTAGCGGATGGACAGAAGTTCTGTCACAGAAGAAGACGGCAGGATTGTAAGAAATGAATGAGAATAAAGCAGAAAGAAATAAAATAGAACAGAATAAAAAACATTCAGCTAGACTTATCGAACTGGATTATAAGAAAACAAATATAAGAGCCGGACTCATTGCTTTTGCAGTGATGTTGGGCTTTTGTCTCTATGGTGGGGTAAATGTGCCAGTGGCAGCTGCCGCAGGGCTGATTTATTTTGGAATCAAAAATCTTAAGATTACATTGCCGGAGAAAGCCAATCCACTCTGGGCTGCTCTTGAAATTTTCTTAAGTGCCATCATGACAGAGCATATGGTGCAGTATCTTTTGCTGGATGCAGAGCTGCGGGAGAAAATCAGTGTGAATCACACCCGATGGAATGTGCTCTGCTGCATGGTCTTTTATCTTGCCCTGTTAGTGATTACAGCAAAGCCGAAGATTGCCTGCATGATAGGACATATTTTCCTTTTAAGCCTTGCAGGAATCAATTACTTTGTCTATCAGTTCCGTGGAAATGAATTTTCTTTCGGAGATTTGAAAGCGGCATCCACCGGACTTTCCGTAGCGGCAAATTATAAATTTGTATTGGAAGACCGGGCGGTCTATGTCATACTTCTTAGCATGATATATGTTGCCTTTATAAGGAAGCTGAATTTTGAATTTAAAAAGAAGTGGATGCTTCGGATCAGTGCCTTTGCGGCAGCACTGGTGATGGGAATTTATGTGGGAATTGCCACAGAAGATACGGTAATGGAATCCTGGGAACAGAAAGGAACTTACCGCAACGGCTATATCTTAAATTTTGTACTCAGCATCCGGGATTCCTTTGTGGCGGAGCCGGATGGATACTCAAAAGATTTGGTGGAAGAGATTTCCAAAGAATATCCGGCACCGGAGAATAAAGGCTCGGAAGATGACCCGACCATTATTGTCATTATGAATGAGTCCTTTGCGGATTTGAGTGTGATTTCCCATTATGGATTTGAGACAACGGAAGAGGTAACACCATTTTTTGATTCCATGGACACCAATGTCATTAAGGGATATGCACTGTCTTCTGTCTTTGGTGCAAAGACACCGGATTCCGAGTGGGAATTTCTGACGGGAAATTCCATGGCATTCCTGCCAAGCGGCTCCGTGCCTTATCAGCAGTATATGTCAAAGAAACCATATTCCCTGGTGAGCACCTTAAAGGAGCGGGGATATTCCTGCATTTCCATGCATCCTTACTATGCGTCCGGCTGGAGCAGAAGCAAGGTTTATCCGCTGTTGGGCTTTGATGATAGTCTCTTTATCGATGATTTTGACCAGACCAATATCATGCGGGAATATATTACGGACCAGGAATTATACAATAAAATTATTGACCAGTATGAGGCAAAGACTTCTGATGAAAAATTATTTATCTTAGGTGTTACCATGCAGAATCACGGTGGCTATACCGATTATTATGATAATTTCCAGAATACCATAAATCTTAAGAATCATTATTTCAGTGATGTAAACCAGTATTTAAGCCTGATTCATGAGAGCGATAAGGCACTGGAAAATCTGATTACTTATTTTGAAAATGTGGATGACAAGGTTGAAATCGTATTTTTCGGAGACCATCAGCCGAGCCTGAATAATAATTTCTATCAGTCCATGAATGGCAAAGGATTATCCGGTCTTACCCTGGATGAACTGCAGGAATTATTTACAGTACCATTTTTTGTATGGACGAATTATGACAGTGAAAGTAAAGATGTGGAACTGACCAGCCTGAATTATCTTTCCACAATGACCTTACAGCAGGCGGGCATTGAACTGCCGGCATATAATCAGTTCTTAGCAGACTTGCAGGAAGAGATACCGGCAATGAATTCCAGAGCATTTTATTCGAAGAGTCAGGGCGAATTCCTGCATTATTACGATGCGCAGGGGGAAGATGTAGACCTTCTGAATCAGTATAATATCCTGCAATACAACAACATGTTTGAAAAAGAAAAAGACAAGGATAAAAATCTTTTTCCGTATTATGAAACATCGGATTAAAGAGTGAAAAACATAGAGAAGTGAAGTGTATGGGAAAAACGGAGAGGCAGGGGGAAAATGTACCGGATTTATCTTGTGGAAGATGATACAATTATAGCCAGAAGTATTAAGAAGCATTTAGAAAACTGGGAATATGAAGTGCAGTGCACAAAAGATTTTTCAGCAGTTACAAAAGAATTTGCGGAGTTTGCACCGCAGCTTGTGCTGATGGACATCGGTCTGCCTTTCTACAATGGCTATTACTGGTGCGGTGAAATCCGCAAAATTTCCAAGGTGCCGATTATCTTTCTCTCTTCAGCTGCGGACAATATGAATATTGTCATGGCTGTGAATATGGGAGCGGATGATTTTATTGCAAAGCCTTTTGACTTAAGTGTCCTAACGGTAAAGGTACAGGCGATGCTGCGGCGCACCTATGATTTTACGGAGACCGGAGAAATGCTGACCTATCACGGAGTGATGCTTCAGGTGGCGGAAGCAGTCCTTACCTATCAGGATAAGAAAGTGGAACTTACCAGGAATGAACTGCGGATTCTAAAGACACTGATGGAAAATAAGGAAAAGGTAGTCTCAAGAGATACGCTGATGACAAAGCTCTGGGAAAGTGACTGCTTTGTGGATGAGAATACACTTTCCGTAAATGTAAACCGCCTTAGGAAGAAGCTTTCAGATGCAGGTCTAGAGGATTTTATTCTTACGAAGAAGGGAATCGGGTATCGGCTGAAATGAGATTTGTCAAAAATTATCTGAAGGAAAATCTGAAATGGCTGTTGTTAGTGCTTGCCTGCTTTGGAATCCTGTGCTTTGTAATCGGATTTGAGCAGGTGCCGCTGGCACAATGGGGATATGCGGCATTTTTGTGTTTCTTCCTGTTTTTGCTGGTAGTAATCATAGACTTTACAAGGCGTTATCTGCATCATAAGAAACTGGAAAAGCAGACTTCTGAAATTGCAGTGACAATGGATAAGCTGTCATTGCCACGGGGACAGATGGAAACGGATTATCAGGAATTGCTTCGCTCTTTATATATCACCCTGCAGCAGCAGATTAATGAGCTGGAAAACGGGCAGGTGGAGCAGGCAGAATATTTTACCATGTGGGTGCACCAGATTAAGACGCCGATTGCGGCACTGCGCCTGCTGCTGGCAGAGGAAGAGGATGAGCGGAGCCAGGAAATGTGGGAAGAGCTTTTCTCCATTGAGCAGTATGTGGAAATGGCATTGCAGTTTTCCAGACTGTCTGCGAAAAGTACGGATTTTGTAATTGGTGAAGTTTCGTTGGATAAAGTAGTGCGGGAGGCAATCCACAAGTATGCCAGACTGTTTGTGCGAAAGAAAATTAAAATGGAATTAAGTTCCATTGACACACAGGTACTGACCGATGAAAAATGGCTGGAATTTGTGATAGAACAGATTTTATCCAATGCCATCAAATATACTGCCGGTGGAACCATTTCTGTTTATTTAGAGGAAGAATCGGAGCAAGAGACAAAAGAGCTGGTTATCGAAGATACCGGAATCGGTATCGCACCGGAGGATTTGCCAAGGATTTTTGAAAAAGGCTATACCGGTTATAACGGTCATGCAGATAAGCGCTCCACAGGAATCGGACTGTATCTCTGCCGGAAAATTATGCGCAAGCTGTCCCATGAAATTACGATTGAGTCGGAGATTGGAGTGGGAACGAAGGTACATCTTGAAATACGGTAGGAGGGGAAGCTTCCATTTTTTTTTCAAAAGTAAGTTAAAGTTTTCTTAAAACAGTATCTACGGAGCGTGGAATCCGCATAAATTCACCATTTTCTACGTCCCGTGGGTGTACTTAAAAATGAAATTACCAGATAATCAAAGCAGAAAGGAGGAAAGCAGATGGATCAGATAATAATTGGAAAATTTATTGCAGAAGAAAGAAAAAGAAAGGGTTATACCCAGAAGCAGTTATCTGAGAAATTAGGAATTAGTGATAAAACGATTTCTAAGTGGGAATGTGGAAATGGTTTTCCGGAGGTGTCGTTGCTATTACCTTTGTGTGGGGAACTGGATATTACTGTAAATGAGCTTTTATCCGGAGAAAGAGTTTCTGAAGAAGATTATCGTAGAAAGGCGGAAGAAAATATGGTGAATTTAGTAAAAGAAGCACAGGAAAGTAAGAAAAAAATAATTTTATCAGCAATGGTGGCAATGTTAGTAATTGTTGCAGCAACACCATTATTTGTGGTGTCAGGAGCTCTTGTAATGGAAAACTGGTTGAGGATTCTTTTAATTGTGTTAGGTACGGCAGTAATTATAATGGGTATTGCGATTGCCTGCGTTCTTGACCGTGATGCAGGAGCGTATGAATGTCCGGAATGTCATGGCAGATTTGTGCCAGAGATGAAGGATTATATTATGGGACCACATACTATCCGAAAAAGAAAACTGACCTGTCCACGATGTGGTGCACGTAAGTATTGCAGAAAAGTGTTGACAAAATAAGATGGATGCACAGCATGTGAAGTAGAGATAAGTGATATACAAAATTATGTCCTGAAAAATGTAAATATTAGCAAATTTATCACCTGAAAAATGTGGAATATAATTATGGTACAATAAAAAAGCTAGAAAATATAATTTCAATCTTACAAAAATGTAAGAGATAAAGGGAAAATGTAAGCAGAATCCATGGCTGACATTTTCCTTTTTTGCTATGATAATGGAAAAGATGACAGAGCAATAAAGTGAGGAGAAAACAATGGCAATCTTAGAAGTAAATAATCTGAAAAAAGTTTATACAACCCGCCTGGGTGGAAATCAGGTAGAGGCATTAAAGAATCTTTCCTTTTCTGTGGAAGAAGGAGAATATGTAGCAATCATGGGAGAATCCGGTTCTGGAAAGACTACGCTTTTAAACATTCTGGCAGCACTGGATAAGCCCACCGGTGGACAGGTCATATTAAATGGCAAGAACATTGTGGATATCCGGGAAAAAGAGATTTCCGCATTCCGGAGAGAAAATCTTGGATTTGTATTTCAGGACTTTAATCTTTTGGATAATTTTTCGTTAAAAGATAATATCGTTCTTCCGCTGGTGTTATCCGGTGTGGATTATAAAGAGATGGAGCGGCGCATAACACCGATTGCGGCGCAGCTTGGAATTCTTGATATTCTTGGAAAATATCCTTATGAAGTATCTGGCGGACAGAAACAGCGTGCGGCGGTAGCAAGAGCCTTGATAATCAAGCCGGAGCTGGTACTGGCAGATGAGCCTACCGGAGCACTGGACTCTAAAGCAACGGAAGATTTATTGACATTATTTAATAAGATTAATGAGCGGGGGCAGACAATTCTTATGGTAACACATAGCACTAAGGCTGCAAGCCATGCAAGAAGAGTATTGTTTATTAAAGATGGGGAAGTATTCCACCAGATTTACCGTGGTAATTTAACCAGTGAGGAATTGTATGCAAAGATTTCAGATACACTGACAATGCTTACGACAGGTGGTGAGAAACATGAATAGGGGGTTATATGGAAAACTGGCAGTAAATAATATAAAGCACAACAGACAGTTTTACCTGCCGTATCTGTTGACCGGGATGCTGACGGTGGCATTTTTTTATACCATGTTGTATCTGAATTACAATCCGGGACTGGACGAACTGCCATTTGGTGCCGTGGATGTAAAGTTTGTGCTGGGACTGGGTGCAGTTATCATTGGATTTTTCTCTGTGATATTCCTGTTTTACACCAACAGCTTTATTATGAAGCGGAGAAAAAAGGAGCTTGGTATTTATAACATTCTTGGAATGGAGAAAAGGCATCTGGCAAAAGTAATTTTTCTGGAGACGTTTTTTTCGGCAGTGGTTGCCATCGGTGGCGGACTTGTTGCAGGAATTGCTTTCAGTAAACTGATGTGTATGTTATTGTACGCCATGATTGGATACCATGCAGAAATTGTTTTTTATGTATCAGAAAGTGGCGTTGTAAGTACCATCCTTTTGTTTGCCGGTATTTTTATGCTGACCTTTATATATAATCTGTTTCAGATACAGCTTGCCAAACCGGTGGAACTGCTGCATGGAAGCAGCCAGGGCGAGCGGGAGCCGAAGACGAAAAAGCTGATGGCAATAGTTGGAATTGTAACACTTGCAGCAGGCTACTATATGGCAATTACAGTAGATAATCCGGTAACTGCAGTGCTTCTGTTCTTTGTAGCGGTAATACTTGTAATTATCGGAACCTATTTTATATTTATGGCAGGTAGCATTGCAGTGCTTAAGTTCTTAAGAAAGAGAAAAAGTTATTATTATAAAAAGAAACATTTTGTGGCAGTCTCTGGTCTTATTTACCGGATGAAACAGAATGCAGCAGGACTGGCAAGCATCTGTATTTTATCCACGATGGTACTGGTGGTAATTTCTTCAACGGTAAGTATGTATGCCGGACTGGATGATGAACTGGCAGCCCGTTATCAGGGAGATATCGGAGTATCCATTACCAGTGAAAATCCGATTACAGAAGGTGATGCATTGCGGGAGTTAGTGAACCGCACCATCCAGCAGGAGAACCGCAGTATAAAAGAAGAACAGGGCATGATGACGCTGACATTTTCCTGCATATCAGAAGATGGAAATCTTGTAATTCGCAAACATGATGATGAGGGCGATTATAGTTCTGATATTATTATGCTCCGCATGATTACAAGGGAAGATTATGAGGAAGCTTATAATGTAAGGGTTCCGGAGCTTTCGGATCACGAAGTGGTGTTGGCAACCAGTGATGACTATGATAAAGATACGATTACGGTTGGAGATTATACTTATCCTATTTTACAGAAACAGCATTTTTCTTCTGAAAATGGACATTGGATGGATATTCAGGTCTATTATATGGTAGTAAACAGCGTAGAAGATATGGCACCGTTGTATGAAGCACAGAAAGAAATTTATGGGAAAAATGCCAGCAGCTATTATTATTCTCTGTATATCGACATCGATGGAAACAGGGAAGAAAAAATTGCCTGTGGAAATGCAGTATCTGCGGCAATTGATGCATCCGGAATGGAGGAAGGGCATGACGGTAAATATTATATCATGATAGAAAACAGGGCAGAAAATGAAGATTCCTTCCGGCAGATGTATGGTGGCTTTCTGTTCCTAGGTATTTTCCTTGGAATCCTGTTTTTGATGATTACCGTACTTATTATCTTTTATAAGCAGATTTCGGAAGGGTATGAGGATAAAGAGCGATTTGCCATTATGGAAAAAGTAGGAATGAGCAATGCGGAAGTAAAAAAGACCATCAGTGCACAGATCCGGATGGTATTTTTACTACCGATTGTTACCGCTGCACTACATGTGCTGGCAGCATTTCCAATGATCCGGATGATACTGGCAGTGATGAATCTGAATAATGGAAGACTGTTTGCGTACTGTCTTCTTGGTACGATTGCAGTATTTACAGTTATTTATCTGCTGGTATACAAGATGACCTCAAGAACCTATTATCGAATTGTTGGGCATCAGATTAGGTAGAGACTCTAATAATATCAAATAACCGTAAGAATCTGCTGCCGGCAGTTTCTTACGGTTGTCTGGCAAAGAAGAGAAAGTTCCCGCTGCACTATGGCGTCATAGGAGCTTCTTCCGAGGTGTGTATTTAGCAATTGTTTTTAAAAGAAGTTCTGTATCCAGCGGTTTGGTGAGATGTTCATTCATTCCTGCAGAAAAAGTCTTCTGCCGGTCTTCTGCAAAAGCATTGGCAGTCATGGCAAGAATCGGAATGGTTGCGGCATCTGCACGGTCCAGGGAACGGATGGCTTTCGTAGCCTGGTAGCCATCCATAACTGGCATCATGACATCCATCAGAATCAGATCGTATTCCTGCGGAGAGGAGGCTTCAAATAAGGTCAGGGCTTCCTTTCCATTGTGGGCTTCAGTAACCGTTGCACCAGCATCCGTCAGAATAAATTCCGCAATCTCAAGATTAAGAGAATTATCTTCTGCCAGAAGAATATGATAGCCGGAAAGAGAGATTTCTTCATCGGAAGTTTCCGCTTCAGAAGTGGAAGCGGCATTATGGTCGATACAAAAAGGAATCGTAATCCGGTAAGTGGTGCCAATATCCTTTTCGCTGGAAAAATCAATGGTTCCGCCCATTTTATCCAAAAGATTCTTTACAATTGCCATGCCAAGTCCGGTACCGTTGTAAGTAGAACGGGCATTATGGTTTTCCTGAGTAAAAGGTTCAAATAAATGCTCCTGAAATTCTTTGCTCATGCCGATTCCGGTATCAGAGCAGGTAAATTCAATCCAGGCAGTATCTTCCGTGAAACGTACTTCATGACAACTTAGAATGACTTTTCCATTTTCCTTATTATATTTTACTGCATTGCTTACAATATTCATAAGAAGCCGCTTGATATGAATAGGACTTCCGATGAGACAGGGATGCTGGACAGAAGGAACTCCGGAAATAATTTCGATGCCACGTTCCGCAGCCTGCTTTTCTATGATGGTGGTGATATCATTGACCAGGTGTAGAACATGGAACGGGCGGGATTCTAAGACAATTTCGCCTGATTCCAGTTTTCCCATATCAAGAACTTCATTTACAAGTTCTAACAGCAGACCAGAAGACTCCTGGATTTTTTCGAGACATTCCTGCTGTTTGACAGGGTTATCTTTATAATGTCCGGCAATTTCCACCATACCACGGATTCCGTTAATCGGCGTCCGGATATCGTGACTCATCCGCTGCAAAAATTCAGTCTTGGCAAGGTTGGCACTTTCTGCCTTTTGGGCAGCCTCCTTTAGTGATTCCTGATAGAGTTTATCCTTCTTCAACTGGGCTTTCTGGTAGCTCTGGTCAGTCTTCCAGCGCAGCATCTGGAAAATCAGAAGAAGGCAGATATAACTAAACATATAATAAAATACTTTTCGCGGAGTCGTTTCAAAAACTGCATGCTCAGGCAGATAGACGTAGATATAATAATTCTGTCCCTGATCTAACATACCAAAGACATGCTTTGGTGAGGAGACTGTATTATGAACATGAACCATCTGTCCACTTACCGCTTTTTTGTTTATATTCTGTAGTACTTCAATATCATTAATATCTGTTCCTTCGAGTTTTTCTTCATTTGAGGCAATCACTTTATCACCACTGGTAATGACAATGGTGCTGTTACGGCTGATACTGTAGCCGGACAGCAAATTCTGAAAAGAGATACTGTAACTTTCAATATAATCAAGTGGTGTATGGTAATAAGTTACAATAATACCAGAGGTATCGGTACGTCCTACCGCTGCCAGGTCGATATAAGAGCCATCTTCACAGTTGATTCTGGAAGAGTATGTTTTTTCCGGATGTATGGCAACATCCAGAAGAACTTCTTTTTTCAGCGTATCGGTTAGGCCGGCACTGCCAATGGAATCAGTACAATATTCAGAGGTTACAGTTCCGGTTTCATCCAGAAAAATAATGCCGGTAATATAAAACTCTTTTGTAAATTCTTCCATGGAAGCTTTTTCCATGGATGTTGTGCCATGCAGACAGTTATCCGTAGAAATATTGTGGGCAGCCTGCTGACAGCATTCAATAATACGCATCAGGCTCTTGGTTTCGGAGGCTAAATTTAAATTGCTGTAGGTGGAGCATTGTTTCTTTAAATAATTAACCGTATCTGCAAGGTGTTCTTCTGTGGATTCGATATCATCGTTTGCGGAAGTAAAAAATACCAGAAGGAAGAACAGGATGCCAAGAAATATTGAAAAAGGCCAGAAAAAACGCAGTCTAAAGGGTTTGTTCTTATTTGACTTCATAATTTTCTACCTCCAGATAAGTACTTGGATGTGCTAAGTATTTTCCGATGATTTTCTCAGAGGTTCCATCTTTTTGCATTTCCTCTAAAGTATCAGACAGTTTTTCGTTAAGCCCGCTGGTATCATCAAGAGAGAAAGCCACACCCAGTCCGACAGTAAGAAGCGGTTTATCCAGAATGCGGTATTCCACATGATAATCAGACATATATTGTAAAATAGAAGTTTCGTGGGCAGCAACTGCATCCACATAACCTTTGCTTAACATTGGGTAAATCAGCTCACGATTCTGCATGGAGAAAAGCCCGTTAATGTTTGGAATGTCGGGGTCGGTCTGGTTGAGAAAAATATCTTCCGGTTTCGTGGTGGCCTGAACGGCAATGTTTTTACCGGCAAGATCCTGCAGGGTGTAAATATTGCTGTCCGGACTGACTGCAACCACCTGCTGGCTGATCATATAAGGTCCCGCCCATTTGTATTCATCCATTCGTCCGTCCATACTAAAACAGCCCCAGGCACAGTCGATACTGCCATCCTGCAGAAGCGCTTTTTTATTTTCCCAGTCGATGGTGACAAATTCAGCCTGATAGCCCATTCTGTGGAAGGCTTCCGTGGCAAGTTCCACATCAATGCCGGTTGGTCTGCCGTCTGTTCCGCTATAATTAAAAGGCGGATAATTGTCGCTGCCGATTACAATAGTTGGCAGCGAAGTTTCCTGTTTTGTGGAAAGAGTATTTTCTGCTTTTCTACAGCTGCATAATAAAATTGTAAAGATAAAGAGAACAGCCAATAGCTGTTGTAGTTTTTTCGAACCATTCATATAATAGAGTCACCCCTGAAAAAAATCTTTTTACTGTGTTACTATTATAAAGTAAGAAAGACGCAGATACAACAGATTACAACAGATTGCAATAGAAAATCACTTGAACTTTCGACAAAAAAATTGTATATTTGATATAGAAATGCAAATTTTTATCTGAAAAATTTAAACAAGTAGAAATGCTAAGGGATATGTTAGAGAAGAGGGGAATTAGGATGAAAGAAGTTACAAAACAGGCAGAGGAAACACAGATTAGCCATAAAACACTGAGACTGATGATCGGAACACTCTGTTCTGTCATCGGAACGCTGCTAGCCCTTTATGTGGGAGGCTGGCTTATGTTATGTAAACCAATACAGGGGGTGGTTTCTGCATACTTTGCAGGAAATCTTACAATTGGAATCATCGCACTGGCGGTATTCAAGTGTCTGCTGTCCGTAACAGTGGCGGGAGCCATCTGGTGTGGTGGATATATTGCTAAGTGCAAGTTTATTGGACATGAAGATTATTAATGAGCAGATTCGAAAAGGATAGGAATGAAAAGGCATGACGGATTAACGTCATGCCTTTTTGATATTAAGTTTAAATTCCCTCGAACCGTCCGGAAGCCCCACAAGGAAGTGTAAGTCCGTTGGAACTGACCGGAAGACCGATTTCGTCGGCTGTGACTTTGCCAGGGAAACGTTTTAGTTCTGTTCCGATAAGGTAAGAGAGGACAGCTGGCTGTAAGCCGGTAGTATAGGAATTAATCAGGAAGAACAAAGGTCTGTCCACCAGAAGCTGGGCACAGAGTTTGACCAGCGGATGGATAGATTCTTCGATTTTCCAGATTTCTCCTTTCGGACCTCTGCCATAGGATGGAGGGTCCATAATAATAGCATCGTAGTGGTTGCCACGGCGGATTTCACGTTCCACGAATTTGACACAGTCATCTACAATCCAGCGGATTGGTGCATCTGCAAGACCGGAAGAAGCAGCATTTTCCTTGGCCCAGGTAACCATACCTTTGGAAGCGTCTACATGGGTAACGGATGCACCTGCTGCTGCGGCAGCAATCGTAGCACCACCGGTATAGGCAAAAAGATTTAAGACTTTAACTGGTCTTCCTGCTTTTTTAATAAGTTCAGAGAACCAGTCCCAGTTAGCAGCCTGCTCCGGGAAAAGACCGGTGTGCTTGAAGCTGAAAGGCTTTAACTGGAAAGTAAGACTGTGGTAGTGGATGCTCCACTGCTGTGGCAGGTCAAAGAATTCCCATTCGCCGCCACCTTTCTTACTACGGTGATAATGGGCATTCATTTTGTGCCATCCTTTTTCTTTCCGTGGCGTATCCCAGATAACCTGTGGGTCTGGACGTACCAGGATATAGTCACCCCAACGCTCCAGTTTCTCACCTTTTGAACAGTCTATTACTTCATAATCTTTCCAGTTATCTGCAAGCCACATAGCATTTCCTCCAATATTCTTACGGTATGATTCATGATGATTTCCTTAAAACATCTGAATCCTATTATATAAGGGCAAAAATGTTCCGTCAACCAAAGAATCGGTAAAGTCCGAAGAGAATCACAAGAAAAATGGCATTATAAAGAGTAAAGATACCAAGATAACGTTTCTTGTTACTGCCATCGGTATTGGCATAGAACTTAAAGGAAATAAGGCTTGCCAGTGAAGCAATAAGTGTGCCAAGACCACCTAAGTTGACACCGATAAGCAGTGCGGAATAATTATTGGTAAAACCGGAAAGCAGGATGGCAGCAGGCACATTGCTGATAATCTGGCTGCTGATAATTCCTATGGACACTTCATGCTGAACTAAAAGCACGGCAATAAGGTCGTGAACAAAAGGAATCCGTTTGATATTCCCGATAAAGAGAAAGAAACAGAAAAAAGTAAGCAGCAGAAAATAATCCACATCTTTTAACACATGGTAATCAAGAATAAGAAAACCAAAGAAAACGATAAGCAGCATTATCTGAAATGGCAGAATGTGCAGTACCGTCAGAAGGCATATCAGAAAAAGAATGCAATAAGCGGCAAACAGAATCCGGGGATTCCTGTGACTGCGGGAAGAGTCTGGCTTATCAATGGAACAGGCGGAAGACTCCGTTTGGGCTGCGGAAAAATTGTCTGCATGCAAAGAAACTTTTGGCAGAACCAGAAGAAAAAGGATAAGCAGTAATCCAGACACAGCAGAATAAGGCAGCATAATCCGGATAAAATCCCATAGAGACAGACCGGAAATTGTATACAGATAGAGATTCTGCGGATTGCCAAGGGGAGTCAGCATACTGCCGAGATTGGCGGCAATGGTTTCAAGAACGATAACTGGAATCAATGCCTGTCGCTGGTCAGCCATCGACAGCACCAGAATTGTAAAAGGCACAAAAGTGATCAGGGCAACATCGTTGGTAATCAGCATACTGAAAAAGAAGCAGAGAAAGACAAAAAGGGCTGCCAGTGTCCGCAGGGAATGTACCTTATGAAGGAGCATGGTTCCAAGCCGGGTAAAAACGCCAATCGAAGAAAACCCCCTTACCACAGCCATCAGGGAGAATAAAAGAGCCAGTACCCGGAAATCAATATAAGAAAAGTAATTTACGGATGGTGGAATAAAAAACATGGATACAACTGCCAGCAGGAAAGCAATGCAGCAGACGGTTTCTTTTTTGAAAAAATCTTTTACTTTTGTAAACATACGGGTCTCCTTCTATGAAATCATATCTTAGGCAGTTGCGAAAGATAATAACATTTTGCTAATAATTTCTTCGCTATGTAAAGTATCTTTGTTTTGCATCGAAATACCGTAGTTCTAAAATATTAGTTTTGCTTTTGGCGATAAAACCAGTCTTTCCAATGTTTAACAAAGATAGCGCCACTGTTCGTCAAAGTGCGGATGCCTGATAAAGGCTGTTAGGGGCACTTGGAATTTCGCCTGGCATCCGGCAACGCTGGCACAGGACGTGCCAGCGAGGCGCATCTGAACATGGATGTGAATATGCGCCGGTTGCCAGACGGACTTCTTAATTATCCGAAATTCCTAGTGCCCCTTGCAGGCGTTATGTGGCATCCGTATTCGACGGACAGTGGCACTATCTTATGTCAAAGCAACGGAAAGACTGCTTGCAGACAAGCAAAACATAATATTAAGAACTACTGGTATTTTGACGCACATAAATACACCTACTTCAAATAGCAAAGAAATTTCTGCTAAAATGTTATTCTTTCGCAGCACCTAAATCATTTCCCGCGGGGATTTTCCAAACTGCTTCTTATAGGCACGAAGAAAAGTAGAATAATTGTGAAAGCCGCAGGCAAAGCAGGCATCGGTTACCGCAGTGCCGGAGCTGATTAAATCCCTGGCAAAGAGAAGACGCTTTGTGGAAAGATAATTTCCGATGGTATACCCGGTCTGCTCCTTAAAAGAGTGCATCAGATAATAGCGGCTGGTAAAAAAGTGCTCGGCTAAAGAATCCACCGTAATATCTTCCGTCAGATGTTCATTCATATAGGTAAGAACCGACAGAATCTTTTCATTTGCCTGAAAGGAATCTTCATATTGCAGAGTGCCGGATAAGGCAGCCCGGTTTAAGTGAATCATAAATTCTAAGAAAAGCGTATTCTGGTAAATCTCATTGGCAAAGCTGTCTTCGGAAAAAGAGTGGACAAGCTCTGTCATGGTATCTAAGAGCCGCCGTTCCTTCATGCCGGATAAGTGCAGGACATTGGACGGCATGGCAGCATCCGGAAGAAAGCACTGGTTTAAGAAAATAGTCTTATCGGATGATGTAACTGTAAAATCCGGGGAAACATAAATAATCATCCGTTCATAGGGTGTGGTGTCATGAATGATTGGACGGTGGACTTCACCGGCACGGACAAGAACCAGATCCCCCGGGGTAAGCTGGTAGGATTTTCCTTCAATACAATAGGTGACATTGCCGCTTAGGAAAAAGAGCAGTTTGTGAAAATCATGATAATGAAAGTCGTAGGCAGACATTTCGTGGTCAGTCAGGTGAAATATCTTAAAGTCATGATGAAGATATCCGGTTTTCTCATATTTTTTCATAAAAATCACATCCTATATACAAAATCAATCTATGGACAGTATAAAGCACGATTTGCAATAAGGAAAGCATTATTTTACTATCAATTTCAATAAAATGTTGGTATAATAATTGATATATGAAAAAGGACAAGTGCATCAATAGACGGTTGTCCTGTTAGAAATGAAAATATCTGGTGGGTAATTAAGACGAAGAAAGGCGGTAACAATATGAAAAACTTCAGCAACTATACCGATTACAGTACAAAAGAGGATTTACATTTTGAATCCAAGGCAGTACATGGAGCATTAGGAACGGAACCATTAACCGGCGCAGTCAGCATGCCAATCTTTCAGGCAGCAACCTTCCGCCATCCGGAATTAGGACAGACAACAGGATTTGCCTATAGCCGTCTTGAGAATCCGACCAGACAGGAATTAGAGCGTACCATGGCAATTTTAGAGGGCGGTATCCAGGGATTTGCATTTTCTTCCGGACAGGCTGCGAATATGGCAGTATTTTCCTTATTAAATCCGGGCGAGCATGTAATTCTTTCCGATGATATTTATGGTGGAACCTTCCGTATCATTGGAGATGTATTTGGAAAATATGGAATCGAGCATACTTATGTAGATATGTCTGAATTAGACGAAGTAAAGGCAGCTATCCGCCCGAATACAAAAATGTTCTTCGTTGAGACACCGACCAATCCGATGATGAAGGTGGCAGACATTCATGCCATTTCTGAAATTGCAAAATCCATCGGAGCATTAACCGTGGTAGATAATACATTTTTAACACCATATTTCCAGAAACCGCTGCAGTTGGGAGCAGACATTGTAACTCACAGTTCAACAAAATATCTGGGGGGACACAATGACACTATTTCCGGAATCGTCGTGGTAAAAGATAACAAAGAAATCGCAGATAAGATTCACATCCATATCAAATCCCATGGAAGCCAGCTGGCACCGTTAGACAGCTGGCTGGTATTAAGGGGAATCAAGACCCTTGCAGTCCGTATGGACCGTCACAATGAGAATGCCAGGAAGGTAGCAGAGTGGCTTCGTACACAGCCGAAGGTAAAGAAAGTATATTATGTTGGTTTTGAAGACCATAAGGATTACGAAGTAACCTGCCGTCAGACCACAGGATTTGGCGGAATGATTTCCTTTACCGTAGACAGCTATGAGACCGTTAAGAAGATTCTTAAAAATGTAGATATGATTATGTTTGCAGAGAGTCTTGGTGGAACAGAGACCCTAATCACATATCCGACCACACAGACTCATGAGGATACACCACTTGATGTGAAAGAGAAGCTGGGTATTACAGACTGCTTCCTTCGTATGTCAGTAGGAATTGAAAATGTGGATGATATCATTGCAGATTTAGACCGGGCAATGAATGCTTAAGAAAAATAAAGGAAAGAGAAAGCAAGGAGAAAATAAATGAAATTTACAAAGATGCAGGCATTTGGAAACGATTATGTATATATCGATGCCATTCATCAGCATCTTGACAATCTGCCGGAGCTTGCGAGATTCGTAAGTGACCGGCATTTTGCCATTGGTTCTGACGGAATGGTATTGATTTGTCCGTCCGAAAAAGGGGATTTCCGGATGCGGATGTTTAACCCGGATGGAACAGAGGGCGAGATGTGTGGAAATGCATTGCGCAGCGTAGGAAAATATGTATACGATCACAGACTGACGGATAAGACAGATCTTGTAATTGAAACCTTAGGCGGCATGCAGCATCTGAACCTGACTGTAACAGACGGTCTGGTAAGCAATATCAGAGCAGATATCGGAGCACCGAGAATGTCTGCAAAAGTGATTCCGGTCAACACAAAGCTGGATGAATTTGTAGAGCAGCCGGTACAGGTACTGGATAAGACCTTCCATATTACGGCAGTATCATGGGGCAACCCGCATTGTGCCATGTATGTAGACAGCGTGGCAGACCTTGATGTAGAAAAATACGGAAAAACCATTGAACATATGACAGAGCTTTTTACCAATAAGACCAATGTAACTTTTGTGGAATTTGTGCGCAGGGATTATGTGAAAATCCGGGAATGGGAAAGAGGAACCGGAGAGACTATCGGATGCGGAACCGGATGCTGTACTGCAGTGGTAGCCGGCGTATTAACCGGACGCTTAGACCGGAAAGTAACGGTAGAGCAGATTGGCGGACCGCTCTATATTGAGTGGGAGGAAGAAAGCGGACATATGTTTATGACCGGACCTTCCCATACGGTATTTGAATCGGAAATTGATGCAAGCCACATTATCGGAACAGCGGAATAATACATTAGGAGAGAAGTATGAAATTAGCAGAAATATGTGAAGAATTGACCTATACCTGCCTGCAGGGAGAGATGGAGAAAGAAATCAGTGATATTATCTATGATTCGAGAAAAGTAGAAAAAGACACCGTATTTGTCTGTATGGTAGGAGTTGTTGTAGACGGACATGACTTTGTTGAAGATGCGGTAAAGAAAGGTGCTTCCGCCCTTGTAGTAGAGCATGCAGTAGAAGTCGATATCCCGGAGAGTTGTACGGTTCTTCAGGTAGAAGATGCCCGTTATGCCCTGGCAATTATGTCGGCTGCTTTCTTTGGACACCCGGACAGAGAGCTTACCACCATTGGACTGACCGGAACCAAAGGAAAGACCACTACTACTTATATGATAAAGAGCGTTTTAGAGGAAGCCGGCAGGAAAGTCGGACTGATTGGAACCATCGGTGCCCTGATTGGGGAGGAAAAGCTTCCGGCAAAGAATACCACACCGGAATCTTATGAATTACATAAGATGTTCCGTGCCATGGTAGATGCCGGCTGTGAATATGTAGTAATGGAAGTATCCTCCCAGGGACTTAAGATGCACCGCGTGGCAGGAATTGTATTTGATTATGGAATCTTTACCAACTTATCACCGGATCATATCGGACCAAATGAGCATGCTAGCTTTGAAGAATATCAGGAATGCAAGAGTCTCTTATTCCGTCAGTGCAAAGAGGGAATCGTAAATGCAGATGATGAGCACGTAGATGGAATAATCAAAAATCATACCTGTAAGCTTCATACCTTCTCCTGTAAGAAAGACGCAGACCTGATGGCGGGAGCTGTTGGCTATCTGGATGAAGAGGGACAGATTGGCATGCATTTTACCACCACCGGCTGTATGAATGTCTATGCGGTAGTGCATATCCCGGGAAGCTTTTCTGTATACAATTCTCTGGTAACGATGCTGACCTGTCATCTGGCAGGAATTTCCGATGAGGCAATTTTACGGGGATTGGATAAAGTAAAAGTGAGAGGTCGTGTGGAATTAGTTCCGGTTTCCAAAGATTTTACGGTAATTATTGATTATGCCCACAATGAAGTCAGCACAAGAAGCGTGCTTACCACATTAAAAGAGTATCATCCGAAACGTTTAATCTGTGTCTATGGTGGAGGTGGGAACCGTTCCAAGCTGCGCCGCTATGACATGGGAGAAGTGACAGGAGAACTGGCAGATTTAAGTGTGCTGACCTGTGATAACCCAAGAGATGAAGAAATCCGCGACATTAACAACGATATTAAGATTGGTCTTGCAAAGAGCAACGGAAAATATATCGAAATCGATGACCGCAAGGCAGCCATCAAATATTGTATCGAAAATGCCAAAAAGGGTGATATGATAGTGCTCCTTGGAAAAGGTCATGAAGATTATCAGGAAATCAAAGGTGTAAAATATCATTTTGATGAAAGAGAAGCAATTGCCGAAATCAAAAAAGAGTTAAATTTATAATTCGCATATGTGAATTGTACTGAAATATAAGAATAGCAATAAGTAACCGGAGTCATTGACTTATAATTGTGCCACCATTATAATAAAGATTATGTATCAGCAAAACAGGTGAAAGCCTGTGACGCAAAGCTATAGGGTCTTTGAAATGACAGCCAGTTGCAAGAAGGAAGCATCCGTGCATTGGCGGAAGCTTCCTTTTTTCGGTTATGCGGGAATGCGCAAAGCGTGTTTTCTGTAGCCGTATGCAGGTAACAAGGGAAAGGAAACAAATATGCAGAAGTTTGATTATGAAGTATACACAGGAAATGATTTAGGAGCAGTATACTCACCGAAAATGACAAGATTTAAGGTCTGGGCACCGGAGGCAGAATCCGTGAAGCTGAACCTTTATAAACAGGGCGAAGGAGATAATCTCATAGAACAGCATGTTATGAAGAAGTCAGTAAACGGTACTTACGTTTTTGAAAAACAGGGCGATTGCAATGGAATCTACTATACCTATACAGTAGTAAATCACGGAGAAGAGCAGGAAGCAGTTGATCCATATACACGATCAGCGGGTGTTAACGGGCAGCGTGGAATGGTAATTGATCTTGCAAAGACCAATCCGCAGGGATTTGAACTGGATGAATACCGGAATCCGGAGCAGATTGTAGATGCAGTGATTTATGAAGGCAGTGTAAGGGATTTTACCATGGATAAATCCAGTGGTGTGTTCCATAATGGAAAGTTCTTAGGCCTGACGGAAGCCAATACTACAAATCATTTTGGAGAGGCAACCGCACTGGATTATATCAGTGACCTTGGCATTACCCATGTGCAGATTCTTCCGGCATTTGATTTTGAGACCGTAGATGAGAAAAATCAGAAAGCACAGTATAACTGGGGATATGATCCGGATAATTATAATGTTCCGGAAGGCTCTTATGCAGTCAGCCCATATGATGGAGAGGTGCGGATTCAGGAAATGAAACAGATGGTGCTGGCATTACACAGCAGAGGAATCGGAGTGATTATGGATGTGGTCTTTAATCATACCTATCGAAGGGATGATTCCAACCTTCAGAAGATTGTGCCGGGCTATTATTATAGAAGTGATGAGACCGGATATACTGACGGATCCGGCTGTGGCAATGAAGTGGCCAGTGACCGTCCGATGGTGCAGAAATTAATCGTAGATTCCCTGATTTACTGGGCAAAGGAATATCATATCGATGGATTTCGCTTTGATTTGATGGGAGTTCTGGATATTGATACAATGAATGTTATTGCAGAGCGTTTAAAAGAAATACGTCCGGATATTTATCTTTATGGGGAAGGCTGGAACGGTGGCCCATCTTCTCTGGCAGAGGAGAAACGTGCATTTAAAGCCAGTGCGAAAAAGATGCCGGGAATCGGCATGTTCAATGATGACATCCGTGATACCATAAAAGGAAGCGTATTCTATGATGATCATCTGGGCTTCGTTAATGGCGGCACCCATCTGGAAAATGCATTGCGCTATGGCATTACAGGAGCAGTCGCACATCCACAGGTAGATTATGATGCCTATGGCAGTAAGCCGTGGGCGAAAGAGCCGGGACAGAGTATTAATTATGTCTCCTGTCATGATAACTATACCCTGTGGGATAAATTATCCGTCTCCTGCCCGGAGGCATCGGAAGAAAAGAAGAAAGCCATGAACCGGTTGTGCGCAGCCATTGTATTTACTTCCCAGGGTGTGCCTTTTATCCAGGCAGGTGAAGAATTCCTCCGCAGCAAACCGCTGCCGGAGAAAAAAGGTTTTGCAGAAAACAGCTATAATATGCCGGATGCGGTAAACAGCATCAAGTGGGATAATATACATGAATATCCGGATATGATAGCATACTATAAGGGCTTGATGGCACTGCGGAAAGCCCATCCGGTATTCCGTATGCAGAGTGAAGCGGAAATGACACAGAATCTCTGCTTCTTATTAGATACACCGGAAAATGTTGTGGCATATCTTTTAAAGGGAAAAGGTGCAGATGATACACCAGAAAACATTTTGGTAATATTCAACGGAAATGATGAAGAGATTTTGTATAATTTGCCGGAAGGAAAATGGAAAATTCTGGTGGATGACAAAACGGCAGGTGCAGACGGCAAAAAAATTATTTCCGAAAAGGCCGATGTAGAGCCGCTTTCCGCTCTTGTATTAGAAAAAGAATAAACAATTTGGCACAATACCTTGAAAAGATAATTTAATCTGATACAATATATAGTATACGCGTTGAAAATGAATTATTTTGAATAGGGGTGCGAATATGAAAATCATTAAGAGAAGCGGGACGGAAGTTATATTTGATAAAGAGAAGATTTTAGCGGCTGTGTGTAAAGCCAATGAAAGTGTGGTAGACAGCGAGCGTATGACAGAGGCACAGATTAATGCCATTGGTGAAAATGTGGAGAAGGCATGTAATACCATGAACCGTGCATTAACCGTAGAAGAGATTCAGGATCTGGTGGAGAACCTGATTATGAATCAGCGTGCGTATACGGTAGCCAGAAATTATATCACTTACCGCTATAAACGTGCTCTGGTAAGGAAGACCAATTCTACCGACGACCAGATTCTGACGCTGCTTGCCTGCAAGAATGAGGAAGTAAAGCAGGAAAACAGCAACAAAAATCCAACTGTAAGCAGTGTGCAGCGTGATTATATGGCAGGAGAAGTCAGCAAGGATATTACCAAGCGCTTCCTCCTGCCACAGGATATTGTAGAAGCCCATGAGCAGGGAATTATACATTTCCACGATTCCGATTATTTTGCACAGCATATGCATAACTGCTGTCTGGTTAATTTGGAGGATATGCTGCAGAATGGTACGGTAATCAGTGAGACCATGATTGATAAGCCAAAGAGCTTTGAGACTGCCTGCAATATTGCAACCCAGAGCATTGCCCAGATTGCAAGTTCCCAGTATGGGGGACAGAGTATTTCGCTGGCACATTTAGCACCATTTGTCAATGTGAGCCGTCAGAAATTCCGTCGTCAGGTAGCAGCGGAATTTGAAGCGGCAGGACTGGAATTAATAGAAGAACAGATTAATAAAGTAGCAGAGATTCGTGTAAAAGACGAAATCAAGCGCGGCGTCCAGATGATTCAGTATCAGGTTATCACACTGATGACCACCAATGGACAGGCTCCGTTTGTAACAGTTTTTATGTATATTGATGAAGTGCCGGAGGGACAGGTAAGAGACGACCTGGCAGCTATCATTGAAGAAGTCTTGAAGCAGAGAATTCTTGGTGTGAAAAATGAGCAGGGCATCTACATTACACCGGCATTTCCAAAACTGATTTATGTGCTGGAAGAGGATAATGTTGAGCCGGATTCCAAGTACTATTATCTGACAGAACTGGCTGCAAAATGTACCGCAAAGCGTCTTGTACCGGATTATATTTCAGAAAAAATCATGAAACAGCTGAAAGAGGGCAACTGCTATCCATGTATGGGCTGCCGTTCTTTCTTAAGCGTATACAAGGATGAAGAAGGAAAGCCGAAATATTACGGACGATTCAATCAGGGTGTCGTAACACTGAATCTGGTGGATATTGCATGTTCCTCCGGCGGAGATATGACCCGTTTCTGGGAAATTTTTGATGAGCGTCTGGAATTATGCTATCGTGCGTTGATGGCAAGACATAACCGTCTGAAGGGAACGCCTTCTGATGTGGCGCCGATTCTCTGGCAGTATGGTGCACTGGCCCGTCTTAAGAAGGGCGAGACCATAGACAAGCTTTTATATGGCGGCTATTCCACTATTTCTTTAGGCTATGCAGGATTGTGTGAATGTACCCGTTATATGACTGGTAAATCCCATACTAATCCGGAAGCAACACCATTTGCACTGGCAGTGATGCAGCATTTAAATGATGCCTGCGATAAGTGGAAGACAGAGACAAATATTGCTTTCAGTGTATATGGGACACCGCTTGAGTCTACGACCTATAAATTTGCAAAATGTTTACAGAAGCGTTTCGGAATTATTCCGGGCGTTACGGATAAGAGTTATATTACTAACAGCTATCATGTCCATGTAACAGAGCACATTGACGCATTCAAGAAGCTTGGTTTTGAAGCAAAGTTCCAGGAGCTTTCCCCGGGCGGCGCAATCAGCTATGTGGAAGTGCCGGATATGCAGGATAATATTGAGGCGGTACTGTCTGTCATCCGTTATATTTATGACCATATTATGTATGCAGAACTGAATACCAAGAGTGATTATTGTATGGAATGTGGTTACAATGGCGAGATTAAAATTGTGACAGACAAATACGGCAAGCTGGTGTGGGAATGCCCAAGCTGCGGTAACCGTGACCAGGATAAGATGAATGTGGCAAGACGTACCTGTGGTTATATCGGAACCCAGTTCTGGAATCAGGGAAGAACCCAGGAAATCAAAGACCGTGTGTTACATTTGTAAAGAAAATTTAGAAAAAGAAAAAGGAGTACGTTAAAGTTGGCTCCATAAAAATACCCCGGAAACAGAAAGATTCATTCTTTGGAAGAAGGAACCATCTGCTTCCGGGGTTTTCCTATTTTACGCGAGTAGCGAGAAAAATCGCATGCTTGCATGCAGATTTGGCGAGCACCGCGATAACTCAAGAAACTCGCAAAGCGTGTTTCTCGTAGTTTTAGCAGACATTTCAATCATTCGACAGATTTTCTATACTGCACTTTTTCGGAATAACTTCCTGCGCAGCAGGTAATAGGCAAGGAGCATCATGCTTCCGGTCAGCACCCAGGAAATCGGATAGATAATCATAACAACCCGGAACTCATGGAAATACCGGCAGACGGTAGATACCCAGATGAGCCGCAGGACACAGGAACCGAAAACGGTAATCAGTGCAGGCGACAGGGAATGTCCCAGTCCACGCATGGCGCCTCCGCTGATTTCATAGGTAGAAGTCAAAAGCTCTAAGGTTGTTGCAATTAACAGACGCTGGACGGCAAAGGTAAGTACCTCCGGGTCGTTGCTGTAAAGGTGCAGGAAGAAGCCCCGTCCTAAGATGAAGACACCGGAAAGGAGTCCGCAGAAGATAAGGGAAAATATCATATTTAAACGGAATACCTTTTTGCAGCGGTCATATTTACCGGCACCGTAATTCTGGCTGGTGAAAGTAACAGTAGTCTGGGCAAAAGCATTTACCACAAAATAGGAAAAATATTCAAAGTTTAACGATGCGGCAGAACCAGCGACAGCATCAGAGCCGAAGCTGTTAATGGTGCTCTGGATGCAGACATTGGCAATGGAAAAGACCATACCCTGCAATCCGGCAGGAACGCCGATGACAAGAATCTTCTTTAATTCATGCCAGGAGATGGCAAGTGCCTTTGGCTCTAAACGAATCGGATCATCCTCATGCAGCAGGATGTAAATCAGGATTCCGGAGCTTACAATATTCGAAACCACGGTAGCGATAGCAACACCGGATACGCCAAGGTGGAAGGCAATGACCAGAATAAGATTCAGCCCGGTATTGATAACACCGGCTGCAATCAGTGCATAAAGCGGCCGTCTGCTGTCTCCGGTACTCCGGAGAATCGAGGAACAGAAGTCGTATAACAGAATGAATGGCATACCAAGGAAGTAAATCCGAAGGTATAAGACCGCAAGGTCAATGACATCATCCGGCGTTCCCATCAGTACCAGAACCGGTCTTGCAATAAACTGTCCCAAAACCAGCAGGAAAATGCCGCCAGCCAGAGCCACAACAATGGCAGTGTGAATGGCTGCTTTGATATTCTTATGGACACCCTGACCGATATATCGGGAAATAATAACATTCGAACCCAGTGAAATACCGATAAAAAGGTTAATCATCAAAGCAATCAGGGAACTGTTGCTTCCCACGGCAGCTAAAGCCTGGCTGCTGGCAAAGTTGCCGACGACAGCGGTATCGACAGAGTTAAAAAGCTGCTGTAAGATACTGCTGGCAGCCAGCGGCAGAGCAAAAATCAAAATTTTATTCCATAAAGATCCATGAGTCATATCAATGGAGTTTTTCTTCTTTTCCATCATTTAAATCCCTCGTATATTAGATGTATTGGCAATCGCGAAAGAAAAAGATTCTAAAATATTTTGAGAAATAAATCTTTTGTTTCTTTTTCTTAATAGGAAATATTATGTAATTCCTGCTTCGCATTTTTCCTGATTGCCGGCTGTCTTTCCGTTTGCTTTGATAAAAGACGCTTGTGCTGTCCGTCGATTACGGATGCCGCCTGAAATCTGCAAGGGGCACTAAGAATTTCGATGGGATTCTACTTTCGTCTGGCAACCGGTGTATATTCACATCCATGTTCAGATACACCTCACTGGCACATCCATGTGCCAGTGTTGCCGGTTGCAGACGAAATTCCAAGTGCCCCTAGGCAGATTTCAAAAGGCGTCCGTATTTCGGCGAACAGCCCAAGTGTCTTATCAAACATTGGAAAGACAGGCGGAATAGCAAAAAGAAAAATGCGGGGGATGGAATTACAATATTTCCTATTTAAAAAGAAACAGAAGATTTATCGGCTAAAATATGTTATATATGTTTTCTTTCGCAATTGCTCTATCATTCATGATAACCACAGTGATTATAGTTTCACGGAAAAGAAAAGTCAATAGAATGGATTCCGGATAGAATAAATTAAAAAAAATATTGATTTTTTGAAAAAATTGAAGACAATAGAAAAAGATAATCGTTATATAGTATGAGAACGTTCTTAAAAGACAAGGAGGTGGATAAAAATGTGTCAGGAACCATTTACGCAGATGGTTCATAAATATCAGAATCTGGTATTTTCTATTTGCGTTAAGATGACCGGAGATTACTTTGCAGCAGAAGATTTGACGCAGGAAACATTTTTATCTGCCTACCAGCACAAGGAAGAGTTCGACGGTAAGAATGAGAAAGCCTGGCTTTGCAGGATTGCTTCGAATAAATGTATCGATTACAGCAGACAGGCGGCAAGGCGGATGGTACCCACCGAAGACGAAGTCTTAGGAAGTCATCCGGCGAGAGCAGGGGGACCGGAAGAGCAATGCATCGAAGAGGTGGTCCGGGAAGAACTGAAGGAAAAATGCAGACAGTTGAAACCACCTTATGATGAAATCGCAAAGCTGTACTTCTGTGAAGAACATCCTGCCGGCGAGATAGCAGAGTTAAAGCAGAAGAATTTGAAAACCGTGCAGACACAGATATACCGGGCGCGGGCAATGCTTAGAAAACTATATGGAAAGGAGCGGAGCTGATATGAGAAAAGAAGATACACAGGAGTATTTAAGTGACGAAGCGTTAGAAGCACTGATTCGGAAAACAGAAGAAGGACCGATGATAAAAGCACCGGAATATTTAGAAGAAAATATTCTACATAAAATTGAGCAGCAGCAGAAGGTTATTGTATACAAAGAAAAAGTGTCAGCGAAGCGGAAGCTCCTGACTTATAGCATGAAAGTAATGGCAGCGGCGGCAGCGGCAATCGCATTTCTGATTGTAGTTCCTACGGTGGAGCAGCAGAGCAGACCAAACATGGAAACTTATGTAGCAGAAGCAAAAGAGCAGGTCAATAAGGACTTACAGGAACAGAAAGAGAAAGCGAAAAAGCGTAGTGAAGAGCAGAATTTCTTACAAAGTGTAAATGATGCGTCCAGTGCATTTTGCAATTTTATTACTGAGACGACAAATGGATGGTTTTTAAAGGAGGAAAGATAACATGACGAAAAAGAGAAATGGATTTTTAAGATTTTGCTGTTCCCTTTTACCGGGAGCAGGGGAAATGTATATGGGATTTATGAAAATGGGCTTAAGCCTGATGTCGATGTTCTTTGGCATTATTGTAGCAGCATCTATTTTTGAACTTGGACCGCTGGCAGTGCTTGCAGTAATTGCATGGTTTTACAGCTTCTTTCATGTACACAATTTAGCAGGCTTATCAGATGAAGAATTCTATGCCGTGGAGGATGAGTATTTATTCCATTTAAGTGGAGAAGGCGGGAAAGATAAATCCTTTGTAAAGCGTTATCATACCATTATTGCAGTCGTGCTGATTCTGCTTGGTATTATGTTAATCTGGAACAGTTTCTATTGGATGATTGCAAATTTAATTCCGGATGAAACGGTCTGGGTACTTCAGGAAATCAGTTACCGGCTTCCAAGACTGCTGGCAGGAATTGCAATTATAGCAGCAGGAATTTATCTGGTTCATGGTAAGAAAAAATCCCTTGAGGAAGAAGAAACAAAGGAGGCATAAGGAAAATGGATGAGAATGTGAAAGAAGTACGCACCCACAGAGTGGGCAGCATTACCTTAGGCAGTGCACTAGTTTTGTTTGGAATCCTGTTTCTGGTACATCTGTTTGTGCCGGTATTGACCTATGAAATCATTTTCCATATCTGGCCATGTATCTTTATCCTGCTTGGAATAGAAATTCTTCTTGCCAACCGGAAGAAGAATGTGGAATTTGTCTATGATGGTAAGGCGGTATTCCTTACCATCACATTAACCTTCTTTGCCATGCTGATGGCAGGAGCAGATGTGGCAATCCAGCAGGCTGATATCTATATGCACCTATAAGAATGAGGTTTTAAGAATGCAGCCTTAAGAATGCGGCCTTGAGAATGCGGCCTTGAGAATGCGGCTTTAAGAATATAGCTTTAAGAATATAGCTTTAAGAAAGTACCTTTAAGAGGAATGCTCCCTCCGGTACTGCTTTGGCGTCATTTTGTGCTTGTTTCGGAAAGCCTTAATAAAATGGCTGCAATCGGAAAATCCGGTTTCCTGACTGATATAATTCAAGTCAAGATTGGTAAAGAGCAGCAGATCCTCAGCCTTGCAAAGGCGGATAAATTCAATATATTTTTTACAGGACTGGCCATAGAGTTCCCGGAAGCTTTTGGCAAAATAGGAATAACTCATATTACACATTCTGGCAAGGTCTTCCACCTTTAATGGCTCCTGGGCATGAGCGTCGATATATTCCGTAATGGAATGTATGGACGCTTCTTCTGTATTTTGCGGAATAGCCAGAGATTTATCCGTATTAAAACCCTGTGCCCGCCAGATACGCAGGATAAAGGTTAAAAGGGAATTAATCTGGGACTGTACCAGAATCCGGTAACCGTATTCCTGCTGCTGCATTTCGTGTTCACAGGAGGAAAAGATTCCGGCAATGGGATAGCCTGTTAACATCGCTTCGGAAAAATATTTCGGAGCATGGGAATCACCCTTCGCCAGATTAAAAAGTGATACAAAATTAATCCCAGAAAAAGTGGTACTTAATGCATTGCCGGATGGTGCAAGCTGGTTTAAGTCAAATTTCATGACATAATAAACCAATGGCTGCTCTGTGGCAGTATAGATAGAATGGATTGCCTGCGGAAGAAATAACGTCATATCACCTTCTTCTAGTACATAAGTATCATCATCACAGTTGATGATGGCGGTGCCCTCTAACATATACAGAATTTCAACAAAATAATGCCAGTGGGACCGGATAGGAAAAGAATGGATTCTCGTATTAAATAAGAAACATTCAAAAGGAGCATTCAGCCGGTCGCTGTATTCAAAAAGTGAATTCATAAAGTCGTCCCCCAATATATCTGAAATAAATGAATTCCTGTTATAAGAGATTTTTACTATTTTTATAATAAATCATTATAGCAAGATTCCAGGGTGAATGCTATAGTTTCCATCATAAAAAGTCATTGAAAGAGGAGAACGGAAACACTTACCATGGAATATATCTGCGGCATGACATATGCACCATTTGCAAGAAAAGGGAGCTATCAGGAGAAGAGTGCTTTTGACAGCTTAAAGAAAATGAAAGAAAATACCAACAGCAATTTTGTTATTTTAGCACCAAACGGCTTGCAGGATACGGCACAGTCGGAAGAGATTGGTTATACTTCTGAAGCAACGGTGTCAGATGATGAATTAAAGGGCATGATTGATTATGCGAAAGAGCTTGGCATGCGTGTGGCATTAAAGCCTACGGTAAACTGCAAAAATGGAACCTGGCGTGCCCATGTCAATTTCTTTGATGAAGACGTAGTCTGTGAACCAAAGTGGTGTAACTGGTTTGAATCCTATACCGAATTTCAGCTTCATTATGCAAGGCTGGCAAAAGAAATGGGTGTGGAAATGCATATTGCAGGCTGCGAAATGGTTATGGCAGAGCGCAGGGAAGCAGAGTGGCGGAAGCTGATCGCTGATATCCGGAGTGAATTTGACGGACTTGTTTCCTATAATACCGATAAATATCAGGAGCATAATGTGAAATGGTGGGATGCAGTAGATGTGATTTCTTCCAGTGGCTATTATCCGTTGGAGGACTGGGAGAACCAGCTTGACCGGATTGAAGCGGTGGTAAAGAAATTTCAAAAACCATTTTTCTTTGCAGAGGCAGGATGTATGTCTATCGTGGATTCTAATAAAGTGCCAAATGACTGGACGGTGCAGGGAGAAGCAGATGCTAAGGGACAGGCAGACTGGTATGAGGCAATGTTTGAAGCCTGCTTAAAAAGAGAATGGGTGAGGGGCATGGCATTCTGGTCCTGGAACAGTCATCTCTACACGAAGAATGCTGCCCTAAAGAGAAAAGATTATGAAATATATGCAAAACCAGCGGAGAAAATCGTGAAAAAATACTACGATTCTATTCAAAAGTAACAAAAAGTCAAATGACTTAAAACAAACTGTTATGTCATATGGAATCCGTACATTCTGATTTTTTTTAATAAAATAGATTTCTACCATTTTTAAGGTAAAACACTCTATCCCGGAACAGTTGTTTCGTGGTAGAGTGTTTTTATAGCGAAATCGATTGAGAAATCCTTCTGTAATTGTGAAAAATGATATATTTTTATGATTAGAATATATCTGAGAGGTTTGCCGAAGTACGAATGCATTTTAAGGGCTGTTAGGGGCACCTGGAATTTTGTCCGACATCTGGCAACGCTGGCACAGGGAAGTGCCAGCGAGGCACATATGAACATGGAAGTGAATTTGTGCCGGTTGCCGGAAGAAAGAACAGGTCTCGCAAAATTCTTAGTGCCCCTTGCAGTTCTTATGCGGCATCCGTGCTCGGTAAACTGCGCAGATATTGCATAAAAAAATAAATGTCATTTTTTACAATAGCAGAAGAATAACACAAGAAATAGAATCAGGAGGAAAACAAATGTTTCGAAAAGATTTTGTATGGGGCGTTGCCAGCAGTGCCTATCAGGTAGAAGGAAGAGACAAAAACGATGGCGCAGGAACCTGCATCTGGGACACCTTTACCGAAGAGGGAAGAACTTTCGAACATCATAATGCCTATGTCAGTGCCGATGACATGCACCGTTATAAAGAGGACTATGCGCTGATGAGAGAACTTGGTGTGAAGGCATACCGTTTTTCCGTAAGCTGGGCGAGACTGATGCCGGAGGGAACCGGAAGAGTCAATGAAAAAGCGGTGGCACTCTATCGTGATATGATTCTTGAAATGAAGAAAAACGGCATTGAGCCATATATGACACTTTATCACTGGGAACTTCCGCAGGCATTGGAGGATAAAGGCGGCTGGCTCAATGAAGAAATCATAGATTGGTTTGCAGAATATGCAAAAGTAGTAGCAGAGAATTTTACTGATATCTGCGACAAGATTTTTACTTTGAATGAGCCACAGTGCTTTATCGGACTGGGATATTACCGTGGTATTCATGCACCGGGAAAGAAAGTCACACCAGAGGAAAGCTTCCGGATTGCGCATAATGCATTGCGGGCACATGGAAAAGCAGTTATTACTCTCCGGAAATATGCAAAGCAGCCGATACAGATTGGCTATGCACCAACCAGTGGGGTGGCATATCCGGCAAGTAATTCCCCGGAAGATATTGAAGCTGCAAAGAAGGTATATTTTGGCTTTTATAATGATGTCGACAACTGGACCTGGAATGTATCCTGGTATTCCGACCCGGTTATTTTAGGACATTATCCAAAGGAAGGTCTTGAGAAATACAAGGAGTATCTGCCGGAAATCACGAAAGAAGATATGGAACTGATTCACCAGCCCATTGATTTTTACGGACAGAATATTTATAACGGATATCCAGTTCGTGCAGGAGCAGATGGTGAGCCGGAATTTGCAGACCGTCCGGCAGGATTCCCAAAAACTGCCGCAGAATGGCCGGTGACACCGGAATGCCTATACTGGGCAGGAAAATTCCTCTACGAACGTTATCAGCTTCCGATTTATATTACGGAAAATGGAATGTCCTGTCATGATAATGTGGAAGCAGATGGCAGTGTACATGATGCCAACCGTATCCAGTTCTTGGATGAGTACCTTGGAAATCTGCAGAAGGCGGCGGACGAAGGAGCAGAGATTGCCGGTTATTTCTTATGGACTTTTTTAGACAATTTCGAATGGCATGAGGGCTATTCTGAACGGTTCGGAATTATTTATGTGGACTTTGCAACCCAGCAGCGTTATGTAAAGGATTCCGCATTCTGGTATAAGAAAGTCATGGAAAGCAATGGAGCAGCGTTATCCTGCAACCAGCCGGATAGAAAAATCCGGATAGAGCGTGGTGCTGCAGAAGTAACAGGTGCAGGATTTAAGGTAGAGAGGGAAATGGATCTGCTGCTTTCTGACAGCACAGATGTCATTTATGTGGCATCCGGCAGCGGTTTAATTGGCAGCATCTGGGTAGATACCGGAGACAGACTTACGATACCGGAGGGCATCCGGAAGATGCATTGCAGTGGAAAAATGACACTGGTGCAGGCGTAGCATGAAAAAATAATTGTTTCTTCTAGACCAGAGAAGATGAGAATAAAAAAGTTTCTTTTATTCCGATGAGCAATCAGAAGGAATAGAAGAAACTTTTTTTGCTTTACAGGAAATTGCTTTCCTGTAAAGCAAAAAACGCTCCGCGAGGATGCGCACTGCGGCGTATAAGGTAGATGTCGCAAGCG
>ERZ772889.356-NODE-356-length-51127-cov-87.395579_pt1 | contig 51127 bp, 44 predicted proteins | sample MGYA00512127_ERZ772889 | MGnify/ENA primary metagenome ERZ772889 (study PRJEB29015, sample SAMEA2737689) | human gut metagenome | biome: human gut; feature: human-associated habitat; material: faeces | place: China | collected 2012 ...
TGTACAAACAGGATTAATAACAGGAAAAGCATGGGATACAACATGTCACTGGATAAAAGATAGTTTAAATAGTATAAATTCATCAGCTAGTTTAACAAATAGTAGATATTATGGAAATCATGTAGATTCTTTAGTGCCAGCTAATGAAAATAGTGGAACAAAAAGTACATCAGGATTTAATGAAAATTGGAAAGTAAAAAATATTTATGATTTAGCAGGAAATGTATGGGAATGGACGAGTGAGGCCAATGATTCTTATTTCATTAGTCGTGGCGGTAGCTACAGTAATAGTGGTATTGAAAATCCAGTTTCCCTTCGTAATCACGGTATGTCATATTACGCTGGTGTTGATTTAGGATTTCGTGTTAGACTATATATTAAATAGTACAGATCAATAATTTAAAGAGTAAATCTGAGATATTAAGATTTACTCTTTTTGTCTACTACTGTGATTAAATATTGACATAATACGATTGGAATGATATAATATTGTAACAAAGATATAATTTTTTATTTAATTAAATAAGGAGGAAACGTGATGATTACTACTAGTACACTTATCTTGAAAAATGGTGAATCAATTACAGAACTTATAAAAAATAATGTAAAGAATGATTCATGGTGTTTTGTTCATATAGGGATATATAACGAAATCAAATATAAGAATATACACACATATATTGCTAGTGGAACTGTCGGATTTGAATTTGAAGGAAATTCAATTATTGAATTTGATTGTATTAATTCTATTAGTCCATTATGGGTTGTGTTGTCAAGATATACAAATAATAAAAAAGTTGAGTATTACAAACCGTTATCTCCCGAAAATATTGTTTTTATAAAACAGGCTTAATATTTAAAGGGTAAATCTGAGATATTTCAGATTTACTCTTTTTTTTGAAATTACTTTAAAAAAACTTCTGTTTTTGATATAATATGTGTATGTTATGAAAAGAGTATAAAAAAGGAGTTTAATTTATGGAAAATTTAGAAAATATAGTAGAAGCAGTGCTATTTGCACTAGGAAGAGAAATATCAATAGATGAACTTTCATCAACACTTGGAGAAGAAAAAATTAAAATTGAAGATGCAATAGAAAAATTAAAAGAAAAATATAGTGGAAATTGTGGAATAACACTAGTTAAAATAAAAGAAATGTATCAACTTGTAACTAATAAAGACTATTATAAATATGTAACAAAATTTGTTGAAAATACTAAGAGACAAAATTTATCAACTGCAGCACTTGAAGTACTAAGTATAATTGCATATAATCCTAAGATAACAAAATCAGAAATAGAAAGCATTAGAGGTGTAAATAGTGATTTTGCTGTAAGCAGACTTTTAGAATGTGGACTTGTTGAAGAGGTGGCAAGACTTAATCTTCCTGGAAGACCAGCAGCATATTCTGTGACAAATGAATTTTTAAAATCTTGCGGCATTGAAAACATAGAAGAACTTCCAAAATTTGATGAAATTAAAATAAAAGATGAGCAATTACTTGTAAATGATTTTGAAGAAAAAAATGAAGATAAATAAGGAGTAGAAAATGGCTTTAAACATTGTTTTAGGAAAACCAAAAACAGGAAAGAGTACATATATATATGAAAATATAGAAAAAGATATAAAAAATAATAAAGATGTTATTCTCTTTGTACCATCTCAAAGAAGGCAAGAAACTGAAAATAATTATATTAAATATTTAAAAAAGAGTGGAATAATAGGTGTAAATATAACTACAATAAGTGAGTATGTAAAGGAAAATATAATAAATTTAGGACTGTATAACGATGAGGGGTATGTTTCAACTAATGATAAAAAAATCATACTAGCAGATGTCATATCATCTATGCAAAATGAAATAAAAGTATTTAAAGGTGTAAGTAGAAAAGATGGCTTTCTTGATTTGATGTATATATATATTGATTTAATAAGAAAATCAGGATTTGATGTTAAAAAAATAGATGAAATTAGTATAAAAAATAATATAAATTATTTGAAATTAAAAGAAATATGCAATATATATGCTAAGTATATAAAGACACTTGAGGAAAACTTTACAGACAATATAGATGAAATGGATATTTTTATTAACAATATATCTAAAATAAAATTAGAAAATACTTCAATATATTTTGATGCATATAACAATTTTACTAAAAAAGAATTAGAGATAGTTAAAATGTTTTTAGACATGAAATGTGATATTACAATCTCTATAACAACAGATATTACAAAAGTTGAGGATATATATGCATGTAATACAAGTGAAATATTTGAAACATCAAATATGACATATTTAAATTTGCTTCAAATTGCAAGTAGCATAGGTACTAAAGTACATAATAAACTAATGTATATTAAATATTTAAAACAAAAACAGGATATAAAATATTTATCAGACAATATTTTTTCCAACAAAATTGATAAAAAAATAAACTCTCAAAATGTACATATAGGTATGTACTCAAACGCATTTTCAGAAATAGAATATATCGCAAGCTATATAAATAAAAAGGTAAGAGTTGGGTATAGATATAAAGATTTTGACATATATACAACTGATTTAGATGAATATAAGGATATTATTTCAAGAGTGTTTTTTCAAGCAAATATACCAATATATATAAATAGCAAGGAAAATATAAAATTTTCAAAATTAACTACATATGTATTAAAATATCTTGATATATTAAAAAATGGAGTAAAAAAGGATAGCCTAATTGATATATTAAAACTTGGATTTTGTGATGTAAGTGAAGCTGATGTATACGAGTTTGAAAATTATATGTTAGAATTTAATATAACCGATTATAACTTAACAAAAGAATTTAAGTTAAATAATACAAGGAGTAATGAACATATATATGATATTCAAAATTTAAATAGTATACGTAGTAAATTGATTGATATATATAATACAGGTATAAAAAAGGAAGAATGTGCCAAGTGGTATGTTGCATATATATGGGAACATTTAAATAATAGTGGTGTACTTCAAAGATATAAAGATAGTTTGTATAAACTTGAAAAAATTTCTAATGAGTTCGATATTTCAAATTTAGATAAAGAAAAACAAGTTTGGGGAAAACTATGTGAAATATTTAATTCAATATCAAAGGTATATAAAGAAAAGATGACATTTGATGTGTTTGTTCAAGTATTCAAATTACAAATAAAGGATACATATGTAAAAACTTTACCACCAGTATTAGATTCTGTCAATTTATTAGATATAAACTTATCCAATGGAAAAGAATCTAAAAATGCTTTCTTTATTGGAGTAAATGAAGGAAGTTTTCCAAAAATTTCAGAAGAAGATATTTTGTTTAATGATGAACAATTAAAAGAATTACAAGAAAAAGGTCTTGAATTAAAGGAAACAACAATATCAAAGCAAAATATGGCTAAATACAATATATATAACGTTTTAAACAGTGTAACTAATGAGATTAACATTTTAATACCTATATCAGATTATTCAGGTAAATCATTAAGAATTTCAAGTATAATAAATGATATAAAAAAGATTTTGGATGTTAAAATACAAAGCAATATTCTAAGTGAATTAAATGAGACAAATATAAATTCTATTTATTCCAAAAATGAAATTTTAGAGTATATGTTAGAATTAATAAATAATGTAAAAATAGAAGATTATACTAATGAAAAAATTTCTAGTATATATGAATACATAAATAATGATATACAATATAATACCCTTTTAAATTATATAAAAAATGATGATAATTTAAATAAAAAAAATCTTGAAAAAATATATGGAGATAAGTTCGATACAAGTATATCTAAACTCGAATTATTTAAAAAGTGCCCTTTTTCATATTATATGAAGTATTTATTAAAGATTGAGCCAAGACGAGAATTTGAAATATCAAGCCTTGACGTAGGTAGTTTTATGCATGAAGTTTTAGAAGAATTTTCAAAGTATTTATTTGAAAATAATATAACATGGCAATCATTACTTTTAAATGAAGAGTGGAATGAAAAATTAGATGAAGTTATTGAAAAAAAATTAAATGCAAATCTTGGAAATAAAAAACAAAGTATAAAATATGAAATATTAAAAGAAAAATTAATAAATACTATGAAAAAAGTTGTAAAAGTAATTGCAACAAGTTTTAATCAAAGTGAATTTGTACCGTATGGATATGAAATAGAATTTAAAGAGGGAAAGTTATTTGCTCCTATAAAGATTAAAATTTCAGAAAATAAAACAATGAATATTATAGGAAAAATAGATAGGGTAGATGTTTTGAGGGCAAATGATAATATGTATGTAAGAATAATTGACTATAAATCAAGTAAAAAAGATTTAAAATTAGAAGATATTAAAGATGGAATATCACTTCAATTAATAACATATCTAGATTCTTTTATTGAAAATGTAAATAAAATAGAAAAACAAAAAGAAAATATAAATAAGGTATTACCAGCAGGCATGCTTTATTTTAATTTATCAGATAAACTTATTAATCTAAAAGATTATATAAATGATGAAGAAAAAATAAAAGATGAGACAATAAAAGCATTAAGAATGAAAGGAATATTTTTAAAAGATTTAAAAATAATAGAGAAAATGGATAAAAAACTTTCAACAGATAAAAGGTTGATAGACATATCAAAAACTACACTAACAAAAGATAATACAAACCGAGCACTAAGTGAAGATGAATATAAGAATTTATTTGTCCAAACCAAAAATATTTTAGGTGAAATTGGAAATGAAATAATAAGTGGAGTGGTAAGGATTAGACCTAATAAAAAATGCGATTATTGTAAATATTGTAATTATTCAAGCGTATGTAGAAAACAAAGTGAAATCTAATTTATTCCTATGTTTTAAGCTTTTTGCTAAATTGTTACTATTACATTTCTATTTATAATCTTTTTTGTAACAATTTTGTTAATTTTGCTACAAATACTTGAAATTATAGAAAAAAACTGTATAATATAAGTAGTAAACCAATGAAAATAATAAATTTGTAATAGATTAGAGGGAGAGGATTAATAAATGGCTGATATAGTTGTTAGTTCCAAAAAGAAAATAAATCTTTTCGATAGAGTAATCCAAAGTGTTGTTATAGCTGTAAACATGAATAAAATGAATAGAGCTATTGATGAACATTTAGGTGTAATACGTAAAACAGAGGGAGAAGAGCAAAAGGTATATCAAGAAAATATTTTAAGGGAAATCGTTTTTGTTAAATATCAATATGATATTATGCAAAGAGAAATGTATGAATTAAAATTATCATATCCTGCTGAAATATTAGATAAAATAAATTCAACAGATAAAATCGATAGACTTGAGTTACAAAAAGCTTTTCTAGAGATGGAATATGATAGAATAACAAGAGCAAAATTTAGATCAAGAGATGATATAAAATTTGGACTTTTTTCTATTTCATCTGCAATAGATGATGTTAAGCAAAATATAAAGGATGAAGGAAAATCACAAAGATATAACAAGGTTATAAAATCTGCAGAAGAAATTGATGCTAAAATTGAAACTGATGAATATACTGATGAATTGTATAAAAATCTATTTTCAAGTATAGATGATTATGTAAGTTATATTAATGATAATTATGATATATCAAAACTTCCATCTGATGAAAGAGAATTAATTGAATATGTTATTGAAACAATGATAAAAGGAATTGAATCAGATATTGATAGATATATGTATGAATATAACTTGATAATAAACATATGTAAGAACTCATATAGATATTTTAAAATTATAGACAAGATATTTGAAAAATTACAGAAAATATATGATGAAAGTTTAGAAAAAGATGTAATAAGTCTTCCAGATTATATAAAAATGTATAGAGATATCTATGATATGAAAATAAAAACAATGGTAAACGATGTACATAGAACCATAAAAACAGAGGATGAATATTTAGAATATTCAAAATTAGTCACAAGTGAAGATGTTGAAGAGGAAGAATTAAATAAATTTATTTTATCAAGAGCATTAGAAATAACAAGTTCTGATAAGGTAAAAGAACTAATAGAAGAAAGTATTAAACCAAAAGAAGAAATAATACCAGAGGACATTGTTAATGAAGTAGATACTGAAATAGTTGAAGAAGAAAAAGAAGAAAAAGCTCAAAATAAAGAAACTACAGGCAAAGCAGAAAAAGTAAAAAAATCTAAAAAAGCAGTATAAAAGTTTTTATACACCAAAATAATTTGAGTTCAAGTTGTTTTGGTGTATATTTAATAAAAAGTTATAATGAAATTAAATTACGACAAAAATCGTTTAATAAATAGTGTAAAATAAGTAGTATGAAATAAAACAAATGAGGTGGATATAATGATTTCAAATAACAGTTATGTAAGGACAACACAAAATTCAAATGAAAAAATTACAGGTGTGGTAAATACAATTAAAAAGTTTGTAAATATAAAAAATATTATATTTATAATACTTTCTTTTGCAATGTCAAATACTTCATTTATGGGAGATAGTTCACCGCTTTCACTGGTGCTTTTTGGAGTTGCAAGTGTTTTTAACGTTCCTTTGATACTAGTTTTAATATCGTCAATAGTTGGCATCCTGGTTCAATCGGTTTCTATGACAGTACTTGTAAAATTACTTTCGTTTTTTATAATATTTACTCTAATAACAGTAATTGTAAATATAGAAGGAGTAAGTAAAAGATTTAGCGTATTTATAAAATTTATGATATCATTTTCAGTTGTTGAAGTTGGATATAACTTAATTCAGGGAAGTTTGATAACAGATCTTTTTACATGCCTAAGCAATATAGTGGTAGCAGCAATATTGTATTTCGTATTCGTTTCAGGAATTTATGTACTTACTAATATTTCAAAGGGATATGTATTTTCCAAAGAAGAAAGTATTGCAATGGTAATTGTAGTTGCGATAGCACTTAGTATTTTTAAGAATATAACTATAATGCAACTATCTATATTTAATATTTTAGTCCTTATATTAGTATTAATTTTTGGATGGAAAAATGGATGGGTAGCAGGTGCTGCAACAGGTCTTGTTCTTGGATTAATGCTAACATTTATGTCTGATATAAACATGACATATGTAGTAACATTAGCTTTTAGCGGTTTTATATCAGGCATATTATCCAAGGTAGGAAAAATAGGAGTAGTTATCGGCTTTATAGCTGGAAACCTTTATATAGCATATTACGCTAACGGATTTTCTGAACTTACAATGAGAGTTAGTGAACTTGTTATTGCTTCAGTTTCACTTCTATTTATGCCAAAGGTTTTTGAAACAAAGTTAGACAGAATATTTAACAAAAATAGATCTTTGGAAAATCCATATCAAAACATGCTTGATAGTAGTACAAGCGTAAAAGAAAAAATAGGAGCTATGTCAGATGTTTTTGATAGTATTGCAAGCGTTGTAGTAGATGTAAGTGATGAAGATAAATTAGAAACTAGAGAAGTTATAAAAAAATATATAGAAAACACAGTTAATGAAAAATGTCTTGGATGTGATAGAAGAAAAAATTGCTTAAATGATGAAAAATTAAATTTAGTTGTAGACTATATTTCTAATAAACTTGAAAATAATGAAATAATTGATGAAAAAATGCTAGACTTTAATTGTGAACTTTCAAAAGAATTTGTAAAAGATATTTACGAAATATATAATAGTATGAAACTTATGAGAATATTAAAAGAACAAGAAAGAAATAATGCAAATAAATTATCAAACCAGTATAAAGAGGTTTCAAAAATATTATCTAATATCTCTAAAAACATAAAAAGTGATCTTATTAAAATAGATAAAAAGCAAGAAAAATTAAGAGAAGAATTAAAATTTTATGGATATTTAGTATATGAAGATGAATATAAAGAAGATGACACCGGTATAGAATATACATTTGTCACAAATATACTAAATAATATAGATAAACAGAAAAAAGAAATAATTTCTATATTAAGTAATATACTTGAAAAGCCTGTGGTTATTAAACTTATACTAAATAGTAGTAAGAAAGAAAAGTCAAAAATAAAAGTTGTATCAACTCCTGAATTTAATGTTCAAAATAGTGTTATAAGTATAGCTAAAAATGGAGAAGAGGTATCAGGAGATTCTTATCTTATTGAGGAACTACAGGATTTGAAGCATATAAGTGTAATTTCAGATGGAGAAGGAAATGGAAGAAACGCTTCAAAATCATCAAAAAATGTTATTGATATGTTAGAAAGACTACTTTCAGGTGGATTTGATGAATGTGGTGCAATTGAAATTATAAATAGTATTTTAAAATTAAAATCAGATAGTCAAAACTCATCTACTTTAGATAATATGATAATTGATTTAAAAACAGGATATTCTCAATATATAAAACTTGGGGCTGCACCTACATATATAATTCATGAAGGAAAAATTGTAACTATTAATAATATGAATATCCCTGTTGGAGTGTCAGATAATCCTGATTATTTACCAATATCTAGAAAACTAATTGATAAAGATATTGTTGTTCAAATAAGTGACGGAGTATTGCATGAAGGACTAGATATTTCAAATAACTATTTTACAGAATATTTAAAAACTATAGACGTAAATAAAACAGCTAAACAAATAACAGATGAAATTTATAGAAATGTTTTAAGAGAAAATAAAAATATTTTAAATGATGACGTAACAATAATAGTTACTAAAATTATAAAAAATAAAGTATAGAGTCAGTTGACCCTATACTTTATTTTGCAAATTAGTATAATCTCCTACCGTTTTTCTTCTTCATTAAAATTTCCCTTTCAAATCTTTTAGCAGCACATGAATAACCCGCATTTTGTTTTTGAACTTTGAGTCTATTATATTCATGAGTTCTTTGCAAATTTTGCTTGGTTATTTCAGGTGGATAAAATTCATTTAAATAGCATGTTATTTTTTTTATTAACCTATTTTGGAAGGAGTTTTGGACAATGTTTAGGTTTTTATTAAATTGATATCTGTAACCTTCAGTACTTAAATCATTGCCTAATATTTTCCAAATTGTTTGCATATTTGGCCTAACTTTTGGAAGCAAAAGGTTATCTTTTATTATATTAAAAGCCTCTTCAACTGAAATATTAATTTTTATATATTCTCTTGTATTGTATGAGAATATAAATGGATTTCCGTCTACAAAGCAAAAGGCATTTTTTTGGTTTAATTCATAGATAATATTCTTTGCTTCTTCAAGAAAACAATAAAGAAATGAATCTTTTACTATAGGACCTTTATTATAGCAGCTTTTATACCCATCTGTATTAAAAAAGGACGCTATGAGTTGTATTAGATCTGAATTTATTGATTTACTCATATTTATCTTAACTATAAATGGTATAAAGATTTTATAGCCTCATCTACAGTAATATCACACCTTTCATAACTACTATTTCCCTTGTTATATATATGCGGGATACCATTTATAAAGCAGAAGGAACACCATTTAAATTTTTTTGCTAGTTTTCCTTGAACATTCATTTTAAATGAAGATTCAGCATTGGTATTTCCTAAGTTGTAATGGTAGTTATATCCATTTAAATTATTTAGTTTTGCAAAGTAATCCCAAATATTTGACTTTTTGTTAAATGAAATAGGAATGTTACTCTTTATAATTTGATTGACACAGTCATCAGCTGATATATCAAACTTAGAGTAGTCTTTTTTTTGTGTGTCGTATATAAACGGTTCACCATGTATAAAGGTTAAAAATTTATTCATTAAATTCTGATCTCCTTATTTAGTTGAATTGTGAAAACTTTATAATATAAGACGTATTTTTAAGCCAATTTTTCACTTCATTATTTTTGGGGACCTTCCTTGAAAATTTTTCATCTAAAAATATACTTATCTCTCGAGTAAATCGGGATTCGAAGGTATCCTGGTTAGGTGTAGATTTTTTGCACATATTTGTTGAAAAAGATTCACAATTTGGAATTGTTTTATAAAGCATATTCCAAATCTCAATCATATGAGGTCTGCTTGTTTCTTTTTCTATCATTGATTTGACTTTTTCGATAGAAATGTCATAGTCTAATGAGATTTTTGTATACTCTTTTGTTTCAAAGTTATACAAGAATGGTTCGCCCTCTACGAAAGCAAGAACATTTTTATACTTTGCCATATTCAATTCTCCTTAAATGATTTCAATGATGTGAAAACCTTACTCTAGAATAATTTTTTTTGATTCTGCTTAAAACATATGGAGATAAATCTTTTCGCAAAATTCTTTTTCGTTCTGTATAAGCTCTTTTGGCTTCGGACTGTTCTGTATTGTATGGATATAAGGTATCCAAAAATACTTTCACTTCTCTTGAAAATGTTGACTCAAAAGAAGAAATTGAAAAATTAGTTTTTCTACAGCGTCCAGGTGAAAAGATTGAGGCTCCAATATCATTTGCAAGCATAATCCATATTTTATTCATATTTGGGCGGATTTCTGGCTTTTCATCGTTGAACCTAATTTTAATTTTTTCAACACATTCAGTAATATTCAATGTTATGGCGGTCTCTATACCTTCTTCAAGAAGGTATGGTTCACCATCTACAAAGAATAGAATTTTTTCCATTTTTAAGACTCCTTTTTATATAATAGTTTGAACGGTTTATTAAAGTTTTTTAGTATATATCATTGTAATATCTCCTTTAAATAATTATTTATTAGCAAATATAATTTTACATAAATATTATATATTAAAATTACTTTTTTGTCAAATATTTTTTAGATCTGCATAAATATTATTATGGTGATTACATGGTAGATTTAATATATAGTATAGAAAATTTTGTATGTGGATTTCCTCTTGTAATAATTTTAATGGGAACACACATATATTTTTCATTTAAGCTTAAGTTTCCTCAAAAAGATATTTTAAAAGGTATAAAATATATGATATTAGGTGATAAAAAAAATACAAAAGAGGGAATAAGCTCATTTAAATCTCTTATGGCGGTTTTAGCCTCAACTCTTGGAACTGGAAATATAATAGGGGTAGCAGCAGCTATTACTATAGGAGGAATAGGAAGTATTTTCTGGATATTTATCTCCGGATTTTTCGCAATTGCAACAAAATACGCAGAAACATATGTAGTTTTAAAGTACAGAAAAAAAGATAAAAAAGGAAAATATTATGGAGGAGCAATGTATGTACTAGGAGAAAAGTTACATATGCCACTACTTGCAAAATTATTTTGTTATTTTCTTATACTTACAACTCTAGGAATGGGAGCAATGATACAATCAAACGCAATATCATCTAGTATAATATCAAATTTTAATATAAATATAGTAATTCTTGGAATTATTATTGTAATTCCATGTGCATACGCATTAATTGGAAATGAAAAAAGAATATCAAATATAAGCAGTGTATTAATACCAATAGCAACAATAATTTATCTTGTTTCATGCATTATTTTAATGTATATTTACAGAAATAATTTATTATCAAGTATATTAAAAATAATAAAAGAAGCTTTTAATATAAAATCATGTGTAGGAGGAATTTTTGGAAGTGTAATGGTAAAAGCAATGAATACAGGACTATCAAAAGGACTATTTACAAACGAAGCAGGAATGGGAACCTCTCCAATATTTGATGTAATGGTAAATGAAAAAGATATAAAAAAGCAATCAATTATATCATCAACAAGTGTATTTATAGACACAGTATTACTTTGTACACTCACAGGAATTGTATTTGTAGCAAGTGGAATGTATACAATAACTGAAAATCCAGCTTTAATCGCAAATTATGTATTTTCACTTATTCCATTTGGAAACTACATATTCATATTTATGATAGTAGTATTTGCAATATCAACAATTCCATGTTCAGGTTTCTATGGAAGCATAGCAATAAAATATCTTTTCAACAACAAAAAAAGCATAAAAAAATACAGAATAATATTTCTATTATGCGTATTTATAGGCGCAATATCAAAAATAGAAATAATCTGGAGCATTTCCTCAATAGCAAATGCACTCATGGTACTCCCCAACATAACAATGCTCTATAAACTAAAAAAAAACATAACATCCCCTCAGAGTTAGTTTTGTAAAAAGTATGAAAAAATATGAAAAAATATGAAAATTTATGAAAAAAATATGAAAAAAATACATAGAAAACTAAGCCATACAAATTTTAACTTTTTGAATAGCTATTTTTAATATAAAATTTAAATCTTTTGGTAAAAATAAATAAACTTGAGTTAGAATTTCTGGCATTTTAGTATGTATAACTCCTATCCCAAAAGAAAAAATAGGTACTACTAAATTCGTAGATAGTCACTAAAAAGTGTAGTTAGAACGCTCAACCTGTGTACCCCACAGTGAAATTTAATTTAGTATATCATTTCTTGAATTTGAAATCAAGGAAAAAATAGTAATAATTATTGTCTAGTTTTGTCGAAATTAAAAAATATAAATTAATATTATTTTTTACAAAACTAACTCAAAAATTCCCAGGCAAACATTTTGTTTGTCTGGGAAAGAATTATGTTGTTGAGCCTTCTAAAACGATTTGTCTCTGGTGCATTCCGGAATTTTTGATATCAAATTTTAAACCTGTTATTAAACATTCTGTACCAAAGCTGCTTGTATCAAAGTTGATAGAAGTATTTTTGGGGCTTAATTTGCCGATACTTATTATCCTTCCATCGGATGTTGTAACTACAACCTCAATTTCAATGCTTTTACTACAGGAGTTTTTTATCGAAAGTTCAACTTTCTGTTTGGGTTCGCCTAAGTCAACTGCAATCTGACTGTCCAGTTGGCATCTTGACCGAGTTAATATAAATAACATATTACTTAATTTAGTACATTTGGCTCCGTATATTTTTGTAATCTTTACATTTTCCACGTCTTACTCATCCTTTTCTTTAAATTTTTAAAAAATATTAATATATTATGGAAACTTAAGTATACTACAGTATATGTTAATTGTCAAGGAATATTACAATATTTTACAAAAAAAGACATCTTTTTAAAAGATGATTTTTGAATAAGTGCGTATATTGTTCAATTAAAATAATATAATAAGCAGGGGAATTTCATAAAATTCCCCTGTATAATAAGTTTAATTTGTAGACTTTTATCTTTAATTTTGATATAATCTAACTGAAATGTTTGGTGGTGATTTTATGAGTTTTGTGCATTTACACATACATACAGAGTATAGTTTACTTGATGGTGCAATAAGAATAAAAGATTTAGTAAAAAAAGTAAAGGAAAATGGAATGAATGCTGTTGCTATAACTGATCATGGCAATATGTTTGGCGCAGTTGAAATGTATAAAACTTGTATAGCTGAGGGAATAAAGCCAATAATTGGGTGTGAAGTATATGTTGCACCTCGTAGTAGATTTGATAAGCAAGGAAAAATAGATACAGAACCTTACCATTTAATTTTGCTTGCAATGAATAATGAAGGTTATAAGAATTTAATTAAAATAGTATCATCAGGTTATACAGAAGGATTTTATTATAAGCCACGTGTTGATAAAGATTTGTTAAAAAAATATAATAAAGGAATAATTGCTCTTAGTGCTTGTCTTGCTGGTGAAGTTGCAAGAAAAATTGTAAATCATAATATAGAGGGAGCAAAAGATGCAGTAAAAGAATATTTAGAAATCTTTGGGAAAGATAGATTCTTTTTAGAAGTTCAGGGAAATAAATTAAGAGAGCAAATATTAGTAAATAGCAAACTTGTTGAATTTTCTAAAGAGTTTGGTATTGGTCTTGTGGCTACAAATGATTGTCATTATTTAAATAAGGAAGATTATGATTTTCATGAGGTGCTACTTTGTATACAAACAAGAACCACTATGACTGATACTAATAGGATGAGCTTTAAAGTAAATGAATTTTACGTAAAGACTAAAGAAGAAATGCAGAGTGATTTTGAAAATTTACCTGAGGCAATCGAGAATACACAAAAAATAGCAGATATGTGTAATGTAACATTTGAATTTGGAAAAACTATTTTGCCTGAGTTTAAAATAAATGAAAATATGACTCATTTAGAGTACTTTAAAAAGCTATGTTACGAGGGATTAGAAAAAAAATATCCATTAGAAAAAAAACAAGAAGCAAAAAAAAGACTTGATTATGAAATAGAAATAATAGATAAAATGGGATACATAGATTATTTTTTAATTGTGCAGGATTATATTAATTATGCAAAATCACAGGAAATTGCAGTGGGCCCTGGACGTGGAAGTGGTGCAGGTTCAATAGCTGCGTATCTTATAGGAATAACCAATATTGATCCTTTAAAATTTAATTTAATATTTGAAAGGTTTTTGAATCCAGAAAGAGTTAGTATGCCTGATTTTGATGTGGATTTTTGCTATGAAAGAAGAGAAGAAGTAATAGAGTATGTATGTAGAAAATATGGACATGATCATGTAGCACAAATTATAACTTTTGGTACAATGGCTGCAAGAGCTGCAATTCGTGATGTGGCAAGAGCTTTAGATATTCCATATGCTAAAGCTGATATGATTGCAAAACTTATACCAAGAGATTTAAAAATCACTATAGATAAGGCTTTAGAAGTTAATAAAGAACTTAGTGAACTTTATGAAACTGATATGGAAGTTAAAGAAATAATTGACTTGTCTAGAAAGGCAGAAGGACTTGCAAGACATGCTTCTACTCATGCTGCGGGAGTTGTTATAACTAAAGAGCCTGTTGTAAGCTATGTTCCACTTTATGAAAGTGACGGAGTTATATCTACTGAGTACACTATGACAACACTTGAGGAATTAGGACTTCTTAAAATGGACTTTTTAGGACTTAGAACTCTTACTGTAATAGGTGATACTTTAAAACTTATAAAAAAAATACATGGTGTAGATGTGAATTTTGGAGAAATGGATGATAGAGATACATTTAAGCTTCTTACAGAAGGAAAAACTTTAGGTGTATTTCAAATGGAAAGTCCAGGATTTAGACGCGTTATGATGGAACTAAAGCCAAATACTTTAGAAGATATAATTGTTATGATATCGTTATATAGACCTGGACCTATGGATCAAATTCCAAGATATATACATAATAAAGAAAATCCAGATAATGTTATTTATACTCATGATTCATTAAAACCAATATTGAAAGATACATATGGATGTATGGTTTATCAAGAACAAGTAATGCAAATTTTTAGAGATTTAGCTGGGTATAGTTTTGGAAGAGCTGATTTAGTAAGACGTGCTATGGGAAAAAAGAAACTTGATGTAATGGCAAAGGAAAGAGAAGTTTTTGTTGAAGGGGCTAAAAGAAACAATATTGATAAGGAAAGTGCAAATAAAATATTTGATGAAATGGCTGAGTTTGCTAAATATGCATTTAATAAATCTCATGCAGCATGTTATGCAGTGGTTGCTTATCAAACAGCATATTTAAAAGCACATTTTCCACATGAATTTATGGCTGCTACTATGAATAGTTTCCTTGGTAATCTTGATAAAATTCCTTTATATATAGAGGAGTGTAGAAAACTTAATATTGAAGTATTAAGACCTGATATTAATGAAAGTTATTTAAAATTTGCAGTTATAAATAACAAAATTAGATTTGCATTATCATCAATTAAAAATGTAGGAAATAATGCTATTTGTGAAATTATAAAAGATAGAAAAATAAATGGTAAATTTTTAAGCTTTATTGATTTTTGTGAGAGAGTTTCAGGAGATACAGTAAACAAGAAGTGTATTGAAAGTTTAATAAAAGCTGGATGTTTTGATGAAATAGAAAAAGGAAGTACAAGGTTTGATATATTAGACAGTTACGAGACAATAGTTGATAATATAAATGAAACAAAAAAGAAAAACTATATTAATCAAATGAACTTTTTTGATGTTGTATCTGATGATGCACACGCAAAAATTGTAATAGCTAAATCATCAAGAAAGCCTACAAATAAAGATTTGCTTAATATGGAAAAAGAAATGTTGGGAATGTACGTATCTGGTCATCCACTAGATGAATATAAAGAATATATCAAAAAAAATTCAACAGTCAGTACAATAGATTTAAATAATAATGAAGATATTGATGAGAATAGTAAAACAAAAAAAGAGGATTTTGATAATAAAACTGTTAGTTTATGTGGAATAATAACTTCATCTAAGTTACTTAATACTAAATCTGGCAATCAAATGATGTTTACTGTTCTTGAAGATATGTATGGCAGTGTTGAGCTAGTTGTTTTTCCGAAAGTTTTTAATAAATTTTATGATTTGATAAAAACAGACATGGTTGTAAAGGTAACTGGTAAGGTAAATATTAAAGAGGGCGAAAAACCAAAGATATTAGTAAATTATATAGAAGATATATCAAATAAAAAATTGGATGAAAAAAGAAAGGTATATATAAGAATACCCAAAGATAAACTTGACTTAGAAGGTGTTGTTCTTAATGTAATAAATGATATTGCAAAGGAAAATAGCGGTAATGCCAAAGTCAATTTATTCTATGAAGGTACAAATAAGATTAAAGTATTAAATGATAAATATTCTCTAAACTTAAATGATGATGTTTTAAATAAACTAAGTATAACTTTTGGAAGTGATAATGTAAAAGTTAAATAATTAATATAAAAAAGAGTGTTAATAATAAGATCAAATTAGAGTTAGGAGATATTTGTAAATTTATTGAGTACAAGAAATTATATAGATGAATATAAAATATGGTCACTAGATTTTATAGTGACCATTAACTATATTTATTATTTATTAGATTTACTTTCTTTTACAACTTCAGTTAAAGCTCCAAGTGCACCAAGTGATTTTGTTGTGTCAAAAGGAATAAATACTTTATTAGATTTTCCATCAGCAACTTTTTCAAGAGTTTCTAAAGACTTGATTGCAACAAGTTTATCGTCTGGTTTTGCACTCATTATAGCACCATAAACTTGTGAAATTTCTTGTGCCTTTGCGTCAGCAACTTTTTTTATTGCCTCAGCATTACCTTCAGCTTCTAGTATTTTAGATTCTCTTACACCTTGAGCTCTTCTTATACTAGATTCTCTTTCTGCTTCAGCTTCAAGAATTGTTGATTGCTTTTTACCCTCTGCAAGTGTGATGTCAGCTTGACGTTTACCTTCAGCTTCAAGAATAATAGCTCTTTTATTTCTTTCTGCATTCATTTGTTTTTCCATGGCATCACGAATATCTGTTGGAGGTTTTATATCTTTAATTTCAACTCTGTCAACTTTACATCCCCATCTATCTGTAGCTTCATCAAGTGTTTGTCTTAGTTGGTTATTTATTGAATCCCTTGAAGAGAATGTACTATCTAAATCCATTTTACCAACAATATCACGAATTGTTGTAATTGCAATATATGCAATACCTTTTTGTAAACTTTCTATTTCATAAACTGCTTTAACGGGATCTGTTATTTGATAGAAAACAACTGTATCAATTGTAATTGTAACATTATCCTTTGTAATAACACTTTGTGGTGTTACATCCATTGTTTGTTGTTTTAGACTAACAACAGCTCTAATTTTATCAACAAATGGTAAAATAAAATTAAGTCCAGCTTCAGCAGTATTATGATATTTACCTAAACGTTCAACTATTCTAACTTCTGATTGTCTTACTACTTTAATTGATGCAAAAGCTACAATTAAAACTAAAACAATTACTATTATAAAAAATATTTCCATAAAATTTCCTCCTATACATTTTCATTAATTTTTGTTACAACAAGTTTTACTCCATCAACTTTTGTAACCTTAACAATTTCATTAATTTTAATTTTTTCATCATTAAGAGTGATAGCTGACCATAATTCACCAGCTACTTTTACTTGACCGACATCCTCTGTTGAATTAATTTCTTTTATAACAACACCTTTTTTTCCTATCATTGCATCATTATTCATTTTTGTGCTGTCTTTATTTTTAAATAACTTTTTAGTTAGGGGCTTCATAAATATTATCATTATAGTTGTGCTTATCGCAAAGACTGCAATTTGTATTTCAATAGGTGCGCCTAAAACAGAAGCTATAAATGCAAAAAATGATCCAATTCCGGGCCAGATCAGTAAAAATGAAATATTGAAAATTTCTATAAGTAAGAAAGTTCCACATAAAATCAACCAAATTGCCCAAAGTGGTAAACCAAACATGATTTTCCTCCTCTCAAATAGTAATTAAATATATTATACAATATGTATATTCAAAAAGCAATAGAATTATAAGAAATAAATGTAAATAAAAGTGGTAACATAGCTAAATAAGTAGAAAAATTAACACTTTAGTTGACAAAAATGTAACACGATGTATAATGCTATAGCAAGTTTAAATATGTTTTCTATTTATTTAAAATTAAATAATGGGAATACTACAATTTTTAATAAAAGGAGTTAATTTATGAGAAAATTAAATGGAAGAGAAAATTCAAAGAGGAATAATATCATAATTTTTGTTTTTATCACTATATTATTTATCGGAGCTATAGTTTTTCTTAATTTACCAAAATCTGAAAATATTAGCTATACTCAGTTAGTATCGTATATTGAAGATGGTAAAATAGAAAAACTTAATCTTGATGTTACTGAAGCTAAAGCTGAAGTAGTTGTAAAAGGTGATGATGTAAAAAAAGCGTTGTTATTCCTTCAGTTGATTTGATTACTGAACTTGTTACAGAAAGCCAAAAGAAAGGAAATGATATTGAACTTAATGTAGTAAAAAATGATAGTGCTGAATTTTGGCTATTATTACGTTTAACTTTGCCATCAGTTATTTCTCTTGTGTTGCTTTATTTCATATTTTCAAAGTTTGGAAAAAATAAAATGGACGAGGTGAATTGTCAAGAAAAAATATTAATAAAATTTAGTGATGTCGCTGGAATTGAATCTCAGAAAAAAGAATTAACTGAGGTGTTGGATTTCCTTAAGAATCCTAAAAAATATAAAAAAATTGGTGCTAAAATTCCAAAGGGTATACTTTTTAGTGGAGAGCCTGGAACGGGAAAAACACTTCTAGCTAAAGCTTTAGCTGGTGAAGCAGGAGTGTCATTCTTCAATATGAATGGTTCAGAATTTGAAGAAATGTTTGTTGGACTGGGAGCTTCAAGAATAAGGAAACTTTTTAAAAAGGCTAGGAAAAATGCTCCAAGTGTTATATTTATCGATGAAATTGATTCAATTGGCTTAAAACGAGGAGAAAAATATAATTATTCTGAACAAACATTAAATCAGTTATTGGTTGAAATGGATGGATTTAATGATGATAATGTTATTGTTATTGCAGCAACTAATAGGGAAGAATGCCTTGATCCAGCATTGTTAAGACCCGGTAGATTTGATAGAAAAATTTATATTCCTAAACCTGATTTACATGGACGAGAATCTATTTTGAAAATACATACTAAAAATCTTACTGTTAATTGCGATGTTGATTTGAAGGCGATTGCTGCAAAAACTGCTGGATATAGTGGAGCAGAACTTGCTAACATTTCAAATGAGGCTGCAATTATTGCAGTGAGAAATGAGCATACTAAAGTTAATCAAACAGATTTTGATGAAGCTTTAAGGAAACAGCTTATTGGTGTATCTCAAAATGATAGAATTATTTCTCCAAAAGTAAGAGAATTGGTATCTTATCATGAAGCAGGACATGCATTAGTAAGTTTATTAATTGGTGATAGTTCTAATGTAATAGAAGTATCAATCGTTTCACGAGGAAAATTAGGTGGATATACCATGTATGAAGGAAACGATGATGATATTAACTATATCTCAAAGGAATATTGTATCAAAAAAATATCTACACTTCTTGCTGGCCGTGCTGCAGAAAAAATCGCTTTAAATGACATATCTACTGGAGCAGCAAATGATTTAGAAAAAGCAACTAATATAGCAACTTTGATGGTTACTAAGTATGGAATGAGCGATAGTATTGGTCCAATATATCTTAGCTGTAATGAAGTAAGTTCAGTTGCTAGTGATAATCCGGTAAATATTGAAATTAAACAAATTATTGACAATTGTTATAAAAGAAGCGAATATATTTTAAAGAAAAATAGAGAGCTTCTAGATGCTGTTGCAATGAGATTAAGTGAGGAGGAAACTATTTCTGGAGATGAACTAAGAGATATGATAAAAAATCACAAATAATCTTTGAAACAAAAGCAGGGTGAAAATCATAATTATGATTTCATCCTGTTTTTTTCTGTCTTAATTTTTGGTATATTATCTGAGTCTAAGTTGCTTTGTAAAATCATTGTAATATTATTGACATATAATATACTATATGCTACAATAAAATTAGATTTTTAGGGGTATAATTTTGTAACAGTAAACTTAAAATTTGACAGATTTTGCATTTTATGCTATAATAAATAAAGTCGGCCTAAAAAGGAAGGTGTAAAATAAAGTTATGGAAAAAAGAAGTGTGCTTGGTACACTAAGATTTGTATTTTTTACAATACTAGCTTTAGTTCTAATATTTAGTGCTGTTTTAGTAACTGTATTAAATACATATAAGCCAACAGTTAAAGCTTATATAGGTGATAAATTTGTTGGGTACTTTTCATCAGAGCAGCAATTTGATGAAGTGTATAATGACTTGGTTACCGAGAAACAAAATGTTGATTCCGATGTAAAAGTTTATCTAGATAGTGAACCTACTTTTGAAACAAGTTATACAAGAGATTCACTTATTGCTAAACAAAATGTTTATACAAATTTAAGAGCTGAAATGAAGACCGAATATACAGTTTATGAAGTGGCTGTTGACGGTGATAATAAAATGAAATTTGATACAAAAGACGATGCTAATAAGTATGCAGAAAATTTAAAAGCTGAAGTATCAAAATTAAATGTAGAAGTAAAGGAAGAAAAAGTAGAAGAAAAGGGAGAAATTACTACTATTGAGAGGGCAGACAGTATTTTAAAAGATATAGTAGATAGGAACAAACCAGTTGAAACTCCAAAAGCAACAATTTCTACCAAGACTACTAAAAGTACAAATAATTATTCTAATGTGCAGAAAGCAGAAACTATAGGTGCAACTTCTGTCCAAGCAACTGGTGGAGGTGTATGGCCTACAGTTAACAGAAGAATAAACTGTCAATATATGGGATATTCTGGACATACTGGTATAGACTTAGGAGGAGCTATTGGTACTGCAATATATGCATATAAAACAGGAACTGTTACATTTGCTGGATGGGGTAGTGGATATGGACTTCATGTAAAAATTGATCATGGAAATGGTATGACAACATATTACGCCCATTGTAGTGAACTTCTAGTTTCAGTTGGACAGCAGGTAACAGAAGGTCAAATGATTGCAAAAATTGGTATGACGGGTTATACTACTGGACCTCACTTACATTTTGAGGTGAGATTTAATGGAGTACCTACTAATCCATATCCATATATTGCTGGAAAATAATTCGATATAATTGGTTTATCCATTTATATAAATTTCACCTATTACTCGGAAATTAGTATCCTCGTACTGTTTCTTAGTTATAGGCAAGTGATAATAAGAAGGAGGAGAAAAAATGACTAAAGAAAGAAAATCTGAAATTCTAAAAAGTTATGCAAGAGCTGATAAAGATACAGGTTCTGTAGAAGTTCAAGTAGCTCTATTAACAGAAAGAATTAATGAACTTACTGAACATTTAAAAGTGCATAAAAAAGATAATCATTCTAGACGTGGACTTTTAATAATGGTTGGTAAGAGAAAAAGATTACTTAGATATCTTGAGTCTAAAGATGTTGAAAGATATAGAGATTTAATTTCAAAATTAAATTTAAGAAAGTAATTTAGTAGCATTAAAGTAGCTAAGAATAAAATCTTGGCTACTTTTTTTCGGCTATTGACAAAATTGAATATAAGTAATAGAATATATGTTATAATAAATATATATAATTATACATTATATAATAAATATAAGGAGGAATTTTATGGAAGAGAATATCAATCCTGTTCAAAATGTAGATGTACATAAAGACATATACGCTAAGACTTTTTTATGGATGTTTTTAGGATTACTTGCTACGGCATTTGTATCTGCATTTTCCTATGTTACAGGTTTTACAATTAATTTTATTGAAATATGGCCAGTCTTATTAATTGTTGAAGTAGTTGTTGTTATAGTGTTTTCACTACTTTTGAAAAAAATGCCACCAAGTGTGGTAGGCGTGCTATTTTTCGTGTACGCTATATTAAATGGAGTAACTTTGTCCACAATTTTTTATGTGTATAATTTATCTTCAATTGTAATCATTTTCTTTGCAGCAGCTGCTATCTTTGGAATTTGTGCTTTTTATGGTAAGGTGACAAACAGAGATTTAAATAAAATAGGTAATATTTTATTGGTAACATTGATTGTAGGAGTAATAATAAGCTTAATTAACTTATTTATAGGAAATTCAGTAGTTGACATTGCTGTAGACTGGGTAATTTTAATTGTATTTTTTGGAATTACAGCGTGGGATATGCAAAAAGTAAGACAACTTGCAGAAAGTGTAAATGGAAGTAATGACAAGTTAGCTATATATTGCGCTATGCAATTATATCTTGATTTTATTAATATTTTCTTAAGATTATTACAACTATTTGGATCAAGAAAAGATTAAAAACAAAAAATGATAGTAATTTTTAAAATGTATCCTATAGGGTGGACACGAAAAAAGAGTGTCTGTTCCTATAGGTTTATTTTTTCATTTGTGATACACAATAAAAAGTTAAATTATATAAAATAGAAAGTTTAGTTCAAATAAGTAATCAACAAATATAATTTTTAAACAAAACATTTTTCTAATTACTTGTCTTTTATATATTTTTATGCTATAATTGTAGTATTAGAGAAAATTTTAGGGGGAAATACAAAATGGGATGGATAGATTGGACACTTTCAATAGCTACTGTAGTAGTTGGTATAATTCTTACAATAGTTGTAATGATGCAAAATAGTAAAGATTCACAATCAGTTTTAACTGGAGCAAATACTTTTTATGGCTCAAATAAATCAAAAACTTTAGATGGTGTATTATCTAAATGGACTGTAGGCCTTGCAATATTATTTTGCGTGTTATGTTTTGCCACTACGGTTGCAATAATTAAATAAGGAAAAAGATATGAAAAAAAATGATATAAATAATAGAGATTATTTAAGAAGAAAGGAAGCATTGACTTCCTTTTTTTCAAATAAAGAATATAAACTAATGACTAAAAAACAAATTTGCAGTTTTTTTAATATTCCAAAAAATGATATAGATATATTAGATAAAATACTTGACGAATTAGAAGTTGAGGGAATTATATATTTAGATGAAAGTAAAAGATATGTTCCTGTTGATAATACGGATGTTATAAAATGTGTATTTGAGTCAAAGTCAGAAAGATTTGGCTTTGGTATTGCTAATAAAGGAGAAGATATATACATATCTTCAAAAAATTCTCTTGGCGCTATAAATAATGATGAAATATTGGTTAAGCAAATTTTAGATTCTAATCATAGAAGAGAAGGTAAAGTAATAAAAATACTAAAAAGAAATACCGTTAATGTAATTGGTAGATTTATAAAGAATAATAATTTTGGATTTGTGGAACCAATTGATAAAAAAATACCTGATATATATATACCTAAAAAGGAATCAATTGGACGTATTAATGGACAAATTGTAGAAGTAGAAATAACTAAATATGCTACTAGTGATACCAGGGCTGAAGGAAAAATATTAAGAACTATAGCAAGTGGTAAAGATGAAAAGTCAGAAATTAAAGCCTTAAGCATATCTTATGGGTTAGAGGATATGAAAGAATTTTCATCACAAATTAGGGAAGAGTTAAGGCAAATTCCTTCCAAAGTAACTGATAATGATACAATAAATAGAGTTGATAGGACAAAAGAAAAAGTATATACAATAGATGCTAGTGATGCAATGGATCTTGATGATGCTGTTCAGTTAAAAAAGAAAAACGATGGATATCTTTTATCTGTTTATATAGCAGATGTTTCTAATTATGTAAAAGAAGGAACTTTTTTAAATGAAGAAGCAATATATAGAGGGACTAGCATATATATTCCTGGTACTGTTATTCCTATGTTACCAAAAAAACTTTCAAATGGAATTTGTAGTTTAAATCAAGGAGTAAGAAGACTAACTCTTGCAATTGATATTTTATTTGACAAAGATGGTAATGTTATAGAAAGCAATGTTTTTAAGTCTGTTATACGTGTTGCCAAAAAAATGTCATATGATAAGGTATATAAAGTTATATGTGGTGAAGATGAAGATGTATTAAAAGAATACAGAGACTATATAGATGATATTATGCTTATGAAAGAACTTGCTGTTATTTTAAATAAAAAAAGAAAACAAAGTGGAAGTATAGATTTTGATATACCTGAGACAAAAGTTGTATTAGATGAAAATAAAAAAGTTGTTGATATAAAACCATATGAGATTACAATTGCAAATAAAATAATAGAAGAATTTATGCTTGCTGCAAATATGCAAATTGCTGAGAAATTTTATTTCCTAGATATTCCATTTATTTATCGTATTCATGAAAAGCCAGATGAAGAAAAATTAAGAGAGTTAAATGAGATACTAAGTTCATATAAACTTAAATTAAAAGGAATAAAAAATATACATCCAAAGACTTTATCTACTTTAATCGATAATATTGAAGATGAGGAAGAAAAAAGAATTATTTCAAGTTATATGTTAAGGACATTAAAGATTGCAAAATATTCTGAAGAATGTTTAGGACATTTTGGTCTTGCTGCAAAATATTATTGTCACTTTACTTCACCTATTAGAAGATATCCTGATTTGTTTATTCATAGAGTAATATCTGATTATATCGAAAGTGGATATATTTTAAGTGATAAAAAGATAGCTAAGTATGCTACTCAAGCCATAGAGTATTCAAAAACATCTAGTGAAACTGAAAAAAATGCAACTTTAATAGAAAGAGATTTTGATGATTTATATAAATGTATATATATGAGTAAATTTGTTGGTGATGAATTTGAAGCTGTAATTTCAAATGTAACATCTTTTGGAATATTCGTAAGACTTGAAAATACAGTTGAGGGTTTAATTTCATTTGACAATATTAATGATTTGGATTATTATATATATGATGATAAAAAACATAGACTTCTTGGAAAAGAAACAGGAAAAACTTTTAAAATAGGCGATAAATTAAAAGTTAAACTTATAAGGGCAGACATAAAATTAAAAGAAATTGACTTTATGATTGTTTAGTTTAAGGAGAGTGTAATATGCAAAATACCCAAAAAAGAAGAAATGTATCAAGAAATTTTGGTAATGTAAAAGGTAAAGATAGTAAAAATAAATTAAATAAAAAAGATGAAAATGCTAATGCTTCTGATAATAAGAGTAGTAATTTTGGTATAAAAAATATTATGATAGGATATTTTAAATTTTATAAAGAAAAACTTATGAGAAAACATATAATTGTATATATAATATGTCTTGTTGTTTTTTTTGTTATGATAGCAACTCTAATATCAAAAATAAATTCTACTCCTAATATTGCAGAACTTGCACAAAAAGCAAAAGAAGTAAGTGAATCTTCTAATGGTGTTTTTTCTTTAATAATTACAAAGAAAATACCTTTAATTTTCATGATTATACTTGCAGGAATTGCGCCATATTTCTTTATACCTGTTATTGGTATAGCATCATCATATAGCTTAGCTTGTGATATTGTTACTAATTTTAATGTCTTAACAGGGAAAGCAAGTGTAATTCCTATGTGTATAGGCGCTATAATTCAGTTAATAGCAGTAGGTCTTTCTGTAGCAACTGGAATTCAGTATTGTCTTCTTAGTACAAAAAGATGGAGATATTCAAGGAATCAGGATTATTCGATGCTTGATTTTAAAAGAACTTTTTATGAAGCAACAGGTAATAAAAAGAAATTAAAAGAGGTAGCTAAGAAAAAAGAAGAAAAAACAGCGAAAAATGAAAAAAACAACGTAACTGTACCTTATGGATATTTTGTTATTTCATTTTTGATTAGTACAGTTATTATAGCTATAGGAACAATTATTTCTAGAGTTTAGGAGGAAAAATGAGGACAAGATATAACCCACAGGCAAATGATATAATAGAAAATTTTGATAGATTTATTAGAGATAGAGAAAAATTACAAGGTATACTTAATACAGATAAAAAGATTTGCATTGAGATTGGTATGGGAAAAGGTGATTTTATTTCTAATATGGCAAAATTAAATCCAGATAATGTATATATTGGAATTGAATTGTCTCCCCAAGTACTAGCTCTTGCAATTAAAAAATTAAATAGGTTTGAAGAAGAAAATGGTATAGCTTTAAAAAATTTATATTTTATGTCTTTTGACGCTTTAAAATTACTTGATTATTTTAGTGAAAATCAGGTTGATGTGCTATATTTAAATTTTAGTGATCCATGGCCTAAAAAGAGGCATACCAAAAGACGTCTTACTTACAAAGATTTTTTAGAAAATTATAAAAAAGTTTTAAAGAAAGATGGAATTATTGAGTTTAAAACTGATAATAGGGGACTTTTTGAATATAGTTTAGTAAGTATGCAAAATTTTGGTATGGAATTTATTGAGGTTTATTTAGATTTGCATAAGACAGAGGTTTTTAATGTAGAAACTGAATATGAAAAGAAGTTTTCGCCTTTTGGACCTATTTATAAATTAGTTGCAAAATTTTAGATAATTAGTATATATTAATTTTACTAGAGTATAATATTTATATGATAAAAAAGAATAAATTTTAATAAAATTAGTATAAAATATTGACAAAATAAAAGAAATAATGTAAAATTAAAAGTACTGTGAGCGGTGGATATAGCGCAGTTGGTTAGAGCGCCAGTTTGTGGCACTGGAGGTCATGGGTTCGAATCCCATTTTCCACCCCATATGTATTAAGTTTATATATTGGGCTGTAGCCAAGCGGTAAGGCAGTAGACTTTGACTCTACCATGCGCAGGTTCGAATCCTGCCAGCCCAGCCAATAACGAATCTGTTCGAACTACAGATACAAAAATCAATCAGTAAAATGGTTGATTTTTTTGTTTGCGAAAATTAGATACTACTGATAGTGTAGAAGAACTACGATTTACTCCAAAAGATATTTTATTAAAAAGAGATATTGATTTTATTAATAAGATAAAACTAGTCAAATATAATTCAATAAAATTAATCAAAATATTGAAAAAAACAATAAAGAATGGTATAATATTTATGTTAATTACTTTATAATCCTGTTTTTGCAGGTTGATATATAGACATTTATTATAAAATTATTATTTTAAGGAGGTAAAAAAGATAACATCTATAAATAGACAAGCACAAATAAAAAAATTACACATTTATTATTGAAGGAGGATAAATCAAAATGAAAAAATTTTTCCTTAATATTTATCGGTGTATTGTAGGACCTGAAAGTGGTTTTACAGGAGAGGGAAATGAACAATGGTATTATTTTTTATCTCTTGTAATTAACTTAACGCTTATTTGGTGGCAAAAACAAGAAATAGGCTTGTTATTTACTATACTTGCAGTAATTCATTATGTAACAGTAGCTTATTATGGGATATCTGGTTTATATGATGTGTATGATGATGGTTGCACAACAAAACAAGCATATGTTTATTTAGGCATTCATTTGCTTTTATTGGTAATTGCAATGATTACAAGCTTTAAATGGGCTATTATTACTACAATAATTACTATAATAGCATTTTTCTTGGCTCCAGATTGTACAGGAAATAATATTTTTTTGCGCAAGAAATCATATAGCATTCTTACTTTGCTATTTAATACAATGATTTTCGCTGCATTTGTTATAATTGTTTTTCTTCTTCCTATAAATTTATGGACTAAACTTTTAATGATTATTGGAGCATTAGTTATTCATCCTGTAATTGATTATTTAGAAGGAGAATGCATTATTATTTCTGATGTGACATATGGGATTTTTGAAATAATAAAATCCTCTGTAAAAAAGCAAAAAAAAAGGTAAACTCTTTAAATGTTTGTTTTGTTGTTGTCTTTCTTATAGGTAGAGAATTAAATTCTCTACCTATTTGCATAATAAAATTTATAATTGTATTGAAATAAAATTAAAAAATGATATAATAAAAGAAATTGATTGATATTTGTATCAATTTTTACCAATTTCAATTTGTAAACAACTATAAAAACGGAACCATAACAAATCTGTTCGAATTTTTTTGAACAGTTATATGAATATCATTCTGAAAAAGGATGGTATTTTTTTATATAATAGGAAAGTCATATTGAAATTACCATGCCAAAATTTTTATAGCATTTTTTAAAAAATATATAAATTAACATATCATATAATTTTTGTCGAAAAATGCGATGAAAAGTAGTCCAAACTAAGAAATTGCGATGGATAGAGGCCTAGAACAACGACCGTTAAAGAAAAGAGTGACCTAGAGATAGGTGGAAACTTAAATACAACATCTTTAAATAGCATCATCCTGAAAAGATGGTGTACAGATCTGATATGCTATAAGATTGATGAATATAAAGAAAATTAAATTAAAGAAAAAAGGATGAGAATGGAAGTTTATATAATATTTTGTAGAAAAAAATCATTTTGTTATAATTAAAATATTTTTGTAAATCATAATTATAGGTGATAATTATGAAAGATACAAAAAAAGATTTTATAGCTGCGATTTTAGCAATTGTTATAATACTTCTTGTGATTTTAATAATACTTGTAAGCTATGGAATATTTGCAAGAGATGATAACAACAAAAATGATGAGGTAGATGTTTATTCTGTAAATAGTTCGTTTGATAAAACAGATATATCAGTTATGAATAAAATAGATGAAAATAAAGATGAAGTTTATGATGAAAAATATGAGTATGAGTTAAATTATGATGGCGTTAAGTTTAGCTTTAACTCAGTTATGCCTGTTATAAATATGGATAATGAAAATGTAAAATTAATAAATAGTGAGATAAAAAATTATTATGATAATATAAAATTAAATGAAGAAATGTATGAATTAAATTATAATAAATATACATATGATGATATTCTATCTTTAGTAATTCAAAAGGTTGAGAAAAGAACTGATAATATAAAAAATGTGAGTAATGTTTTAGTTTATAATATTAATCTAAAAACAGGAGAAAGTATTTTAAATAGACAAATAATAAATAAGAAAAATACAAATATAGAAAAAGTATGCTTAGAGCTTATGAATATAATTCCAAATGATTTAAAGACTAAATATAATTTTAACATTTCTGATAAAAACTTCCTTATTGATAATAAAAAGACGGCTGAGGATTATATTAAAGAGGAAATATATAAAGAAAAAGACAATAATATGGGAGATAATTTAAAAATGTATATAAATGATAAGGGAAAAATATGTATATCTTTTTATACACCAATTTTAAATACGAGTGAAAAATTTACGTATAATACGTATATATTAAATTTGTAAAAAAATATTGAAAATTGTTACAATAAAATATATAATATCAGCAGAGGTTGATGATATTATGTTTATAATTAAAAGTTTTAAGAAAATATACAAAATAAAATATATAAAAATATGTAAAGAGAGAATAGTATGAAAAGAAGAGATTTTATTCTTATCATAACCTTATTATCTATTTTTGCCTTTATAGTAGTTTTGCTTGAAACTGGAAAAATAGTAGGAATAGAAAATTTTGTATATAGGAATATTTCACTGTATATAAATCCTATTTTTACCATTATAGTAAAAATAATTACTAATATAGGTGGACCTGTTATTATCGCAATTATATGTTTAGTTCTTTGTGCTTTGCACCAAACACGTATGAAGTATGGTATTCCAGTTTTTATAACTGTAGCAATTTCATTTATTTTAAATACTATATTAAAGTACATATTTGCAAGGCAAAGGCCAAGTGTTTTAAGGCTTATAAATGAAACTAGCTATAGTTTTCCTAGTGGACATTCAATGATAAATGCAGCTTTATATACAATTATAATTTTATTACTTTTAAAAAATGCTGACAAAAAGGGAAAAAGGATTATTGTAAGTATTTCCCTTGTTATACTTTTTGTAATTATAGGTCTTAGTAGGGTATACCTAGGCGTTCACTATTTTGGAGATGTTCTAGCTGGTTGGATTTTAGGAGTATTTGTAGCATTTATTGTATATTTAGTAATAAAATATTTTGAAAGAAAAATATTTTAGATTTTAAAAAATAATATTTATAAAAAAATTGTCATATAGTTATATATGGCAGTTTTTTTGAGGTGATTTTTTGTATAATATAATAGTTGATGGACATTGTGATACATTACAAAGAGCATTTGATGAAAATTTAAGTATTTTTAATAAAAAATTTGATTTTAATATGACTAATGCAGAGTTTGTAAAACCATATATTCAGTTCTTAGCATCATTTATTAATACAAAATATGATATAGGTAATACAGCATATGTACGAGTAAATGAAATGCTTGATAAATTTTATAAAGAATATAATGAAAATAAAAATGCAGATATTGTTTTAATTGATACAAAAAGTGATTTACAAAAAATAATAAATGAGGGAAAAATTGGAATTTTACTGACTATAGAAAATGGGGCGGCATTAAGTGAAAATCTATTAAATTTAGAAAAATTATATAATAGGAAAATAAAGGTAATGTCGCTTACTTGGAATGATGATAATTTCCTTGCTTGTGGAACTTTTACAAAAAATGATACAGGACTTACAACAAAGGGAAGAGAATGTATAAAGTTAATGAATAATCTTGGAATAATAGTTGATGTATCACATATATCTAGGAAAAGTTTTTTCGATATTATTAATATCACAGATAAATCAGTAATAGCCACTCACTCATGTGTAAATAGTCTATGTGAAAATAAAAGGAATTTAACAGATGAACAAATAAAGTTAATTGCAAAATGTAAAGGTATGATAGGTGTATGTTTTTATAAAGAATTTTTATCAAATAATAAATATGTAACAATAGACAATGTAGTAGATCATATAGAATATATATCAAACTTAGTAGGAAGTGAATTTGTAGGAATTGGAAGTGATTTTGATGGAATGGAAAATGAAGATAAGCCACAAGATTTAAAATCTGTTTTAGATATTAAAAAAATTGAGGAAAAACTTGAAAAAAGAGGATTCAGTCCAAAAGAAATAAATGATATAATGGGTGGAAATTACATACGAATTTTAAATGAAAATTTAAAGTAAAAGTATTGCATGTTATACATATTTGGTGTATAATGATAGCGCGTTGTGGGGTATCGCCAAGCGGTAAGGCAATCGGCTCTGACCCGATCATGCGTAGGTTCGAATCCTACTACCCCAGCCAATAACGAATCTGTTCGAACTACAGATACAAAAATCAATCAGTAAAATGGTTGATTTTTTTGTTTGCGAAAATTAGATACTACTGATAGTGTAGAAGAACTACGATTTACTCCAAAAGATATTTTATTAAAAAGAGATATTGATTTTATTAATAAGATAAAACTAGATAAAGAATATCAAGCAAGAACTAGAACTTGGAAAGATTATAACAGAGAAGAACAAGCAGAACTTATAATGAAATATGTTGATGATATAGAACTTTCTTTAGTTGGTACAGAAATAGTAGTTAATCAAATTAACTTTAGAGAGTCAATCTGCAAACCTTGCCAAGAACTATTTGATAAAGGTTATATTGATACTATTAAACCAGCTATATTTGGTAATGTAGTTGGTAATATAAGATTTAGTAATTACTTATCTGAAGAAGAATTTGGCGAAGTAATTATGAGATTAAGACAATACTATGATGTTGGTTATACTGAAGCAACATACTATTTAGATAAGCAAATGTTTTACTTTAACTTTGTTGAAGATAATAGTGCTATTGTCAGAGTATTTCCTTTAAAAGATTATTATAAATTAGATCCAGATTGCAAAATGAAAACTTATGAATTTGGAATAATTTATATTCGTGAAGAAGATAAATTTCAAATGCAAGAAATTGATACTGCATTTGATTATATTCCAGATGAAACTAACACTAGTGTAATTTACTCAAAAGATACTACTCCTATTTCAGTAGGTGTTAAGCCAGTAAAGTTCTGCGAAGATGATGCTGAAGGAAAAAATTAACGTGGCACGTTTTGTTTTTATGAAATAAAAATGAAAGTGCGATAGTTAATTTGAATAAAATTTATTTGTGTAAAATAAATTTTATTGCCTCGCAGAGCCCCCGAGTTATGATAGTATGTCATAACTCATAGGGGGTTAGGACTTATGACAAGTCAAAGTCCTATGCTACGAAGAAATTTCAAAGGAGGTGCTTTTATGGAACAGCAATTAGCTTATTCATTTCATTTAGGAAGTGATAAAAACAAAAGTAAATCAGCAAAAAAAGTTGCTAAAGGAAATGTATCTGGCTCTACTTCTTTATCAAATAATGCTATTCAAAATGCAAATTCTTTATCTAAAGTTAATAAGCATAATTTAAGAGATTATGATAATGAGAAAGATTTAATTAGAGTAATTCGTGGTACAAATGATATTGTAAATGATGTAAAAGATTTATATTTAGAAGAATTTGAAGAAGCTCATATTGAATACAACAATAAGCAGACTAGAAATGATAGAAAAATAGGAAACTATTTTATGAAGATAAATGAGTCGCAAAACGACCTTGCTTGTGAGATTATAGTTGAACTTGGAGATATGGATTTTTGGAAAGATAAAGACAAAGAACACAGACTAAAAATGATTGATGTATATAATGAACAAGTAAATGACTTAATTAAGATATTACCAACTTTTAAAATAGCAAATGCTACTATTCATTTTGATGAGACATCTCCTCATATGCACATTGTTGGTGTACCTATAATAGAAAATTGTACTAGAGGGATGAAAAAACAAGTTGGTAAATCACAACTATTTACCAAAGAATCATTAACTAAAATTCAAGATAAAATGAGAACTGCTTGTATAAAGTCTTTTAATAAATTTTATGGTATGGATATTAAATTAAAAGAAAAACAAAAAGGCAGAAATCAAGATATAAATGTTAAAGATATGAGTAATTATACAAATATAAAAAAGCAACTTGCTGAAAAAAAGAAAAAACTTGATAAAGCGAATATTCAAACTAATAAACTTGATAATACAACAAAAGATATAAACCAAATATTAGATAATTTAAAACCTGCTAAGTTTAATAAAAATAATATGGTTATTTCAAACGAGGATATTCAGAAAATTAAAAACTTTACTAAAGATGTAAAAGATACTACTAAAACGGTTAGAAGTGTTAATGACTTGAATGTAGCTATTAGAGATTTTGAACATAGTGCTTTTGAAATAGAAAAAGAAAATCGTTCTCTTAAATATCAAATAGAAGAAAAAGATAAAGAAATTTATAATTTAAAAGGTGAATTGTCTACTAAAGATAAAATTATTAACAAACTAAAAGAAGAAAAAGAAAGCATAAAAGCTCAATTATACAAATTTAAAGACTTTTGGCATAATATTATGGGACATTTTCATAAAAGAATTTGTTATGACAAAGATAATAACTATAAAATTGTTAGTGATGACTTATATAAAAATGGAATATTTACTGACGACGAGAATGAAATTGCAAATAATATAGCGAGAAAAGTAAAACCAAAAGATGAGATAAATAACGCTAAAAATAATAGAATGAAAAACGATACAAGATTTTAATATGGGGGTAATTAGAATATGGAAAACGAAAAAGTTGAATATTTAATAAATATGATAAATGATATGGATATAAAAGATAAATTAAGACTAGCAATATGTATGAGTCAAAGCAAATGGTCAGGTCTTATATACAATACTAAAGAAAACTATGAAAAATTTGATGCTATGCTAAAAGAAGTTGATGAAGAATATAGAACTACAATAATAAACTTTGCAAAATATAAACTTGTAATGTTTGCAATGGCTAAACTTATGGAAATGGAGACTACTGAACAAAATAAAGTTGCATTATATTTATTTAATTGTTTAAATTAATTAAAATAACCAAAAGGACACACTCATTTGAGTGTGCCTTTTGGTTTGTTACTTAAGACCTAAATCTTCAGCTTGTGCTTCTGTGACAATGCGAGTTCCCTGTTTAATCAAGATATCTTTCAGAAGTTCAACATGACCTTCGAGCTGCTCGATTTTTCTCTGCTTACGAGAAAACTTTTCTTTTTCGCGCATATCATTCCAGGTCAACCACTCCTGAGCATCGTAGAGAACACTTGCACCAGAACTAGAATAAAAATATTCAATTTTGATGCGATTTCCCTTGCTGTCACTCAAGATATAATATCCATCAAGATTTCCTTCTTTTTTTTCCACGATAGTGAAAACGGAAGGACACGGATACTGAGAAAGGGGTGCTATTGTAGGATTTGGGTTTGCTCCCCAATCACACCGTTGCCCATAGATGACCATTTGTCCTACTTTGCCTTTGCCATAGATTGCATTGACTTCGATCTTCTTACCATTCTGCCAAAACTCTAACATGATTGCCTACCTTTCTTTTACTCGTGGGATTGGATTTGCTCGTGAGAGCTTCCCCCAAGCAATGAAGAACCTTTAATGCCACATAAGCATCGAAGTAGAAAAATTATTCCTACTTCAATTATTAATGCATTTAAGGAACATTAATATAATACCATAATTATGTAAAATTGTCAAGAACTCTAGATATCAAACTAATAAGAAATTATATATATTATTCTTATATAGATTGGGTAAATAAGCACTTTATGTTGATTTATTGATTTTAATGTGAAAATATGGTAATATATATGTGCATATGGTAAATAATCCGCTTATGTAATAGGTGTTAGTGAGAAAAATAAAGTAATCTTTAAATTTCCAGGTCAGTACTAACGCAACCTAAAGCATTTTGGTAATCCACCAATATGTAATCTAAAAATTTTTAGGAGGAATCTAAATGAGAATCAAGAAATTTCCTTATGATTGGGAATTCGACGTTTTTTGTCGGGGGTGTAACAAAATAATTGTAGTTGAAGAACCAGAAGACTTAACAAAGAAAGAAGAAGACGGAATAATCAAGCTTCGCTTAGTCTGTCCTAATTGTGGTCGTGAAATTTGGTTCGACAATTTAACAGGGCACAGAATAAATCCTGACTTTATAAAGCAAGTAAAGACCTATGAACCTGATTATCTTGATACTGCATTGAAAGCTGCAAAAAAGTTTAATGAAGAGTTTGAAGGAACTTTTGATAAACTTTAAGCACAAATCTGACCAATAAGAGTTTTCACTGTAAAAAGTGTAAACTCTTATTTTATATTATATTAGAAACTTATTAATTTTAAAAATATTTATTGTAATTTATAAAAAATATGATATACTTTAGTAAATTGATTGATATTTGTATCAATCGTTATGAGAGGTAAAAAAGTTGTAGATAACTACTTCAATGGAGCCAAATTGAATTTTCGTCGAACTCTTTAAAGCCTTTGATAATAAAGAGTTTGATGAAAATAAAATATCACAAATATAAGTCGATTAAATCGGCTTTATTTTTTTATACATATTTTTAAATACAAAAAATGTGATAATTTGTCAAAAAACAATGTAAAAAATGTGATATAAAACATTGAAAGAATGTAAAAAATGTGATATACTAATGCTGAAGGTGATAATATGAGATTAAAAAGAAAAATTGATAAATATTTAATAGAATGGAAAAAAAGCAAAAATAAAATGCCATTAATAGTAAAAGGTGCAAGACAAATTGGAAAAACTGAATCAATAAAAAACTTTGGATTAAATAATTATAAAAGTTTAATTGAAATAAATTTTGTTTTACAGCCAGAATATAAAGACATTTTCGACAAAGGGTTTGAAATAGATAGAGTCATTAAAGATATCACATTAAAAAATGGAAATTTTCAATTCATACCTGGAGAAACATTAATATTTTTTGATGAAATACAGGAATATCCAAGTTGTGCAACGGCTTTAAAAGCCTTTAGAGAAGACGGAAGATTTGATGTTATATGCTCGGGATCCTTAATGGGAATAAATTATGAAGAAATCGAATCAAATAGTGTAGGCAATAAAATTGATTATATAATGCATTCATTAGATTTTGAAGAATATTTATGGGCAAAAGGATATAGCAATGAGCAAATAGAAGATTTATATCAATGTATGATAAAAAATGAACCATTATCAAAAATACAATATGATGTTATGATGGAAAATTTTCAAGAATATATGATTGTTGGAGGAATGCCACTAATTGTTAAAACATTTGTTGAAAACAAAACATATACTGGAATTCTAGAAATGCAAAAACAAATAATATTGGACTACGAAGAGGATATTACTAAATATGCGGGTGGACTTGATAAAACAAAAATATTAAATGCATATAGAAAAATTCCTGTATTTCTGGGTAATGAAAATAAAAAATTTCAAATAACAAAAATTTCTTCTGGAGCCCGAAATAGGGAATATGTTGGAGTCATAGAATGGTTAGAAAATGCTGGAATAGTTAATATTTGCTATTGTCTTGAACAAGTAAGTCTACCGTTAAAGGGAAACTATAATCCTGATAATTATAGATTATATTTTGGAGATCCTGGTCTACTGATTGCAACATTGGATGAAGAAGCTCAACTTGATTTAAGAAGAAATAAAAATTTCAATACTTATAAAGGTGCAATTTATGAAAATATAGTTGCCGATATGTTAGTCAAAGAAGGATACAATTTGTACTTTTATAGGGATGAAACAGGTAGACTTGAAATGGATTTCTTTGTAAGAGATACAAATTATTTAATTCCAGTAGAAGTAAAGGCAAGTGATAACTCCACAATATCTTTAAATAATTTAATCGATAATGATAAATATAAAGAAATAAAATATGGAATAAAACTTTGCAATAAAAATATTGGATTTAATGGAAAATTTTATACATTTCCATATTTTCTTACATTTTTATTAAAAAGATATTTAAATGAAAAAAATATATAAAAATAATTATAAGTCTTATTTTAAATATTAAAGTAAGGCTTACTTTTTATATAATAGGAAAGTCATATTGAAATTACCATGCCAAAATTTTTATAGCATGGTAAAAGGACATACGGAGTAATTTTTTTAAAAAATATATAAATTAATATATCATATATTTCTTGTCGAAAATTGCGATGGATAGAGGCCTAGAACAACGACCTTTAAAGAAAAGAGTGGACTAGAGATAGGTGGAAACTTAAATACAACATCTTTAAAAATACCACTAACTACAAAAACGTAGTTAGTGGTGGAGTGACGAAGTCACTTTTGTTCAAATCAAGCTATGAATACTAAAAATTGCAAAAAAAATGATGTAAACTAACTACTTTTGTCGAAAAAATATTTAATTCAAAAAATAATGTTATAATATGACTAGGTGATGAAAATGTTGAAAAAAAAAGTAAGAAAAAGATTACCTAGTTCATATAACTATTATAAAGAAGTAAAAATAAAATCTGATAAAATTGCTTTAGATTATAACATTACAGATGAATTTAATAAGTCTAGATTATATAATTTAATTTTAAACTTATGCAATCAAATAGTATATAATTATACATACGTTTTAACAACAGCTGATCTTTACTTTATAGCTGATTATAATATAAATTTAATTATTGTTTTAGACAATTTTAGGGAGGATATTATAAAACAAATATCGTTGGTATAATGTATTAAAATAGTTTTTTTCCATAATATAATAGTAAGTACTTTATAAGGTAACATTCCTTGTGGTACTGTATATAGTTTATAGAATAATTTTTATTATTACTATGGGATGAGTAAATTTATTACTCATTCTTTTTTATATAATTTCTTAATTTCTATTTACAATTTTTTAATTTTAGTATATCATTATATACAGTATTTAGTATAAAAGAAGGGGTATATATATGAATTCAAAAATGTTTTTTCAATTAAATAATAATAATACAGTGTCATCTAAGATAGAAGAGGGCTTTGAGAAGAATCCCAAAAAAGTATACATATTTAGCGGAAACTTTAAAGAAGGTGGATTTAATATATTAGAAGATAACTTCATAGATTCAGATGCTAAAAAATATATAGTAATAGGTATTGATAAAAAAAATACGACAAAAGTAATGTTGGACACATTGCTAAAGTATACTAAAGATGTATATGTATATAACAATAATGAGCTAATAGAATTTGATAGTAGTTTGTGTATATTTGAATATAAAGATGAAGCTGTAATATACAATTTATCATCAAACTTTTCTGAGGGAGGTTTGATTAACAATCTATCATTTTATTTAGAAACAACTTATGATCTTTCTGATACAGATGATAAAAAAGAATATAAAAATGTTGTAAAAAGTATAACTAAGATAGTTGAAGATGAAGAAGGAAAATTTAATAAGCTTACTCGTGATATGGTAGATGTACTTCAAGAAAATAAAGAAATATTTACAACAAAACAATATGTTCACAATGTAAAAAGTATTTCAGAATTACTTGGAAAAGAACCAACTATTAAACCTGAGAAAAAGCAAATGAGTAAAAATGAGATTGAAGATATATATGTATCAAATATAGAAATTCCAAAAATAGATATAGATGAAGATGATTTGGGATTAGACGACATAGATATATCAGGTGTTGATGATGAACAAATTTTAGCTGAAAAAACAATTCCAAAAAAAGCAAATAAAGAAAAAAATGATGAAAAAAAAGAAGAAATAGCTAAAAATACTCAGGATGTTCAAGATACTCAAGATGTTTTGGAGTATGATTACGACACAAATGATGATAATTTAGATTCTGATTTTGATGAAAAAGATACACTAGATATTGCAGATATGTTATTTTCTAAAGCTGACTTAGCATTAGATTTAGATGAGGCAAAAAAAGAATCTAAAAAAGAAATTAAAGAGGAAATAAAAGACGATGAACTTGTTAAAGTAAAAAAATTAAATTTAAATAATATTTCTAATTTTATATATGAACTTCCATCAAAAACAAAAACTGCTAAGAATCAAGACTTACTTAAAATTCCAAATTATATATCAAAAATGATCCCCAATTTCTTTGAATTATCTGATAATTCAAAAACAGAAGAAATTGATGGAGCAATGTACAAAGTAAGAGAAGTTAACATTGAATTAGTTGATGTAAAAAATGGGAAAAAATATACAGATAGAAATGCTAAAATTTCATATAAAGTTGGACAATCTTATGTTTCAATTATATCTGATGTATTTAAAAATGTTGATTATGTTGAATTTGATATTGCAAGAATAATTAAACTTGACAGTAAAGTATATCATATTGAAATAATTACATCTGATATGCAAGAATATAAATTATGGAGCAAGCTATGTAATCAAGATTTTAAATCAAGTGCTAGAAAATATGGAATGATGTAAACAATATAAGGTAGATAGCAAAGCTATCTGCCTTTTTTTGCCACAAATGCTTGAAAAATGTAGCTTTTTGTTATATAATCAACTAGAAAAAGGGGAGAAATATATGAGGCTTAAAAAATTAGAATTACAGGGATTTAAATCTTTTGCAGATAAAACTGAAATTATAGTATTAGATGGGGTTACTACTATTGTTGGACCAAATGGAAGTGGAAAAAGTAATATATCTGATGCTGTAAGATGGGTACTTGGTGAACAAAGTGTAAAAAATTTAAGAGGTCAAAAAATGGAAGATGTTATCTTTGCAGGTACTCAGGCAAGAAAAAAAGTTGGATTTGCTGAAGTTTCGTTATATCTTGATAACAGTGATGAATCACTTCCGGTTGAATTTAAAGAAGTTGTTGTAACAAGAAGAGTATATAGAAGTGGAGAGAGTAATTATCTTTTAAATGGGGCTGAATGTAGACTTAAAGACATTCAGGAACTTTTTATGGACACAGGTGTTGGAAAAGATGGATATAGTATAATATCTCAGGGAAAAATTGATGAAATATTATCAACAAAATCAGAAGAAAGGCGTCATATATTTGAAGAGGCATCCGGAATTGTAAAATACAAAACTAGAAAAGATGAAGCTGTAAAAAAATTAGCCAATACTGATAGTACGCTTGCAAGGGTAAATGATGTTATAGTAGAAATAGAAAACAACTTAGAACCTCTTGAAAAAAAATGTGAAGTTGCAAAAAAATATTTAGAACTTAAAGATAAGTTAAAAGTATTAGATGTTAGGATATTTATACAAAGTTTAAATCAAAATGCAGAAGCTTTATGCAAAATAGATGATGTGATTGAGACATTTACAAATGATATATCAAAAGAAGAAGCAATATCAGCGGAACTTGAAAAATCCAAAATGAACCTTAAAGAAAGACTAGCAGAAGTTACTTTGAAAATAGAAGAAACTCAAAGTAAATTTTATGAAACAGAAAGTGAAAATCAAAAACTTTCATCAAAAATTGAAATAAGCAGAGCTAGTATTGAAAATGCTAATGAAAATATTGAGAGACTAAATGTTGAAATAAAAGAAGACTTTGAAAAAATAAATTTATTGAAAGAAGATATTGAAAAAAGACTTAAGAAAAAAGAATCTCTTGAGGAAAACAAGAAAAAATTTGAAAATGAATTATCATTAAAGCAGGAAGAATTAGAAAATGTGATGTCAACTCTAGATGAAAGAGCAGAGCAAATTACAGCTATTAAGGACGAAATAGATTTAAAAAGAGAAGAAGCTTATGAGCTAAAAATGAATTCAAGTAGTATTGAGGCTACAATTGAAGCAAATAATTCTCAAATAGAAGAAAAGGAAAAAATTCTTGATAAAAATATAACTGCAAATGATAGTGTAACAACTACTAAAGAGGAGCTTACATCTAATTTAAATAGTAAAAATACTTCACTAAATGAAATTCTTGAAAAAGAAAATAAATATAACGAAGATAAAAAAATATTGGATGAAAAATATAATGAAATGCTATCTAATGAGAGAAAATTAAATCAAGAAGTTATGACTTTAAAATCAAAATATAATTATCTTACGAACCTTGAAAACGAAAATGAAGGATATTACAAAAGTGTAAAAGAATCACTTTTGTATGCAAAGAAAAACAACATGCAAAATGTATATGGTACAGTTGCATCATTGATATCCACAGAGGAAAAGTATGAATATGCAGTGGAAATAGCACTTGGTGGATATATGCAAAATGTTGTTGTAAATGACGAACAAACAGCAAAGAAAATTATTTCATACTTAAAGGAAAATTCTCTTGGTCGTGTTACTTTTCTTCCTATTAATACTATTAAAAAGGTAGATAACAGTATAAAAGATAAAGCAAGAAAATTGGATGGATATATAGGAATGGCATCAGAAATAGTAAAATATGATTCTAAATTTAAAGATGTAATACTTTTAAGTTTAGGTTCAACTATTGTTGTAGATACTGTTGATAATGCAATCTTAATGTCAAAAAAATTAAAGAATATGGCAAGAATTGTAACTCTTACAGGTGAACTTTTCTCAGCTACAGGAAGTATAACTGGTGGTAAGAACTCACATAGTTCAGCAGGACTTCTTGGTAGAAAAGAAAAAATTGAAAAATTAAAGGAGATAATTTCAAATAAAGAAAAAGAATACAGCTCTTTAAATAACGGCGTAAGGGAACTAAATATACAAATAGAAGAAGCTAAAAAAGAAAACAACAAAATTGTAGAAGAAAAATCTTCATACCAAATAGAGATAGCAACACTTAAGGAAAAATTGTTAAATATTGAAAGGGAAGAAAAGAAGGTATTACTTGCAAAAGAAAACGCAAAATTAGCTATTGATAGTTTAAAGGAGCAAAATGAAACTTTAAGAGAAAATATTGAAGAAAATAACAAAAAGGTAGAAGAACTTGAGAAAAAAATAAACGAAAATCAAGAAATTGTTGATGAGTATTCAAGATTTAATAAAGAAAAATCTGAAATGGTAAGTAATTTACATGAAGATATTGCAAACCTTAAAGTATCAATTTCATCATTTGATGAAAGTAGTGGTTCAATTGACGAAATGAAAGATAAATTATCGCAAGATATACAAAACTTTGAAGAGGGAATTGAAAGAAAGAAATCGAGTATAACAAATTTTGAGACTTCAGAAAAGGATGCTGAAGAAGAAATAAAAAATCTAACAGAGTCTATTAAAGAAAAACAAAACTTTAAACTTGATTTTGCAAATATTTTAAATAGTCTAAAAGATACTAAAAAAGAAGTTGAGCAAAAACAAGAAACTCTAGAAGTAAAAGTACTAGATGGATTAAGAAAAATAGATAAATTAAAAGATGAAAGAGCAAAAGTTCAAGCTAGAAAATTAAAATTTGATATAGAAATAGAAAATCTAAAAAACAAAATGTGGGATGATTATGAAATAACTATATCTGTTGCAAAAGAAATGATAGAATCTCTTCCAGTAGATGATAGTGATGAGAAGACAATTGTTAAAAATGCTGAAAAGATTAGAAAAGAAATAAAAGATCTAGGTGAAGTAAGTGTCGGAGCAATTGAAGAGTATAAATCTACAAAAGAACGTTATGATTTTATATCAAATCAAAAAGCAGACTTAGAAGAAACAAAGAAAAAGCTTGAAAATTTAATTAATAATATGACAAGTATAATGAAGCAACAGTTTGAAAAACAGTTTAAACTAATTAATGAAAACTTTAATGAAACATTTAAAGAACTGTTTGGAGGAGGAAAAGCTGAATTAAAACTTGAAGATGAATCTAATGTTTTATCATCAGGAATAGAAATAGAAGTACAACCTCCAGGTAAAAAACTTCAAAGTATGATGCTTTTATCAGGTGGAGAGAGAGCTCTTACTGCAACTGCTTTGTTATTTGCTATACTTAAGCTTAAAGCACCTCCATTTTGCATATTAGATGAAATTGAAGCTGCACTCGATGATGTAAATGTACATAGATTTGCAGAATACATTAAAAAATATTCAAAAAATACACAGTTTATTGTAATAACACATAGAAAAGGTACTATGGAAGTTGCGTCATCTACTTACGGTGTTACAATGCAAGAGTATGGTATATCTAAGGTTGTTTCAATGAAGATGAAATAAATTATAACCCCACTTAAAAAGGGAGATGTTAGTTATAAAAGAAAGAGTAAGAAAAAATTAAAAGAAAAACAATTGCATGTGAAAATATAATATCTTGAGGATAATATCTATAATTCTTTTTATATTTCCAATTATAGTTTTTATAATTTTTAAATTTAAAAGTACTATGCATTATAGAATAAATTACTTTTTATTGATTTTTATTGAGTTTTTGAGCTTAATTTATATATTTTTTTGGTTTAAAAAGAAAAAGGAAATATCAAAAGGAATTGTTACTCTATTTTTTATATATTTTTTAGTTACGTTCTTTTTACCAATGTATTCAAGTACAGGTCTTTCATCTTCAAGTAAGGAAAATAAAAATTATCTGCATGGACTTGAAATACAAAGTAAATATAAAGATATGTATGGAATTACTATATTTAAAAAAAATAAAACTTTTTAACTTAAAAATCCGCTAAAAAATATATTTTTTTAACGGGTTTTACTATTTTGTATTTTATTGACAACTTAATGTTTAAATTATATAATTAACATTATAAATACAAAGTCAGGTGAATATAAATTGCACGATATATGGAATCCATGGCATGGATGTAAAAAAATTAGTGAGGGATGCGATAACTGTTATATGTATTATTTAGATAATATAAGAGAACAAAAAGATTCTTCAGTTATATATAAGTCTAAAACTAATTTTGATTATCCATTAAAAAAAGATAGAGCTGGAAATTATAAAATAAAAAGTGGAGAACAAATAAGGATATGTATGACATCAGATTTCTTTTTAGAAGAAGCTGATAAATGGAGAGATGAAATTTGGAATATAATTAAAATAAGAAGTGATGTTAAATTTTTTCTTTTAACTAAAAGAGCAAATAGAATAAAAAAATGTCTCCCAAGTGATTGGAATGATGGATATGAAAATGTAATTTTAAATGTTACTTGTGAAAATCAAAGAAGAGCAGATGAAAGAATCCCTATACTTTTAGATATTAAAGCCAAACATAAAGGAATTATGGTAGCTCCTTTTATTAAAAAAGTATCTATAAGTAAGTATTTAAAAGCTGGTCAAATTGAACAGGTAATTGCAGGTGGAGAAAATTATGATGGTTCAAGAGTTTGTAAATATGAATGGGTTAAAGCTTTAAGCGATGAGTGTAAAAAAGAAAATGTAACATTTTGTTTTATTGAAACAGGAAATAAGTTTGAAAAAAATAACAAATTATATACAATAAAATCAAAAGAAGTACAAAGTAATATGGCATATAAATCTGGATTAAGTTTTGAGGGAAACAAGATAAAATATAAACTTAATAATTACGTACAACAAAATTTATTTAAAGAAAAAGAGGAGTATAAACCTTATTTTAAAGAATGTTGCTATACATGTGGTAGTAAAATTATATGTAATGGTTGTAGTAATTGTAAAAATTGTCAAAGGAAGTAAGTGAAAAAATGATTGTAGAGCATACTTTTAAACCAATATATGGTAAAAATAGTGAAATTCTAATACTTGGTAGTATTCCGTCCATAATATCTAGAGAAAATAATTTTTATTATGGAAATGATAAAAATAGATTTTGGAAATTAATTAGTACTATTTTTAATGAAGAATATCCAGTTTCAAATGAAGATAAGAAAAATATTATTTTAAAAAATAATTTAGCTTTATTTGATGTAGTAAAATCATGTAGTATAAAAAATTCATCAGATAGTAGTATATCTAATGTAAAGATAAATGATATAAATAGTATAATTCATAATTCTAATATTAAAAAGATTATATTTAATGGAAATAAGGCATATGAATTATATTTAAAATACGAAAATAATAAATTTAAAAATATAGTTTGCCTTCCTTCAACTTCTCCTGCAAATGCTAAATATTCTTTTGATATGTTACTTGAAATTTGGAAAAGAGAGTTATTAATATAGTAAAAAATAGTGTATATTTCATAATATAACAATTAGGAATGGTAAAAATAATATTTAATTACTAAATAATGATGAACTATATACTAAAAGCTTTCAAAATAATTTCTATTCTAAAATAGATTAAAATGATAAAGTTTTATAATGATAAAAAAAGAATATCTTATAGAAAAAGCGAGCATTAGCTCGCTTTTCAGCTTTTTTTAAAAAATTAATTTTCATTAGTTATTTTTTCCATCATCTCAAGATAAGCCCATTTTTTATCAATTTCTTTTTGTAAATCTTCAATCATCCACTCATTGCCAGGTTTAAACATATGTCTAAATCTTCTTTGTAATTTTAAAAATTCTTCAATTGGTAATTTTTTAGCAGGTCTGTATGTTATTTTATATTTACCATTTTCAACTTCATAAAGTGGCCAAAAGCAAGTATCTACAGCAAGTTTTGAAATTGTTTGTAAGTCTTCAGTAGGATAGCCCCAACCTCTTGGACAAGGTGATAAAACAGACATATATGTAGGACCTTTAGTATAAATTGCTTTTTCTGATTTTTCATATAAGTCTTTTAAGTTGCCTATCAATGCTGATTGAGCAACATAAGGAATATTATGTTTTACCATTATTTCTGTTAAATCTTTACGCATTTGTGATTTTCCATTTTTTACTTTTCCAACAGGAGATGTTGTAGTATCTGCATAGTGTGGAGTAGAAGAAGAACGCTGAGTTCCAGTGTTCATATATGCACCATTATCATAACATATGTATGTTATATCATGTCCTCTTTCCATTGCACCAGATAATGATTGTAGACCTATATCTAGAGTACCTCCATCACCACCAAATCCGATAAATTTAGTAGTTTTACCATTATTTATTTTTCCATCTTTTTTAAATTTATTATACACAGCTTCAACACCAGATAAAGTAGCAGGTGCACATTCAAATGCTGTATGAATAAATGAACAATTTTTCCATGATGTGTATGGATATGTGCAAGTAGATACTTCAAGGCAACCAGTTGCAACTGATATAGCCGCGTTATCTTCTTCTTTTAATGCTCTTAGAACACCGTTAACAATAACTGGTGCACCACAACCAGCACACATCCTATGACCAGAGGTAAGTCTATTTTCTTTTTTTATTTGTTCTTTTAAGATATACATTTAAACCTCCTCCTTTTCAAGTCCAAGAAAATATTTAACTTTATCTATTTTTCCTGTATTTGATATATTTATTAAATTGTTTGCAATATCTTCTATATCGTCAATTTTTACATCTGCACCACCTAGTCCATATATGTAATTTATAGCGTTTACATGTATGTTTTGAGAAAACATAGCAGATGTTATTTCTCCAAATAAAGGACCGCAATATCCATTTATACTATCAGCTTTATCCATAATAGCAAGAGCTTTTAAATTTTTTAGTTCTTGTGGAATAGAGGTATAAGGAAGAGGTCTAAAGCACCTAGGTTTTAAAAGCCCTATTTTTATACCTTTATCTCTTAACTTATCAATAGCATCTTTTATTGTACCAGCTGTTGAATTAAGAGCAATTATTCCAATTTGAGCATCATCCAATTTGTATTTTTCATAAAGTTCGTATTTTCTTCCGGTTAGTTCATAAAATTCATCTGATACTTGATTTATTACATCTATAGCATTATCCATAGCAACAGATAAATCTTTTCTAATGCTAAAATAATATTTTTGAAGAGCAAGAGGGCCCATTGATATATTTTTATTTATATCAAGTAAATATTCCTCCGGTTCATATTTACCTACAAATTTTTTTACTTCTTCGTTTTCTAAAAGCATTATATTTTCAATAGAGTGTGATGTTATAAATCCATCATAGCAAACCATAACTGGAAGTTTAGTTTTTTCAGTTATTTTTACTGCCATAATTGTATTATCATATGCTTCTTGATTATTTTCACAGTATAATTGAATAAATCCACAGTCTCTTACTCCCATTGAGTCAGAATGATCATTATGAATATTTAATGGAGCAGATAATGCTCTATTGGCACATATTAGTGTCATAGGTAATCTCATTCCAGAAGCTACATATAACATTTCAAACATAAGTGCAAGTCCTTGAGATGAAGTTGCACTCATAACTCTGCCACCAGCAGCTGCAGCACCAATTGTAGCAGACATTGCTGAGTGCTCACTTTCAACAGGTATAAACTCAGTATCAACAGTACCATTTGCAACAAAATTTGAAAAATATTGTGGTATTTCTGTTGATGGAGTAATTGGATATGCAGCAACAACATCTGGATTTATTTGTTTCATAGCAGTGGCAACAGCTTCATTACCACTTAATCTCTCACGAATAGCCATAATCTACACCTCCTGTTTATCTATATCTGATTTCATATCAATTGCATGAAATGGACAAACCTTTGCACAGATACCACATCCTTTACAAAAGTCAAGGTCCATCCCAAGTAGTTTTCCATCTTTATGTCTGATACATCCTTCTGGACAATATGGAACACACATCATACAATTTTTACATTTTTCTTTATCGTGATATGGATATTTATTTTTCCAGTCACCCGTTTTAAATTCTACAGAGTTACCATCTTTTAAAATTATACCGCCTAAACTATATTTTTTCTTCATTTAGTACCTCCTTTAATTTCATCGTATCCTTTAAGTAAAGCTTCCATATTTGGTTCAATCACTTCAGGTTTTTTAGCAAATTTGTGGCTAAAAGCATCTTTCATATTGTCTACAAGTTCTTCTTTAGACATTATTTTAGTTATATTTACAACTGCAGCAAGCATAGCTGTATTTGGAAAATTTGCTTTTAAGCATTCCAAACTTATTTTTGATGCATCTATAGTATATATTTTACCACTAAATCCATTTAATTTCTTCCTTAAACTATCAATATCTTCATTTGTATTTATAACTATAGCACCATTATCTTTAAGTCCACTTGTTACATCAACAGCTCCAATAAGGGAATCATCTACAACTACAACATAATCAGGCTCATAAATATTAGAGTGTATTCTAATAGGTGTGTCACTGATACGATTATATGCAGTAATTGGTGCACCCATTCTTTCTGGTCCATATTCAGGAAATCCTTGAATATATTTTCCTGTATTAAAAGCAGCATCAGCAAGTAAAAGAGAAGCTGTTTTAGCTCCTTGGCCGCCTCTGCCATGCCATCTAATTTCTATCATTTTAAACCTCCTTAAGATTATGATATAAGTATATATCTAAAATTATTACAAGTCAAGTAAAATGCAATAAATTGAGATGTTGCGACAGATTTAGATATTAAGATAAATAATGCTTGATATACACATTATTATATAGTATAGTATATTTAATAGTAAAAAATAGGAAATATATTAAGTTAATTAAAAATCAATATTATAAGTAAAAAATTTTTTTATTATAATTAGTAAAAAAATTTTTTAAATATGATACAATAAAAAATAAGCGAGGGACATATATGAACGAAAAAAATGGGGTTGAATCTAGAAATATTGAAGATAACAGAATATTTGATCAAATAAATATACAAGTTGAATTAGAATCATTACTTGATGAATATAACAAAAAATTAGATACATATAGTAGTGAAACTGTTGAAAAGGCCTTTACTGTATTAGATGAGAAAAGGAAAAAAATACAATCAAATTCTCAAATCCTATTAAAAAATGAGAATTATTTAGATTTGGAAACAAATCAAATCTTTGAATTAATGAACAGATATGCACAAGACATAAAACAAGTATTTATAGAACAAAAAGCAACAATTACTCATATAACAGATGTTTCGCCTAAAGAAATGATTGGTGGAAAAATATCAAAATCTATTAATAGAGCAAATAATTATGAAACTGAGGTAGGGGATTGGGTATTTGCATCTTCTAGTCCAAGAGAATGTAATCCATATATGGTAAGAAATTCAAAGTCGAGAATGGTATGTATTGATAAAAATAAAAAAATATATATTTATGGTGACGATAATATAAAAATTCAACAAGACAAACAGGGCAATAATGTAGTAAAATTAATAAGACCAAATTATGCTTATAATATTAATCCCGAAAAATTTAATCCTGTTGTAACTATGAAAAAAAATAAAGAAGGAAAACCTGTTTTTGAATTTTCTGAAGAATGGATATCAGAGCAGGAAGTAGATATAAATGATCCAAAACAAGTTTTAGGTATTGATAAAATTGATGATATTACTGATGTGGTTAAAAATTGTCAAATTTTATGTGATGTTAATCAAACTGATGAAGCTATTAAAATAATAAATTCACATAGTAAAAATGAGGCTATAAATAAATTATTTGATAGCATACAAAATGGTAATTTGAGATATATTAATGCTGAAGCAAATATAAATGTTAGTCCATTATTTAACGAATACATAAATAAAAAAAATGAAGAAAATTATACAATAACGCCAAATCAAATAGCAAAAAAATCGGTTTATACGCATATAGCAATAAAAGATAGTGCAAAAGAAATTGTTGATAAAGAAATTTATGAGAGAACACATAAAAAAGAAATAGAAAAAAATTCACGTGATTTTGATTACGGAGGGAGGCATTAATGGAGGATAATTATAAAAAGGCATATAAAGAGGTTGTTGAAATATTAAAATTTGTTTCAAAGGAAAACGTAGATAAAATTCCAAAAGAAATGTTAGATATGTTTGAAGAAGAACAAGACAAAGAGTATAATTTTAAGGTAGACACTACTAAATCATTTGAAGAACAGCTATTACTTGAGGAAACAAAGGCAATTTTTTCAAACATTTTTAGAGATTATTGGGCAAATGATTACCAAAGAAAGGTAATAATTGAAAAAGAAAACATGGATAGAATTAAATGGGAAGAAGAAAAATATGATCCGAAGGATTTATTTAAAAATAATCAAAAAAATTTTAATAAACAAAATAATAATGATAAAGTAGATGTTAATTTGACAGTTATAAAAAAAGAAAATTCATTTAAGAAATTAATAGATAAGATTTTTAAATCTCTAAAGAAGAAATTTTTAACTTAGAAGCAAAAGGAAGGTTATTTATAAATTTTTTATCAAAAATCTAAATATATGGAGGATAAAAATGAAAAATAGAATAGAAGTTGAGGAAAAATTCTTTGTATATAATATAGAAGAGATAGAAAAGATTGCCAAATTAAATAAGTTTTGTATTAAAGATTCTTTTTTTGAAAATGATGAATATTTTACAGATATTGATAGCAACTATATAAAGAATAGAACTTGCTTAAGATTAAGAAATACCAATAACGATGCGTTAGAATTGACATTTAAAGGAAAATCAAATGAATTTTCGTCTAATAGTTATGCAAAATTGGAAAGAAATATTGAATTAAAGATTGATCAGTATGATGATTTTGTAAAAGTATTGGAGAAGCTTGGATTTTATAGCTATGTTGTTGTAGAAAAAAATAGAAAAATATATACTAAAAATATTGGTGATCTAGTATATAATATAATGATAGATGAAATAAAAGATGTAGGGAATTTTGTTGAATTTGAAATTTTATCATCAAATTTAAATGTTAATATAGATGAAATTAATATAAAGTTAAAAGAATTTATAAATAAATTTAGTAATGTTGAGCTTAAAGAAGCTAAGTTACCTTACAGAGATTTTGTAGCTAAAAGCATATTTGAAAAAATAAAACCGAAAGGAAATTTAACAACTATTTTTTTTGATTTAGATGGAACACTTATTGATTCTGAAATGATATTTTTCGATTCTTTTAAAGAAACCCTTAAAGATGAATTTGACATTGATATTACATTTAATGAATATGAAGAAAATGAACTTTGTATGAATTCTAATTTATTAACAAAATTGAAGCAGGAAAATTTAATTGATAAAAGTGAAGATAATTCAATCATTATGAATAAAGTATATAAAAAATATATGAAAAAATTTAAAAAGATAATTAATGAAGATGAAGTATTCTTAAATTTTGAGCTTATAAAAAAGAT
>ERZ772889.360-NODE-360-length-50982-cov-51.648085_pt1 | contig 50982 bp, 42 predicted proteins | sample MGYA00512127_ERZ772889 | MGnify/ENA primary metagenome ERZ772889 (study PRJEB29015, sample SAMEA2737689) | human gut metagenome | biome: human gut; feature: human-associated habitat; material: faeces | place: China | collected 2012 ...
TAAACGTAACTGTCTGTCCTGCATTTACACTCTGCGATGTAGGCTGTCCTGTTATAATCAAGTCATTAGTTGCAAATACAGATGCTTTCATAGAGTTAAGTATAAATACTATTCCTAATAGCACCCAAAATTTTTTTAATATTTTCATTCAAACATTCCTCCCTTATGTATATTTAGAAATTTTTCAGTACCTTAACTCGTAAAGTTCTGAGTCTAAGCTTTATTACTCGGTAACCCCTACTTTTAAACTAACACATTCCTGTAAAAATACGATAATTGCAACTATTCTATCAAGAAACACATCCTTTCAACAAATAACACTTTTCTCCTCCTCTTCTAATAGTATAACATGTTTCAAGTAAATTAACACAACCATGTTGACTACAAGAAATTTGTCATTACAATTTGTGCAACGATTATTTCTTAAATATAACAATATCATATTTTTTATATTGTAGCAATCATCTTTATTTTCTATAACTATCAATAATAGTACCAACTCTACGTTTTATCTGAATAACTCCATCACTATTCCTATAAACAAATATACTAACAAATGTTGAAAACATAAAAATCAAAATTGCCTTTACTACAAACCCACAAAACGAACTGGTTTTAATTTTTTCAGAGAATCCATATGTAAATAAAGTTATAATAGATACAACCATAAAATTAATAATCATTTTTACATAGTATCCACTTACTTTTTGATTAAAATAATCCTTAAATAACAATTTGGGTTCATACCATATATATGTACTAATTCTTGATATTCCAGATGCAATTATAATGCCAAAAATCCCATATATCTTTCCCAACAATATAGATAATAGAATATTTAACAAGGCACATATAACCATCACCCATTTGGTTTTATTGTATAGACCCGTAGCCTCCCTGTATGTCCAAAGAGGTTGAAGAACACAAGCTAAATATGTATTAAAACCTATTGCTAAAACAGTATACATATCCAAAACATAATTTTTTCCTAGCCAGCAATATATAAATCCGTTAACCAACGATGTATAACAAGGTACCAATATTCCAGCCATAATAAAACCTACAGATTGTGTGCATTTAAATATCTCATATCTTTTTTTATACCCTTCTGTTATTATTACATTTCCAACACTCGCAGTTAATGATGTAAAAAGTAGTGCATACAAATTAATTATATTAGTTTGTATTAATAAATAATTAGAATAATACCCAACAGCTATAGTTCCAACAATAATTGATATCAAAATATTGTCAGTTGCATTCAGCAATACACTAGATGCCTTGTATAAAAACACAGAATATAAATTCCTGAATATAGCTTTCTTTTCATTTTTCTCAACTTCATATTTACAATTAATATATGGATATTGTTTAGTTGCGATATGAGATGCATATATATTATTTATAAATACCGCTATTGTTCCTATCGCTAAATATAAAATATAATTTTTAAATAGAACTATACTTAAGATTTGTGCTATTGTCTTGATTAAATTGACAATCATAGATATTTTCACTATAATATAATTTTTCTGATCAGCTGTCAAAATAGAGGTTTTATACACACATAAATATGAAGCAGCCACATTCGCTAATGCAAATAAATAATATACATACATTAATGGAATATCAGTTTCTAAATTTACCAAATATGGCAATAAGGGCATAATCATCACACCAACTATGGTAACAATAGCTGCAATAATATTATATGTTTTTTTATAGAAATTGACTAATCCTGCAAGTTTTATCTTATCATTTTTTTCAAGTGGTTCATAGAAACTATAAACCATTGCTATTCCAAATCCCAAATCTGCCATTGAAAGTAAATTAAGGATATCTGCAAAAAGACCATTCAATCCTAAATACTCAACACCAAATCCCCAAATAAATACACTTCTTGAAACGAATGCCAAAACCAACGTAAGTATTTTATTAAAAACATTATAAACTATATTTTTAACTGCAAATTTCGTTCTACTTTCTTTACTCATTTTTATTTAATATCTCTGCTAAATATTCCTTTCTTATATTCTTTAATTTGTTATATATCGAATTATCTATCGTATCCTTATTATTTAAATTTTTTATATATAGATTTATAAGTTGTCCATCATCTATATCATCTAGATATATTACATGATTTTCAAAAGATATGTCACAATTGTCACAAGCACCTTTAAGTTTTCCTTCATAATATCCATCATTATCGGTTATTACCGCAATAAATGGCTTCTTATTTCCTAAAGCTAAAATAGCTGGGTGATATTTAAAAGAAAGTGAAAAATCACAATATTTATAAATCCCAAATAATCGATACATGTCTTTTATTTTCCATTCAACACGAACACGCTCTTGCTCTGTAACGTTCATATATATATACTTCATATATTCTTGAGCTTTCATATCCGAATTATCAAATGTTACTAATACAATATTTTTTCCTGTTTTTATTATATAATTTATAAATTGTAACAAATTATCTAGTATATATTTTTCTCCCATTTTAGCATTATTAATCCAAGCCATCACCTCTATAACTACATAATTATCATATATCTTAGGTAAATCATAAGATTCCCCGGTAAACATCAAATCGTCTGGACCATTAATATAATTATAATAATTATATTCTTTCAATAATTTTTCTGTATATAAATGTCCATCACGTATCATTAACTTGTCTACATATTGTATATTATCTTTAATTAAATTATTATATTTTTTCATTGGTCCGATTGAATTTGACAAAAAATATATTGGCTTTCCATAATGACTTGCTAATCGTATTACATCACAGAACAAATAATTATTATCTTTCCAAGAATGTTGCAAGTATCCGCCACCATTAAAAATCATTATATCTATCTTCTGAATACATTCTAGCAATTCACAATTTACATTAGTATATTTTTTTTTGCATACTTCTTTGTACTCTTTACAGATGGACCATTTACCTTTTAAAATTTTTTCTGTCCCCCAATCCATCACCTTTTTAAGCTTATTTGTATTAATGTTGGCCTCTCCAACACATTTAATCTTATATATATTCTCAATGTTTTGTAAATTATCTATACAATTCTGCAATGTTATATATTTATTTGGAGTAATTATATAAAATTCTACATTATCTTTTATCCGAATTATATCTTGAATATTGTGAACCATCATTGCATAATCGCCAAAATCATAGCTTCCAGTAGCTCCATAAAATCCAATTTTCATAAATCACCTCTTACTTTCAAATAACCAAAATCCGGATATGATACTACACCCTTATTATCCCAAAATCTTTTTGTTCTAAATCCACGATTCAAAATATAATACTGCATATTACATTCAATAGCTGCATTATAATCAATTTCTGTATCCCCAATCATAATGCACTCCTCATGGTATCTATTATTATAATTCTTCAAAACACTTGCTTTTGCATTATATGTATTTTGTGGTTCAACAACAATACATTTTTCACAATACTTATCTAAACCTAATTTCCAAATTTCGTTTATCGTTCCTTGATAATTCTTTCGAGAAGTTAAATAATAAACTTTTTTTCCAAACAATTTTTTAAGTACGTCTTTTGTATCATCATATAATTTATCATATTTCAGCCAATTTTCATCTTCTATATGGCTTATCCATATATTTTGTATTTCTTGCGCCTGCTTACTATATATTCCTAACTTATTTATTAAATACATTTTACCAGAATGTCCATCTGACTTATATTTAATAAATTCAGAATCAAAATCTGAAGGAATCCTTATATTATATTGCTTAAGTATTTTTTTCATAAGCAAATAATGACGTTTGGTACTATCAATTAACGTTCCATCTAAATCAAAAAAATAAATCATTTTACCACAACTTCTTTATAAACTCTTAAAACGCTTTTAACCTCTTCATCTATACTAAACCAATCATCATCTATCGGCAAATCAACGATTTCAGCAATCATAGCTCTAGTAAGTTCAAATCCAATTGCTGTTGATAAAGCAGTTCCTGCCCCAAGTCTTAAATTACAATCAAATAATTTCCATTTTCCTGCATCCCTTAAAAACTGAACATTAAATGCTATAGGACAATCTATATTATTAACCAATTTTTTAATATATGGCATAAAAGGTGTATTATCTACTGGTTCCATTTTTACACAAACACCTGCTTTAGTAGCTATCCTGCGTCTGGCAAATATCCTCAAACCAACACTTCCATTAAATATTTCTACTGTTACTTCATCATAATCACTACCATTACAGTATTCTTGAATTATATTATTTTCGAGATCCAATGTATCTGACTCTTCGTTCAGAATTTCTCCACTTACAATTTTTGTTCCAACTGAACCGAATCCTAAACGAGGCTTAATAATATATTTTTTTTCTTTACTAATATCAGACAACTTATATATATTTGGTGTTGGAATATTTAAATCAGTTAATGTATTAAATAAATTTAATTTATCAGTCAGTAATTCATTTGTTTTTAACGATGCCGCCAATGTTACAATCTTATTTTCTTTAATAAATTCACTATCTGACGCAAATAAATATGCCTCTTGAGGAAGCAACGGAACAATAACATCTATATTCTCTTTTTTAATTATATTTTGTACAATATTAAGATACCTTTGATCATTTGACATTGGCACTACATGTGTTCTTTTTGCAATTGTTGAAGCTGGTACTAAACTCGCATCATTTATATCACAAATTTGAACTTCTACATCTTCATTAAAAAATTCATTAGCAATCTGACATATATGCCATGCTATAGCCGTTCCGCCTGCAGTTATGAGTATTCTTTTCATATATCACCTCTATTTTTAATTAAACATATTGATAGAATTAATTACATATTGAACTTCTTCATCTGTCATACCATAATACATCGGAATACTCAGCTCAGTATCGCTTATCTCCTCAGCAATAGGGAAATCACCTTTCTTAAAGCCTAAATCTTTATAACATTCCTGCAAATGCATTGGTATTGGATAATGCTTATTAGTTCCAATTCCTTTACTATTGAGGAATTCCTCTAATTCTTTTCTTCTCTTACATCTTATGCCAAAAATATGCCAAACAGGATTTGCATATTCCGGCACATATGGCAGAATAACTTCTTTGTTTTTAATACCTTCCAAATATTTCTTCGCTGTAGCCCTGCGATTCTCATTTACTTTATCCAATATAGGTAGCTTTACAGCAAGAAATGCAGCCTGCATTTCATCAAGTCTTGAATTGTTTCCCTGATAAATATGATGATATTTATAGTCTGAGCCATAATTTCCAAGTGCACGAACTTTGTCTGCCAATTCCTTGCTGTTACTTACTGTCGCACCTGCGTCTCCAAGTGCTCCCAAATTCTTTCCAGGGTAAAAACTAAATCCTGCTGCATCCCCAAAAGAACCAATTTTCCTTCCTTTATATGTGGCACCATGAGCCTGAGCACAATCTTCTACTATATATAAATTATGTTTCTTAGCAATCTCAATAATCGGATCCATATCGCACGGCTGTCCATATAAATGTACCGGCATTATAGCTTTTGTCTTAGATGTTATAGCTTCTTCAATTCTGTTCGGATTAATATCAAATGTCCTTATGTCAGGTTCGACAAATACCGGTTTAGCCCCTACATATGTTACCGCAAGCGCCGTTGCAATATATGTATTTGATGGAACAATTACTTCATCTCCTGATGAAATACCCAACGCTTTAAGTGCCAGCATTAATGAATCAAGACCGTTTCCCGTACCTACACAATATTTTGATTCACAATACTCTGCAAATGCCACCTCAAATTTCTCATCTTCTTTTCCCTCTATATACCAAGAATTGGTATATACTCTTTCAAAAGCAGCTCTTAACTCTGTATCAAGTTCCTTCTCTAAAGGTTTAAAACTTACAAATGGAATATTCATACTCATTTTACTTCCTCCGCAACTTCTGTATCACCACAGTTTTCTACAAACTTTAAAAACTCATCATAATTTCTTATGTAATCTGTTTCATCATAAAGCTCTGATGCCAAAACCATAAGAACCGCATCACTTGAGAAATCAAACATTTCCCTCCACATATTATTGGCAACATACAATCCTTCATATGGTTTTTCCAATGGAACTACTTTCTTTTCTTTTCCATTATCCAATCTAATTTTGCAACTTCCATGAATGCATACTAAAATCTGCTGAAGATTCTTGTGTGCATGAAAGCCTCTTGTAACCCCTTCTGCTGTGTCATACATATAGTAAACACGCTTAATTCTAAATGGTATGTCTTTAAATTCTTCCAGTGAAACCAGTTGTCCTCGATCATCGCCGTGGGGTTGAAACATATACTTTATTACCTGCATGAGTCCATCCTCTCTTTTTATAAGTATTTTATTTTTATACTTAAAATATAAATTACATATTATCTCTCTTTACCGTTTTTCTCATATGTAATTTACTAACAATATATTGTTTTAACTTACCTCTAATGAATATCTTTTTTATCTTATTATTTTCTTCATTAATTTTCCAAGTATTTACTACCTTTCTTTGAAAATTGTCAAGTTGCTTATTCTGAATCATCAATTCATTAGCCTTATCCCAATCTTTTTTTATTCGCATAAACCATATATCGCTTCTACTGGTTGATATTCCTGTACCATATTCATAAAGAACTGCATTACATGGAAAGTATTCCCCAACAATCCCATCAAACATCATCATTCGCCATATATTATCTTCCGCATAAATGACTTGATTTACAATTTTACTTATATAACTTTCCGCCAATTCTGTTTCACAAAACACACAGGCTCCTAATGCAATATCATCTAACGCAATATAATTCCATCTACATATATCCCTGTCATTTTTTAAATAAGGCTTTACATTATTTGGATGCGCCCGACATTCCAAATCAATTTGCTCATTTGATTGATTTTTATAATATATTGCATCTGCAAAACTCCATTTACTTTTAGCATTATATTGAAAATCCTTCCATCTCTTTAAAATCGTTTCCCCATATAAGGCATCTCCAGGTGATATAAATTTCACATATCTGCTGTTACAAACTTTAAGTGCTGAATACAGATTAAATACAGTTCCATGATTCACTTCATTACAAACAATTTTCCAATTTACAAATTTGTTTTTTTCAAAAAAAGCTATGATATCATCTTTATAAAACACCTTTGAACCATCATCCGCTATTATTATTTCAACTTCTATATCCTTTTGACTAATAATAGAGCTTAGAGTAAAAAACAAAGCTTCTTTTGTAGGATTATACGAACAAACAATAACAGAAATATCAAATATCATATTTTTACTAATCTCATCTGATATAAACTCATGAACCCAATTTTTTTTTTCATCTATTTTAATAATTTGTTCCTTAACCATGTTAATTCTCTCCTCTATTACAAATTATATATATTTAAACCTGAATACACATCTTCCTAATAATTTACAATCTCGCAATAATTTATGATATCAATATTCCTTAAATCTATTAAATATATATTTTATGAATATCTAAGCAATTTATATTCTTTTATAGCAACTATTAAACTCCACACACACTCATAAAACCGCACGATACTCATGCTTGCTCGCTACTGCACGGCTAATTTTGCTTATATGTGCTAGGAGAGCTCTGTTAAAAGCATTCTACATCCTATGTTTTAATTAAATATTCCAAATTTTTCCTTATTTTTTTCATAAAACGGAATCATATCTGCTTTTTGCTTACCAAAACCAAAATGTCCTGCAAAAACCTTGGTTGAAATTATAATTGCTGATGACGAATTCATACAAAAACGACATAACTCTAATTCATCCCATGCTAATTGACCATTTCCTGAAGAAATAAATCCTCCTGCCTCATTCCATCTTTCTCTATGGATTAAAATTGCACCAATACTATACCTTATTGGACTAGTAAAATATTCCTTTTCTTGATTATTTAAAAATAAATTCACTATATCATCAAATGGAAATGATTTACTCCAAAGAAATTTAGCACTTTGACCATTTTTAAATACATTATCATCATCACATGTTATTCTAGCTATACCATATTTTTCTTCATATTCTGATAAACACCCAATTTTTTTTAGGAAATATCTATAACTTGCTCCATTAACATTCATCACAGGTGCAACAAAACCGATTTTATATATTCCATCATTATTTGCAAAATGATATGTATCTAAAAGCTCATCAAAAAAATGTTCTCCTACAAAAATATCTTCATCCAGTTTAAAAATATATTCTGCCTTAGGGTGTAATTTTATTGTTGTATTTAACGCCATTGCCAATTTATTTGCTTTTGTTGATAAATAAGACCAACCATATTTTTCTGCAATTTTTTCAAGTTTTTCTTTTCTTACACCAGCTGAAACTATACAAACATCATAGTTTTCTGGAACAAAATTGCTAATTCTTTTAAAAACATCATCCCATACATAATCTTGATATCCAGCTAAAATCATGACTAAATATTTAGAGTTTGTACTTCTTTTATTAAAAATATATCTTTTCGTATATCTTCTAGTTCTATCCCATCCTCTAGATGAAACTTTCAATCCTTTATAAATTATATCACTTATAGAATCCATATCGTTATCTCCTTATATTGATTTAAAAAAATAATATAAATCACCTAAATACTGCCTTTTTCTGTAATAATATCTAATATATCTGCTCAGCATAAACCAACATAATATTTTTTTATTAATAATAAGTTTATACCTTAACTTATAAAACTCAGTTACCTTGTTCACTATATTTTTTTTATAATCACTACAAAATCTTGAGGATAAAATCCAATTATTAATTTTCAAAACCATAATTATATTAGATTGCTTTGATTTAACATTATGATTTAATTTCTTTGAGGCATTACTTGAATGCCGACGAAAATCTATCAATTTTTCTCGAATAATATATAATCCGTCTAATAAATTCGCTATATTCCATAATACTAAATCATGTGGCATACCCTCCTCCCACAATTCATTAAATAAAGGCATTATTTTTTTATTAATTGCCATAGCACAGCCTGGTCTCAAAATAACATTATAATACTTATTAAGTTTAACTTTAGACGTATTATTTTCATCCACAGTTTCAACAACTGGCATTTTTTCGATATTCGCACCATCTAATGAAATTGCATTATAATCTGAGACTAATAATTGTATTTTTTTATTTATAAGAAATTCATTACTCATCTTTTCGAGTTTGTCATTATGCCATGTATCATCTTGGTCACATGGAAAAATTATATCTCCACTTGCACAGTTCAATGCTTTAGTAAAGTTTTTTTCCCAACCCAGGTTTTTTTCATTAACTACAACTTTCCAATTTTTCAACCTATTTTTTTCAATAAAATCATTAATAATTTCAACTGTTTTATCTGTAGAAACATCATCATAAAATAATACCTCTTCAGCTTGCCTGCTTTGATTATATAAAGAATTCAATAATTCACTGATAAATCTTTGTCCATTGTATGTAGTAACCACTATCGAAATTTTCATATTCTTTCCTTCCTTAATTATTTTTTCATTCTTTTTACAATAACAGAAGGATTACCTACTACAACACAACAAGGCGGAATATCCTTTGTTACCACTGCATTAGCGCCTATAATACACTTTTCTCCAATGTGAACATTGGGAAGTATAACAACATTTTCTCCTAACCAGCAATTATCCCCTATACAAACCTCGCCTTTAGAATATAGTTGTCTATCACTAGGATGAATATTAAGTTCAGAATAAATTGATTTTCCATGAGAATGATCTATTATCATAACGTTACTTCCAAATAAACAATTATTTCCTATTTCAATTTTATTAATTGAACCAATGTGACATTTTGAATTAATTTTTAAATTGTCACCAATTTTAATAATTGGTTCATATAATATTCCCTTATATGATGTCCACGCTTCAATTCTACAATCAGGTCCAAAATAACAATTATTTCCTATACTAATACATTCAGGATTTTTTATTTGAAAATTTTTTTCAACAATTACATTCTCTCCTAAATTTACAATTCTTTTTCTCAAGAGACATCTTCTAATATAAATAACGATTTCATTTATCATTATAAGTCTCTCCCTCTATATAATTATTAAAATAATCAGACAATTCTTTCATGGTACTTTCTAATGATGAAGAAAAAACATATTTATCATTATACTGTATCTTCTGTTCTTTCTTGACATATGAATCGCAAATCTCACTTAATTTATCACTTATAATCTGTGGTGTAACGACTTTTATATTGTGAATTTTACTACTAAAATCAGTCAAATCCTTATTTGCAAAACTATTTGTTATCACCTCAACTCCAAATGTAGACATTTCTAACGGTGGATATGAAGGATGTGGTGAAATCATAAGCGAAATTCCAACATATGCCTTTAACATAATACTTGCATATTCATCTAGTGTTAATTTTCCCATTGCTTCAATTTTGTTATTTTCTATTATAATTGTTTCAAATTGATCACCTAATGAATATATTTTCCATTCACTTGCATTTTTGTAACTAGAAGACCATATCTTTAACGCATTTATTATTAAAGTAAACGCATTCCTATCTGAATTAGGTCTTCCATATATAATTATAGCTTTATCTCTAGAGCACTCGTTTTGATTGTTTATTAGAAATTGTTTTAATTTATTATTCAATCCCGGCTCAAAATAGAATTCTTTGCCAAAAGCATACTTATTATTTTTAAAAAAGTCATACAATTCTTTAGAATTAAATACTGCTATAGCATTATTATTCATAATTTTATATGTTGCATCAGCCATTATATATGGTGTTGACCATGAATAAAAGCCAGGTTCATAATCTTGTATCAAATATATATATTTTCTTTCATCTAAATTATATTCTTTAATCTGCCAGTCAATTACTTCTAACCCAGAATATGCGGTTTGCCAGTCAGTAAAAATAAAATAATCATTCTTTCTGACTAGTAGCTTATCATCTTCTTCTAAGAAATATAACATATTTTTACAATTACTTTCATGTGAGAAATCTTTATATCTATATGTTAAACTTTTATTGTATTTTTCCGGACCCGTAATTATTATTCTACAATCATATTTCTTTTCTTTCGTAATTTTTTCAAATACTGTTAATGCCGTTGTTACTCCCGCATATATCATATATTCACGAAATAATGGCAAAATCAAATTTATTCTTATACTTTTACTATCATCTACTACTGGATATATTTTTCTGATATCTTCTGGTTTAAATAATTTTTTAATTTTTTTTTCTTTTAATTTTAAATAAAGTGGCTTTGTAATTGCATTCTTCTTGATTTTTTGCTTAAAACTGTTTGTTAATTCGCTCATTTTATTTTCCTTTTCTATATAATATATTTTTTATAATAAATGTTATAAATTTGAATCCAAAATAATAATAAACTATTTCTCTTATTAACATTCTAGCATCTGATCTTATCCAAAAAAAGCTTGCGCTTGTTATATAAAATATAAATGAAACCATTTGCAGATTTTCATTTTTCCTTATATTTTCTATCTGTTTAACAGCATATGCTATAAAAAAACCATATGCTATCATCATTAAAAAGCCAAAGTACCCAAAATTATAATATGCCTCAATAATAAATGAAGACCCCATTCCATATGTTTTTGTTAAAAAAACATGAAATATTTCATCAATTGATTCGGTAATAAGGGCATTATCTCCTCCGGTAATATTGGGTATAACTCGCGCAATTCCCATCAAATAATATACTCCATATGAATATGGTATTGAGCTTGGACATTTTAACATAACAGTTACAACTGACAAAATCTGAAACCCAGCAACCGAAATAGTGTCAGATAAAAGATTACCATCTTTAGATAATTCTAATGCTTCTTGAAATATAGCCAAATAATTAGTTGTCTGTCCATATCCCCATACAATTCTAATATTTGAAATTACGGAACAAACAAACAAGAAACCAATACCCATGCATCCAATAAATAAAACTTTTTTGAGCTCTAGTTTTTTATAAAAATTATGATATAACAAAACTATACCTGTTATTGAAACTATAGCATCAAACCTAGAACCCGAAAGAAAATACAAACATATAAAAATACAATATGAAATCCAAACAACTCTATTCTTTATCTTCTTATCTTTCGTTGCAACCAAACATGCAAACAATGCAGGCAAATAAAAAGTTGCACAAAAATTGACAATAGTAGAAATAACCCCATTACCCCATTTTGCTGACATCATGGCATTATAGCCTAATGTGAAATTTATTTTACATTTATAGATTAAAACAATGATTTTACAAATAAATGAAACAAATAACATTATTAGTGACGCAATCTCAAAAGATCTCTTATCATAAATATTTTTCTTTTGTTTCTTTCTACATATATACATTTTATTTTTATAGAAAAAAATAGTTGCTGCATGTAAAACAATCATATTCAATAATAAAAAACTCGCTGCATAATTTATCTGTTCAGGTGTATATACATTTTTAATTGTATATTGATAACTTAAAGGAAAACCTAATACTAATAATAAATACTGACCAAAATAATAAATAAAAGAAAGAATAATCAATATATTAAAATAATTAAACCATGATCTATTTATCTTTGACCAAGAAAAAAATAAATATATATGTATTGTTAACGCAATAAAAAACATTGAATAAAAACTATTCATTCCCACAAACATAAGTACAAAGGTGAACATAAACAATACTAAATCAATAAATTCTGCTATAATTACATTTTTTTGAATTTTCATCAAATAATTCCTCTACCACATATACTATATTTTTAGACGTTATTTATTTCTCTCTTCGTTTCATATTGCTTTTGCTTGATTTTTTTAAACAAAAACTGCGGAATCACCCCAATTATTATGGGCTTTGCAACAAAAATAAGACCTAAAGGAAATAACATTTTCATTTTTTTGTAGCCTTTATATCTTACTATTGCCTCATCAATTCTATCTTTCATTGGTCGATATTTCCTATTCGAATTTACGATTTTATATTTATACAATTTTTCTTGTAAATTATATCCTTTATTATTATTCGCATACATCCTCATAAATAAATCATAATCCTCGCATCTTCTTGTTTCTTTTGAACTTCTATAGCCCCCTACCTCTATAAGTTTTTCTTTAATCATTATTACACTTGGATGTAAAAATGGGCTATTCCATAAAAAAGATTTTTTTGTAGGTTTCGCCTCTAACAAATATTCACCCCATATTCCACCTTTATCATATACATCTGCTATCGATCCAATAATAGAATATTCTTTATGATTTTCCATAAATAAAATTTGTTTTTTTAACCTTTCTGGATAAGAAATATCATCATCATCTTGTCGCGCAATATATTTTCCAGCAGAATGTCTAATACAATAATTTAAAGCATAGCTTAACCCTTTATTCTCACTATATGATAATATTCTTATTCTATCATCTATTTTAGCTATATTATTTAATAAATCAAATGTCGTATCTGTCGAGCCATCATTACATATCAACATTTCCCAATCAGAATATGTCTGTTCAACAATTGACATAACACTCCTTTTTAATTCTTCCTCTCTATTTTCGCAATTATACACCCCCATAATAACAGAAACCATCGGCATACTATATTTCCTCCATAATTAATCTTCATATATTTGGATATACTGTTCTGCTTGATAAACAGTATTATACTTATCTTGAACTTCTCTATGTGCATTTTCAGTAACTAATATACATGAATTTCTTTTTATCTCATTTATAACAGATACATATTCATCTATATTGTGACAAATATAACCATTAATTCCATTTTTTATAACATCACGATTTCCAACAACATCACTTACAATACATGTTTTTCTCATGTACATAGCTTCCAATAAAGAAATTGGTAATCCTTCCCATAAACTAGGTAACAAAAAAACGTCTGCATTAACTGCTTTCTCTATCACTTTAATTTCATTAATCCATCCTGTAATTTCTATGTTAGAACAGTGTAATTCACCTCTTAACTCGCCATCTCCAATCCATATAAACTTTACATTTGGCATTTTCTTTGCTACATCATTAAAAAGTTTTGGATTCTTTTGAGCACAGATTCTTCCAATTGTAAATACTCTAAACTCATTATCGTTTTTTTTAACATTAGCAAGTATCTCATTTATTTTTGATGTATTTATACCATTATTAACATAAGTTGTATTTTGTGTAACTAAAAGAGATTCCTCATACTCTCCTTTACTACAACATATTGTTGTACAATTAGATATTGCGCATAATCTTTCAATCATTTTATATATCGTTCTACGTAATTGACTACAATTATCCATAAGAAAACTATAACCATGAGGTGTATAAAAAAGTTTTGCCTTGCTCTTTCTTAAAGCTATTCTACCAATCACTCCTGCTTTTGAAGAATGAAAATGAATAATATCAGGTTCTATATTTTCAGCTATTTTTTTTATTTCAATATATGCCTTTATATCTTTTACTAGATCAATCTCTCTCTCAAAATTATTAACTTTTATAAGATGCACCTCATTGTTAAAATATGATACATAATCTAAAGGGGTTTGTTTTCTAATACCATATGCAATATACATATCATAATTTTTTACCAATTGATTACTTAAATTTACAATATAAGTAAAGACCCCTCCCCCCATTGCCTCAACAATATACAATATTTTCTTTTTCATATTTTATAATTTACTCCATTAATTCTTTTTCACACATTTCAATTACCGAAGCTATCGTTGCGTCCATATCATAGTACTTGTACTCTCCAAGTCTTCCTCCAAAGATTACATTTTCTTCTTTATCAGCTAACTGCTTGTACTTAGCATAAAGCTTGCTGTTCTTTTCATCATTTACAGGGTAATATGGCTCATCACCGGCTTTCCATTCTGATGAGTACTCACGGCTGATGATAGTCTTAGGAAGATCATTTCCATACTCATCCTTGCCGAATTCAAACCATTTGTGCTCAATGATTCGTGTCCATGGAGTTTCACGATCTGTATAGTTAACAGCAGCATTTCCCTGAAAGTTAGGAATATCAAGAATCTCATTCTCAAAGCGAACCGAACGATACTCTAAAGTCCCAAGTTCAAAGCCGAAGTAGGCATCAATCGGCCCTGTGTATACAATTTTATCAGCAAGAACGTCCAGCTCAGCTTTGTGCTCTAAATAATCTGTATTAAGCCTTACCTCGATTCCATCGAGAAGATTTTCTACCATTTTTGTATATCCACCAATCGGAATTCCCTGATAAAGTGCGTTGAAGTAGTTGTTATCGAAAGTAAGTCTTACAGGAAGACGTTTGATAATAAATGTAGGAAGTTCTTTGCAGTCACGTCCCCACTGTTTCTCGGTGTATCCCTTTACAAGCTTCTCATAAATATCACGACCAACAAGTGAAATAGCCTGCTCCTCAAGGTTCTGTGGCTCGCCTGTTATCTCTTTCTTCTGCTCCTCAATCTTGGCAGCTGCCTCTTCAGGTGTGATAACTCCCCATATTTTATTGAAAGTGTACATATTGAATGGCATTGAGTAAAGCTCGCCCTTGTAGTTTGCTACCGGACTGTTTGTGAAGCGGTTAAACTCCGCAAACTGTGTAATATAATTCCATACTTTTTTGTCATTTGTGTGGAAAATATGAGCGCCATACATGTGTACGTTGATACCTTCTTGCTTTTCTGTATAAACATTTCCTGCGATGTGAGGTCTCTTATCAACTACGATGACTGATTTGCCCTTTGCTTTTGCCTCATGGGCAAAAATAGCTCCGTAGAGACCTGAACCAACAACTAAATAATCGTATTTTTTCATAAACTTACACTGCTCCATCATTCTTTATTACTGACATTGCTGTCTTAATCAAAATCCTCACATCCTGCTTGATGCTCCAATCCGCTATATACTGGGTATCCAGCTTCACCACTTCCTCAAAGTCCGTGATATTGCTCCTGCCACTCACCTGCCACAGCCCTGTCAATCCAGGCCTGAATGACATTCTGGCTCTGTGGTGTGGCTCATACTTCTCCCACTCATCGAGTGTCGGTGGTCTGGTGCCCACCAGGCTCATATCTCCTATTAGTATATTGAAGAATTGCGGGAATTCATCCAGGCTTGTTTTCCTGATAAACTGTCCAATTCCGGTTTTCTTTTTTCCGTTTGGCAGCACCTTATTGCCTATTATTCTCGGGTCGAAGTCCATCTTGAACATCATTCCGTCGCCTACTTTATTCTGTGCCATGAGCTCCTTCTTTCGCTCCTCGGCATCCATATACATGCTGCGGAATTTGTACATCTTGAACTTTCTGCCGTTTCTGCCAACTCTCTCCTGCGAGAAGAATATCGGTCCCGGCGATGCTATGTATATCGCCGGTCCCACAAATATCATGATGATAAGTGTGAACAGGCACCCCACCAGTCCTCCGACTATATCCATGCCCCTCTTTACCAGAAGCGCGCTGGTATTTGCATAGTTCACGCTCGATGTGACTACTGTGTAGTCGCCTATCTTTTCTATCTGCTTATAGCCACCCTGGGCTGTGCCGTTTTTGGCTATTCCTGTATGTACTGCTATTCCCATCTCCAGGAATATATCTGCCATCTTCTCCGGATATTCATCCTCGCTGCACGGCGGGATAAGCACCTCATCCACCCACTCATCACACGCATAGTCCACTATGCCATCGTGGTTTGCAACTATCGGTATGCTGCATATAGTCTTGCCCTTCATGTCTGTATCCAGCGAAGCTGCTACTATCCTTGTATAGCCTATGCAGCTTTTCTCCACTGTGCGCAGTGTCTCACGAAGCATGGCATCCGGTGCTATGACAAGCAGTGATTTCTTAGATGTTCCGAAGCCCTTTTTCTTAAGAAAGCTCTTGAGTGCAATTCTTGCTGCATATGATATTGTCACATAGATTGGAAACATGATATAAAATGATAATCGCGAGTATATATCAGCCATCTGTGTAGTGAACAGAAATAGCGCTGTCGCCAGAAATACAAGCATTGCATGCTTGCAGGTAGATATGAACTCATCCAGATATCCTCTCTTTAGGACATTCTTGAATGAGTCTGCCATTATCTCCACAAAGAAATCTATCAGAAGAAATGCTACCCCCAGTATGCGGTAGTCCTTGTCCACGTACGGGTTATTAAAGCCGAAGCGTATCACATATGAAATAAAAAATGCTATAACAATGCATGCGATATCTATAAGCATAAAGTCTATATGCTTTGTCCATCCTCTGCCTTTCTTTCTGTACATTCTTTCTAAATTCTCCTTATGGTATCTTTTATTTCCCTTTATACCTGTTCTAGGGGAGGTACCTTTGTACCCCCCCGAATTATTTTAGCCTATTTTGTTTTACGTATGTTTTATTCGGTTATTTGTATCTTTTTCTGTATCTAATCAGGGTTTTCAATAATATATTTTCGCTCATTTTTTATACTTTGTCAATGAATCTCATGGTTTCTTTACAATTTTCGACGTATTCGCTAATCGCTATGATATTACAGCACCAATAATTATACATTATTATATGTCATGCTGCTTATTACTCCTCAAACAACCTCTGTTTCCTCTCAATCATCTCATCAACCCTTGCGATATACTGCCCTACATCCTTGACATTCTCACATCTGTCGATGCGGTGTGTGCCATCCGGATTCGGTACCGGCCAGACGCGCTTGGTGCTTGCTCCGGCTCCGCATGCTACGATGGTCTGTTTTTCTTCCATGATAAGTATGTTGTATACGCCGGCCTTGCCCTTTGCCGCATAGCCTACGTTTTCCATATTGCCTGCCATGCCCTTCTGTCTGTAGAGGTAGTATGGCTCAAGCCCCATCTGCTTACAGTAGGCTGCGCAGAGATCCATATGCTCCTGAGTGTTGACCATCTGCATATCGCTGTAGCGATCCTTGAAGATGGTGAGTCTTGCAGCTCGTTTTACTGCGAGTGAGTGGATAGTGACGTTGTCAGGCGCCAGCTCCTTCACCAGCTCCATTGTATGCCTTACATCATCGAGTGTCTCCTCCGGAAGTCCCATGATGAGATCCATGTTTATGTTGTCAAAACCCAGCTCACGCGCGAGCTTGAAGCTTTGTATCGTATCGTCTACCGTGTGGTGTCTTCCTATTATATCGAGTGTCTGCTGCTTCATGGTCTGTGGATTTACTGATATACGGCTGATGCCGTTTTTCTTTAGTGCCAGGAGCTTTTCTCTCGTGATGGAGTCCGGTCTGCCTGCCTCCACCGTAAATTCCAGACAGTCCTTTAAATCAAAGCTGCATTTGATTTTTCTGATAAGCCTGTCAAGCTGCGCAGGGCTTAATGTGGTCGGTGTGCCGCCTCCTATGTAGATGGAGTTTAGCTTCTTGTGGTAGAATTTCTGTGCTGTGTAGTCTATCTCCTTCTCGAGTGCATCGAGGTAATCGTCCACGCGGTTTTTCCATACGCCCAGCGGGTATGATGTAAACGAGCAGTATGCACAGGTGCTCGGGCAGAATGGTATGCCTATGTACAGGCTGTAGCCATTGTCATAGTCCACCTTGTCGAGCAGTGCTTTCTCACGCTTTGCTATGCCTATTGAGAGGTCGATTTTCTCATCGCTTGCGAGGTAGGTTTCCTTCAGATAGTCGTAGGTTTCCCTATCGCTCATGCCGTCCTCTATGCACTTCATGGCTATCTTGGTCGGTCTGATGCCTGAGAGTGTGCCCCACGGAAGGCTCTTTCCGGTTTCCTTTTCTATCATGGAATATAGGGCGAGCTTGAGGCGGTTTTTGGTCTCCTTGCGGTCTGTGCCGGTCACGGATATTTTTGTGCAGATTCTTTTTCCGGATGTTTTAATGTCACTTTCGTCGGCTTGCTGCATCTCATCTGTCATTGAATTATTTCCACCGGCTCTATTCAGCGTCCACTCCACTGCAATTTCATCGCCCACATAGTCTATCTTAAATACCTGTGATGCATCCGCAAATTCTTTTACGCCATCGTCTGTCATCTCGTGGTGTGTGCAGGCTAAGTTTTTCCCCTCCACCTCATCAGGTGAGCAGCTATAGTACATCTGCACATCCTCCTGAGGGAAGAACTCCTTGAGCAGTGAGTGCACATCATATTCAAAATCCGGTTTATTAAATACTACTACTATCATAAGTAAGGGTTATACATCCTCTCGTTTTCTATGGTTGTTGTGTCGTTGTGGCCAGGGTACACCTCTGTATGCTCAGGCAGTGTCATGATTTTTTCCTTCACTGTGCGCACAAGGTCTGACATGCTGCCGCCCTTGAAATCCGTACGTCCGATTGAGCCGCAAAACAGCGAGTCTCCTGTAAAGATCACGTCCTCATACGGGAAATAATAGCAGCAGCCGCCCGGTGTATGCCCCGGTGTGTGAAGCACTACTATGTGAAAGCCCGCAATATCAATTTCCTGCTTATCCTTCAAAAATACATCTGCATAAAAGGTCTTTGACTGGCCCATCATGTAGCTGACATTGAGCTGTGGGTCATCGAGTGTGGCTTTGTCTGCCTCATGGATATATATTTTGATGCCGTAGCGGTCTGCGAGCGGCTTTGCATCAGTGGCATGGTCAAAGTGTCCGTGTGTGAGCAGTATTGCTACTGGCTTTGCGCCTGATTCGTCCACTTTTTTGGCGAGCTGATTAGCACACGCGCCCGGGTCTATTATTATCATTTCCTTTGTCTTTATATTGGTGACAAAGTAGCAGTTGGTCTGCACCGGTCCCACTACGAAGTGGTCTATCTTCATATTTACCATATGAGTGTACTCCTTGTCTGTTATATGTTATGCTTCACGCAAGAACCACCGGGATTTAGCCGGTGGTCCTCTCTACGTCTATTACACTTTCTATCTGTCTGAGCTTCTCCACGAGAACCTTTATCTGGTCCCTGCCTTTGATATTGAAAAACACCTCGATTGTAGCGATGCCCTGCTTGCTGGTCTTGGACTGTATACCACTGATATTGATTTCCTTCTCGGTAAATATCTTTGTGATATCTACGAGCAGTCCCGGCCTGTCATGACAGAATATCTTTAGGTCTGCCTGATACTCGGCACCGTTGTCCATGAGGGCTGTATCCTGCCACTCTGCTTCTATGAGCCTGTCCTTTTCTATCTTGGACAGATTGATGATATTCACACAGTCTGTCCTGTGGATGGAGATGCCTCGGCCTCTTGTGACAAAGCCCACGATTTCATCTCCCGGAACAGGATTGCAGCACTTCGAGAAGTGCACAGCCACGTCATAGAGTCCGTGTACCACAATACCGCTCTTTGACTTGTGCTCAGGCTGTGTGCCTGCCGCCGCCTGCTGCTTTTCTGCGATGCTGCCAAGCACATCTGCATCTGTCACCGGCACCACATGATCCTTCTTGTACTCGTCGTACATCCTGTTGACTATCTGGCTCTCCTTGAGTCCGCCGTGGCCGACGGTTGCAAGGCAAGAGTTCCAGTCGTGGAAGCCGTATTTGCGGCGTATTTTCTCCTGATACTCAGGCTTGTTTATCTCAGCAAAGTTGATACCCTTTGCCTTGGCATAGGCTGCTATCAGATCCTTGCCGTGCTGTATATTCTCCTCCTTGAGCTCACTTCTGAACCACTGGTTGATCTTGTTCTTGGCCTGTGTGCTCTTTACGACCTTGAGCCAGTCACGGCTTGGTCCCTTGGAGTTCTGTGAGGTGATTATCTCTATCTGGTCACCGTTTTTGATGACATAGTCTATCGGCACCAGCTTGCCGTTTACCTTGGCACCGACCATCTTGTTGCCGACCGCAGAGTGTATGCTGTAGGCAAAGTCTATAGGTGTGGAGCCCTTTGGCAGGTTCTTTACATCACCAGACGGTGTGAATGCAAATACATTGTCGGAAAATAAATTTAAATCACTCTTTAATAAAGTCATAAACTCCTTATTATCCGACATATCCTGCTGCCACTCGAGTATCTGGCGCAGCCAGCTGAGCTTCTCCTCCTCTGTGACAGTGGTGGTAGTGGCATTGCCGTTGTTTGCTTCCTTGTACTTCCAGTGCGCTGCGATACCGTACTCAGCTGTACGATGCATCTCATAGGTACGTATCTGTATCTCAAACGGCTGTCCGCTCGGGCCTATGAGTGTCGTGTGAAGCGACTGGTACATGTTCTGCTTCGGCATGGCAATATAGTCCTTGAATCGGCCCGGTATAGGCTTATACTTCTCATGTATGATACCCAGCACTGCGTAGCAGTCCGGTATGGTATCCACCAGAATCCTGATGGCAAAGAGGTCATATATCTGGTCTATAGTCTTGTCCTGATTGACCATCTTCTTATATATACTGAAGAAATGCTTTGCCCTGCCGTATATCTCAGCCTTGATGCCGGCATCTGTAACATACTTCTTGACATCGTTTACCAGGCCCTGGATGTAGGTGTCGCGCTCCGTCTTTCTGAGGGCTACCTTCTCTACCAGATCGTAGTAGGCATCCGGATAGAGGTACTTCATACAAAGGTCCTCGAGCTCTATCTTTATCTTGCTGATACCAAGTCGCTGCGCGATAGGGCAATAGATATCCTGTGTCTCTCTGGCGATACGCTGCTGTGCCTCCTTGGACTGGTACTTAAGTGTACGCATATTGTGCAGTCTGTCTGCCAGCTTTATGAGGATGACCCTGATATCCTTTGCCATGGCGAGAAACATTTTGCGCAGATTCTCAGCCTGCATCTCAAGCCTGTCCGCATTCTTATCCTTCGGATCCTTGGTGCTGTCTGTCAGATGCAGGTGCTTTAACTTCGTGACACCATCCACCAGATGTGCGACATCGTCTCCAAACTCCGCACGCATCTCATCCATGGTCATGATGGTGTCCTCCAGCACATCATGGAGCAGTCCTGCTGCAATGGTTTCCTTATCCAGCTCGAGCTCGGCGAGTATTATGGCAACACAAAGCGGATGTATGATATAAGGCTCTCCTGACTTACGCGCCTGACCCTTATGAGCATCATAAGCTACCCTGTAGGCTTTGTCCACAAGGCTTGTGTCATCCGACGGATGGTACTTTTTGATTTCCTTTTTAAGCTCATCGTAAAGCTCCTCCGGGCTCGTAAAATCCTTTGTTCCCCTTATACCGCTGGTATCTGAGCGAAATTTGTCCGCTATTTTTTCTAATTCTTCTGTTGAGTAATCTGCCAATAGTCTCACCTCGATTGTAGTGTATCTTTAGTAGCCATTATATTTTATTTCTTTAAAAATTGCAATCTTATGTTGTTAGCCGATAACCATCTTTACTCCGCCATACATGCCGGCTGAGTTGCCGAGTGTGGCGAGCTTGATCTCTGTCTCACGGCTTGCATGGAAAGCATACTCTTTATAGTACTTTGCTGCTGTATCGATGATGATGCTTCCTGCCTTTGAGAGGCCTCCGCCTACAACAAATACCTCAGGGTCCATGACGCATGCTACTGCTGCCATTGCCTTGCCGAGAAGCTTCATAGACTGCTCTACTGCTGCAATGCCCGCTGCATCTCCTGCCTTTGCCGCATCGCATACATCCTTGGCTGTGAAGCCTGCATTTAAATCAAGCTTTGTTGCCACATCCCTGTGTGCTGCAATGTATCTCTCTGCCACTCTTACAAGACCGTTTGCTGATGCATACTGCTCTAAGCAGCCCTTCTTGCCGCAGCCACAGCACTCTGACTCATCATCTACCATAGGCATATGTCCTATCTCTCCGCCTGCTCCGTTTACTCCGGCTACGATTCTGCCCTCGCGGATGATTCCTCCGCCTACGCCTGTGCCGAGTGTAATCATGACTACATCCTGATGACCCTTTCCGCCACCCTGCCACATCTCACCGAGCGCAGCTACGTTGGCATCGTTTCCGGCCTTTACCTTGATACCACCACACAGTACTGAGAGTGACTGTGCCACGTTGAACACGCCCCAGCCGAGGTTGACACACTTCAATACTGTTCCGTCATCCTTTATAGGTCCCGGCACTCCCATGCCTACGCCCTCGATGTCACCCATCTCGATGCCGTGCTTCTCGTTATTCTCCTTGATGGATGCTGCAATATCAGGCAGGATGAGCTCGCCTGAATTCTCTGTGCGTGTAGGAATCTCCCATGTATCGACAAGCTTTCCTGTGGTCTCAAAAAAGCCTATCTTTACAGTTGTTCCACCTATATCTACTCCGTATGCATATTTCTTCATTTTTTCGTCCTCCAAATCGTTAAACTATGTTTATATTTTATTGCCTAATTGCATATTTTTCAATGTTTTTCATTGTTTTTTATGTTTTTTATATTTTTTCTATATATAGAGGCATGTATATCATCATCCATATGCCCGCTATTTGTAAATCCAAGCTTTTTGGCAAGGCGAACCGATGCTTCATTTCTCTCATCTATCCGGCAGTAAAGCTCTTCAAAGTCTGTGTTTTCGCGCGCGTAGTCTATGATGAAGCGGCACACCTCCGTGGCATAGCCTTGGTTCCATAATTCCGGCGCTATCATATAGCCCAGTTCATCATGCTCAAGCCCTGCCCGTCCTATCAGCTTCCCTGTTTCTCTGGAAAATACAAGCCACATGCCATACTCGTAAAAGCCATACATGTTCTCTATATATGCTTTCTGGTATTCAAGCTCTGTCTCGTAGTCATAAAGCGGTTCCACAAAGTCTGTCATGCCAGGCTTGTCATAGAGCTCATAGAGCGCAGGAAGGTCTGACAGGGACAACTCACGTATCAGACACCTGTCTGTCTCGCCGATGTCCCACGGGATGTGATTATATCGCCTGCGCACCCGCTCCAGATACTCAATATCAAGCTCTGCAAGGCTCTCGACTGCATAGTGCGTGCCGCACTGCGGTTCTCCTACTGATGCTATGCCGAGTGCGTCAGCTATTTGCTTCTGCTGCCTGTTTGATACTATCCAGATGCAGTCAGCGGGAGCTTTCGGTATTCTTAGATTTCCCGTATTAGCTTTCGCGGTGTTATCTGCATATTCTGTATATCCTGAATTATTTTCTATTTCATACACACACAAATTATTCTGCTGTTCATCCGGCAGTTTCTTCTGCAACTCATCCAGCAATTTTCCCAGTAGTGCACCATACAGTTTTTCTTGCAACTCTTCTGACATGGATGCCTTGCCTGCCACACTTCTCCACTGCAGCTTGAATATCTCGTCATGATAGTAAAAAGAGGCAAGTTTTTCGCTTGCCTCATCGATAATTATTATCATTAAACCGTCTCCGGCTCCGGATAGTCCACTCCGAAGGTCTCAACTGTAACTGTCTTCATGACCTGAGCCTCAAGTGGTTTGTCCATGTAGTCTGTGCGCACCTCTGCGATCTTGTTTACCACATCCATGCCCTCGATTACCTTGCCGAATGCCGCATACTCACCATCGAGATGTGGTGCATCCTGATGCATGATGAAGAACTGGCTGCCTGCTGAATCAGGTATCATGGTACGTGCCATTGAAAGTACACCGGCTGTGTGCTTTAAGTCATTTTTGAAGCCGTTGTGTGTGAACTCGCCCTTGATTTCATAGCCCGGGCCGCCTGTACCGTTTCCGTCAGGATCTCCTCCCTGAAGCATGAAGCCCTTGATTACACGGTGGAAGCATACTCCGTCATAGAAGTTGTGATTGATTAAGCTGATAAAGTTGTTTACTGTGTTTGGTGCGATTTCCGGATAAAGCTCCGCCTTGATTACATCGCCGTTTTCCATTGTGATTGTTACGATTGGATTCTGTGCCATTATTTTTCTCTCTTTCTTTTATAATATTATGAGGCTTGGAGAATATCCATTCCTTGCAATTATTAAATATCGAATTAATTTCTACCCGATTGATTTTACCTAATTTTACTCACTCAGAGCCTCGACTACCTTCGGAAACTCCATGAAGTGTGATGCCTTCACCAGTATGGTGTCGCCCTCCTTCACATATGAAAGAAGCTCCTGTGTCATAGTCTCCCTATCCTCGAAATAGTGGATGTCTACATCGGACGATTTCTCTGCGGCTCCGGCTGCATATTCCTTTGCAAGCTCTCCTGCGGCAAAAAGTGTATGGATATGATTCTCTCCAACTGCTTCGCCTACCTCATGGTGCAGCTTTTTCTCATCGCTTCCAAGCTCTCCCATGTCTCCAAGCACTGCTATTGTCCTGCCCTTTGCATGTGAAAGCACCTCGATAGAGGATTTCATGGATACAGGATTTGCATTGTAGCAGTCATCTATCACTGTCATGCCGTGTGTTTTGATGAAATTGGTACGGCCTGCGATTGTCTCTGCTTTCTCGATTCCTGATTTAATCTCAGCTATTGTGAGACCAAGCTGCAATCCGACAGCCGCTGCCGCCATGGCATTGTATACATTGTGCTCACCCGGGATGTGGATGTGTGCATCGAACTCACCCTCCGGAGTGACAAAATGAGCCTTTATTCCATCAAAGCCCAGGTTTTCAATATTTGTGGTATATACTGATTTATGAACGTCCGAAGCCGATTCCTTGCCATAGTATATGGCAGGCTTTCCATTTACCGTCTGCACTGTGGCCAGCTTGTCGTCATCTGCATTCAGCACTGCGACCGCATCCGGCATCATATGCTCAAAGCACTCTGTCTTTGCTTTAAGCACACCATCCCTGTCGCCCAAAAACTCTAGATGGCAGTAGCCGATATTGGTGATGACCATGACATCCGGGCAAGACATAGTAGAAAGTCTGTGCATCTCGCCAAAATCAGATATGCCCATCTCGAGCACCGCTACCTGATGGCTTTCCCTGATTCCGAAAATTGTGAGTGGCAGGCCTATCTCATTGTTGAAATTGCCTGCTGTCTTGTGGACGCTGTATTTCTGCTCAAGAACTGATGATATCATCTCCTTGGTGCTGGTCTTGCCGACACTTCCGGTGATACCCACCACCTTGATATCAAGGCTTTTTCTGTAAAATGCCGCGAGCTTTTTCATGGCATCGGTGGTTGATTCAACAAGCACATATGGGCCTGCTGGATCCGTCAGATCATGCTCAGAGAGCACAATTGCCGCCCCCTGCTCAAACACAGTCGGAATGAATTTGTGCCCGTCCACCCTTTCTCCCTTTATCGGGATAAAAAGATAGCCCTCCTTCACCTGTCTGCTGTCTATGACGGCGCCGGTGATTGTCGTATCAAGCAGTGTCTCATCGCCTATGTATGTGCCCTCGCAGGCCTTTGCGATATTTGCAAATGTAAGATTCTTCATGTACTTATCCGACATGCTACACCTCATATTTTTTCAAAGATATGTCAATCAGATACTCACAGAGCTGATTAAAGCTCATACCGATAACCGCGGCCTCCTGTGGAAGAAGACTGGTAGGAGTCATGCCCGGTAGTGTGTTTGCCTCGAGGCAGAACATCTCATTTTTGTCATTGAGCAAAAAGTCTGAGCGTGAATATGTGTCAAGCCCGATAACACGCGCAACCTCCTCGGCATAGTGCTGCATATCCTTTGTCACCTGCTCAGGAAGCTCGGCCGGACATGTCTCTACTGTACTGCCCGCCTTGTATTTATTCTTATAATCGTAGAAGCCCTCCTTCGGTGCAATCTCTATAATAGGAAGAGCCTTGCCCTCGATAACGCCGACAGAGAACTCCCTGCCCTGTACAAATTCCTCGATAACCAGCTCATTTTCCCACTTGAAGGCATCGTCAAGTGCCGCCTTGAACTCGGCCGCATCCCTAACGATGGTGACACCGATGCTTGAACCGCCGCAGCATGGCTTTACCACGCATGGAAGTGTCAGGTCAAGCTTTGTGATATCGTCCTGTCTGGTCGCTCTTGTCATGGAAATACCCTTTGGAGTAGGTATACCGTTTGCAAGGAAGAACTGCTTTGATGTCTCCTTGTTCATGGCGATGGCTGAGCTTAAATAATCGCTGCCTGTATATTTGACACCGAAGAGATCAAATGCTGCCTGTATCTTTCCGTTCTCTCCGTTTTCTCCGTGGAGAGCCATGAAAACAATGTCAGCCATCTGACACATTTTTATGACATTTGGTCCGAAGAAGCAAGGTGACTGGTCCTTTCTGGAAGCCTTTACCTTTGCGAGGTCAGGTGCCTCTGTCGGAATATCGCTGACCTGCACGCTTATCTCGTCCGCGCGGTCAAATATACCTGTCAGGTCCTCCTCCCTGTCACTATATCCCATAAATACATCCAATAATATAACTTTGTGGCCGTTCTCTTTGAGTGCCTTAGCTACCATGCTTCCTGTCTTGAAGGAAACATCTCTCTCTGTGCTGAGCCCTCCGGCAAGTACTACGATGTTCATTTTTGTCCTCTTTTCTTTGATTGAATTATCATGCTTTGGCTTAATTAAACACAATGCAATGCTTCTTTTTTAAAGCTATGAGTAATCAACATAATTTCTCCAAAATTATAACACCATTTGTGCAAAAAAGAAAGACCGGTTGCCCGGTCAAAAAAGAAATTCTCATTTTATTTTAAACTGTGTTAGCTTCCAGCAGCTGTATCATTCTCATAAATACCATCCGCCCGTGCAAATCATCCTGTGAAAGTGATTCTCCGTACTTCAATACTAATAATCGGCACTGATAAAAATTCAGCTCAGGATTGCCAAAAAGCAAAATCCGCAAGGCTGCATTTTCCAGGTAATTGTGTATATTTCCCACCTCAATAAATATATCTACGATATCATCGAGGTTAATAAGTCCTTTCTGTTCATAATAAATTCTTCCCAAATATTTCATCCCTCCATCGATTATTTTTTTCGTAGAACTTCTTTTTTTGTCTTTCTTTTGAAATTTTGTCGCTTTTGCGAAATTTCACTCTTTGTTGGTGGATTCATTTTTCCATATAATATATCAATATTCTAGGCGCGTTACGCGCTTGTATTTTGAAGATTTCTATTAGAATCTTCAATATTGATTGGCGATTAGCAGTTTTCGACAAAATATGACATGGTTTTAGGTTTAATTTAGTTTGTTTTTGTTTAATATTGCTCTTTTTATATCAGAATTTTTGTAATGATAAATTTGTACTATATTTTGAGGTTTTTGTTCTAATTATTTCATTTTTTAAAATTTATATAAATGGTTAATATAAAAAACCGGCAGCCAACAGCTGCCGGTTTTCGATGAAAGAAAGGTTAAATTATGATGAAAAACAAGAGTCTAACATTCCGGTTCGATAAGTCCGTATGTATGTCCTTTTCTCTTGTAGACTACATTTACTTCGTCATTCTCTGCATTTCTGAATACGAAGAAATCGTGGCCTGAGAGCTCCATCTGGATGCATGCATCCTCAGGATACATAGGCTTCATACCAAATCTCTTTGTACGGACAATCTTGATTTCCTCGTCCTCTGCATCGTCTGCCTCCACGAAATCATCCTGGAATATCGCCGGTGCATACTTCTTTGCTGAAATCTTGGTTCTGTATTTGCGAAGCTGTCTCTCGATTACTTCCTCTACTAGGTCAATTGATACGTACATATCGTTGCTGACCTGCTCTGAACGGATAACATGTCCCTTTGCCGGGATAGTAACCTCGATTTTCTGTCTATCCTTTTCTACGCTGAGTGTAACGTATACGTCTGTGTCCGGTTTAAAAAACTTCTCCAGCTTTGACAGCTTCTCCTCTACTGCCTGCTTAAGCCCCTCTGTTAATTCGATGTTTTTTCCTGAAATTGTTATTCTCATGATGTCCAACCCCTTTATCGTTTATTTGATACGTTGTCTGTATCATGTAAATATTATACCATAAATTTCGTTTTCATCAATCATTTTTATGCAATTTATATAAATAATCAAGGGTTTATTTACGGTTTTTCGCGAAATCGCTTGATTTCGCTATGATTAGGGATTTCATCAGAATAAAAAACATCAAGTCGAGTGATTTTTTATACACTATCGCAACATTTCTCAACTACAACAGCACATCTAAGCTATCACAACGTTTCTAAGCTACCACAGCGCATCTAACCTATCCCAGTGCCTCAAGCTGAGAGGAAAGCTCCTCCCACGCCTCCATATCAATAAGGATTTCTTCCTCGAGAGCGTCTATCTCGTTTTGGATTTCCGTGAGCTTTGAGTAGCTTGACTGATACTCCGGCTTCATGAGCTCAGCCTTGAGCTCATCGAGCTTTGCTTCCTTGACCGCCAGGTCCTCCTCGGCCTTTTTGACCTTTTTTTGTATCTTTGAGCGCTCCTTGCCCGGGTTGTAGTATGCCTTGCCGGTTGATGAGACAGCCATTCCGCCTGCCTGGGCTGCGCTATTTGCATTGGTGCTTTCGCCCACATTACCTGCTGCACCGGTTTGTGACGTGCTCCGTTTTACATCACTGCCTGTCTGACTGCTGCCGTTCTGGCTTATCGCGCCGCCAAATATTGCATTGCCTCTGTATACATTTTTGCTTTCCTCAGCCTCACGATCGAGCTTTTCCTGATACTGCTCATAGCCAAACTGATAGAGATTGGTCGTGCCATCCTCGAACACAAGCAGCTGTGTGGCTACCTTTTTCACAAAATATCTGTCGTGTGATACAAAAATCAGTGTGCCCTTGTAGTCCTTAAGCATGCTCTCCAGCGTTTCCTTGCCTACGATATCCATATGGTTAGTTGGCTCATCGAGCACGAGCACGTTCGGTCTGGTCTTTAAAATCTTGCAAAGCGCCAGTCTGACTTTTTCTCCTCCTGAGAGCATATTTACGTTCTTGAACACGTCATCCCCTGAAAAAAGGAAGGCTCCGAGTGCATTTCTGGCCTCGGTTTCCGTGAGATTCGGATACTCATCCCAAAAATCATCGAGCACAGTCTTGTTGCTTGTATACATGGCCATCTGCTGGTCGAAATATCCTATCTGCACGTTGGTTCCAAAGCGGTACTCGCCTGAAAGCGCAGGGATCTTACCCACGATAGTCTTTAAAAATGTCGATTTTCCAAGTCCGTTTCCGCCGAGTATGCCAAGCTTTTCGCCTCTTTTCAAATCAAGCGACACTACGGAGAGCGGATGGTCATAGCCGATTGCAAGCTCTGATGTATAAAGCACATCGTTTCCGGTCTCCTTTTCGGGCTGGAAATTGGCATGGAAGGTCTTGTTGTCGTACTTGTCCGGCGCCTCGATAATCACCATGCGGTCGATAGCCTTCTGCTTTGACTGCGCCATGGATGTCTTGGTCGGCTTGCCCTTGAAGCGCGTAACCATACGCTGCAAACGCTCTATCTCCTTCTGCTGGGCGATGTGATCCTTCATCTGCTTGTCGTAGTTTTCCTTTTTGCGGGCGATAAAATTGGTATAATTGCCCGGATAGCGCCTTGCTGTGCCGTACTCTATCTCGTATACCACATCTACCACATTGTCGAGAAACATACGGTCATGGGATACGACAACCACAGCCTTCGGGTACGACTTCAGATAGCCCTCAAGCCACTCAATCGTCGTGACATCGAGGTGGTTGGTCGGCTCGTCCAAAAGCAGTATGTCAGGCTTTGACAAAAGCAGCTTTATGAATGCTATCTTGGTCTGCTGACCTCCGGAAAAGTCACGGATTGGCTTTTTGCGCTCATCATCAGAGAAGCCGAACTTGCGGATCATGACCTCATATTCCTTCTCATAATAGTAGCCGCCATCATCCTTGAAGGCCTCCTCCATCGCGGTATATCTGGCTACCTTTTCATCGGAATAATCATGCTCGAGCTCTGCCGCCGCGCGCGCAAGCTCTGTCTTTCGCTCGTCCATTTTCACGAAGCATTTGCGCACCTCCTGCTCGAGTGTCACATCAGGATCATCAAACGCAATCTGCTTCAGATACCCTATCTCCGGGTTTCCTGCCTTTGCAATAAAGGCGCTCTCATCGCTGTCGAGCTTTTCCATCTCAACCTCGCCTGAAATGAGCTTTAAAAGTGTTGTCTTGCCACAGCCGTTTCTGCCGACTATCGCTATCTTTTCTGTGTTTCTGATTTCAAAATCTATACTATGCAAAATGACGTCGTCGCCAAATGCGACAGCGCCATTACTTATCTGGTAGAGCATATACTATCCTTTCATGCTTATGCCTGCTGCTTAATTGCTAGCCATAATGTAGTTGACAAACTGTGTTGCAGTACGTCCTGAAATACCACCGTGGCTGAGTTCCCACTTGTTTGCCTCCCTGCACAGCTCCTCGTCTGAAAGTGTGCAGCCGCTCTTTCTCGCAAGCTCTGTTACGATGTTGAAGAACTCCTTCTGCGATGGCTTTGAGTAGCTGATTGTCACACCAAAACGGTTTACAAGTGACAGCTTCTCCTCAACTGTATCTGAGTGGTGCTTGTCATTGCTGTTGTCCTGGTCATTGCGGTCATTCCATGTCTCCTTGATCAGGTGACGGCGGTTAGAGGTTGCATAAATCAGTATGTTGTCAGGCTTTGTCTCCACGCCGCCCTCGATAACTGCCTTTAGGAACTTGTACTCAATCTCATGCTCCTCGAATGAGAGGTCATCCATATATATGATAAATCTGTAGTTTCTGTTTTTGATTGCTGCGATAATTTTTGACAGATATTTAAACTGATGCTTGTATATCTCAATCATGCGCAGTCCGTCATCATAATACTGATTGACAATAGCCTTGATGCTTGTTGATTTTCCGGTTCCGCTGTCTCCGAAAAGCAGCACATTGTTGGCCTTTTTGCCCTGTACAAACGCTTCTGTATTGTCTGTGAGCTTTTTCTTCTGGATTTCATAGCCGATCAGATCATCGAGCATGACCGCATCCATATTGTTGATTGGCATGAAGGAGAAGCCCCCGTCCAGATGCTCCTCAATCCTGAATGCCTTGTTGAGCCCAAACATGCCGACTCCGTATGCCTTGTAAAAGCCTGTTACCACATCAAAGAACTCCTGCTCGTCCTTAGCTGCCTCAAGCTTCTTGCTCAGCGCCCTTACCTTCTCGCTGACATTGTGATTGTACATAAGGTCCTTTTTCACAATGGCCTTATAATTGCTGATCTGTGTGAAGCAGTCTATTCCGAGTGCTGACTCGATTGGCTTGAAATCATAATCGAAAAGCTTCTTAAAAATCCTGAAATCGTTTGCCACAAGCCCGTTTACGCTGCCATCGCTGGCTCCGACCTTCTCACAGGTGATGGAAAACGGATTCTCACTCATCATAAGGAAGAAAGTGAGATAGTTGTGCCACAGATTGTCATCAAAACCATAGTCTGTCGCTACCTTTAGGATTCTCTTGACCTGTGTATTGATGTCGCGCACAAGCTCTGTCTTGTTGTACTCGCCCACCTCAAACTGCTCAAAGAGCTGTCCCAATTTATAAAGTATCTCATCCTGAGGTAAATCTCCGTACATAAGTAATTTTGATATTTCCTGATACATGGCTGTTCCTCCTGGCTTTGCCTTGTTTTCGCTGCTAACAAATTATTATAAACACTGCGCCACGATTTTGCAAGAGCTTGTGTGCCCGGTATGGCGCAGGAGACGTAAAAAGGCGGAGCTAAAACTCCACCTTTATTGTTGTGCCACGCCCCACCTCACTGTCGAGCGTAAGCCCTGCATCATGCAGCTCCACTATATGCTTTACTATCGCAAGCCCAAGGCCTGTGCCGCCGGTCTCCTTCGAGCGGCTCTTGTCCACTCTGTAGAAGCGCTCAAAGACGCGCTCCTGCTGATCCTTTGGGATGCCTATGCCGTTGTCCTCGACCGTGAGAACGGTCTTGCCACCTAGCTTGTGTACCGTCACATTTACGGTGCCGCCCTCATTGTTGTAGCGGATAGCATTCTGGCAGAGATTCTCAACGAGCTCCGTGAGAAGCTGCCTGTTGCCTCGTACCATACAGTCGGTGCCGTCAAAATTGAGTGCTACTTTTCTCTGCTCGGCATTCACCTGTAGATTTTCCATGCAGTCCTTGACCAGACCGTACAGATCAAGCTGCTCAAAGCCCTGCTGCGCCTCGCTGGAATCAAGCTCCGAGAGCTTTATGATATCATTGATTAATGAAAGCAGGCGCTGTGCATTTCTTCTGATTTCAGTGGCAAAATGAATCTGCTGCTCCTTTTCGACCATGCCGTTTTCTATGAGTTCTGCGTAGCCGGAGATGGCTGTGAGCGGAGTCTTTAGCTCGTGTGACACATTGGCTGTGAAGTCCTGTCTGCTCTTTGCCGCGGCAAGCACGCCCTCATGCTGTATCCTTATCGCATTCATGAACGGCACGAGCTCCTTGTACTCTGTCTTTTTCTGGATGACAGAGGCCTGCTCAAGGTTGCCTGCGAGTGTCTCGATTGGCTTCATGAGCTTTCTGGTCAGGCTCTTGGCGAGAACCACACATATTCCTACTATGATAACCGTCACTATAAGCATGGCAGGTATACTGCTTGCAAACATGTTCCAGATACTTCTCGCTGCAATAGAAACACGCAGTACCGTTCCATCATTGAGCTTTATGGCATGATAGAAGGTATTGCTGTTCATTGTGGCTGATGTTCTCACGCAGTCTCCCGTACCTTTATCAAATGCTGATTCAACTTCCGGTCTATCGCCATGATTTTCAAGTTTTTTCACATCATTTTGATTGTCATACATCACTGTGCCGTCCTTGTCAATCCAGGTGACACGAATACCCTCCACGTCAATCTGCGGGATTTCATTTATATCCTGTTTTAGTATTCCGGTGCTTTCTATTGTCTCTGCCATGACCTGCAGATCTTCCTTTACCTGCTTCTGAAAGAGGTAATAGTTGATTACTGTCATGGAAACCATAGTGGCAATTGCTACAAAAAGTGCTGTTGCTACCAGATAATAGTTAATCTTCTTTTTCATGCTGTACGCTCCGCTTATGTATATTAGAAATCATTATAACAGCTATTATTCTATAACATAGCCCACATTTCTGACTGTCTTTATCCTGCTGCCATAGTCACCCAGCTTGTGGCGGAGTGTCTTTATGTGCATGTCCACTGTACGTGTCTCGCCCTCAAAGTCAGTATCCCAGACGCTTCTCATGATGACCTCCCTGGTCATGACTATGCCCTGACTGCCCATCAGAAGCCTTAAAAGCTCATACTCCTTGTATGTAAGGTCAACCGGCTCATTGTTCACTGTAACCACATGGCGCTCATGGTCGATCACCAGATCATCCAGCTTTAAAAGCTTCGGCTCCTCCTTCACTGTTCTCCTGAGCAGTGCCTTTACTCTTGTGATAAGCTCCATGATTGAGAAAGGCTTTTTGATGTAATCATCTGCTCCTCCGTCAAGACCTTTTATCATATCCATCTCTGTGGTCTTGGCTGTGACCATTATAATAGGAATATCCTGTGTGGCCGGACGTTTTCTGAGCTTTCTCACGATATCGTAGCCGCTCTCATCCGGAAGCATCACATCAAGCAGTATAAGGTCCGGTACGAGCTCATCCAGCTTCTTGTAAAATTCCTTTGCGTTTTCAAATGCACTGACGATGTAATTACTGTTTTTTAAAGCAATAGTCTCTATCTCACGTATGCTCTCATCGTCCTCTACAATATAAATAAGTGCCATAGCTTTCTCCATTTCAAAAAATCTTATGTAAAATTTTTACCTGCTTTTTACTTTCGATTATACATTACTAATGTAAAACAGACGATGGTTTTATGTAAAATTTATGTAAAATCCATCGTCTGTATCAATTTTGTCTGTATATAACTATGATTTAATTTTTCAGCATAAAGATTAAATCATGATTTGCGAACCTTGTCATCAAGTGCAAATTCAACCCACTCAGCAATATTTGTCGCATGGTCTCCAATACGCTCGAAGTATTTTGCAACCATGAGAAGATCCTCTGCCTGCTCACCATCCTCCGGATGTTCCCTGATGAAATCAATAAGCTCAGCCTTTACCTTATCAAAAAGATCATCAACCACATCATCCTGCTTCATCACTATGCGAGCCTTGTCATTGTTCTTCTCAACATACGCCTCGATTGCCCTGATAAGCATAAGCATTGTCTCTGAAGCCATGCTCTTGACATGCTCTATATTGACCCTGTATGGCTTGTCACTGCTCATCAAAATGGTCATCTCGCTGATATCGGCTGCGTGGTCTCCTATACGCTCCATATCAGTAACCATCTTCATCGCTGCAGAAATTGTTCTAAGGTCTCTTGCTACAGGCTGCTGCTGCATGAGCAGATCAAAGCACAGGCTCTCTATCTTTTTCTGCTCTCTGTCTATCTCTGAATCGCCCTCCATGATGGCTTTGGCGCTATCGGCATCCTGATGTATAAATGCCTCGATTGCTTTCTGGATTGACTCCTCAATCATGCTTCCCATGTGCATCATTTCTTCATTCAGCTTCTTAAGCTGCTCGTCGAATTTCGATCTCATTAACCAAACCTCCCTGTGATGTAATCCTCTGTTCTCTTGTCCTGTGGATATGAGAAAATTGTCTTTGTGTCACCAAACTCAACCATATCTCCCACAAGGAAGAAGGCTGTATCGTCTGACACACGCACTGCCTGCTGCATGTTATGTGTTACAACCACAACTGTGTACTTTTTCTTTAAATCCTCCATGAGCTCCTCTATCTTTGAAGTAGAGATAGGGTCAAGCGCTGATGTTGGCTCATCCATCAAAAGCACCTCCGGCTGTACGGCAAGCGCTCTCGCAATACACAGTCTCTGCTGCTGTCCACCCGAAAGTCCCATAGCAGATTTCTTTAATCTATCTTTAACTTCATTGAATATCGCAGCACCTTGAAGACTTTCCTCAACTATCTGGTCGAGTATCTTTTTATCCTTGATGCCATGCACTCTCGGGCCATATGCGATATTGTCATATATGCTCATCGGGAACGGATTTGGCTGCTGGAAAACCATGCCGACCTTTTTGCGAAGTACGGTTGTATCGACTGATGGTGCATATATATTCTCACCATCTATCTCTATGCTTCCCTCGATTCTGACGTTGTCAACCAGATCATTCATTCTGTTGATACACTTTAAAAATGTAGACTTACCACATCCTGACGGTCCGATCAGCGCTGTCACGCTGTTTTCTTTTATGTCCATATTGACACCATGCAGTGCATGATTCTGGCCATAATACAGATTCAGGTCGCGAACCTGAATTTTGATTTTTTTCTCCATTTGTATCTCCTGCAACATGTAATAAATTTCTTGTCTTCGAGAATACATTATATGGATGCTTTGTAAAATGCTCTATCAGATGTATGTAAAATCTATGTCAAATTTAAGGTTTCTTTAACTATATGAAGCTTGTCCATTATCCTGTCTGCATCAATATTTGAGTAATTGATAATAAACTGATGCCTGTCCTCCTTTGGCTTGATCAGGTTGAAATGGGTAATCGCCTGAAGCTTTATGCCTTTTTTCAAAAGCCTTTCTTCAACTGTTTTGTCCGGAAGGTTCGTGTCAAACTGTATGATAAAATGCAGTCCGGAGTCATTTTCTATTACCCTGCATTCCTTTTCAGTGAAGCAGCCTTTTATGGACGAAAGCACGCTCTGGCGCTTTCTGCCGTAGTGCAGTCTCATTCTGTTTATGTGCTTTTCAAAATAGCCCTCGCTGATAAATCGTGCCAGCGTATACTGCTCGAAGGTCGATACCGTACATGAGTAAAATGAAAGCCTCCTGTAAAACTCATTTGCCAGATGCTCCGGCAGCACCATGTAGCTGATTCGGATGGTGGATGTGAGAGATTTTGAAAATGTATTTATATAGATGACCTTTTCACACGCATCAATCGAGAGGATGGGCGGTATCGGGTGTCCGTTCATGCGAAACTCACTGTCATAATCATCCTCTATGATGTATCTGTCGCTGCTCTCGTTGGCCCATGCCAAAAGCTCATAGCGGCGGTTCACAGGCATCGTGATTCCTGTCGGAAAATGGTGTGTCGGGCTGATATGTGCTATCTGCGCGTTCGCTTTCTTTATAAGCTCCACGCTGATGCCCTGCTCATCCATCTGCACCGGCAGGCATTTTGCATTGTTGCACTCGTATATCTGGCTGATTTTCTTATAGCCCGGATCCTCCACGCAGTATACCTTGTCCGTACCCAAAAGCTTCACAAGCAGTCCGTACAGATACTCTGTTCCCGCTCCGACTATTATCTGGTCCGGGTCCACATTCATGCCGCGAAACGATGACAGATGGCTTGCTATCGCTTCCCGAAGCTCTCTCACTCCGCCACACGGCGACACCGACAAAAGCTCCTGCTCCCTAAGGGAAATCGTCTCTCGCATGAGCTTTGCCCATATGGAAAACGGAAAGTTGCCTGAGTCTGTCCTGTTTGATGAGAAGTCAAATATACTTTCATCCTGCTCAGGCGGCAGCTTTATGCTAAGCTCCTTCTGCACCGGTGCCTTGATTACCCTGATATCTGACACATCGGCTATGAAATAGCCCCTCTTTGGTCTTGCAAACATATAGCCCTCACCTATCAACTGGTCATATGCATTTTCAACAGTAATGGTACTAACTCCCAGATTCTTGGCGAGGGTACGCTTTGATGGCATTTTCTCCCCTGAGCTTAGTTTCCCCTGTGATATATCGTTTTTGATGCACTCATACAGGCATTTGTAGAGTGGACCGTCTGTTTTTGTGAGGTCGTAGGTTAGCATTTGATTCACCGCTTTCTGGCATTTTTATTTTCCTTATTTTGAATATTTTAATATTACCAGATGTGGCGTAATATTGCAACCATGATATGCGGCTGGTGTGAGCAAATACAGCCCGGCGGCGCAGGCGGCGTGTACACTCTCGTGTTCGCTACGCTTTGCTGCCAAGATACTGTAAGAATTATGCCTTATAGTTTTTCTATGCCAGACGAAACCGTCGCTACTCGCCCTCCATGGCTCGATAGCTCCTTGCCCCGGCTTCCATGCCGGTGCATTTCTGGTTTTCCTGGGCATAATTCAACAGTATCTAAGCAGCTCCGCTATGCGCTCCCACGAGAGTGTACACGCCGCCTGCGCCACCGGAATGCATTTGCTCACACCTTGCTACTTCCGTCATATAAATTGACATAAAAGCAATACAAAAAACAAAAGGAGATTTAACAAATGGAGAACAATAAGAATACTCAATATGAACTCAACAAAGGTCTTGCTCAGATGCTAAAGGGCGGTGTCATCATGGATGTCACGACTCCGGAGCAGGCCAGGATAGCCGAGGCTGCCGGTGCATGTGCTGTCATGGCGCTTGAGAGAATCCCTGCTGATATCAGAGCCGCAGGCGGTGTTTCAAGAATGAGCGATCCTAAGATGATTAAGGGCATTCAAGAGGCTGTCAGCATCCCCGTCATGGCAAAGTGCCGTATCGGTCACTTCGTGGAGGCTCAGATACTTGAGGCTATCGAGATTGACTACATTGATGAATCTGAGGTGCTTTCACCTGCTGATGATGTGTACCATATCAATAAGAGAGATTTCAAGGTGCCTTTCGTATGTGGTGCAAGAGATCTCGGTGAGGCTCTCCGCCGTATCAACGAGGGGGCTTCCATGATCCGTACAAAGGGTGAGCCCGGTACAGGTGATATTGTGCAGGCTGTCAGACATATGAGAAAGATGAATTCTGAGATTGCAAAGCTCACTTCAATGCGTGAGGACGAGCTTTTCGAGGCAGCTAAAAATCTTCAGGTGCCTTTTGAGCTTGTTAAGTTTGTTCACGATAACGGAAGGCTTCCTGTTGTAAACTTTGCAGCAGGCGGTGTGGCTACTCCGGCTGATGCGGCTCTTATGATGCAGCTCGGTGCCGAGGGTGTGTTCGTTGGTTCGGGTATCTTCAAGTCAGGCGATCCTGCCAAGAGAGCTGCCGCTATCGTAAAGGCTGTGACAAACTTTACAGATGCGAAGCTTATCGCAGAGCTTTCTGAGGATCTCGGTGAGGCTATGGTCGGAATCAACGAGAGCGAGATTAAAATCATCATGGAAGAAAGAGGCAAATAAAAATGAAATCAGGACTTAAGATTGGTGTTTTAGCTGTTCAGGGAGCGTTTATTGAACACAAGCGTATGCTTGAGTCTTTAGACTGTGAGTGTGTTGAACTTCGTCAGAAATCAGATATCTGTGACATAGACGCCCTCGTGCTGCCGGGTGGTGAAAGCACTGTACAGGGCAAGCTGCTGCGTGAGCTTGATATGTTTGATGCGCTTAAGGAAAAGATTGCAAACGGACTTCCGGTGCTTGCAACCTGCGCCGGTCTTATCCTTTTAGCTTCACATATCAGCAACGATGACAACGTATATTTCGGCACTCTGCCTGTCACTGTTAAAAGAAATGCCTACGGCAGACAGCTTGGAAGCTTTGAGGCCACAGCAAGGTTTGACAATAGCTTTGACTTTACCATGACATTTATCAGGGCGCCTTACGTGGAAGCTATTGATGCTTCAGCAAAGAATGATGTGCGTGTACTCGCAGAGTATGATGGCAAAATTGTCGGTGTGCAGTATAAGAACCAGATTGGGCTGGCTTTTCATCCGGAGCTTGATGATGATACACGGATTCATGAGAGGTTTTTGGAGTTGATATGATGATTAAGGATAATTAAATCACGTACATATTAATACTCGCGCTTTGTCTACACTCCGTAGCAGCTAATTTTGCTTATATATATGGGGGCTTTATTCAAGTTCCCCTGAGAACAAGAAGAACTGATGCATCATGCTTGCATGCAAGTATGGCACATCAGTTTTTTTATAGTAAAATATAAAATACTTTTTTTTAAATATATGGTATAATAAGAAAATAAAGCGAAAGGGGGAACAACAGTATGGGTATATATTTCAACCCAAGCAATGATAGCTTCAGAAAAGACCGAAATTATAAGATATATGTTGATAAAACAGAGCTGCTTAATTACACAAATGAATGGCTTGGCACACCAAGAAACTGCATTGCTGTCAGTCATGCTCGCAGGTTTGGCAAATCACACGCGGCAGGTATGATAGATGCATATTACAGTCTGGGGTGCGATTCTACTGATATATTTGCCGGTACCAGGATTGAGACATATTCCGATTATAAAAAATACATGAATAAATATAATGTTATTCATGTTGATGTTTCTACCTTTTGGGATTCATATAAGGATAATCTGATAGAAAAAATACAGGAATATATTTACAAAGATTTCAGGCGTGAATTTGGAGATAAGCTGAATTATGAGGATAGTCTGAGCTATAATCTGATGGTGATTTATAAAGATACAGGGATTCCTTTTGTGATAATAGTTGATGAATGGGATTGCGTTATCCGTAACAGTAAGGAAGAGGAGCTTGTTCACAAATATCTACAGTTTTTACATTCATTATTCAAGTCGGAGGAGTCAAAATCATTTTTGGCACTAGCTTATATTACCGGAATTTTGCCGATTAAGAAGATAAAAGATGAGTCTGCCCTAAATAATTTTACCGAATTTACTATGATTGATTCGTACCCTATCACACAGTTTTTTGGATTTACAGAAGATGAAGTGAAACAATTATGCGAACAGTTTCAACTAGATATGGATAATACGAAGGCTTGGTACAATGGTTATTTGATTAATGGACTTCATATGTACAATCCAAATTCTGTTTCTATGGCAATAGAGAGGCACAGATTCGATTCATATTGGAAAAACACATCTTCATTTGCCTCTATAAACACATTTATTACGATGAATTATGATGGCTTAAAAGATGATATAATGACAATGTTATCAGATGGCATGGTTTACGTGAATACAGATACCTTTCAGAATGATTTTGTATCAATTTCATCTAAAGATGAAGCCCTCACAGCTTTAATTCATTTGGGATATTTAGGATATAACATAGATGAAAAAAATGCGTTTGTTCCAAATTTTGAGGTTAAAAAAGCCTATCAGGCTGCACTTTGTACAAGTGGATGGAGTAAAGTAGCAGATTCGATTTCAAGATGTGATGAACTTTTGCAAGCAACCATAAATGGTGACAGTGAAAAAGTGGCCGAGCTCATTGAAAAAGCTCACGATGCCTACACATCAATACTTAAATATAATGATGAAAATTCACTAAGCTGTGTTTTATCTATGGCATATTTTACAGCACCTGCATATTATAATGTTGTTAGAGAGATGCCAGCGGGCAAAGGCTTTGCTGATTTTGTTTTCATACCAAGGCTAAATGCAGGAGAAAGACCTGCAATGATTATTGAACTTAAATATAATCAATCGGCATATAGTGCAATAAGGCAGATAAAGGAAAAACGTTATCACGGGGTTTTAAAGGAATACTCTGGTAAGGTACTGCTTGTTGGAATAAATTATAATATGGATGGCAAGAATAAAAAACATCACAGTTGCATTATTGAGCAGCTGGTCTGAAAATAATAGTGTAACAGCCGGGGCAGATGCCCCGGCTGTTGCTGTTTCTAATGCCTTATAAGTTTAAAACTCCAAAGTCACTTTAAAAAGATCACCATCCACAGTCAGCTCCAAAGTACCATTCATGAGCTTCATGAGACTTTCTGCAATAGACAGTCCTAGTCCGCTGCCCTCGGTATTTCGCGAGCTGTCTCCTCTGACAAAACGCTCCTTAAGCTCATCGCTTGAGATATTAAGCGGTGTAGCTGATACATTCTTGAAGGTTATGATGGCTCCGCTGTCCTTTGGAATGATGTCAATATACACTCTCGTACCCGGCTGGGCGTATTTGTTAATGTTGTTCATCAGATTATCAAACACTCTCCACAGATGTCGTCCGTCTGCCTGAATCATGACAGGCGTAACGTCATTTTTGATAATTAAATCAAGATTATTTTTCTCGAATTTTTCTTTGTATTCTCCGGCTACCTGTGACAGCATAACAGCCGCATCCAGTTCCTCAAGTTCTACATTTATGCTGCCGGTCGATGCCTTTGAAGCTTCAAGTAAATCCTGAATTAATTTTTTCAGACGTGATGACTGTCTGTCAAGAACGTCAAGATATTCGCGTACCTTCTCGTTATCTATATCCTCCTTCTGCAACAGGTCCACATAATTGATAATGGAGGTGAGCGGTGTCTTGATATCATGCGATACATTTGTGATGAGCTCCGTCCTGAAGCGCTCGCTCTTCATTTTTTCAGAGACCGCGGCCTCTATTCCATTGCTCACATTGTTCAAATCCTCACCATGCTTTCTGAAAAACAGCATGAGCCTTGATGTATCAACGGGCTGTGAAAAATCTCCGTTTGCTATAGCTTTTGCGGCGCATCTTATCCTGTCATACTGCATGATGAATGTGATAAGCAGCGCAAGCTCTATAAGCTTTACAATGAATATAAATCCAATACTCCCTATTCCAAAGCCTATAAGCTCGAGCAGGCATATGAAACCGAATGCAAGCATACTGATCAAAAACAGCGGTACATTTCTTTCTATCCAGGCAAAGCCATATCTGATTGGGGCAAATACCATCCTGCATAGCTTTTTGACAGGCTTTAGGAAAAATCTCACAACATAGTAGCACAGTGTATGCTTCCAGAACTCATGCGCCCTGATTCTTACGTATGTTGAAAGGATTGCTTCAAGCGAAACCATGGTTGCCGCCAGACAAATGAGTGCCACCACCGGAAGCTGCTTTATAAGTAAAAAGCCTGCCGGAAATACCATAAAGTCTGCAAGCATTGTCACTCCAAGCATCACCCCATACGGCAGCCTGTCATATAATCGTAATTTAATTTCTTCCGAATCCTCGCGTTTTCCGGCAACCGTCAGCAGATACCCCGCCGTAATTACAAAACCAAGTATAAATACGACAAACAATACACTCAAATGTGTCTCTGTAAATTCCATGATATCCAGTACGCTGTCTGCCTGATTGAAGTAATCGCCCTTTTCCTGAAGCTGCTCAGGCAGCTTTGCATACACATAATAGTACCCAGGCTTATCTTCCGTTGAGGTGTATGGATAGTACACAATTCCGTTGTCTGATATCTTAAATGTATCCGGTAAAAGCTCATAACTCTCATTCACCTGCTCCACCACTTTTATAATTTCGTAACGGTCATAATAAACATCCTCATTATAATCGTAGTAAGAGCCGTCACTTTCAAAGCCCGAATTATCGTTATCCTCCAGATTCATGCCACACTTTATATGATTTCCTTTTTCATCGTAGCACTTTACATTTTTCCACTCGGCAAAGCCTGAAATATCTAGTGGCTGGCCTGTAAACATCTCCTCGTAGGCAAAGTATTTATTTCCATTCTCATCTGTTTTCTCAACTACCTTATATAAGCCAAGCGAGCTGTTATCGTTAGAGCCTGTCATCACCCTCACCTTTGGAATGACATAAGCTGTGCCATCATTCAGGCACAGATAAAAGAGCCCATTTGTCTTGGAATACATGATTGAGCTGATTCTCTCACTGTTCATATCGCTTGAAGCAGCGTCTGACTCCTCATAGCTGCCGCTCATTGCATCCCACAGATTTGATAGCCTGTTCCACTTTAAGTTCTCTGCCTTGTAGCTAAAAATATAATCCGGATTTGATATTTTATCCACACTTGAATATACCTTTGCAGCATCAGATTTCACATCTACCTTGTCCTCTGATGTTTCATTACTCTTTACCACTGCGGCCTGCAGATTGGTATCATTAGTCATCTGCGAAAATGCATTGTCATCACCGGATTCATAATTGTACACCATCTGTCTGCTATAGGCTCCTGCAATATTCGCATGAATCTCATCCCTTAGCTGTGCTGTGCTTTCATAATTGTTTGTGTACACTGCAACTAACGTTGTCACAACAAGCCCTGCCGCCATGACCGAGCAGACTATAAATGCCACAAGCTTAAGCCACAGATTTCTTGATATTTTTTTCATATCATTCACCTTTCATTTTATTCAGCATCAATTTTGTATCCGCGGCCCCAGATGACCTTTAAGTATCTTGGCTCAGCCGGATTTATCTCAACCTTTTCTCTGAGATGACGGATATGTACCGCCACCGTGTTTTCTGTTCCGTATGGCTCATCCTTCCAGACCTTTGCATATATCTGATTCGGCGAATACACCTCGCCCGGATGCTCCATGAGAAGCTTCAAAATATCGTACTCTGTACGTGTGAGATTTGCTGCCTCGCCATCAACTGTCACTGTCTTTGATTTGTCATCGAGCTCAATGCCGCCGATTACCAGCTTTCCTACGCTTGTATTGCCTGCGCCGAGAAGCATGTATCTCCTGATCTGCGACTTCACCCTCGCCTGCAGCTCTACCGGGTTAAACGGTTTCGTCACATAGTCGTCTGCTCCGACCGTGAGCCCGAGTACCTTGTCAGTGTCCTCACTCTTGGCAGTGAGCAGTATGACCGGCACATTAGAGATTTTTCTGATTTCCACCATCGCCTCTATGCCGTCCATGACCGGCATCATGATGTCCATCAGGACAAGCTGCACGTCATTGTGTTTTACTATATCGAGTGCCTCCAGCCCGTTTCGCGCCGGGATTACCTCGTAGCCATCGCTGGTTAAATAAATGCTGATTGCCGATACAATGTCTTTTTCATCATCACATACTAATACTTTATACATAATTGCCTCCGGAAGTTTTATGTTGGTTTTATTGTATCAATTGTAACATTAAAATCCAATTATGTAACACATTAAGATTTGTTTAAGAAATAATCTTAATGAAACTCAAAAGAAGCTCCGATTTACTGATATCAAATCGAAGCTTCTTTTCTTAGTTAGTTCATTATATTTGTTATTTACTATATTCATTAATTTATTATTATGATTAAAGGGGTAAAATACCTTTTGACCCTCATATCATTATAATAACCGGTTGATTTGTTTACTTCGCCTGGAATTTCTTTGCCAGCACCTTTGTCAGGATGTTGATTAAGAATACGATTACGAGAAGAACAACCGCAATTCCAAATGCCTGGTCGAATTTTCCTTCACTTGTCGCTGCAAGGTAGAGCTTGATGGTAAGTGTTCCACCTGACTGCATTATCTTTGAGAAATATCCGCTTGCAACCTTTGGAAGCATTCCCGCACTTCCTGCCGTAAAAAGAAGTGCTGCCGATTCTCCTACGATTCGTCCTATCGCAAGGATAACACCCGTGATAATTCCCGGCATGGCTGATGGCAACAGGATGGTGCGGATGGTGTGCCATTTTCCGGCTCCAAGTCCGACTGCTCCGTGTCTGTAGCTGTCCGGTACAGTTTTCAGTGCCTCCTGTGTATTTCTTGTGATGAGAGGTAGCACCATGAGTGTCAGTGTCAGTGAGCCCGTCAGGATACTGTAGCCAAAGCCTATTGTCTGTCCAAAGAACATCATTCCGAAGAGGCCAAAGATGATTGACGGTATTCCTGCAAGTGTCTCTGTGGCAAACTCGATTGTGGATACGAGCTTACCCGGCTTTGCATACTCATTCAGGTATACGGCAGCTCCCACTCCGACAGGAGTTGCTATGAGCATGGTGATTATTATAATGTAAAGTGTATTAAGCAGGTTTCCCGCTATTCCGACAGTGCCTCTTAAGACAGATGTCTCGCTGGTCAGAAACTGCAAGTTTACCTGGCCGATTCCCCTGACAAATACATATATGATGATTCCCGCAAGCAGCACTACCGATAATGCTGCACACAGATATATGAAAAAATATACTACATCATCGCCTATTCTGCGGCGTTTTCCATTTATACTAGTCATTTTCCACAGCTCCTTTCTTTTTGAGTTTCATAAGGGTGAGGTTGATTATCATGATAAACACAAAAAGTACAAGGCCTACTGAGAAAAGCACCTGTCTGTGAAGTCCACTTGCGTATCCCATCTCACTGACAAGCTGTGTGGTAAGGAAACGCACTGAGTTGAACGGAAGTGGAAAGCTTACCGTTCCACCGGCTACCATGTTGATAGCCATAGCTTCTCCAAGTGCACGTCCTATTCCGAGCACAATTCCTGTCATGATTCCTGACTTTGCCGCCGGAACCGTCACTTTAAATATTGTCTGTATCTTTGTTGCTCCAAGTGCAAGTGATGCCGCTCTCATCTGCTGCGGTACTGCCTGTATTGATGATACGCTCATGTTGATTACCGTAGGAAGAATCATGATTGCAAGCACTATGATTGCTGCAAGCAGATTTGATCCGCCGGTAAACTGATGTGTTGCCGAGTTTGCAAAAATATGTTTCTCCAGCTTGTATAATACCGGATTAAGTATCATAAGTCCCAAAAGTCCATAGATTACTGATGGAATTGCTGCAAGCAGCTCTACTGCCGGCTGCACTACTGCTGAGAGCTTTTTATTTGCCACCTCAGTAAGAAATACTGCTGTAAGAAGAGCAATTGGCACTCCTATGAGTATAGATACTGCTGTTCCTATGATGGATGTCAGGATTATGTACAATATTCCGTAGCTTGGGTCTGCCGCTGTCGGCGCCCATTTTGTTCCGAATAAAAGGTTTAACACTCCGACCTTGAAAAATGCCGGTGCACCTTTAAGGAACATATAAATTGTTATTGATAATACTGCGAATATTGCCACAACCGCACATACCGTGAATATTATTTGGGCAACATTCTCTACTATGGATTTATGTTTCATTTGATACTCCTTGTTTCAAAAAGTTCCCCAGGAAACCTGCCATTTCCTGAGGAAACCCTGTATCTTATCAATATGTATTAATACTGATGTCTAATATCGATGTCTGTATTTCGTATCATTACTATGACTGATAATTTCTACTGAGGGAGGATAAGGCCTACCTTCTTTATAACTGCCTGTCCCTCATCTGAGTTTACATAGTCAAACCAAGCCTTAACAATATCGTTCTGCTCGTCAATTTTGCCCTTTGTAGCCATTACGAATGGACGAGAAAGGAGATATTTACCTGCTACGATGTTTTTCTCTGTTGCATCTACGCCGTCAATTTTCATTGCTGTTACTGTATCATCAAGTACGTCAAGTGAAACATATCCGATTGCTCCCGGTGTTGAGCCTACCTTTGCAAGAACTGCTCCTGTTGAATCAAGCTCCTGTGCATATTTGCACTGATCCTTTACATCAAGAAGCTCTTCGAAGGCTCCTCTTGTACCTGAAGCTGCCTCACGACCGATTGCTACGATTGCCTCGTCTTTTCCACCCAGATCTTTCCAGTTTGAAATCTCGCCTGTGTAGATTTTCTTTAAGTCATCTGATGTAAGCTCTGTTACTGAGTTGTCCTTGTCTGTGATTACTGCGATTCCGTCGATTGCTACGATGTTTTCCTCAACGCCGTTTGCTTTCTCATCATCTGTAAGTGCTCTTGATGAATCTCCGATATCTACGCTTCCTGCTGTTACTGACTCGATTCCTGAACCAGAGCCTGTATACTCTACTGTTACTGTTACTTCAGGATTTTTCTCCATGAATGACTCCTTGAGTGCCTCACAAAGCTTCTCCATTGAAGTACTTCCTGCAAGTGAAAGTGAACCACTTAAGTTCTCATTTGATGTACCTTCATCTGCGCTTGTATCTGCATTGTTGTCTGCTCCGTCTGAGCTTGAGCCACATCCTGTAAATGCTGCTGTCATCATTGTTGCAGCAGTTGCTAAAACTAAAAGTTTTTTCATACGATTTTTCATTTTAATTTCCTCTTTCATTTCTTTCTTGAATTTGTTTCTTTGTTCGTTACAACTGATATAGTAATGGGGAAATGTAAAATGCAAAATCATTAGTGTGTAAAATGCATGTAAAAAAATATTCATATCCCCTATTTCCTGTCCCTTTCTTAAAGCAAGCCAATACACTAGTACTATTTTTCTGCTTTTTTATTGATAAAGCAATATATTACTTTGATTTTCCAAAAAACCAAATAAAAAAACACGCTATACGCGTGTCCTAAAATGAAATAGTCGGTAACTATTCAGATACATTCATAAATAAATCGGCGTGACAAGATTCGAACTTGCGACCTCTACGTCCCGAACGTAGCGCTCTACCAAACTGAGCCACACGCCGTCTGCAATTCGTTTTGCAACTATTAAATAATATCACAATGTATAAATTTTGTCTACCCCATAATATATATTTATGGTATGATTTATGCTGTATAAGATAAAAATTTACACTGTTGTGCCCAGCCTCACAGTGAGGTATCATACCCATGACTGAACTGTAATTTAATCACGTAATTATTTTCTTTATACTATGAAGCCGGCCCGACAGCACAGTGACCGGCTTAGCACCACGGTATATAAATTATAAGGAGAATATCATGACAAATCAGACAAATCACATAAATAAATCAGCTATAATAACCGGAGCTTCACGCGGTATCGGTGCCGCCATTGCCAAAAAGCTGGCTTCCTGTGGCTATAACCTCTCACTTTGCTGCCGCAATTCATCTGACAGGCTAAAGGCACTGGCTGATGAGCTTCACTGTGCATACGGAATTGAGGTGCTATGCTACACCGGAAATGTAGGAGACTTTTTCTTTGCCAAGGATATGGTTACGAATACCATTTCCCATTTTGGCCATATAGATGTGCTCATTAACAATGCCGGCATATCGCATATCGGGCTACTGAGCGACATGACACCGGAGGAATGGAACAATATCGTGGCGATAAATCTGACCGGTGTTTTCAACTTTACAAAGCTCGTCACCCCTTATATGGTTGCCGATAAATGTGGCCGCATACTACAGATTTCATCTGTCTGGGGCAATGTCGGAGCCTCCTGTGAGGTGGCATACTCAGCCTGCAAGGGCGGTATAAATGCATTTACCAAGGCACTCGGCAAGGAGCTTGCGCCATCGCATATTCCGGTAAATGCCATAGCCTGCGGTGTCATAGATACCGATATGAACCGCTGCTTTGATGAGACAGAACGCGCTGAGCTGGCCGATGAAATCCCTGCCGGACGCTTTGCCACAGCCTGTGAGGTCGCAGATATGGCTTACTCCGTCATCACTGCACCTGATTACCTCACAGGACAAATAATCACTTTTGATGGTGGCTGGATTTAAAATTGTAATTTTAAGTTTTCTAATTTTTTCGTATTTTTTCAGATATTTGTTGCTTTCTACGATTATTGTGTTACAATTTGTTTATGAATGAAATAAATATCTTTTTACAAGAAAGGCAGCTATCAACCATTAGCACAACTGTGCCTGACAGGCTTGATTATCTGATGAGGCTCCACAGCTTGACCAACGTGGCTCTTTCGGAAATCATGTGCTGTGCAGAATCAACGATTTCAGGCTACAGGACAGGCCGTAGAGTGCCTGACATTTTTGTCATTTGCCATTTAAGTACAATTTTTGGTGTAACACCCAATTATTTTCTTGGATTCACAGACGAAATTTGTCCAACTCACAACTGATTATGTGATATATACAAGGCCTTCCGGTATCACTTCACAACCATCACCGGCTGCTAATGCAAATGTCACATAAAATATATTGAAAAATGAAAGGGGGAAATGTTACAGTTTAAGCCAAAACTGTAACGAAAACAGCCCGGTGCACATATCACAATGTGTGCCGGGCTGCAGATTTTATTGTTATTCTGCCACAAGTATTATCGTGGTTCTCGCAGGAACTCTTATGGTGTTGACACCCAAAAGCTCCGTCTTTGCCGTGAAGTCCTCTCCGTCAAAATACTCTGCATTGGTGTTGGTGTCCACATGCCAGTGTTTTCCGTTCGGAAGCACCGGAAGCTGCATCACAAGCGGCTCCCAATATGCATTCATGCAATAGAATACAATATCATCCTCCGTGTCCTCCTCATTTCTTCCGGCATACATGATGCCGATAAGCTTTGTCTTGTAATCCGTTGAGGCATTGAACGGTGTACCGTTGTGCACACTGATTTCCGGGAACTGGCAGGATGAAGGCTTTGTCATCTTTCTGAGTATAGGATGCTCTTTCCTGAACTGAATCATATGACGCACGAAATCATGGATTTCTTTGAATTCCTCAAGCCTGCTCCAGTCGAGCCATGAAATGATATTGTCCTGACAATACGCATTGTTGTTTCCAAACTGGGTGTTGCAGAACTCATCGCCCGCAAAAAACATCGCCGGGCCACGGCTGCACAAAAGCGCTGCAAACGCATTCTTTATAAGGCGCCTTCTAAGTCCGTTTACATTTGGATCGTCTGTCTCACCCTCTGCGCCACAGTTCCAGCTATGTCCGTTGTTGTCTCCGTCTGTGTTATTCCAGCCGTTTTTCTCATTGTGCTTTTCATTGTATGAGTAAAGGTCATACAGTGTAAAGCCATCATGACAGGTCATGAAATTGACTGATGCCTTGTGTCCTCTGCTCTCCGGGCTGTAAAGGTCGCGTGAGCCGGTGATACGTGTGATGGCATTTCCCGCCATACCGTCATCGCCCTTTAAAAAGCTTCTCATGTCATCCCTGTATCTGCCGTTCCACTCAGCCCATCTGTTCCATGATGGGAAGCTTCCCACCTGATACAGTCCGCCTGCATCCCAGGCCTCTGCGATGAGCTTCATCTTGCCAAGCACCGGGTCGAATGCCAACGACTCAAGAATCGGCGGATTGGCCATAGGTGCACCGTTTTGGTCTCTTCCGAGAATGGATGCCAGGTCAAATCTGAAGCCATCCACTCTGTACTCAATAGCCCAGTGCCTCAGACAGTCTATAATAAAGCTGCGCACAACAGGATGATTACAGTTCATAACGTTTCCACAGCCACTGAAATTGTAGTAGTGTGCATCCGGTGTCAGCATATAGTACACGTTATTGTCTATACCCTTGAAGGAAAAGCATGGTCCCATCTCATTTCCCTCAGCGGTATGGTTGAACACCACATCAAGAATGACCTCTATGCCATTTTCCTTCAGAGCCTTTATCAGTGATTTCAGCTCGTCTCCCTCGTGGTTGTGCTCCTCGTTGAAGGCATAGCTGGTATTCGGTGCAAAAAATGATACTGTGTTGTAGCCCCAGTAATTGTAAAGCT
>ERZ772889.388-NODE-388-length-49025-cov-22.350357_pt1 | contig 49025 bp, 49 predicted proteins | sample MGYA00512127_ERZ772889 | MGnify/ENA primary metagenome ERZ772889 (study PRJEB29015, sample SAMEA2737689) | human gut metagenome | biome: human gut; feature: human-associated habitat; material: faeces | place: China | collected 2012 ...
AAAAAGCAGCAAGGGATAATCGCTCTATGTATTTTGGCAGAATATTGAGTTGTTTCAGGAAGTACAAAAAGGGTGTCGTGAAATGCGACATCCTTTTGAAAGGCACTATCGATTGAACCACTTGTTAAACACTTTGCAAAGTCTAACGGGCTGAGTAGAAAATCCGAGGGTGGATACTAGCCGAGATGCAAGAATCTACAGCTTGAATTATCATAGGTGGAATGATAAAATTCTATCGACAAGGTGCCTTTTATGGGCTATAATATGGTTGATAGGTGGAGCAAAACAAAGCGAGGTTCAATTATGGCACATCAAATGACAATTCACAATTTGGGCCCTATTTCAGATTGCAGTCTTGAATTAAAGAGGTTTACTGTTCTGGCAGGGCCTCAGTCCAATGGTAAGAGCACAATTGCGAAATCCGTGTTCTTCTTTCGGACAGTAAAGCAGGATATTTTACAAATTATGATGCAGGGTGGGCCGAAGAACGCAACAGGGCTTAATAGTGCTACGTGGGAAATGACGATTAAGTCGAGAATGCGGGATAAGTTCTTACAGCTGTTTGGAACATCGTGGGTGATGCCCTCTGATATGGAGCTTGTGTATCACTATAATGCGAAGGTTTTCGTTCGCGTTTTTCTTGTTGACAGCAAAAGTCAAGCGGAACGGAATTTTATTGATTTTGAGTTTAGCCAGGAACTTCACGATTTCCTGTCTGATTTAGAGGAGCATTCCTTTTTGAATCTGCTGCCTCGGCAAAGAGAAAGCGAGGAAAAACGGCTCAATAAGCTTTTTGATGATCCCTATGATACCGTTTTTATTCCCGCAGGCAGGAATCTGATCACTTTGCTGAGTACGCAGCTAAACTATATATTCACATCGCTGGAGGGGTCCCAACTCCGCAATATTGATTATATTACGAAGCGTTATACAGAACTCATTCTGAAGCTGAAACCGTACTTTCAAAATGGGATGGAATCCATATGGGAAGACGTGAAACTTGATACAGAGAAAACGGCAAAGAAGAAAAAGATCGGACCAATCATCCATTTGCTTTTGGAGCAAGCGCAGAAGGTGTTACAGGGAAGCTACAAATATATTGACGGCGAAGAAAGATTGTATCTGGACAAGGTAAACTATGTGAAGATCAATTTGGCATCCTCCGGTCAGCAGGAAGTTGTCTGGATTTTTAATTTGCTGTTTTATTATCTGCTGGAAGAAAAGAAAGTGTTCTTAATTTTGGAAGAACCGGAATCCCATCTTTACCCAGAATCCCAGCGGATCATTGCGGAAGTTCTTGCCTTGTTTGCCAATAGTGATAAGGAGCTGCTTGTTACGACCCATAGTCCCTATGTTTTGGGAACATTTAACTATCTCCTGATTGCTGCCCAGTGTCCGGAAAGTCGGCAAGCGGAGCTTTCTAAACAAATTCATAAAAGAATGTGGCTTGATCCGCAGCAAAGCGGAGCCTACTTTATTAAAGACGGAAGCCTGGAGAATATCCTGATTGATGAAGATTCGCTGGTGTTGATTCAGAATGAGGTAATTGATGGGGCCTCTTTGAAAATCAATGAATATTCTGACATTGCGCTGGAAGCTCTGGAAACGGAGGATACGTGATGCCTTTGCTGACAGGTGCAGAACCATATCGTTCCGGGAAAAATAAGACCTATACTTCCGCTGAGAATGGCTGCAAACACATCGGAAATAATGTCGATCTGAACTACGTCGAGCAGTATAAGGTGGATGGTCAGGTTTTTCGGGCAGGCTCCGGGCCGGAGCGCTGCGACTTTCTGCTTCTCAATGAACCGCTTATTACATTGAGTTGAAGGGAACCAGCATTCCAAAGGCGATTCAGCAGCTGAACAACTCCGTATCCATGCTGCGCAGCAGACATCCCAAGTGTGACAAAATCTATTATCGAATCATTTATCATGCAGGAAGCCATGAAACGGATTCCAGTGCAACACTTCGGTGGAAGAGGTCCGTTGGTGTGAATCGGGTGATCATCAAATCACGGCAATTGGAAGAAAATATATGAACGATACCACCTACCCGGATTGGCTTGGGTAGGTGGTTTTACTGATTGACAAGCGCTGGCCCGTTTGTTTAGAAAAGGGTGTCGTGAAATGCGACACCCCTTCTGAAAGAATGCTATTCGCTGAAGCAAAATGGACTAATGGAAATTTCGTGTTTATTTTGGGTTGCGACAGAACTGAAATAAATGTGCCAATCTGTCGGCATCCCTCCAAACATCCCTCCAAAGGATTGAAAAAATAGGCAAAATTTCTATGCGGATAATTCAGAAAATGCTATTCAAAATGTAGAAAATTTCAAACAATTATTGATGAAATAGTATAAATACTTAAGAAATACTAAGCTGAAATACGATAAATCCATGCTTTTATATTCAAAGTGAATTCAGCAGATTCTGAATAGATGATCGGATTTAAAATCCCTCGGCCCAAAAACCGTACGGGTTCGATTCCCGTTGGCGGCACCATTTTTAAAAGGACACTCGGAGTTTAGCCGCTCTGAGTGTCCTTTTTTGAAAAAAGAGGTGTTTCCAATCAGAGCACAGGTCAAAGGCTTTTTTCGGGACTGTCAGATTGGAATTCACTTAAATCAATGAAGTCATTCGGTGATGGTGCGCATCGCCTGAGATAATCATGCCCACCATCAACTGAACAGGAGCCACAGGAGCAGGTTTGGAAGTCATGCACCGAAACGGACTCGATAATGTCTCCACATAGTTTGCATTGGATTGCGTTTTTAATAATAGCCATAAAATCACCCCTATAAAATTATAGCAGGTTCGTCAATAACAATGTAAAATTGTTTTGTCCATAAAAATATTCGCCAAAATTTTGTTGAATGATTATCACCAAAGTGATATAATAAAAGAAAACGGAGGGCTGAACGATGGAGAGAATCATTACACTGTATCATGGCTCTGAGCAGCTGATTGAGGAGCCGACTTTTGGAAAAGGAAAAGGGAATAACGATTTTGGCCTGGGGTTTTACTGTACGGAAAGCGAAGATTTGGCGAAGGAGTGGGCGGTGTCCTCTCTGCGGAATGGATTTGCCAATCGGTACACACTGGATACGGAATATCTGAATGTTCTGAACCTGAATAGTCCTGATTTTACAATTCTCAATTGGATTGCGGTGCTGGTGGAGCACCGGCTGTTCTCCATCAAGACCCCTGTGGCCAGGCGGGCAAAGCGGTATCTCGTTGAGAACTTCGGTGTGAATGTAAATGCATTTGATGTGATCACCGGCTACCGGGCGGATGATTCCTATTTCGATTATGCAGAATCCTTTCTGAACAATGGAATCACTGTGGAACAGTTGGCCAGAGCGATGCGGCTGGGAAAGCTGGGGGAACAGATTGTTCTAAAATCCCGATTCGCGTTTTCAAAGCTGCACTACGAGGGATTTGAAGTGGCTGACAGGGAAACCTACTTCTGTCTGCGTAAGGCACGAAATGATGAAGCAAACCGCGTTTATATGGAAATGCTGGAAGAAGAAAGCGATGGCTTGTATATTCAGGATATTATGAGGGGAGGCATTCAGAACGATGACCCGCGCATACCAAGAAATGTATCTGAGTAACGCCCAATCCATGCTTGGAGAGGCTTTTGACTATGCGGTGAATGATTGTCATATTCCCGGCGAAACATTTGGAAAGCTGTTTGTCGCCAGCTCTGTCAGCAAACGGATGGAAAATGGAGAACCGAATTTTCTTGCCGGGAAAAGCGGCGCGGATATGGTATCAGACATTCTGATGGAGACCACCGGGAAAGCGCCACAGGCCGTACCGGGGGAACATCTGACCCGCTCCAGAGAATATTGGATTGGTTGGGCAATTGCCTACTACCAGTGGTACTCCGGAAGAACCTACACGGAAATTCTGAAAGCGGTCACCTATGAGGAGCTTTGGAGAATGTACGACCCGCTTCACGAAGCGGATATTTCTAAATTTGCAAGTATTTTGGATGCCAGAATCCGGGAAACCTTTCCGGATACCAATTTAAGGCGCATCCGCAGAACCTATGGCTGCTCTCAATCAGAATTAGCTATACACTCCGGAGTCAGCCTACGCTCCATTCAGATGTACGAACAGCGGAACAAGGACATCAACAAAGCAAGCGCGGAAACACTTTTGAAGCTGTCGAAAGCCTTGGGGTGTACCATGGAGGATCTGATAGAAAAATAATTTTGGCTGGGGCCGTGTTTTCAAAGGGTGTCATTTCACGACACCCCTTGAAGGAATATCAGTAATCTACCGATCAATTTCCGCAAGGGCAGAGAAACCAGGATGTGCATTCCGCAAAACGAATGCGCATCTTTTTTTACAAAATCCTGTAAGATTTCTTATACCTGCACGTCTAATAGGCAAAGGAGGTGAGGACGTGACCGAGTTTGCAGACATATATGAAACCTATTTCGCCGATGTGGAATTGTATTTGCGGGCCATCTGCCGGGATGAGGCTTTGGCGGAGGAACTGACGGAGCAGGTGTTTTTTCGGGCATTAAAGGCGCTTCCCACATTCCGGGGAGACTGCGATATCCGCACCTGGCTGTGCGCCATGGCACGCAATGCATTTGTGTCCCATCAGCGAAAAGAAAAACCGTCACAGAGCATCGAGGAGCTTCAAATCCCGGATTCGCGAAAAACAGTGGAAGAATGGATCGTGGATCAGGAGCAGGCCATGGCCATCCATCGGATTTTACATGATCTGCCGGAACCGTACAAGGAGGTATTCTCGCTGCGAATCTTCGGGCAGCTTTCGTTTGGGGACATAGGGAGTTTATTCGGACGAACGGCAAATTGGGCCTGCGTCACCTATCATCGGGCCAGGCAAAAGATCCAATCGGAAATGGAGGAATTGCAATGAACGTAAACTGTAATATCATCAGAGATTTGCTGCCCCTGTACGCGGAGGGCATGGTAAGTGAGGACAGTAAGGCCCTGGTAGACGACCACCTTTGCAGCTGCGACAGCTGTACGAAGGAGCTGGCAGAGCTGAAGAAGGCACCAAGGATTCCTGCGGAGGTGGAGACCACCAGCCTCAGAAGGGTGGAGAATGCCATTCGGAGAAGAAAGCTGCTCACTGCAGCAACTGCTATGCTGACACTGGCAGCTGTGTTGGTCACAGGTTTCATTTTTTTGCTGACCCCGGTGTGCCTGACGGCGCAGCAGGCCATTGAGGGGGTGGAGCTGCGGGAAGACGGAGCCCTCGCAATTGATTATACAAGCGGAATCATGGGCTACGGCAGCACCAGCCTCGGCAGTGAAGACGACGAATTTATCTGGTGCCATACAACCCGATATGACTGGCTGCGAAGCAAACTGTTTGACCCCGATTTTTCAGGTATGACCCAGGAGGAACTGGAACGCTATGTGCAAAATAACGCCCCGCAAGGAGAATCCTTCCAGGAGGCCTGGGATCGGATTCTGAATATCCATTTGGACTACGGCACATGGAAGACCCCTAATGAAAGTTTTTTTCCAAATAATCTGACGGGAGATGGGGAGCTGGTCAGCAGAACCGCAGACAAAAATGTGTGGTATGTAAACCCACATAATCCCAGCAGCAATACACTGGTCTGGAACGGTGCGCATAAAGAGACTGACGGAATCCCTTCATGGATCAGCGGCACCTATCTGATCCTGTTTGGCTGCTGTGTGTTTTTGGCAGTGGTGCTGCTCCTGGCAACCCGAAATCGGAATGGCCGGATATGGGAACTGCTCCGATGCTTTGCCATCCTTGCAGCCAGCGCAGCGGTATCCATTTTGCTTGTCACCGGTGGAAATCTGATCACCACAGAATTTATGGCAAGCTATAAATGGCCCCAAATGATCATCTGTGAATCGGTGACTCTCACATTAACGGCATTGATGTGGTGGAAACTGCATCAGACGAACAAGGCATAAAGAATGTCCGGTTGTCGGAATTTTGAAATGGTCCGTGCTGCAAAATCTTGACAGGAGCAGTGATGCTTGCTATTATAAGGACAAAGGAAAAGCCGCAGAAATGCGGCTTTTCAAAAGCAATGCAGTTAGCATTCTCTAACAAGTCTCTATATATGATAGTTAGCTTATGCTAATCAAAAAGAGGAATAGTGATGAAAAGTCCAAAAACCTTTTGGGATAGAAACGTAGGACGGTACGACCGTTTCATGCGCAAGGATGCAGCGGCTTACGAGCGGCTGTACGAGCTGCTGCGCCCTGTGGTACGGCACAAAACCGTGCTGGAGCTGGCCACCGGCACAGGGCGGATTGCCAAACATATCGTCCGCTCTGCTGACCATATTGAAGCTACCGACGCTTCCAAAGAGATGATCGAGCAGGCAAAACAGGGCGTAAAATCTGCGAAACTCTATTTTTCGGTGCAGGATATGTTCCATCTGCCCTATGCCGACGAGTCTTTCGATGTGGTGATCGTGGTCAATGCGCTGCACATTGTACCGGAACCGGAGAAAGCCCTCTCTGAAATTCGTCGCGTGCTGAAGGACGACGGCGTGTTGGTCGCGCCCACCTTTACCCATGCGGATAACGCTTTCTTCGGAAAGGTTAAAGCATTTTTTATGAAGCTGGCAGGCTTTCCGCTGCACAGCAAGTGGACAAGTGCAGATTACCTTTCGTTCCTGCGGGAAAACGGCTGGACGGTGCGGAAAAGCACCGTGCTGAAAGCATCCTTCCCGCTGACCTACGCAGAGTGCGTGAAATCGGAGGGGTGAGCCATGCAGATATTGGAACACGGGCAGGCGCAGGAGCGGACGCTGCTGTTTTTCCCCTGCACGGCAGAGCCTGTATGGGCTTTTGCCGACACGATCACGCTGCTTTCTCAGAGATGGCATGTTTTTCAGGTGGTGTATGACGGCCATCAGTCGGAGTATCCCGGGGATTTCACCTCAGTCGAGCAGACCGTGGACGAGGTGATCTCCTATTTGAAGAGCCACGGCGTCTCCCGTCTGGGTGGGGCCTATGGCTGCTCCATGGGCGGTGCCTGCCTGACCCGTATGCTGGCATTGGGGGAAATGCCCATCGACCGGGCCATCATCGACGGCGGGATCACGCCCTATCAGCTGTTCTACCCGGTGCGAAAGCTGCTGCTTTGGCGGGATATTGTGTCCTTTAAAATGGCGGCGAACAGCCGAAAAATTCTGGAAGCGGCCTTTCCGCCGGAACGGTTCACCCCCGCAGAGCACGACCCCAAAAAGGAGTACGACGCCATGGAAGCCTATCTCAAAACCTTTTCCGATCGGACGATTCGTAACATATTCTGGTCTGCCAACAACTATGCGCTTCCGAAGCCTCCTGCGAAAATCGCTACGAAGATCACCTACTGGTACGGCGATGACGAAAAGAAGGATCGCAGGCGGGATATCCGGTTCATCAAGCGCTATTTTCCTAAGGCGCGCATCCATGGCATCCCCAAGATGGCCCATGCGGAGCTGGTGATGGTGCACCCGGAAAAATTCTGCCGGTATGCGGAAAAATTTCTGACTATGCAATCGGAGGAAAGCATAACATGAGAGAAAAAATCAAGCTCTCCGGCGTGCCGGAGACCATGCTGCAAACCCTTTACGCAAGGGCGAAGGAGAGCCGGAGACGCGGCGCGATTCACGATGCGAAAGCGGAGGAGATCATCGAGCAGCTGGACTACGATTTTTCCCTTGCGGACAAGGATACGGCCATGCACAGCGGCGTCATTGCCCGGACCATTGTGCTGGATAAGCTGACAAAATCGTGGCTTGCATCGCACCCCGGCGCGGTGGTGGTCAACATCGCCTGCGGGCTGGATACCCGGTGCTACCGGATGTCGGGTTACGCACATTGGTATAACCTCGACCTGCCGGAAACGATGGCGGTGCGGGAAAAGCTTCTGCCGGAAAGCGGCACGGTTTCGCAGATTGCCATGTCCGCCATGGAAGATTGGGGCAGCGAAATCAAGGAGCAAAATGTGCCGGTGCTGATCGTCATCGAGGGACTGACCATGTACCTGAACGCAAAAGATGTGCGGCAAATTTTTGCGGCGATTTCCAGCCGCTTTTCCAAAGCCACCGTATTTGTGGAAACCATGAATCCTGCGATGGTGCGGCACTTCAAGGAGAAATCCATTGACGCAAGCAACGCAAAATTTACTTGGGGAATCAAGAATGGGAAAGCACTTGCCGAACTGCTGCCGGATTTTCGGTTTGTGGAGGAACACAGCTTAACCGAGGGCATGGCGGCATTTGCGCCAGTTTACAAGCTGCTGGACAGGCTGCCCGCCGTGCGGAATATTTCCAATAAGATCATCGTTCTGGAAAAGGAGTGACGAAGGATGTCGTTTTTCGAAAACACCCGCAAGCCTGTGGGGCTTGGCGGGAAAATCATGGTGAACATGATGAATCTGGGTCACAGCCCTGTGGCGCGGTGGGGGCTTCAATTTCTGAATGCTGCACCGGATGCCAAGGTGCTGGACTGCGGCTGCGGCGGCGGGGCAAACATCAAGAGACTTCTGAAAAAATACCCGCAGGGGATCGTGAAGGGCATCGACTATTCGCCCGTCAGCGTGGAGAAATCCAAAAAGGTCAATGAAACTGCCGTTACAAAAGGACGCTGCGACGTGTTGCAAGGCAGTGTGGCGGATATGATCTTCGCAGATGACTGGTTCGATGCGGTCACAGCTTTTGAAACCGTTTATTTCTGGCCTGATCTGCCGCAGTGCTTTCGGGAGGTTTACCGGGTGCTGAAGCCCGGCGGAACCTTTCTCATCTGCAACGAGAGCAATGGCGATTCAGACAAGGACGAGAAGTGGACGGAGATCATCGGCGGTATGACCATATACAGCGGCGATGAGCTGAAAACATTTCTGGAAAACGATGGATTCTGCAATGTTCAAATCCATAAAAACAAAATGGGCTGGCTCTGCGTGACAGGACAGAAGCGGGAGGAATAAGGAATGCTGCTGTAAGGAGGAAATACCGATGTCAAAGAAAGCAACCGAATTTCAGAAAAGAGAAATGAGCAAGATGTACCGCGGCAAGGAGATCTTCAAGCCCCTGAACACCGGCTGGGTGGACGAGCACGTGGCCTGCGTCCGGGAATGGGTGGCCAACATCTTCTTCTACCGCAAGGGCGACACCACCATCATGATCGATGCCGGGTATAACTACGACCGGCTGGAGGAAAAGATGGGCTGGCTGGGCATTGATCCAACGTCCATCCGGCACATCCTCATCACTCATCAGGACACCGACCACGTGGGCGCGGTGGAGGCAGACAGCCCTGGTTTGTTCCGGAGCGCAAAGCTCTATATCGGCGAGATTGAAAATCGCTATCTCACCGGTGAGGTGCGCCGCAAGGTCATTTATCACCTCTACAAGCTGCCGCAGGTGACCATCCATAACGAAAAAGTGCTGCTCACAGATGGTCAAATACTTGATATCGACGGCATCAAAATCGAGTGTTTTCTCGTCCCCGGCCATACCTGGGGGCATATGGTCTATCTCATCGACGACAAATATCTCTTTACCGGCGACACCCTCTGGTTCGGCGCGGACGGCGGCTACAGTTTCATTTCCTCTCTGGCAGAGGACAACAAACTGGCGGTAAAGTCGCTGGCGGCGCTGGAGCAGAAGCTGCAAAGCCGTAACCTGCATCCGCTGTTTCTCACCGGTCACACCGGCTGGACGGACAACTTCGAGTTCGCCTTTGCCCATAAGGACAAGCTTTGCTCACCGTTCCAAAAGCGGGTTCCTGACCCCACCGCGCCTTACGACGCCTATGACGAATCAGACGATACGGAGGAAGCGGCGAGGGCCGGGTATCTTCAGGCTGTGGGGCGATAAAGGAGGATGACTGTGCGCTATAAAATTGAAAAGAACACGGTGCAGGAGACGCTGATCATTCCACTGTATGCACGGAAAATGTGCTCCGAGCTGTACCCCAATTTGTACCGGGATGAGGCGGCGCGGCGGCTGGTAAACGCAGTCGACTATGATTTTTCCGCCTTGGAGAAAAAATCCCGCAATTTGATGCAGCGCTTCGGCTTCCTTGAGGTCGCCATGCGGCAGAACGACCTTGCTTACGAGGTGCGGGATTATCTGAAAACGCACCCCACGGCAGCAGTGGTAAACCTCGGCTGCGGGCTGGACTGCACCGGCCGCGCCTGCGACAACGGACACTGCAAAATCTACAATCTGGACTTTCCGGATGTCATCGCGGTGCGGAATCAGCTGCTTCCCGCCGGAGAGCGGGAAACGAACATCCCCTGCGACCTGAACGACACAGCGTGGTTTGAAAAAATCGACGCCTCCGGCGGCGCGGTGTTCTTTGCGTCCGGCGTGTTCTACTATTTCCTGAAAGAACAGGTGAGGATACTGGTACGGGCCATGGCAGACGCCTTTCAAGGCGGCGTACTTGTGTTTGACGCCGCCAACGAAAAGGCGGTGAAACTGATGCTGAAAACATGGCTGAAGGATGCCGAGATCAAGGATGTGGGCGCATACTTTGCTGTTTCGGACGCGAAAAGCGAGATCGACGCGTGGGACAGCAGTTTGCGGGTCTCCAGCCGGGGCTATATGCTGGGCTATCACAATCTAAAAGACCCGTCGGTCAGCGGCCTTTTCCGCTTTCTTGCCCGAGTCGGTGACGGGATGATGAACATGCAGATCATAAAGATCGGATTTGGAGGGAAACGATGAAGCACCTGCACTTTGATGTGGAGACCGCCGGCTTTTACGGCGCGTACTGGGCGTGCACCGGCGGATCGGACTGCGCGGTGATCGCTATGATTGGGGATGACCCGGAGGACCGGCTTGCCCGCTCGGCTGCGAAATGGCTCTGCGGGCGGGGCGTAAATGTGCTCACCATGTCGCCTGGGAAAAAGGATTACGGCCATCATAATTATCCGCTGGAGCGCGTGGAGACGGCTATTTCGTGGCTGAAAGCCAACGGCAACCATAAAATTGGCATTGCCGGTGCATCGACTACGGGAACGCTGGCGCTGACAGCGGCTGCCATGTTCCCGGATATCACCCTGACCATTGCCATGACGCCCAGCGATTTTGTGTGGCAGGGCTTTATGCAGGGCAAAAGGGACGGCTGCAAGGAATGGCCGATCGAGGGCGAATCGCTGTTCTCCTACCGGGGCAAGCCGCTGCCCTATATGCCGTTTTGCTATCAGCATCCCGACTATTGGCACTGCGTCGCCGCAGAGAGCAAGCGCACCGGCGATATGGTAAACGCCCGCAAGCTGTTTGACGACTCCGAGAAGGCTCATCCAATCGAGGCGCAGGAGTATATTCCCGTGGAAAATATCCGGGGAAAGCTGCTGCTGATCGGCGCGGAGGACGATGCGCTGTGGGATACCGCAAAGTATATCCGCCGTATGGAAAAGCGCCTTGCGGAAAAGCCGCATGAATGCGGGATTGAAACAATGGTTTATGCTCACGGCACCCACTTTGTCTTTCCGGAGGGGATGCTGAAAATCATGCTGCCGGTTGGCTCCGGTCTGTTTGTAAAGTTGGCGTTTCAGGCGGCAAAGAAATATCCCAAGGAATGCCGCCAGACCCGGATAGACATCGAGAAACGGATGAACCGGACTCTGGCAGAATGGAAAGGAGCGAAGTGAGATGCGTTGGATGGGAATGCCCATAGCCATATGGGCAGTGTTTGCGAAGTCCTTTCAAGCGCAGCTGACGGCGGTACTGGGCTATGACCCGAATACCGCACGTAAGATCACGGAAAAGGCCAAGCCGAAGTACCGTGAGATCATCGCAAAGCTGCCCGAATTTGAAAAAGGTGATCGGTTCAGCATGAACATCATTGGCTGCGCCATGCTGGGGGCGTTCGTTCTCTCCATGCCGCGCCGTCCCGATGTGGAAAGCCTTACCGACTACTATGAGAAAGCGCAGCTGACGCCGCTGATGAAATGGTTCTGCCGCCAAAGCGGCAAGTCGAAGTTCACGCCCAAGGACATTGCCGCCATGAAAGCCACCGCCGCCCGGAAGGCGGCTGACCGGAACCCCTATTCGTGGAACATGGACTTTTATGAGTATCCGGACGGCAGCGGCTACGAGGGACGCTTCACGAAATGCGGCATCTGCACGCTGATGCAGGAGTTGGGGCTTTATGACCTGACACCCGCCATGTGCCATTTGGACTACACCATGAGCGAGGCGGGCGGCGTGACGAACTTTGTGCGGCAGTACACACTGGCCTCCGGCGGCCCCTACTGTGACTGCGGATATCAAAAGAAACGAGTGTGAAAGAAAGGCAGCCAACTGCATGAGACAAACCGTTTACGGCATTCTGATCCCCTTCCTCGGCACAACGCTGGGCGCGGCCTGTGTGTTCTTTATGCGCAAGCAGCTCAGTGATGCCATACAGCGCATTTTGACCGGCTTTGCCGCCGGTGTGATGGTAGCGGCCTCTGTGTGGAGTCTGCTGATTCCTGCGATGGAACAGGCTGCATGGATGGGAAAACTGTCGTTCCTCCCTGCCTTTTCCGGATTCTGGATCGGCATTCTGTTCCTGCTGGGGCTGGATCACCTGATCCCCCATCTCCATGCAAAAAGCAATCAGGCAGAGGGACCGAAAAGTCAGCTCAAAAAAACGACCATGATGGTGCTGGCTGTGACGCTTCACAACATCCCGGAAGGGATGGCTGTTGGTGTGGTTTACGCAGGGGTTCTCTCTGGCAGCGCACAAATCACGGCAACCGGCGCTCTGGCGCTATCTATTGGCATCGCCATTCAAAATTTTCCAGAAGGGGCGATTATCTCCCTGCCGCTCCGGGCAGAGGGTGAGAGCAAGGGACGGGCGTTTCTTGGCGGTGTGCTTTCCGGCATCGTAGAGCCGATTGGGGCCGTGCTGACCATTCTCGGCGCAGGACTGATCGTCCCGGCCCTTCCGTATCTGCTGAGTTTTGCGGCGGGCGCGATGGTCTATGTGGTGGTGGAGGAGCTGATCCCGGAAATGTCCCAAGGCAAGCATTCCAATCTTGGCACGCTGGCCTTTGCGGTGGGCTTCAGCATCATGATGGCGCTGGATGTGGCGCTGGGATAAACCAAGATACCCCTATGCCTTCCGCCTGAAAAAGAAGCTTTCCCGGAAATAACACAAGACCGCTGTCCTGCTGCCGGTTTCCCGGCAGCAGACAGCGGCCTTTTTCGCCGCTTCGAAGCCTTGACACAAAAAATCCCGCCTTTGGGCGGGATTTTTGCTTATACTCTGCGCAGTGCGTCGATGGGGTTCAGGTTTGCGGCCTTGGTGGCGGGCAGCAGGCCGAAGATCACACCGATGAGGGTGGAGAACACCACGGCGATGATGATTGCCGGGGCACTGATGGCCACGGGAATCTGCATCAGGCCGGAGATCAGCTCCGCCAGGCCAATGCCTGTGAGAACGCCGATGATACCGCCGATGCTGGTGAGCACGGCCGCTTCCGTCAGGAACTGCAATAGAATGCGCTTTTTCTTGGCACCCAGGGCCTTTTTCAGACCGATCTCGCTGGTCCGCTCGGTGACGGACACCAGCATGATGTTCATAACGCCGATGCCGCCTACCAGCAGGGAAATACTGGCAATCCAGATCAGCTGGGTATTGGTGGATTTGCTCATGTTTTGCAGCTGCTGGGCCTGCTCCAGCATATCGGCGCTGCGGTAGTCAAAGCCCGTGTCCGTGCCGATGATCTGGCTTCCCGTCAGCAGGTCCGCCGCCTTCTTGCCCACAGAGGCCATGACGTCCGTATTCTTGACCTTGATGGCAACGCTCTGGGGCTCGTCAAACTGGTAGAGGGCGGGCCACAGGCTGTCCGGAAAGTAGATGCTGCCGGAGCCATTGTTGGCATAGAGGTAGTAGTCGTTCAGGCTGTTGATGGTGGGGGTGAACTCCTCGGCGGGGCCGATAACGCCCACCACCGTGTAGACATCCGAGCCGAATTCGATTTCCCTGCCCACAGGGTCTGCGCCGCTGAAAAGGCTCTTGGCTGCGGTGCTGTCCACCAGGGCCACCTTCCGGAATTCGGTGTAATCCTTTTCCGTAAAGCCCCGGCCTGCCCGAATCTGCATGCCGTAGGTGCTGAAATAGTGCCGGTCTACCCCCAGTACGTTGCCGTTGAAGGGGGTGTCCAGGTAGAAGAAGCCATCGGTATAGCTGCGGGAATAGTACAGGGAGACTTCCTCAGCGCCGTTGATGTCCTCCAAAGCCTGCCGGGTCTCCTCGGAGATGACCCTTACGTTGTCCGGCAGCGGACTCCAGCTCAGGTCGTACTGGTTGCCGTTCTGATTCAGCTGCACCGAGACCACATTGTTGCCCGCGCCGATCAGGTTCTCCTTGATCTGTTCGTTGGTTCCCTTGATGGTGGAGACGATGGTGATGATGGCTGCAATGCCGATGATGATGCCCAGCATGGTGAGAATGCTGCGCAGCTTATGGCTCCAGATGCCCTCAAAGGCAAGATGAATATTTTCAAGCATATTTTCCTTGCCTCCTCAGTTCTCTTCGTACAGTGTGGAATAGTCGCCCTGCTCGGTAGGAACGCCGGGCTTGACATTCTTGCCGTAGGGGAAGGCAATCAGGTCATCCATGGTGATGCCGGAGAGGATCTGGGTGTAGCTGCCCCAAACGCTCTTGCCGGTGACCACGTTCCGCCGCTCCAGCTTGCCGTTTTCCCCCTGCACATACACAAAGCTGGCCCCCTGCTCCGTGCGCAGGAAGGGATTGCTCAGGTAGATGCCGTCGGTGGAATCCGACAGGGAGTATTCCATATCCACATAGTATCCGGGCACCAGATTCGCATCCTCGTCCACCAGAACGGTGAAGGGATAGAAGCTGGCATTGGGGTTATTATTGCTGCTGTAATAGGTGGCAGTGGAGGGAAAGTCGCCGATGGACTGGACGGTGCCTGTGCAGGAAGTACCGTTGCGCCAATCGGAAATGGTCACCTCGCTGCCCAGCTCCAGCTTGTCCCGCTCCAGCTCGCTGATGGTGCCGGTGACGTAGTAGCCGCCGCCGCCGGAGACCTTGATGATGGGGGTCTGGTTGGCCCGGGCCTCTTCTTCCGTCAGCACGGAGACCACGGTGCCGTCCACCTCGGCGTAGACATTGCCGTCGTTGGCTTCTTTCTGGGCAATGCTGTATTCCGCCTCGGCGATTTTGATCTGGTACTCCACGTCCAGAATCTTCTTCTGCTGGTCCTCCTTCATCCTGACGATCTCCTCCAGGGTGTAGGTGGGGCCGGGGTCGGGTTCCGGGGTGGGAGCGGGTTCAGGCTCCTCGGGGCGGGTGTAGTCGTAGGCATCCGCTGCGTCATAGGGGACGAACCAGAAGTCGCTGCCGGTTACGTAGACGTGCATTCCCTGGAACACGGCGTTGTCCGCCAGGGTCATATTGCTCTGCGTGGATTTGAGGATCATCCAATAGTCGCTCACGGCGTAGTCCGCCTCCTGGGGCTGCACCGGCTCCGTGGGAGCCTCGCCCTTATCCTCGGAGGTGTCTGCGTCCCAGGCGGCCTTATCCTGCAAATACTGGGCGTAGGCCGCCTCGTATTCCTTCAGGGCTTCCGTGTAGCGGTAGCGCTGCAAAAAGCGGGCCATCTCTGCGGCCAGGTCCCGGTCCACCATGGTATTGAGCTTGGTCCAGAGAATCAGGGGGCTATCCGGGCTGCTGCCGTCAAAGCCGCCGTTGGTATTCATCCATTCCTCCACGGTCACATCGCCCCGGTCACCGTAGTCCGGGTAGTGGCTGTAGGAGAAGGCATCTCCCTGGCTGCTGCCGGAGCTGCTGCCGTCGTCCTGGCGGGGGGTATAGGGGGTGTAGTTCCGGATCTCCTGGAGCCGCTGCTGCTCTTCTTCCAGCTGCAGCTTCAGCTGCTCTACGCCCAGCCGCTTCTTTTCCAGGGCCAGGTCGTTCAGGGTGGTATCGAAGGACAGCAGCAGGTCGCCCTTTTTCACATGGTCCCCCTGTTGGACCTCCACGCCGGTGACGGTCTGGGTGTCGGTGAGCATAACCGTCTGGATGTTGTCCGCCCGGACCAGGCCGGAGGTGGACTGCTGGTCGCCCCAGTAGTCCGTCATGCCGCAGATATCGAAATTGTAGACGTAAACGGGCTTGCTGCCGCCCTTGGCGGCCACGGCAAAGATGCCTGCGCCGATCCCGGCCACCGCCAGCACGGAAGCGCCGATGATCACTGCTTTTTTGGAAATTTTAAGCTTCATGTTCACTGCCTCCCTGGGGTGTGGTCAGCAGCTCGCCGTCCAGAATGTGATAGACCTTCTTGGCCCGCTTGGCAATATCCGGGTCGTGGGTGATCATGAGGATGGTCATGCCGTCGGCGCTGAGTCTGTCAAAAATATCCATGACCTGGGCGCCGGACTTGGTATCCAGAGCGCCGGTGGGCTCGTCCGCCAGCAGCAGGGCCGGCTTTGTCACCATGGCCCGGGCAATGGCAACTCTCTGGCACTGGCCGCCGGACATCTGATTGGGCAGGAAATGGATGCGGTCCTCCAGACCCACAACGCCCAGGGATTCCGCCGCCCGCTCCCGGCGCTCCTTCAGGGGAACATCGGCATACAGCAGCGGCAGGGCCACATTGTCCACGGCGTCCATTTTGGGCATCAGGTAATAGCTCTGGAAGACGAAACCGATGTACTTGTTCCGCACCTCGGCCAGGTCGTCATCCTTCAGGTCGTGCAGGTTTTTACCGTCCAGCACATATTCTCCGGAGGTGGGTACATCCAGGCAGCCGATGATGTTCATCAAGGTGCTTTTGCCGGAGCCGGAGGGGCCCATAATGGCGATGTAATCCCCCTGCTCTACCTCCAGGCACACGTTTTTCAGCACCCGCACAGGCTCCTTGCCCTGGATATAGTCCTTGCAGATGTCGGTTAGCTTGAGAATGCTCACTTAGCTCACACCGCCTTCCGGTTCGGTCTCGGCGGCCGGGGCTTCCGCACCGACAGTGGGGGCCTCCTCGGGCACTTCGGCGCCGTCCATACCGGCATCCATGCCTGCGTCCGTATCGCCCATATCGGCATCCATGTCCATGTCAGCGTCCATGTCCATGCCACCCATGTCTGCGCCGCCCATATCTGCGCCGCCCATGTCAGCGCCGCCCATGTCTGCGCCACCTTCCTCGTTCTCATAGGTCACAGGGGTGTGGCTGGTGGGAGCACCCACATGGCAATACTGCTCGTCCGGGAAGGCGATGTAGTCCGTCTCGGAAAGGCCCTCGGTGACGACGTAGTTGTCCGTGTTTTCATTATAGGTGCCCAGGGTGACGGCCCGCTTTTCCAGCTTGCTGCGGCTGTTCTCCGCCCAGACATAGGCGCTGCCGTCGTCCTCGTAGCAGAGATAGGCGCTGCTGACGATGACACCGGTCTCGTCGTCCCCTTCGGTGTAGCGCTCCATGTACAGGTGCTGGCCCATGATCAGGCCCTCCACGCTGTCCAGCTCCACATAGAAGGGATACTTGCTGGCCATATTGGAGGAATCGCTGCTGCCGATATTGTAGCCGTTGTTGTCGTTCTTTACGGGGTTTTCGTAGTCCACCAGGGTCACGGTGCCAAGCCAGGTCTTGCTGCTGTCTACCCGGGAGGTGAGCCTGATGCGGTCACCCTGGGCGATGGCCCCCTGCTGCAGCTCGCCGATGGTACCCTTTACCCGGTAGGCACCGGCCTGCTGGATGGTGATGTAGGCCGCGGGGTTGCCCTGACTGTCGGTGCCGCTTTCGTTGATGGACTGGATGCGGCCGGCGATAGGGGCGGTGATGGTGGCGTTTTCCAGCAGCTGCTTGGCCTTTTCCAGCTCGGCCTCCTTGGTCTTCAGGTTCAGCTCCGCTTCCTTCTGACTCACCTGGGCAGACTGAATCTGGATGGTGTATTGCAGCTTTTTATTGGCGCTGACCTTGTCCCGCTCCCGCTCCAGCTCGCCGATCTGGGTGTCGTAGTCGCTGATGCTGGCGCTGAGCTGCTCCCGCTCCAGGTCCAGCTTGTCGGCGTTCAGCTGCAGCTGGTCCGTATCGTAGGAGAACAGGGGGTCACCCTCCTGCACATCCTGGCCCTCCTTCACCAGAAGCTCGGCCACTTCCTTGTCGCTGTCCTTCTTGATCTCCGTCAGGTTTTCGGATACCACCAGGCCGGTAAAACGGTCCTGAGAAGAAATTCCGGTGAGACTGGAGACCTGCTGCACATACACAGCCTTGTCCTTGCTGCCGCAGCCGGTGAGCACCAGACCCAATGCCAGGCACAGGGCCGCAGCAGAAGCAATCGTCCGTTTCATATTTCAGATCCTCCTATTTGGAAAGAGTCGTTTTCACTTTCAAATCATACGAAAAACGGAACGAAAAGTCAACGGGGTATGGGTTAATTCTTCTTTAAGGTTTTCCAATGGGCACGATCCGGCCCTCTTTTGCCTCGGCCCTGTGGGAAATGGAGATGACGGTCCGGTTTTCGGACACATTTTTCAGGGCCTGCAAAACCATGCGTTCCGTTTCTGCGTCCAGGTTGGCGGTGATCTCATCCAGCAGCAGGATCTGCGGATTCGTGACCGCCGCCCGGGCAATGGAAAGCAGCTGCCATTGGCCCTGGGAGAAGAGCTCCGGGGCGCACACCGTATCAAAGCCCCGGGGAAGGGCCTCAACGGTGTCCAGCAGCCCCACCAGCTCTGCCGCCCGGCGGACCTGGGCAGGGGAGACGGTTTCATCGTACAGCGTGATCTGGTCCCGGACGGAGCCGGGCACCATGTGAAAGCTCTGTTCCACATAGCCGATCAGACGCCGCTTTTCTCCCTCCGGGATGCGGTCTGCGGGAATGCCGAAAAGCGTCACGGTACCTTTCTGGGGCGGATACAGCCCCAGCAGCAGCTTCAAAACCGTGCTCTTGCCCGCACCGGTCCGGCCGGAAAGGGTCACCTGCTCTCCGGGGGCAACCGTCAGGCTCAGGTTTTCCAGAACGGCCTTGCCGTCGTAGCCGAAGGTCACATCCCGAAGCTCTGCGGCAGGTGCTCCGGGGACGGCGGCAGCGGCCGACGGAAGGACATCCCGTTCCGGCTCCGTCAGGATCTCGTCGATCCGCCGCACACCGGCCATGGCGGACTGAATGGCCTGGATCTCCATGCCCAGACTTTCTACCGGGGTGAAGATCTGACCGATGTAGCTGATGACGGCCACGGCCGTACCGGCGGACATCCCGAAGAAACGGACCACTCCGGCGTTTTCGGTTGCGGACAGCAGCATGACAATGCCCACCACCAGGGCGTTCAGGATCAGGATCACCGGGGAATAGATGGCGTCATAGAAGTTGGTCTTTTCCATGGCGGCGTAGCTCTCATCGATAAAGTCATCGTAGCGGGTGCACATATAGCGCTCCTTCCCCAGAGCGTGGACGGTGCGGATATTGTGCATGGTGGTGGGCACGAAGGCCGAGGCCCGGCCCACGGCCTGCCGGTTGGCGATCTGGGCGCGAAGCATATTTTTCTGCACATACCTTGTGAAGAAAAACAGCGGCGGCAGCAGGCACAGCAGCACCAGGCAGAGCCCGGGGTTTTTCCGGCTCAGCACGATAAGAATGCTGACGATCTTGCACAGGTCGGCAAACATGCTGATGATACCGGCGCTGAACAAGTTTTCCACTGTGTCCACGTCGCCTACGAACCGGGAGGCCAGCTCTCCGGGCTCCCGGGCGGCCAGCGCGCCGGAGCTCAGGCGGGGGAGCTTTGCCATCATGCAGCTGCGCAGGCCGTGGGTGATTTTCTGGCCGAAGACGGTGAGCAGGCTCCCCCGGGCGGATTCCAGCAGCCCCGTCAGGGTCAGCAGGCCGAAATACAGCAGCACCTGTCCAAGGGCCGCGGGGGTTCCGGCGGTGAGTGTATCCACAATTTTTGCCAGCACCAGCGGCGGCAGCAGGGCAGAAACCACGGCCCCCACCACCGTCAGCACAATGCCGAGGCTGAGCCATACATTTTTTTGCACCGTCTGAAGCAGCACGGCGCGGATATTTTCCCGATTACGCACGGTTTTTGCCTCCTTCCTGGTCTGCCGCCAGGGCACGGTAGGCGGGGACCTTTTGCAGCAGTTCCTCATGGGTACCGGCGGTGACGGTGCCATTTTCCATCCACAGCACCCGGTCCAGCTGGGGGAACAGGTACAGCCGGTGAGAGATGAGCAGCACGATGCTGTCTTTGGCCAGAATCCGCAGCTGCCGGAATATTTCCGCTTCCGTGGGCTTGTCCAGGGCGGAGAAGGGATCGTCCAGGATCAGCACCGGGCGCTTGTGGTACAGCGTCCGGGCCAGGGCGAGCCGCTGGGCCTGGCCGCCGGAGAGCCGGTGGCCTTCCGGGCCTACCAGGGTGCCCAGGCCCTGCTCCATTTCCCGGACCTCCCGGTCCAGGCAGACGGCGCGCAGGTAGGGGACCGGGTCTTGGGTGTCACCCATGCAGATGTTTTCCCGGACGGAGGCACTGAGCAGCTCCGGGTCGTGGCCCAGATAGCCGAAGATACTGCTGCGGCGGGTCTTGTCCATATCCCGCAGCTCCTCCCCGCCGAAGGTGATGGAGCCTTCATAGGGCAGCTCGCACAAAAACGCCTTGCCCAGGGTGGATTTGCCGCAGGCCACGGCCCCCGTAATGCCGATGATCTGGCCGGGCTGGGCCTGGAAGCTCACGTTGTGCAGCAGCTCCTCCCCGCCGGGGTAGGCGAAGCAGAGATCCTCTGCCCGGAGGGGCGCTGCTTCCGCCGGGACAAGGCGTTCCGGCAGGTCTTCGCCGGTGGCAGCCAGAAGCGGCTTCACCCGATGCCAGGAGACCTGGGCCTTGTGCACCGCATTGAAGAGCTTGGCGGCGCTGGAGGCCTTTCTGGCCAGCTTCGTGAAGCAGGCCAGAAAGGTGGTGAAAGCGGCGATATCCCAGCTGCTCCAGCCGGTGTCCATGACGTTTTTCTGACCGAACCAGAGCAGAAAGGGAATGCCCAGCAGGGCGATGGAGCGGTAGATGGGGGTCATGGAGGTGTTCCAGACATTGGCCCGAATGGCGGCGCTTTCGTAGGCATCCAGGTTTTCCTCGTATGCCTGCCGACGGTCCTCCTCCCGGCCGAAGACCCGGTAGGTCAGGGCGTTCCGCGCCCGGTCCAGGGTGGCGGCATTCAGCGCGGCGGACTGCTCCTTTCTCTGCTCACCGGTTTTCTGCACCACGGTTTTCAGCTTTTCCGCCGCAGTATAGGAGATGGGTGGGAAAAGCATACAGATCAGGGCCAGACGCCAGTCGTAGTGCAGCAGCATCCCGCAGTAGGCCAGCAGGGCCACACCGGTGTCGAAGAGCTCTGTGGTGAACTTGCGCATGCCCTCCACGCAGTCGTCCACATCCCCGATGGCCTTGGTCATGATGCTGCCCTCACCCTCGGAAATCAGGCTTACCCGGCTGCGGGCCACCAGCTTGGCATAGAGCACCTGCTTCATGCGGCGGCTGACGTTGTTGGCAAACCGGCGGACGTAAAAGCGCTTGAAATACCGGTTCCCCTGGACGACCAGGATCGTCAGGGCATAGCCCAAGGCCAGGGTACCCATTTCCCGGGGGGCGGCGCTGCCGGTGAGGATCTCCACCAGCTTGCCGGTCATCTGCCCCTCAAACCAGGGTCTCGCCAAAAGGCCGACATTGTAGACAAGGCCCGTAACGGTGACGATCAGCAGCACCCTCCACTCTGCCAGAAAGTAATCCTGCACCCGGTCCGGGCGAAATGCTTTATGCTTCATGGTCTTCCTCCTGTTCCAGCCGCGCTGCCACATCCCGGAAGTCCGCCTTCCGCTGGGCCTTGCTCTTTTGGTAGAGCTTGTCCAGGGTGGCGCAGAACTGCTCTGCTTCCTCCCGGTCCAGGTCTTCCAGCAGCCAGGTGTAGAATACCTCTTCTATGTGCGCCTTGGAATTGCGCAGACCGTCTGCGGCTTCGGCAGCATAGAGCAGCTGACTGCGGCCGTCGGCGGGGTTGGGCCTGCGGATGAGATAGCCCTTGTTTTCCAGACTGGCCACCCGCTTGGCAGCGGCTCCCTTGTCCATATTCAGGGCCTGCACCACCTGGGTCTAGGTAATGCCGGGGTTGTGGCGCACCAGATGGACGATGTCAAACTCCGCTGCCCCCACGCCCTCCCGGCGCATATTCTGAACGGTGAATTTCCCCACCTCCCGGGCAATCTTGGTGATCTTTCTGCCGGTCATATCCATGTACCGTCGCTCCTTTTGGTTGTATGTTCAACTAATTAGATGATAGCACAACTATTTTTCCTGTCAAGGGGGAAAGCAAATGCTATCCTTGCAAGCAAAAGCTAGCAAAAGCAGCAAATCTAGCCAATTCAATTCAATACAATACAATTCAATTGTATTGTATATACTTTCCGGAAAGGCTGATGATACGGCCTTTCCGGAAAGATATTTCCCCCACAGGGCGCGTTTGAAGTTGACATCTCCGAAATTTGTGCTATGATAGCCCAAACCGCGAGGAGGTACGGCAATGGCTTTCTTGGAATGCTCTGTTTCCATGAATAATAATAAGTCCGGTTGCGCGCTGCTTTTGCACTGCATCGGGCTTCCTTTGGCGTACTCTTTTTAAGGAAATTCCGAAAAGCAAAGCAGTGCAGGTCAAAAGGCCCGCGCTGCTTTTTTAGTTTAGGAGGTAGAAAAATGAACGCACCCATCGATATCAGCGCCGTGGTCCTGCAAACGGAACGGCTGACCCTGCGCCCCTGGCGGGAAACGGACCTGGAGGACTTTTACGCCTACGCCAGCGTGGACGGCGTGGGCCAGATGGCCGGGTGGACGCCCCACAAAGACAAAGCGGAATCCCAGTCCATTCTCTCCCGTTTCATCGCCGGGAAGCACGTCTTCGCCCTGGAGCACCGGGGCCGGGTCATCGGCTCTCTGGGGATCGAAAAGTACAATGAGGCCCATTACCCGGAGCTGGAGAACCTCCGGGGCCGGGAGATCGGCTACGTCCTCTCCAAGGCCTATTGGGGCCGGGGGCTCATGCCGGAGGCGGTGAAGGCCGTGATCCGGTATCTCTTTGACACCGTTCAGCTGGACTTTATTCTGGTGGGACACTTCGACTGGAACCGGCAGTCGGCAAGGGTCATTGAAAAGTGCGGCTTTCAATATATCAAGCGCTGCCCCTACAAAACGGCCTACGGCACGGTGGAAAACTCGGAGGAGAGCATCCTCTACCGCTTGTAATTCGTGACAGAAAAAAAGCGTCACCGGAAACCCGGTGACGCTGCCAGGGATACAATCAGCGCTGGTTCTGATTCTGGTTCTTGCTCTGCTGGTTCTGGTTCTGCTGATTCTGCTGGTTCTGATTCTGATTGCGGTTCTGCTCGTTCTTCATAGCGTATGCTCCTCCTTGCTGCGGCTGTGGCCGCGTGGATAGTGTGCCCCGGTTTTCAGGATTTATCCTTTGGGCGGAAAAGCAGGGCCGCCAGCAGTCCCGCCAGGATGGCGGCGGTGATGCCTCCGGCAGTGGCCTTCAGGCCACCCGTGAAAATGCCCAGAAAGCCCTGCTCGTCCACCGCCTCCCGAACGCCCTTGGCTAGCGTATTGCCGAAGCCCGTCAGCGGCACTGCGGCTCCGGCCCCGGCGAACTCGGCAAAGGGCGCATAGAGGCCCACGGCCCCCAGAATGACGCCTGCCACTACATAGCTCACCAGAATCCGGGCGGGGGTCAGCTTTGTCTTATCAATGAGCAGCTGGCCCACAAGGCAGATGGCCCCGCCGATGAGAAACGATTTCAGATAGTCCATGTTCACGCCTCCTCTTCAATGGCCACCGCATGGCAGATGCCGGGGATGGGCAGGCCCTGCTGGGTAGAGGTGGGGGACAGCAGGGCTCCCGTGCCGCAGAAGAGAATCCTGCGGAGCTTTTTCTTCCGGATTTCCGGCAGATAGTGGCCGCACAGGGTAATGGCGCTGCAGCCGCAGCCGGAGCCTCCGGCGTGGACGTCCTGGCGCAGGTTGTCAAAGACCAGGCAGCCGCAGTCCTCCAGCCGCCCGCCAATGGACAAGCCCTCCTTCCGGGCCAGCTCCAGGAGCAGCTCCTTGCCGTACTGCCCCAGGTCCCCGGTGACGATGCGGTCGTAGTATTCCGGCTCCCGGCCCAGGTCCTCCAGGTGCTGCCGGATGGTGGCCAGAGCCGCCGGGGCCATGGCGGCTCCCATATTGTTGGCGTCCTGAATGCCCAGATCCGTCACCGTGCCGATGGTTGCCGCCGTAATGCGCGGCCCCTTGCCGCTGCGGCACACCAGCACCGCCCCGGAGCCCGTCACCGTCCACTGGGCGGTGGGGGTTCGCTGTCCGCCGTAGCCCAGGGGGAAGCGGTACTGCCGCTCGGAGGAGGCAAAGTGGGAGCTGGTCTGGGCCGCTGCCCGGTCCGCAATGCCAGCCTCGATGGCCAGGGAGGCCAGCAGCAGGCTCTCCGCCATGGTGGAGCAGGCCCCATAGAGCCCCAGGTGGGGCAACCCAGTATTGCGCACGGAAAACGCCGAACCGATGCACTGGTTCAACAGGTCTCCGGAGAGTACCAGATCCAAATCAAACCGCTGGATCTCTGCCTTTTTCAGCAGCAAGCTCAGGGCCTGCTCCTGCATGGCCTTCTCCGCCTGCTCCCAGGTCTTTTGACCGAAAAAGGTATCCTGGCTGGTTTTGTCGAAGCAATGGCCCAGAGGCCCCTGGCTCTCCTTTTTCCCGGCCACACTGGCCCAGGCCGTGATCACCGGCGGCCGGGGCAAAAGGAAGCTCGACCGCCCCCGCTTGTTTTCTGCCATAGTTTTCACTCCTTTTGGGAGTAGTGTGTGCAAAAGAGCCAGAAAAATACCCGGAAACGCATTTCCTCGTCTCCGGGTATGTATTTTTTGAAAGGATCATCCTACCCGCTTTGCGCCGTAATAGTGCTGGCTCCAATAGCCGGTGGTCAGATCGGAATAGGACACGGTGGAGCGGGAGTTGGGGGCGTGGATGAATTGGCCGTTTCCGACGTAGATGCCCACGTGGGACACATTGCCGGAAGAGGATGTGATGAAGAACACCAGATCACCCGGCTGGAGGTTGTCCTTGGACACACTGGTGCCGATGTTGACGAACTGGGCGGCAGGAGTGCGGGATACGCTCAGACCCAGATTTTTCAGAACATAGTATACGAAGCCGGAGCAGTCAAAGCCGCTGGGGCTTGCGCCGCCTGCCACATAGGGAGCGCCTAAGTACTTTTTCGCCTCTGCCACAATGGCGGAGCCGGAAACGCTGACACCGGCGGAACCGGAAGCATTGCTGGATGTACCGTTCAGGGCCGCTGCGCTGGGCGTGACGCCGGTGGACTTGCCCAGGCGGAAGAACTTGGGGCTGTTGGCGGAAGCGGCATTTTCATAAGGCGCTTCGGTCAGGGCCAGATAGTCGCTGCGGATGTAGCCGATCTTGCTGCCGGAGATGACCTTGTACCAGCCGTCATTGACACCAATGATGTAGCATTTGCTGTCCCTGGCCACGGTGCCCAGGGAAGCGGAGGCGGTGGTGGGCTTTTGCCGGAGATTGACGCTGGAGGCCGTTACCTTGCCGTAGCCCAGCTCCGCATTTTCTTTTGCAGCGGTTTTCAGATAGTCGCTGTGCATATAGCCCACGGTCAGGTTGTAATTGACCTTATACCAGTCGCCCTCCTTTGCCAGCAGGACCACCACTTCGTTCTTGGCGGCGGATTTCAAAACTTTGCCGCTGAGGGAGGGCGCGGAACGCATCCGCAGGGAAGTGGCGTTTACAAAAGCAATGCCCTGAATGCAGTCACTCTCTGCGGCATAGGCCGGCAGGGCGAGGACTGCACCCAGGAGCATCACGGTCAGGAAAAGACAGATCATTCTTTTGGAAAACTTCATATGGAACCTCCGTTTTGCTCTGGGAAATCTAACAAATATAGGTATCTATGTAAAACTCAGGAAGCTGCGACAAATTTGGCAAGAGCTGACAGCGAGAGATTTTTCACCGGATGAAGGTTCTGAAAGCGGAGGAATACTTTGTGTATTTCCCGCTTTCAGAACCGCACAGCCGGGGGAAAAGATCCGCTGTTCAGCCGCAGACGAATTTGTCGGAGTTTCCGTCCAATTACTTACCGGCGAGAGCCCGCTCCAGCCAGACGCAGCCAACGTCCAGGGCGGTGTACAGGTCGCCTTTTTCGCTCTTCTTGACCACCCGGTCTCTGCTTCTGGCGGTGGGGTCTGTCAGCTGGAGCTGGACGGAGACGCGGGTCGCTATGTCGGTGTCGCCTTGCTTCTTGCTCTCCAGGACCTGGAGCATAACAATATAGGTGTCGGCCATGGAGCCGTAATAGATCAGGTTATCTTTCCGCATCAGCGGGTGACCTTTATACATGAGAACTGCTTTCTCTTCAGCCATGATTGGAACCTCCTGTGCAAAATGTAATCGAATTGTAACACATTGTAACCATCCTGTCAAGCAGGATGTAGAAAAAAGTGCTGAAATGCCTAGAATATTTTTGATTTACGCGAAAATAAACGCAAAATACGCGCAAAACGGAGGGCGATATGAAGCTGTCAAGGTACAAAATAAGGGGCCTTTGCCCGCGGCAAAGGCCCCTTAGCCGGACTTCAGGCGGCAGAAGCAGAGCTTATTCTGCCTCAGTGCTCAAAAAGGTACTCGCGCACCAGCGCCTGCATCAGCTCGTCCCGGTCGATCTTACAGATCATGCTTCTGGCGTTGCCATAATTTGTGATGTAAGTAGGGTCTTCCGTGAGCAGGTAGCCAACGATCTGGTTTACGGGGTTGTACCCTTTCTGGGTCAGGGCCTCGAACACACTCCGGAGGATTTGGCGCATGTTCTCTTTGTCATCGGGGACGTTGAAGGTCAGGGTATCTTGATCCGTCATGGTCTTCAGCTCCTTTTCAAAAGAATATTTGTATTATAGCCTAAGTTTTCCTTGCTGTAAAGACCAAAAACGGGAAAATTTTCTGTGAACGGGGAAAAACCTTCCCCTGCGGGGAAGAGGGACCGCCGCCACAGGCGGTGGTGGAAGAGGGACCCCGGATGATAGAACGGTAGAAACTATGCACGCTCGTACCGCTCTCGCCCGGAACGCCCCCTCCTCAGTCTCGGCTGCGCCGGGCCAGCTCCCCCGAAGGGGAAGCTTTTTTGACGTGGGTGCGACGCCTCGCCCGGAGGGAAAGTTTTTCCTGAAAATATCTCACCTTATCTCCGGCAAGCCGAAGCTGACGGCAATGGCGTCGTCCACCATGGCCATGTGGGCGTCGTCCAGGCGACCCATGTGTTCCCGGAGGCGGCGCTTGTCGATGGTCCGGATCTGCTCCAAGAGGATCACGGAATCCTTGGAAAGGCCCACGCTGCCCCCTGCAATATTGATGTGGGTGGGAAGCCTTGCCTTCCCGGTCTGGCTGGTGATGGCGGCGGCAATGACCGTGGGGGAATGCCGGTTGCCGGTATCGTTCTGAACGATGAGCACCGGCCGGGTGCCGCCCTGCTCGCTGCCCACCACCGGGGACAGGTCCGCGTAAAAGATGTCGCCCCGTTTGACCAAGCTGTCCATATGGTATCACACTCCGTACGTCATTTCTTTTCCGCGCTACGATCTGAGGGCTTATGTAACGCGGTCAGGAGTATTCTCCCACCGGCGTCCCGGTTTTATACTGCGCTTCCTTCAGATACTATGCTTCCGGTTCCGACTCGGTTCGAAAATTTTGGACGACCATCGACAGGTACCGCTGTTCTTTGCAGGATATGTCGGCTTTGGCGGGGTTCCCCGCTTCGTCCAGCCAGATGTCCAGCCGCAAGGCATCCTCCCGGAAGCTGTCGTCAATGGAGAGCCGGGTGCCATCGCCCTCCCGGCCGGAAGCGATGAGGTTGCCGGAGCGCAGAGTTCTTACGAAGATCCAGGGCGCAGCCGCCGGGGTCAGCAGGCCGTCTGCCAGCAGGGGAAAGGAAACGGCCTTGTCCTCAAACAGCAGCTTCCCCGTTCCCGCCGCCACATTGCCGGAAATGCCTGCAATGCTCTCCGGGGCCGTGACGGTGAAGCACAGGCTCCCGGCGCTGTCCGCCTGGCAGTGCATGGCGAAAACGGAAAGGCTGTCGCCATAGTCCGCGGTGATCTCCGCGTCAAAGCAGCAGCCTTTTTCCAGAATGCGGCTGCGCAGGGCAAGGCCCGGGTCAGTTTCCGGGCCTGCACAGCCGCACAGAAGTATGAAAAAAATCAGAAGTGAGGGAAGCAGCCCTTTGCGCATAGCATTTCCGCCTTATTTCAGAAGTCGCGGAAGGTATCCCAAGAGGTCCGTGGGGAGCATACCGTACTCGCCCAGGTCCTCGGCACACAGGTTCCCGGCCTTTCCGTGGAGCCAGGCGGCACAGGCCGCGGCCTCCAGCGGCTCTAAGCCCTGCCCCAGCAGGGAAGCCAGAATTCCCGCCAGCACGTCCCCGCTGCCGCCTGTGGCCATGCCGGGGTTGCCGGTGGTATTCCGGTAGTCCCGGGTGCCGTCGGTGATGCAGGTCCGGTGGCCCTTGAGGAGCACGATGCTGCGGCTGTCCCGGGCGGCTGCCCGGGCACTTGCCATGCGGTCCTCTCCCACGGGGCCGAAAAGCCTTGCAAACTCCCCATCGTGGGGCGTCAGGACCGTGGGTGCCATTCTTCCGCGCAGTATATCCATATGCCGGACAAGCAGGGTTATGCCGTCGGCATCGATGACCACCGGGCAGGCGGCGTGGGTGAGCACGGCTGTCAGCACGGCCTCCGGCCCGGTGCCCAGGCCCAGCCCCGGGCCGATGAGCACGGCGTCCATCCGGGGGAGCCGTTCCAGAATCTCCGGGATTGCGCTTTTGTCCAGCCGTCCCCCCTGGTCGGGCAGCGGGAAAATCACGGGCTCGTTGAGCTTTCCCGCTTCAATGGCATAGATGCTCTCCGGCACCCCCAGATAGACAAGCCCCGCCCCGGTCCGCAGGGCGCCCATGGCGGCAAAATAGGCGGCTCCCGTATAGCCCAGACTGCCGCAGAGCAGCAGAATCCGGCCGAAATTCCCCTTGTGGGCGTTTTCGTCCCGCTTGGGCAGCAGCATAGCAATATCCGCAGCAGTCAGTTCCATGGAAAATGCTCCTTACAGTCCGTAAAGCTCGGAATACTTCTTCGTCAGATAGTCGGTGTAGTATTTTGCATCAAATTCCCCGCAGACCTCCCGGAAGAGCTCTCCGGGCTTTTTGAAGCTGGCATAGCGGTGGATATGCTCCCGCAGCCAGCCGGTGACCCGGCTCAGGTCGCCCTTGGCAACATCGTCAAATACGTTTCCCAGAGCCTTTTCCATGCAGGAAGCATCTGGGCACCGTAGGCGCTGCCCAGGGCATAGCTGGGGAAGTAGCCAATGCCGCCGAAGGACCAGTGGGAATCCTGGAGGCAGCCTTCCCTGTCGCTGGGCACGTCAATGCCCAGGTACTGCTTGTAGAGCGCGTTCCACCGCTGGGGCACATCCCTGACCTCCAGGGTGCCTGCGATCAGGGCCTTCTCGATCTCGTAGCGGACCATGATGTGCAGGCAGTAGGTCAGCTCGTCGGCCTCGGTCCGCACCAGGCTGGGCTGGGCCTTGTTCACGGCCCGGTAGAACATCTCCTCGGTGACCCCTGCCAGCTGCTCCGGGAAGTGAGTGGAGACATAGGGGAAGATGGCGTGGACAAAGGCACGGCTGCGGCCGATGATATTCTCGTAGAAGCGGCTTTGGCTCTCGTGGATGCCCATGGATACGCCGCCGGAGAGCACGGTGTAGTTGTAGCAGGGGTCAGCGCCCAGCTCATAGAGGGCGTGGCCCCCTTCGTGAATGACGGAGTACATGGAGGACACCAGATTGTCTTCGTAGTAGTGGGTGGTGATGCGCACATCGTGGCTGCCGAAGTTGTTGGTGAAGGGGTGCTCCGTCTCGGCAATGGCGCAGTAGGTCCGATCAATGCCCATAACCTCCATCAGGTAGTCGCTGAAATGCCGCTGCTGCTCAATGGGGTAGTGCTTCATCAGGAAGCTGTCGTCGATCTGGACCTTTTTGCCGATTTTTTCCACCAGGGGCACAATGGCGCTGCGCAGCCGGGCAAAGAAGACATCCAGGGTTTCCTGATTCATGCCCTCCTCGTATTCATTCAGCAGGGCATCATAGGGGGCCATGTCGGGGTTGTAGTAACCCGCAAATTTGCGGCAGTAGGCCACGATCTTTTCCAGATACGGCGCAAAGGCGGCAAAATCGTTGGCGGGCTTTGCCCTGTGCCAGACGGCATCCGCCTCGTTCAGCAGGACGCTGTAGTCCACGTATTCCCGGGCGGGGATGCGGCGCATCCGGTCGTAGTTCTTTTTCAGCACCTCCAGCTCCCGGGCCTGGATGGGGGTGAGTTCCGATGCGTGGGCGGACAGGTAGTCATAGAGAATGCCGTTGCGAGGATCGGCGGTCAGGTCATAGCAGACTCGAGTCAGCACCTCCATGGTTTTCCCCCGGGCTTCCCAGGAGCCCTCAGGGGCGGCGGTGGAGGCGTCCTGGCTGAGGATGCCCATGGCGTGGTTGTAGGCAAACAGAGTGCTCTGGAGCTTTTCCAGGGCTTCCAGGGCCTGGGGAAGGGATGTATATTCCATCTTGTGTATTTCCTTTCCAAGAAATTAGGATAGACCAACCATATCACGAAGACACCTGTTCGTCAAGAAGAGAAAACGGCGGGAGCGCCGCCGCGCTTTTTCCGCTTGTGTACAAGATGGACAAGCAGAGACAAGAATTAACCGCTGTGTCTCTTTCAACTTGCCGAACAATCCGGTATACTAAGGGCAGAAAAAATCATCATGGGAGGAATCTGTCCTATGCGTTATGGCTATTTTGACAACGCCAGCCGGGAGTATGTCATCGACCGGGTGGATGTCCCCGCATCCTGGACCAACTACATTGGCCTGAAGGATTTCTACGGTGTCTTCAACCACACTGCGGCGGGCTATGTGCTCTACAAGTCCCCGGAGTACCACCGCATTACCCGCTTCCGGCCCAACGGCCCCGTGGACGGCCCCGGCCACTATGTCTACCTCCGGGACAACGACACCGGGGACTTCTGGTCCGTGTCCTGGCAGCCCGTGGGCAAGCCCAAGGAGCACTATTCCTGCCGCCACGGCCTGAGCTACAGCAAGTACCTCTGCGACTACTCCGGCATCAATGCTCAGCAGACCCTGTTTGCGGCCATTGACGACCCGGTGGAGATCTGGGACGTGCGGCTGCGCAACGATTCCGGAAAAAAGCGGAATCTGTCCGTATTTTCCTATCTGGAATTCAGCTTCCACCAGATTCCCATGGACAACCAGAATTTCCAGATGAGCCTCTATGCCGCCGGCAGCCGGTATGAAGACGGCATTATCGAAGAGGACCTCTATTATGAAGAGGACGGCTTCCAGTTCTTCACCGCTGACTTCACCCCGGACGGCTTCGACTGCTGCCGGGATGCCTTCCTGGGGGATTACCGCACCGAGCGGAATCCCCGGGCTGTGGAGACGGGCAAGTGCTCCGGCTCCTTCCGGAAGGGCGGCAACCACTGCGGCGCGCTGATGAAGACCATTACCCTGGAGCCCGGCCAGGAGCAGCGGCTTCTGTTCCTGCTGGGTGAGGGCGGCCTGGAAACGGGGCGCACCATGCGCCGGAAGTACACCCAGCAGAGGGTGGACCGGGACTTTGCCGAGACCGCAAAATTCTGGGACGAGCGCCTGAAATGTCTCCAGGTCTCCACACCCAGCGAGGCCATGAATACCGAGCTGAACATCTGGAATCTGTACCAGAGCGAGATCAACGTCATGTTCTCCCGGTTCACCTCCTTCATCGAGGTGGGCGGCCGGGTGGGCCTGGGCTACCGGGACACCGCACAGGACGCTATGATGGTGGTCCATGCCGATCCCGAGGGCTGCAAGAAGCGCATCGTGCAGCTGCTGAAGGCCCTGACCTATGAGGGCTACGGCCTGCACCTGTTCGAGCCCAGGTGGTTCGAGCCCGAGGAGAAGCAGCAGTCCTTTAAGTCCCCTACGGTGGTGCCCACCCCGGATAAGAGCCAGATCGTCCACGGCTTGAAGGACGCCTGCGCAGACGATGCCCTGTGGCTGGTGAGCTCCATCGTCCAGTACGTCCGGGAGACCGGCGACGTGGGCTTTGTGGATACGGTGGTGCGCTATGCCGACGGCGGCGAGGGCACGGTCTACGACCATATGAAGCGCATCCTGGACTTCTCCGCCAAGCAGGTAGGCGCGCACGGCATCTGCAAGGGCCTGCGGGCGGACTGGAACGACTGCCTGAACCTGGGCGGCGGCGAGAGCGCCATGGTCAGCTTCCTGCACTATTGGGCCATCTGCAATTTTGTGGAGCTGGCCAAGAAGCTGGGCCGGCGGGATGATGCGGCCTATTATGAGACCATGGCCGCCGCCGTGAAGAAAATCAGCCGCCAGGAGCTCTGGGACGGCCAGTGGTTCATTCGTGGCATTACCGCCAAGGGCCGGAAGATCGGCACCCAGGCGGATACCGAAGGACGGGTGCACATGGAGAGCAACACCTGGGCGGTGCTCTCCGGCGTGGCAGACCCCGAGCAGGGAAAGCTGGCCATGGACGCCGTGGACGAGTACCTGTATACCCCCTACGGCCTGATGCTGAACGCCCCCTGCTTCACCGTGCCGGATGACGACATCGGCTTCGTCACCCGGGTCTATCCGGGCCTGAAGGAGAACGGCTCCATTTTCAGCCATCCCAACCCCTGGGCCTGGTGCGCCGAGGCGGTTCTGGGCCGGGGCAGCCGGGCCATGAAGTTCTACGACGCCCTGTGTCCCGCCATGCAGAACGACCGGATCGAGGTCCGCAAGGCGGAGCCCTATTCCTATTGCCAGTTCGTCTCCGGCAGAGACCATACGACCTTCGGCGAGGCCCACCATCCCTTCATGACCGGCTCCGCCGGCTGGGCCTACTATGCGGCCACCCAGTACCTGCTGGGCGTTCGCCCGGAGTTCGACAGCCTGACGGTAGACCCCTGCATCCCGGCGGACTGGAAGGAATTTACGGTGGACCGCATCTGGCGGGGGGCGGAGTACCGCATCCGTGTGACGAACCCCAAGGGCGTGGAAAAGGGCGTGGCGGAGATCCGGCTGAACGGCGAGACCGTGGATTCCATCCCTGTTCAGGCTCCGGGCAGCGTCAGTGAAATCGAAGTTATCATGGGCTGAGAGAGGAGAAAAAGATGATCAAGTTCGGAACCGGCGGCTGGCGTGCCGTCATTGCCGATGAATTTACAAAAGCCAATATCCGCCTGGTGGCGGCGGGCCTGTGCGGACTCATGAAGGCCGAGGGCCTGGAGGGCACGGAGGTCTGCGTGGGCTATGACCGGCGCTTCCTGTCCAAGGAGGCCTGCCACTGGGTGGCCGAGGTCCTGGCGGGCTACGGCTATAAGCCTCTGGTCGTCAACCGCTCCTCTCCCACGCCGCTGATCATGTTCACGGTGAAGCAGTATGACCTGCCCTATGGCATGGCGGTCACCGCCAGCCACAACCCCGCCATTTACAATGGCATCAAGGTCTTCACCGCCGGGGGCCGGGACGCGGACAAGACGGTGACCAATAAGATCGAGGCGGAGATCGCCAAGGTCGACCCCGCAGCCATCCCCGAGGTGGACTACGATGCGGCGCTGGAGCAGGGGAAGATCCGGGAGATCTACCCCTTCAACGAGTATATCGACAGCATCCTGCAATTCCTGGATGTGGAGAAGATCAAAGCCTCCCGGCTGCGCATTGCGGTAGACCCCATGTATGGCGTCAGCCAGAGCAGCCTGCGGACCATCCTGATGACCTGCCGCTGCGATGTGGACGTGATCCACGACCAGCACGATACCCTCTTCGGCGGCAAAATGCCCGCCCCCAGCGCGGATACATTGCATCTGCTGAGCAACTATGTGGTGGACAACCACTGCAATCTGGGCCTGGCCACAGACGGCGACGCGGACCGCCTGGGCGTCATCGACGAGGAGGGCAACTTCCTGCACCCGAATACATTGCTTGTGCTGCTGTACTACTATCTGCGCAAGTACCGGGGCTGGACCGGCCCCTGTGTCCGGAACAATTCCACCACCCACCTGCTGGACCGGGTGGCGGCGGATTTCGGCGAGAAGTGCTATGAGGTGAACGTTGGCTTCAAATTCATTTCTGCAAAGATGGCCGAGACCAATGCCGTGGTGGGCGGCGAATCCTCCGGCGGCATGGCCGTGCGGGGCCACATTGCGGGCAAGGACGGCATCTATGCCGCAGCCCTGCTGGTGGAGATGCTGGCTGTCACCGGAAAGAGCGTTTCCGAGCTCTACAAGGAGATCACCGATAAGTACGGAATGCTCTATTATGAGGATGCGGCCTTCACCATGAAGCCCGCCCGGAAGACGGAGCTGCAGGAGCTTCTCTTTGTGCAGGAGCAGCTGCCGGATTTCGGCAAAGAGATCGACCATGTGAGCCGGGCAGACGGCTGCAAGGTCTTCTTCAAGGACGGAAGCTGGATCATCTGCCGTTTCTCCGGCACGGAGCCCCTGCTGCGTATGGCCGCAGAGGGCGAGACCAGAGCCCAGGCTTTGGATTATATTCACATCTGGCGAAAAGCCTTGGATTTGTAATTTATACAAATTGCCGGGAGTCCCCTTGCGGGATTCCCGGCTTTGTGCTACAATGGGGGAAATGACTGGGAGAAATGGCAGAGGTAGCGTATGAAGAAGAAAACTGCGAAGCGTTTTTCCTTAAAATCCGGACTGCTTGCCATGATCCTGGCTTGCTGGCTGATCCCCATTGTGATCGTTCTGACGGTTGCGGGGGCCTTTTTTGAGCGGACCTACAGCCAGACCATCAAACAGGAGATCAATTTCAGCGCCCAAAAGGCCATGGAGCAGGTCCAGAGCAGATTGGAGGAGGCCATAGCCGCCTCCAAATCCGTGTCCTACGACGGCCTCATCCGGCAGGCCTACCAGAGCTATACAACGAACGGCGACCGGGCGGAGCTGTACCTGCAGACCAATGACTACCTGCGGATATTCACACGGACCAGCCTGTATAAGGGCGTCATTGTCCACTATTGGGAGGATTCCGTGGCCGTCAGCGCCTACCACCTGACCAGCGGAACCACCGGCATCGATCTGATCCACAAGTTCCAGAAGAGGCTGCCGGATATTATGGAGCAGATGGGGAAAACCGATACCATGATCCGCTTCCTGTCCTATGACGGGGAGCTGTACATGGTCCGGAATCTGCTGGACATGAATTTCCAGCCCTATGCATCGGTCATCATGCTTCTGGATGCGGATACCTTTTTCCGGCCCATTTCCGCTGTTGTCCGGGTGGAGAACGTCAGCGTATGGCTGGACGGGAACCCCTACCGGCTGCGGGAGGACAGCTTCGTGCCGGTGGACTGGGAGGAATCCCGCCCCGTCCGGCAGGACCTCTACAGCACCCGCACGGTGGATGGCCATGTGCTGGCGCTGACGGGCACCACGGAGGAATTCAATCCCTGGACGGAGAACCCCTGGATTCTCTTCGGCATCGGCATGGTGGTGCTGATGGTGCTGCCGCTGATGATTATCGTGGTGCGGCAGTATTATAAGAATGTCACAAGTCCCATGGAGATTCTGGCAGACGCCAATGCCCGGGTAGAGTCCGGCAAGCGGGGCTATCAGATCACCGCCCCTGCCCCCAACCGGGAATTTGAGCAGATGTTCCGGAACTTCAATACCATGTCCGGAGAGCTGGAGAACCAGTTCCAGCGGGCCTATCAGGAGCAGCGGGCCACCCAGCGGGCGGAGATGAAGGCTCTGCAATCCCAGATCAATCCCCATTTCCTGAACAACACGCTGGAGATCATCAACTGGGAGGCCCGCATGGCGGGAGACGACCGGGTCAGCGCCATGATCGAGGCCCTTTCTACCATGATGGGGGCCGTGCTGGACCGGGACGGCAGAAACCAGATCCCCCTGAAAGAGGAGCTCAGCTATGTGGATGCCTACCTGTTCATCATCAATGAGCGCCTGGGCGGCAGACTCCAGGTGGAGCGGGAAATCGAGGAAGAGGCGGCAAAGATACCGGTGCCAAGGCTTATTTTGCAGCCCATTGTGGAGAATGCCGTGGAGCACGATATTACCCCCAACCGGGGCGGGAAGCTGACGCTCCGGGCCTGCCAGACCGAGCAGAATGTCACCCTGGAGGTGTTCCACGAGGGCACCATGACGGAGAAGGACCGGGAAAATATCCGGCGCATCTGCTCCGACGCGCCGCTGGAAAAGCACAGGGTTGGCCTGCGCAATGTGTATAAGCGTATGAAGCTGCTCTATGGCGACCGGGGCGGCCTGACGGTGGAGGAGGCTTCTCCCGGGGTTATCCGGGCAAGGCTGGTGATCCCGCGGGAGAGCGCCGCACAGGCGGAAAAAGAATCCGGAGAGGTGAGCGAAAAATGAGGAAAATTGCAGCGGCGGCGCTGTGCCTGATGCTGTGTGTGGGGCTTGCGGCCTGCGCAGGCCGGGTGCTCTCCTCGAAGGAGGAGAACACAATGCGCGCTGAAACACAGCATGAAACCGTCGAACTGAAGGTCGTGACCTCCTATGGCGCAGACGATGGCAACCGAAAAAACTATGAAAATGCCGTGGAAGCCTACGAGGCCTCCACAGGAAACCGTGTGCTGGACGATTCTTCAAGAGCCAGTGAAGAGTGGCGCTACAAGGTGTTCACGGATTTTGAAACCGGGTCTGACCCGGATGTGCTGTTCTTCTTCACCAATGCTGATGCCGAGCCCTTTATCCGGGCGGGCAAGCTGGTGTCCATCGAGGAAGTAAGGACCATGTACCCGGACTACGCCACCAATATGAAGCCCGCTATGATCGCCCGGGCCGCGGACGGCAAGCATTATGCCGTGCCCTCCACCGGCTACTGGGAGAACCTGTTTGTAAACAGGCAGGTTTTGGAGAGAAGCGGCGTGGCGGTTCCGGGGCCGGACTACACCTGGGAGCAATTCCTGGAGGACTGTGAAAAAATCAAGCAGGCGGGCTTCATCCCCATTGCCTGTTCTCTGTCGGAGATCCCTCACTATCTGTTTGAGTTTCTGATCATGAACAATGGCAGCCTGGAAAACCAGCTGGAGCTGCCCAGGCTGGAAAACGGGCAGTTGGTTATGGACGAGACTGCGGAAAAATGGATCGCGGCCCTGAAGGATATGAAGCAGCTCTACGATGCGGGCTACTTCCCGGCCAATACCATGACGGCTACCGATTCGGAGACGGTCATCCAATTTGCCGAAGGTATGGCGGCGTTTCTTGTGGACGGGTCCTGGAAATGCGGCTATTTTGCGGAGAGCTATCCCCAGAATCTGGAAAACTATGTGGTCTGCTGCGTCCCTGGCAAGGGAGAGCGCCCGGCCACGGATACCATCGGCGGCATCTCCATGGGCTATTTTATTACGAGAAAGGCCTGGAACGATCCCCAGAAGCGGGCCGCAGCCGTGGAATTTGTGAGCCAGCTGACCAGTGACGAGACCCTGAGCACCTTTGTGAAGACGGAGATCACCGCTCTGAAAAGCGGCGCTGTGCCGAAAGACCTGAACGCGCTGGAGCAGTCTGCGGCAGACTGCAATGCAGCGCTCACTGGTGTGGTGGGGGCTGTGCAGGACCGGATGTCCGCAGCGGCAAAGGACTATCTGTTTACCAACATCCGGCGGGTGGTAACGGGAAAGGTCACGCCGGAGAAGGCCATCGAGGCCGCACTAAAGCTCAATGGATGAGGAGAGAGAAAATGTACCGTGTTGTTCTGATTGATGATGAGGCTGTCATTCTGGAGGGCCTGAAACGGGTCGTCAAGTGGGAGAATTACGACTGCCAGGTGGTGGGCACGGCCTTTGACGCCAAGTCCGGCAACGACCTGATCCGGCAGGAAAAGCCGGATATCCTCTTTACGGACATCCGGATGCCCGGGCAGAGCGGCCTGACCATGCTGGCGGGGCTGCGCAGTGAGTTCCCGGATATGCAGGTGACGGTGATGACGGGCTACCGGGACTTTTCCTATGCCCAGGAGGCCATCCGCCTGGGTGTCACCCGGTTTCTGCTGAAGCCCACCAAAATGGCGGAGATCAATGAGGCCCTGGAAGCCATGACCGCCAAATTAAAAGAGTTTTCCGCCCAACCTCAGGAGGAGCAGCCCGAGGAGGAGGAAAAGCACCAGGGCGCAGGCAGCTTCCTGGTGGATTCCGCCGTGCGCTATATGCGTGAGCACTACCAGGAGAAGCTGACGCTGCAGGAGGTGGCGGACCGGTGCTATGTGTCCCAGTGGCACCTGAGCAAACTTCTGAACAAGTACATGGAGATGAGCTTCTACGATATCCTCAATTCCATCCGCATTGAGAATGCCAAGCGCCTACTGGAAAACCCCGGCCTGAAAATCGGCCAGATCGGCGAAATGGTGGGCTATGCCGATGCCGCCCATTTTACCAGAACCTTCAAAAAGCTGGAGGGCATCAACGCCAACGAGTACCGGAACCGGATGCGGAATATGAGCTGAGCGAAAAGCGCCCAAAATAACAACCTGCCCTTGCAAACCGGCGTGCGCCGGTCTGCAAGGACAGGTTTTGCTTTATGTACCGTTTTCCGTCCGGAGCTGCTGGAGCTTTTCCTGCACTTCGGTCTCGGTAGTGGGCTCCAGGCAATAGCGGATGGTGGCTTCCGGACCATCCTGTACGAAATACCATTCCAGCTCTGTCAGGTTGCCCTGCTCGTCGAAGCGATAGGTGTAGCGGTAGAGGGGGTTACACCAGGCATTGGAGGAGAAGCTGTACAGGAAGCTGATCTCACGATCGGAAATGACGCTTTCGCCCTCCGGGAAATAGATGCTGTAGTAGGGCTGGCGGGAGGTATCGTAGTCGCACCAGTTCGCCCACAGCCGGTCTTCTCCGCTTTCCACGATACTGTGGCTGTAGCTGCCTGCGTTGTTATAGAAAGAGGTGGCCATATCCTCGCCCACGGCCCAGTATTCCTCGGTAAGGGTGTCTGTGCCGTCGTGGCGGCTGAACTGCTTTGCGTGGTATGGGCCGCTTTTCAGTGCTGCAATGGCTGCGTCTACTCGTGGAATGGCTGCTTCCGCACCGTCGCCGTAAACGCCGCCTACGGCGCCAATGGAGAACTCGGCGTACTGAATCAGGCTCTGGTCACCGTTGAAAAACTTTGCACCCATACGGTAGAGCCCGGCGTCCAGGAATCCGTATACCGGCGACCAGTCCGTCCGGATCATCTGGGTGCGGCTGCTCAGGGTGCTGAAGCTGCCGTCAAAGGGGCAGGTCACATCGCTGCCCAGAAGCCGCTCCCAGTTCCTCGAGTCCTTCTTTTCCAGCCAGAAGACGGAATCTATGGTGTAGGAGCCTGCACCCAGCCCATTCCAGGCAACCCAGATCTCGCCGCCGGTGGGAGTCAGATAGTCGTCATCCACCCGGAAGAAGATCTTCCAGGAGGATTTTTCCGCAGCCTCAAAGGAATCCTCGGGGACCTGGGTGGAAGCGTTTGCGTAGAGATAATCTGTGCATTCCTCCGTATCCAGGGTGATGACCTCCAGACGGTCATGGGATACAAGCGCCTTTTCGCTATTTTCTACCACACGGTCTACACTGGTGAGGTTCCTGTTAGAATCGAAGCAGTAGCAGTCTGTGCCGTAGTAGGTGTTTCCATCGGTATCTACCCAGGCAGAGCGGAAGCTGATGAGCTGTTCACTGATGGTGGACTGTCCCTCCGGGAACAGAAACCGGCGGTTCTGGTTCAGAGAGAAGGGCTCTGTCCAGTCCACGGGGACGCCGCTTGCACCGTCAAAGTCATAGTTTACCATGTTGCTGGAGGCCAGAAATTCACCGGCGTAATAGTCATTTCGGAAGGTGCGGCCATCCTTGGTAAGCCGCATTACCGGGGAAAGCCCATCGCCAAAGGTTTGTTTTTGGCTGATCAAAATGGAATAATACCTCCGCTGGTAGAGGCTTTGCAGGGCTGCCGTGCAGCGGGCCAGAGCGCTTTCTTCGGCACTGGGCAGGGCCTCACGGTAGATCTGGAAGGGGGCATAAAACGTTGCCGACTGGGTGTCGCTCGCTATGACGAGGTTTACACGGTAGTCGCCCTCAGGCAGGCTCCCGTAGCGGAGAGACCAGTCCATGGAAATGTACTCTGTCTGTGTGGCGCAGGAACGGGATTGCGCAAAGACGACACCAAAGGTCAGAATCTTCCCACCGGAAAGGCTTGGTACCTCCTCCCAATCTGTGCCGTTCCAGCGCTCCAGAGAGGCATCGGTAATGGCGATCGAGTCGGAGCTCTGGCAGAACCGCTCTTCAATCTCCAGCGTCAATGTGCCGCCGGTGGGGGTGCATTCGGATACGTAGGACGTAACGCCCCAGTCCGGGTTTTCCAGGGAGGCGGGGGCAGTGGCCGGGGCAAAGGTTTCCGGATTTTGCCGGCTGCTCTGCACCAGTGCGGCCTCCGGGTCTTCCTGCTTTTCCACCGGGTTTGTCCCCAGGCACACGGCCACAAGGGCGATGGCCAGCACGCCCAAAAGACTGATCCAGAAGGCTGGCTTCTTATAGCTCAGCACGGATTTGATCCGGTATTTTACGCTGACCTCGCCGAAGGCCACAGGGCATGCGGCGTAGTGGACCTTATGGGTGCTGCAATCTAGCAGGGCGGCGGAGTAGGCCTTCCGCTCCGGCAGATCCATGAACTGCACCACCCGTTCGTCGCAGGCCATCTCAATGTCCTTGCACAGCAGAATGTAGCTGACCCACACCAGGGGATTGAACCAGTGGAGCACCAGGGCCAGAAAGCCAATGAGCTTGATCCAGTGGTCCCCCTTGTCCAGGTGGGTGCGCTCGTGGGCCAGGATCTGCTGCCGGGTGTTGTCGCTGACCCCGGCGGGGATGTAGATTTTCGGCTTCAGAAAGCCCAGAACGAAGGCCGTTTCCAGCCCCTCGCACTCCCAGCCGCCCCGGATCTTCCGGGCATCCTTCACCTGGCGGCGCAGATGGGCATAGGAGATGAGGCTTGCACACAGCAGCGAAACCGCCACAATGCACCACAGGGGCACGAGGTAGGTTTGCAGCGTTTCCGACTGGGGCAGGCGAATGGTTGGGGGCTGTAAGCTGAACCTGCTTTGCAGGGGGACGGGCAGCAGCAGCCGGAGCCCTGCCACCATCCAAAGGATGCAGATGAATTTCTTGGGGGTTTTCCGCAGCACCAGCCGCAATACCAGCACCGCCAGAATGACGATGCTGCCGCTGACGCTGGCGGTGAGCAGATTGGAAAAGAGGGCGCGCATGGCTCATTCCTCCTTATAGTTGTCGATCATCTCCCGCAGCTGGTCCACCTCATTTTTGGACAGCCGCTTGCTGTGGGAAAAGGCGGCGATAAAGGCGGGCATAGAGCCCTCAAAGGTCTCGTCCACCATTTCCGTCAGCCGGGAGCGCTGGACCTCCTGCTTGGTCACGAGACTGGTGACGGTGGCGTTCTCGTTTTTCAGCACACCCCGGTCAGCCAGACGGCGGATCACCGTATAGGTGGTTGCCTTGGACCAGCCCAGCTTTTCCTTGCACAGGGCGGCCAGCTGCGTGGAATTGATGGGCTCATGCTCCCAGAGCAGCAGGCAGAAGCGGTATTCGCTTTCAAAGATTTTGGGTGTTTCCATATGGCTACGCTCCTTATGCTTTTTATTGAAAGGGAATGGCGTCCTTTCCGTTGCAGGTGACGTTCTGGCTGTCGTAGATGCGGAATACGCTTCCCGGATAGTCTTCCATTCCCAGATCCCGGAAGGTATTTCCGTCCACCCGGACATTCTGGCAGTTTGAAAACTGCACGCCGCCATAGCTGCAGTCGTGGATCAGGTTGTTGATGACCTGTATATTCAGGCTGTTGTCCGCGTCAACGCCAAGGGTGCCGCAGCCGTAGAGGTCGCAGTCCTCCACCAGAATATCCTGGCTGTTGATAAAATGCAGCACACCTCCGGCGCACTGGCTGGGCTCCTGGGTATGGCCCACGGTGATATGGGTCACATAGATGTTGGCGCAGTTCTCAAAGGTCAGCACATCGGCGTACCGGGGGACGCAGGAGAGTACCTTGTCCGTCCGCTCCTCGCCGGAGCCGCGAACGGTCAGATTGGTCACATTCTGGATGATCAGCTCCGGGCCGTCGAATTCCTCATTCCAGCGGTAATTTCCTTCAGAAGTGCCATAGGCGCCGTAATTGGAGGCGGTGCTGAAATCGATGAGCTCCGCATCCACGATGATCTCTGTGTCGGAGGCGATGGCCGCCAGAAATTCATCGGCGGTGGAGACATGGACGGTCGTCTGGCCGGTTGTGATCACCGGTTCGGCAATGCCCGGCTGTGCGGATTCATACTGGCTGTCCTTTTGTACGGGAACGGCATCTACAGTGGCCGTGGGCTGGGTCTCCGGGACGGTTGTTTCCGGGGCGGCGGTTTCCGTGGGGAAGGTGGTCTGCGCAGCGGCGGTTTCCGGTGCGCTCTGGGCTGCACCGCAGCCGGAAAGCGCGGCTGCCAGCAACGACAGGGTCAGAATAGCGGCACAAAAACGTTTCATGGGGATACATCCTTTCTTTGTGTGGTTTTGCAGATATGAGATTTAACGCGTTAAACCTGATACTTGCAGTTTAACGCATTAAACCTCACTTGTCAAGAGGTTAAGGAGAATTTAAGAATTCGAAAAAAATCCCCGCCGGTCTGATATGCTCCCTTCGTGATGGACAGTGTTTTTATTTCACTGTCTCTCATAAAGGGAGCATATCACTCACGAACGGGGGCAAAGAGATATGTATTACCCCCGAAAAAGAAACCGGGGGAACCGCTTGCCGGGGTACTGGCAGCGCCACGGACGGCATATCACATGAAGTGCTAAAATGCAAGCAAAAACCAGGGCATACCGCGCTTTTGCTGCAGCGGTATGCCCTGGTTAAAAAATACAATAAGGATATTACACGGTTTCCGGCTTCCCGCTGAACTTGGCCTTCCAGTATTTCCCAAAGACAAGAATTTCCGCCAGCAGTCCCAGGGGCAGCGCACAGGCCACATCGATGGCGGAGTGCTGCTTGACGAACATGGTTGCGGCGCTGATGAGGAAGACATTGAAGACCACAAAGGCCTTCCACAGCTTTCCCGCCTGCTTTTCCTTCAGCCAGCAGGAACCGATGCCCAGAGAGTAGGCCACATGCAGAGAGGGGCAGACCCCGGTGGGGGTGTCCATCCTGTAGATGAAGGCCGCCAGGTGGGTGAAGAAATTGTCCCGGGCGAATTCCGTGGGCCGCAGGTCCTGGATGCTGGGGTAGACGATGTAAACCGCCATGGCCACCACCTGGGTGATGATGATGTATTTTTGCAGATTTTTGAAGTTCTCAATGTCATACAGGAGAAAATACCCCAGGGAGATGACGATCAGCACATACCAGAAGCAATAGGGGATAAAGAAGAACTCGTTGAAAGGGATCAGGTCGTCCAGTCGGCTGTGCATCACATGGCAGGCGTCGTAGGGGATGAAATTCTCCGTCAGGAAATAGAAGAGGAAATACACCAGCCATCCGGCCAGCAGCTTGAGGTGGGAAAACTCCGGGTCGTTCAGCTTGGAAAAGCGGAACTTCCGGTAATCAACAACAGGTTGTTTCATAGGATCGCCTCTGTAGAATGATTGGTTTTGTAGTCCTTCTTGGGGATATTGGGGTAGGGCACCACGATGTGCTCCGGCAGGCTCTCCGCCTGGGCGGTGATGCTGTCCATCAGGGCCTGACAGATCCGGCGGCGCTCCTCGGCAATGGGGGCCGTGGGGTCGAATTGGATGGGCTTGCAGAAATAGACCTTGTGAAGCCTGGGCGCTAAGTACATGGGCACAAAGTTCAGGGCCTTGCCTGTGCGCTTGTAGTACAGCTTGGCCACATCCACAAAGTTCTCCTGAAACGCGCAGAGGATCTGGTTGTAGCCCTTTTTGCACTCGGGGAAGATGATGATATGGTTGCCCGCCTGGAGGCTTTTCACCGTGTTCCGGAAGGTATTGATGACCCGGGTGTCGTGGTACACGGCGATGGTGTCGCCGCAGCGCATGACGCAGGAGGCAAAGGGGGCGATGATGTAGCTCAGCAGCCGGAACAGGGGCTTGAGGGCCTTGGGCTTTTCGTCCCAGAAGTCGTGATAGGCGTAGTCCGGGACCTCCTTGGCGGACATCATCTGCCCGGCGCACCAGATGGCCCGCTTTCCCGGGAAATAGAGCTCCGCCAGAATGGGCCCGTTGGCCTGAGAATGGTTGCCCACCACAATGGAGGGCTCTTCAGGAAGGTTTTCGGCGCCCTCCACAGTGGCCTTTGGATAGAAGATCCAAACGAGCTTCCAGCAGACCCAGTAAAATGCTTTTTCCAACCGTTTTTTCAAGGCCGTACCTCCGCACAGTATATTTTTTACGGGAATTGTACCGGGGAAAGCTAAACTGCACCTAAACTTGAAAAACTTCGGAAAAGAGATATACTGTTTTCAGTTTCGTTTCGGTTTAGGATGATACCATATGCTTAGCAAAAAAGCAAGGGAAAACCAAGGAAAATCCAGGGGGGAAATGTTTTGTTCCATATTCTCGTGGCAGATGATGATAAAAATACCCGCCGGCTCATGCAGGCGGTACTGGAAGGAGACGGCTATACCGTCACAACGGCCTGTGACGGCGAGGAGGCCCTGGCCGTGATGGACCGGGAGCACATCGACCTGGTGGTGTTGGACATTATGATGCCCAATATGGACGGCTATGAGTTTACAAAAACCCTGCGCTCGGCCAATAATGAGATGCCCATCCTCATGGTCTCCGCCAAGCAGCTCTCCGAGGACCGGAAAAAGGGCTTCCTGGTGGGCACGGACGACTATATGACAAAGCCTGTGGATACCGAGGAGATGCTGCTGCGCATCAAGGCCCTGCTGCGCCGGGCAAAGATCGTCTCCGAGCGGAAGATCGAGATCGGCGATGTGGTGCTGGACTACGATTCTCTGACCGTCACCCGGGGCAAGGAACGCCAGGAGCTGCCTCAGAAGGAATTTCTGCTGCTGTATAAGCTCTTGTCCTATCCCGGGAAGATCTTTACCCGGATTCAGCTTATGGACGAGATCTGGGGCATGGATTCCGAAACCGGCTGGGAGACGGTGACGGTCCATATCGGAAGGCTCCGCAAGCGCTTTGAAGCCTGGCCGGAGTTTGAGATTATCTCCGTCCGGGGCTTGGGCTATAAGGCGGTGAAGAAGGTATGAAGCGTCGCAAACCCTCCAAGCAGGAGCGCCAGAGCCGCATGACCCTGACCCTGACCCTTTCCGGCTGCGTCTTCGTGGTCACGCTGGTGACCCTGCTGATCATCGGTGCGGCCCTGCTGATCGTAGACCGCACGGGGCAGCTGGGCAAGTGGATGGAGCACTCCAGCATCCTGTCCTTCTTCCTGATCATCGCCGCCATCAGTCTGGTGGGCGGTACCCTGATGGCCCTGCTGCTGGGCACCTTCCCCCTGCGCTCCGTCAGCGAGATGACCCAGGGCCTGCACCGGCTGGCCTCCGGGGACTACGATGTCCGCATAGAGCCCAAGGGCCTTATGGCCACCATTGCCCCCCTGCGGGATATGGTGGAGTCCTTCAACGCCACGGCATCCGAGCTTGCGGGCACGGAAATGCTGCGCTCGGACTTTATCAACAACTTCTCCCACGAGTTCAAGACCCCCATCGTCTCCATTGCGGGCTTTGCAAGCCTTTTGCGGCAGGGGGACCTGACCCGGGCTGAGCAGCTGGAATACCTGGACATCATCGAAAGCGAAAGTAAGCGTCTGGCGGATATGGCCACCAATGTGCTGAACATGACCAAGGTGGAGAATCAGGCCATTCTGACGGACGTTTCCACCTTCAACCTTTCCGAGCAGCTGCGGACCTGCGTGCTGCTGCTGGAGCGGAAGTGGGAAAAGAAAAATCTGGAAATGAATCTGGATCTGGAGGAATACACCGTCTCCGGCAACCAGGAGCTGCTGCGGCAGGTGTGGGTAAACCTGCTGGACAATGCCATCAAGTTCTCCCCGGAATGCCAGACGGTGGAGGTTTCCGCCCTGGAGACGGAAAATGATGTGACGGTCTCCATCTGCAACACCGGCTCCTATATCCCCCCGGAGCAGCAGGAGGCCATTTTCCGCAAGTTCTACCAGGCGGACCGCTCCCACAACAGCGAGGGCAACGGCATCGGCCTGGCGGTGGTCAAACGGGTGGTGGAGCTCCACAGCGGCACCGTCCGTGTAGAAAGCGAACCCACCTACACCAAATTCCTGGTCACTCTTCCCAAAGCACAATAAAAATCCCGCCCCGGACAGAATGTTGCCGAAGCAACGCTGCCCGGGGCGGGTTTGGCTTAATCCATTCTGACCAGCTTCAGAGTTTTGTTTTCTTCCTTTAAAAAATCTGGATCATGGCTGACAATGATTACCAGCTTGTTATTTTTCTGCAGCTGCGAAATCATATCCAGAATCTCACATTTTTTATTGCTGTCAATAAAATTGGTGGGTTCATCAAAAATATACACACTTTTGTCGGTTGCCAGGAACAGCTTGATCTGCTCAAATTTCTTTTGACCGCTGGACAGCTTCCCAGCTTCATTGCTATAGAACATACTGATATATGCATCCGCTGATATATATACGATGTCATCGGAGAGCAGCTTCTTCCCATTGATCAGGATATCTCCGCAATAGCGCCCATTATACCCCATGATTGCCTCTATAAGGGTCGTCTTCCCGGTCCCGTTTTCTCCGCAAATGACATAGGTGGTCCCTTTTTGGAAGGTGTAATTGATCGCTTTGCTGAGCTTCTTACCCTGGCTGTCCAGAATTGTGAGATTGCTTAATGTAATGTCTTCTATTTTTTCGGAGGTGTAATCTGCGGTTGTCAGATTTAATAGCTTCGATAAACCGTTCAATGCAGGGCGGACCTGCTGATAATCTGCGCTGAATGACATCAAACATTCACACGGATCCCACAGCTGTGACACGTAATTCTGAAAGGCGTATAGAACGCCAATGGATATACGCCCTTCATAGGTCAGAAAACCGGACGAAAGAATCACAATTAGAATTGCCAGATTTAGAAAGCAGTATGTGAAGAAATAGAGATAAACGGACTTTGTCTTATAGTTTTTATGCTGCACCATTCTGTATTTTTTCAGCAGCGGTCCAATGGGGCCCAATTGCTTTTTCTGTAAAAAGCGTTCTTCTTTTGATAGATAGAACTGATCTGTAATGTACCTTTTGACATTTTGAATATTGCCGAGATTTTCATCGGCACTGCTATATAGCTTTTTCTCAAAGGCCTTGGAGGCAAGAAAAGAGCAGGGGACAAATACCAGTAAAATCAATGTGCTTTCCCAGTTCAAGCAAAACATAATTGCAAAAATGGCCACAACGTTTATGGATGAAAAGACGGCATTCATGGGGCGAATAAAGAAATACGACCGCGCTGCCTCATAGTTCTGCCCGAGCTGTTGATGCAATTCCCCAGCATTCAGGTCGTTATCCTTCACATCCAGATATTTTAATTTAATGTTCACAGACGAAAAGAAATTTACAAAGTTTTCTGCTTCCACTTTGCCGACCATCATGGAAAAAGCGTAAGAGATCACCTGCGTCAAAGCAAACGCGCAGAGATAGTATAGCGCATAGTGAACCATCCTGCCGTAATCAAGCGCAACAACCGCATCGATGAATTGCATGACCACAAGCGGTGTTACCAGATAAGCCGCTAAGTAGAGGCAATAGACAATGCCATACTGCACTTTTGTCTTATTGGAAGTCAATTTGGAAATATCTGACATCTCCGCATCCCTCTTTCCGTTCAATGTTCTGAGCCGCTTACCGGCTTTATCATAACATAGATCGGACGAAATCACAAAGTTATTTTCCGATAAAAGTACATTTTGTGCATTGCAACAGATGCACACAGGCGAATGAAGCGCATTTCACTGGCGGCAGATTGTATTTGAAAACCGCCATAAACAGTATGTTGCTGCGGCAACGCTGCCCGGGGTAGTTTCGGTTTATACTGAAGGGGCAAGAAAAAACATCTCCCCGAAAGGGATAGCGGCTTCCGGACGCTTAATGCACAGCAGGATGCAGCCGCAGACCGGAGGGGTTCTGCCGAAAGAAAACAGAGAATCACAAAATGGAGGAACCAACGATGATTCGTCAGATTATTCATATCGATCAGGAAAAATGCAACGGCTGCGGCCTGTGCGTCAAGGCTTGCCACGAGGGGGCCATTGCCCTCATTGGCGGCAAGGCCTATCTTGCCCGGGAGCACTATTGCGACGGCCTGGGGGACTGCCTGCCCGGCTGCCCCACCGGGGCAATCACCTTCGAGACCCGGGAAGCCCCGGCCTACGATGAGGCCGCCGTGCTGAAGGCCAAGGCCGAAAAGGCTGCGGCTCAGGACGGCTGCCCCGGCAGCCGGATGCGGACGCTGTCCCCGGAGCCGGAAATGCCCCAGGGCGGCCATTGCCCCAGCCAGCTGCGGCAGTGGCCTGTGCAGCTCAAGCTGGTGCCCGTCCAGGCCCCCTGGTTTGACGGGGCGGATGTACTGGTGGCGGCGGACTGCACTGCCTATGCCTATGGGGACTTCCACCGGGATTTTCTCCGGGGAAAGGTCCTGCTCATCGCCTGCCCCAAGCTGGACAGTGTGGACTACAGCGAGAAGCTGACGGCCATTTTCCGGGAGAACAACATCCGGTCCGTAACGGTGCTGCGCATGGAGGTTCCCTGCTGCTGCGGCCTGCAGCGGGCCGTAGAAACCGCCGCCGCCAACAGCGGGAAGGATATCCCGGTGACGACGAAGATCGTCACGACGGACGGGAAGGTACGGTAAAAAAAGCTTGCCCTCCGGGGCAATGCCGCTTAGTTAACAGCTAGGCGGCATTATTCTATTCAAGGGAGTTAGCGA
>ERZ772889.394-NODE-394-length-48252-cov-92.584621_pt1 | contig 48252 bp, 51 predicted proteins | sample MGYA00512127_ERZ772889 | MGnify/ENA primary metagenome ERZ772889 (study PRJEB29015, sample SAMEA2737689) | human gut metagenome | biome: human gut; feature: human-associated habitat; material: faeces | place: China | collected 2012 ...
TAAAAAATATTAAATTTTAATTATCAAATTTATATATAAAAATAGATACTATAAAATTACTAATAGTATCTAAATAGCATAATTTGTTATAATCAGTTATAACTTATATATAATTCATCACAACTTATTTATATTACTAAATCTATGATAATGGTAATAAATTTTAATTGCTACTAAGAGTTGTTATTTCAACTCCTGTATAATAGTGTTTTATAATATCTTCATAACTATATCCTTTATTTGCATATGTATCAGCTCCTACCTGGCTCATTCCAATTCCGTGCCCATATCCAGTTACATTGAATACTAAGTTGTTATCTTCTATATCTAATTTAAAATCTGTAGATTTAAGAGAAAACAATACTCTTAAATTTTCAGCAGATATAACAAGTTCTCCACATTTTATATTTTTAATCCTACCACTTGTAGTATATTCATTTATACAAGCATTTCTACATTCATCATCAGTTACATTTTTTCCATATTTTTCCTTTATTTTTGATTTAAAATCATCAAATGTTACTTTAACACAGCTTGTTCTGTTTTGATAGTCTTCTTTTTCCTCATTTTCCACTGATACTAAATATGGTAATTTTTCTCCACCCCATATTTGATCAATATTTTCAGTTTTATACGGACTACTTGCATGAAAAAATGCTTTTATATATTCTCCATTATATGTTATAACCTGATTTTGTGTAGAAACGACTGCCTCATTTATTTTATTCCAATATTCCTTAATTAAGTTTTCACTAAATCCCCTTTTTCTCCATATTGAAAACAAGGTATCCTTATCATAAAAAGCCTGACAATGTGTATGGTTATCACACATATCAGCCTCTTCTCCTTCACCATGTGTCATCATTTTTTTATACGTATATGTTCTTGCAACTATCGCTTGTGCTTTTAGTGCTTCAATATTATATGAAGGGGGCATTTCTGAAGGAACAACACCTCTTAAATAATCATTTATATCCATAGCAACTACATTTCCAGTTTTGCTATACTTTACCCTTATAGTTTGATTAGCTTTATACTCAATTGTACTCTTTTCATCAAATTCTTTATTCTTTTCTTCTTCCAATTTTTTTGAACTTTCTTTTTTGGTTATAAGAGAATTTATACCATAAAGTACAACACATAATATAACAATTATTACTGTAAAAAATTGTAAATAATGGTAATTTTTCTTCAATGTCATCACCATTAATATTTATATGTATAACTAAAAAAAATATATCTGTTTGTCCTAAATAAATAAGATAGAGAAATATCAAATTTATATTTTTCTCCATATTTTAACATACATTTATCATATACAACGTTATATTTATATAGTTTAATTACAAATTATATTATAATATGCAAATTTAAGCCCCTTTTATAACATTTCTATTATATTTTATTTAATAATAAAATTAACTTATTCATACAATAAATCTTAATATCAATTATATTATTAATTATTTTTAAATTTTATTACGGATTTATAATTTGTAATTTTTTTAATGTTTCACACAAAATACTTACCGGAATTTTTTCCACAAATTTCCAAAGACATTATAATGCATGCAAAAAAATCCCCCTATCAAATGATAGAGGGATTAATATACTTATTTATTGGAAACTTTTTCCTTTTTTCTTCTGAATAAAATAACGCTCACACCTGTAGTGGCAGACATGATAATTATACTCAAAAGTAAAAGATTGCTTGCTCCCAACATATCACCGGTAGCAACTATCGATGAATTATTAATGCTAGCTGACGAACTTCCCGAACTTGAACCTGAATTTGAATTATTATTCGGTGTATCAGGAGTAGCAACTGATTTAGTTGGCTCAACTTTATCTGTTGCAGATTCAACTGTTGTTTCAGGTGGTGCTACTGTTGTTTCAACCTGTTCCGTAACTGTAGGCTCTGGAACTGTTGTTTCAATCGGTTCTGTAGCTGTAGGCTCTGGAACTGTTGTTTCAATCGGTTCTGTAACTGTAGGCTCCGGAACTGTTGTTTCGATTGGCTCTGTGACTGTAGGTTCTGGAACAGTTGTTTCAATTGGTTCTGTAACTGTAGGTTCCGGAACTGTTGTCTCAATCGGTTCTGTAGCTGTAGGTTCTGGAACTGTTGTTTCAATTGGTTCAGTAGCTGTAGGTTCTGGAACTGTGGTCTCAATCGGTTCTGTAGCTGTAGGCTCTGGAGCTGTTGTCTCAATTGGTTCAGTAGCTGTAGGTTCTGGAACTGTTGTCTCAATTGGATCCTGATATAAAGCCCAAGTTTCAAAGTATTCTGATAACTGATCAGGTAATTTATTTTTTATTTCATCTAAACTAAGCTTATTATAGTTAAAATTTGTAATACTATACATACCTAAGTTAGGTCTACGGCTTAAATTTACCAAATTTTTTAGGTTGGGCAAAGAAGTTAAATTATTTTTGTATACATTTAAGTCTATTAAACTTAAGGTATTTTCAATTGCAGATATATCTTCAAGTTCATTATCATGCATACATACTGAAATTAATTTTAATCCTTCAATACCATCTAAACTCTTTATTTTTGTATTGCATATTGATATAGTCAATAAATTTTTACATTTGTTCATTCCTTTTAAGCTATAAATATCACCAATTCCATATGAAGTATCATAATAAAATTCATGCAATTTAAGAAGCTCTTCCTCCTGCAAAACATTATCCTGGTTTTCGTCACAACCTATTAAAAGTGCTTTATATAATACAGGATCAGGTATACCCGTATCATCGTTATAAATAATGCCATCATCAGATGCTGCACTTACAGGAATTGATGAAAAGAGTCCAACAACCATAAGTAAAGATAAAACTACTGATAAAGTCCGTTTCAATGTATTTTTTTTCATAATGAATTCTCCTTTGTTATAGTTAATTTTTAGTATATATACGGAGATCCACTACTCTCCGTATTATTTGGAGAGTAACAAAATATACTCATATTAAGTATTTTAACATATTATGTATATTATGTCAATAGTTTTTCGCTAAATTTGTATTATTTTCTGTTTTTCGACAAAAAATATAGAAGAGCTAATTTCTTAACTCTTCTATTTTGGTTTTAATCAAAATCATTTGCTGCCCTATTATCTAGATCAAACAAAGCAACTGTTCCCTTAATGTCTGTATATTTTGCTTTAGATCCTGAATTATTATCGTTAACAGTCCATGTTCCCTTTTCTAACTGTATAGATATATCACCTGCCGCACTTCCTGGACTACTAAATCCAAGATATCCTTCGTAATCCCACTGTGATGTATTTGTATCTGGATTAGCATTTTTATTATTAGTATTATAACTAATTGTTTTTACTTTAGAACTTGAATCAGTATCAATACATTCTATATTAAATTTAACTCCTACATAACCATCTGTTAATGGTTTTGAAACATTTCCATTTTCAGTTGCAATTGTAGAATTAGGTAATTTAAACTCTCCATACCATGACTGAATAAAATTATCATTAGAAGTATTCATCATTTTATAGTCCAATGTAAATCCTTCACTAGATCCAATCTTTAATGGTTCTAATTGTTCTGACATAAATTTATTTTGTGATGTTATTAATGAATTAGATTTAGTTCTATATCCATCTTTAGGTTTAAAATATATTGTATAATCACTTCCAACAAATTTTACATATTTTCCATCGGAATTTTTATAATATAAATCTATATTAGATTTATATGTTTGCCCATCTTTTGAAATGTAATAATATGATGGTGTAATTTTAATCACTCTTTTAGAATTTTTTGCATTACTCTCCGTATAATTATAATATCCACTTGTTTTTAAATCAAAACTAACTCTATACCCCATCTTAGGAGCATTAACATAAGAACTATCAGTATTTTTATATGGTCCTAAAGGCAATATTGTCTTTGATGATGAGGATACAGATTTTACCTCTTCTCTATCTTCTAAAGTATTCACATCACTTGAGAATATGCTAAATTTCTTAATTCCAGAGAAATACTCTACCCCAGTTAAAAAATTTACTTTATTTCCTGTAGTTATTCTAAATACTTTTTTATAATCTATATCAGAGCAATCAGTTATTTTAAAATCATATATCCTTCCTATATTTGTAATTGATGTTGTAGATTTAGCGAAGTAGTACGCATCACCATACATATCTTTACCATCATATGCAAGACTATCATGAACCTTATATTTCGTATAGTCAATATTTCCATCACAATAATCTAATTTTACATTCGTAGAACTACCATTAATATCTGTACCTAATTTATAAGTGCTATTTGTTTCATTTGAAATATAATTTTTCACCATCTCAGAATTTAAAAGATTATTTTTTTCGTATCTTAAAACATATGATTTTAACCAATCACTTGGCATATTATTTGAAGATCCAATTAAAGTAATTTGGCTTGCATTTTGGGATATTTTATCACTTGTGTTTGTCTGTCCAGCTTTACCATAAAATGTTTTTTGTTCTTTTTTTAATTCAATAATTGTTCCTCTTGGAATTTCACCATTATTACCAACGTTAATAGTCCTTAGTTCATTTCCACTAACTTGATATAAATTTGCATAATCTGTTTTATCAGTTTTTATAATACTTATGTCAAAAATTAAATAATACTTGTCTAAATACTCATTATATGTATGACCAACATATGGCTCACCACTTACTTCACCTATATTAAGTTCAAAATTTGCATTCTTTTGAATTACAGTATTATTTTTTTCACCTGTAGAATGATCTACAACTCCTTCTGATTTAACAGAAATCTCTCCAACCTTTATTGGATTATATACAAGAACTTTTACTGTATTATTTACATCTGTAGATTTTACTTCTCCAGTATTACTGTTTAAAATATTGTACTCTTGATAATTAGCCGTAATTTTTGGAATTCTAAGTCCATTATATCTGTTTGATGGAACTTTATAATACGTTGAGCTGTCATCTTTATTTGTTTTTTTATCAGCAATTTTCTTTAATTCACTTGACGTTGGTAAAGTTCCCACTCTTCTTATATCATTTAAATCTTCATCTATATTATTTGAAACTGTAAACGTTTGAGGAGAATTCCCATCTAAAAGTGTTTCTTTATCTTCTGAATTTCCAAATATTTTTCCAACATTATCTTTATACTTAACGTCATCATTGTCACCAAAATTACCTGAAATCAATTTGTTTACATTAAATATAATTGAATTATATTTAACCTCATTATTTTCAATAACATATTCATATTTTAAATTTAAGAATTTTACTTTATTTGCCACTAAATATGGCTTTATATTTGAATTTGTTGGAGTGTAAGACATTTGACAATCTTCACCCGTATTTCCAGCCTCTAAAGTATCCATCCCACCTTTTGGATCTGGTTCTGGATTTGCTGATTTTTTATTATATCTAAAAGTAATAACTGTTACTTGACTATTGTCACCTGCACTAACAGAAACCTTATCTAAGTTTTGTTCTATAGCATTTTTTTCATTTTTTAGTGCATCATCATATGTATTTGCTGTACTTGTTTTAACACCCTCTAATTCATAATACTCACCATCTTTAACTAAATTTAGCAGTCTACTAACATCAAGTGTTTCACCAGAATTTATTTCATAATACTCTGAAAAAATACCTTTTGCTTTATCACCATCTGGAATAGTCATATTATTTTTGACAGATTTATTTCCATTAGATATTAATATTTCATCATCATTACTATCAAGTATATTTCCATTTTTATCAACATGTCTTACATATACTTTACTGTTTACACCTATAACATTTTTTGGAATAAATAGCTTGTTATCATAATAATTTAAAAAACTATTTAGCCCACTATCTAAACCTGTTAGTCCAAACATAGTAGTCAATCTTCCTCCATTATAATTATATTTTCTATCAATTGCATTTACGGCAGCTGCCGTTTTTAAACCGACGACTTCTGTCTTTTTCTTTTCATTTTCATTTAGCTCATAATCAATTTCTCCATTCTCTTTATTAACTATATTTACATCATAAATTTCTCTTAATTCTTGTTCGTAAGCATTTTCAATTCTATCAGCCCTATACCATATAAGTGGATTTGATATATATAACATATAGTTATTCTCACTTGTCGTCGGATTTAACGAACCTAAATTTTTTTTAATTTCATCCAAATACGCTCTAGGTAACATTTCATGGTCAAGAGTTACATGGACTTTTGGATTTATTTCTATATATGTATAACCTTGAGTTATTCTTGCAAATTCTAAATATTTAATATTTCCATCACTTTTTTCATTTACTATATTTATAAAATTTTTTTTAGAATTGAAAGATGTCGTATAGCCATAATCACCCCACATATTACCAGTAAATTTACCTTGACTATCTGAATAATTTGTTAATTCTTTATTATGAATCAAATATGAAAAAGTTTTTACAGTACCTGTAGTAAATTTGAAACCGGAGTTTTCATCCATGCCTTCGCTCATTTTCTTATAATATTTTAAATACTGGTGAGGTCCGTTAACCTTATTGTCAATATAGTAAGCTTTTCCTTTCTCAAAGTTTTCTTCATAAGCTCCTGTCCAAATATCAAAAGTTACATTTTTGTTCTCGTTCTCACTTTTTGCATGTATCTCTATATCTTTGGCATATATTTTATTACTTAACATTCCCACAAATATTAACAACAAAATTACATAAAAACATTTAAATATTCTTTCCATATTCTCCCTCCCTTCTCTATAGTTCATAATTCACTTTTCCTGCAACCCAGTTAAATAGAGAACCATTAGATATACTTAGATTTACATCTTGATCTATAGATTCACCCATAGGTACGTCTAAAATCATTTTTGTTTGAGTTAAGTCATACTCATTTTCTCCATCTGGATCATCTCCAAAGAACAAATTTTTATTAGTTGAACAATTTGATAAATCTATTTCTATTGTAGTTCTAACTCTATAATCTCTCCCATCAAAATAAACTGCAGGCAAATTAACTATTGCTTTTCCTTTTATTATTATTTTATTTTGTTTTACATATTTAATATAATCGCTTATTTTTTCTCTCTCAATACCATATAACATAATTGGTTTTAAATTATTAACAAAATAATCTTCATTTATTGTATTATAATCAATATTTAAAATAGTATCAAAATATTGTGTTATGTAATTTGTTATCTGATTATAAAATTCTTTTTTTGTAGTATATACTTCTTTTGCATTTTGATATTTATCACTTGAAAATATATAATCTTCTATTTCATACACATTCTTATCTACACTTGCAAGTGTATATGGATATTGATCCTTGTTAGATGGTTCTTTGTCTTCACTAATATTTATTTTTTCATCATTTATTGTAAGTGTATTATACTTAACAACATAGTTTGATATTAACTCATTCATTTGGCCTTTAAAAATATGTTTTTTACCATTTATTTTTTTTGTATTTACAGTTATTATTTCATTTTCTATCATATCTTCTATTGCTGTTTGTTCATCAGTTTTGTATTTATCAAAATCTTTTACTTTTAAATTAATTGCTGAATTTAATTCTTTTCCAACAAGTTTTACCTTTGCATTTGCAAGATAACGTATTACTTCTATGTATGTTGCTTTATCATCTGCATTGTCTTTAGTAATATCACTTTCTCCTATTATTCCTCTATATTTTGCATATTCAACCCATATTGCATTATCATAATTTTCCTTAGGAGTTCCTGCAAATCCTGATATGTCATACATATTGAATGAAGCTGATAAAATCATTTTTATTGCCTCAGACTTTGTTATACTTTCACCAGTTTTTGTACTCTCATTATTATACATTTTATCAAAACCATATGTTTTCATTGTTTCCTCATATTTTTTATATGGTTTAAATTTATTATAGTTTATCAGTAAATTTATTCCAAATACAGCTAGTCCAATAATAACTGCTATAGATATAGCTAAAATAATAATGAATCTTTTTCTCTTATCATACTTATCTAATTTTCTTTTTTCCTTTTTAGGTTTTGTTTTACCTTTTTGTTCATATGATGGAATTATTTTCTTATTTTTATTTATATTTTGATTTTTATTTATATTATTTTTATCATTTTCTTCTTTTTTTATTTTTTTGCTCATGTTATCATTTTCCACTTACATCACCTCTTTATACACAAATCTAAAAAACTATGGATTACATATTGGGCAAGGATAAAATCCTTCCAATGTAATATATGTATTACCTTCCTTTAATACTGCTTTTACTGAAGCTGCTTGTTGTTTTGTAAAAAGAAAACTTGGTGTAATATTTTCATGTGTAGATACTCTATATTCTGGACAATTTACATCTTTATGATATAAATTTAAATTATATTTTGAATAATTTGGTTCACCTTCATTTTTATTTACTTTTGGAATAGATAAATAATAACGTGTTGTTTGTGTAAGTTTAGCTGTACTATATGCTCTTACATTTAAGTATCTATTACCAATTGAAATTCCTTGTACTAAAGCCATAATTCCAACGTTTTGAATTTGACTCTCCATTTCTCCTTCTTCTAAAGTTGGGAATACAAAATTATATCTTATTCCAGCCTGTGATGCATAAGAATTGTTGTTATTAGTAGCATATTCCATCTCATCTTGTATAGAATTAATTATAACCTGTTTTCTTTTATTTTGTAAGTTACTAACTACATTTTTTAAAAGCTCTATTTTGCTAGTATCACTAATTGAATTTATATCTCTATTTTTCTCATCTATAAGGGCTAAATTATTTTTAGTATCTGAGATATAGAAACTAGAAACAGGTATCTCAGTAACTTTTCCAGATCTTTTATTTATATATCCTCTATGAGTTATATAGTCATCCATTGTAAATTCAATTACATGAGTTGAACGTAAATTAGATTTTGCCACTTCATAATCATCTGTATAACTTAATTTACCTGCATTATTTACATCTGTATATAAATAATACGTATAAGAATAATACTTCTTTGGTTTTAATACATGTTTTATTACATTTTGCCCATTTTCTGTAAATTCTTCGATTGATGATACCTGAACTCCATTATAATCTATTATAGCTATAGCTGGAATAAAATATTGTAAATATTGTTCTGCTGTTTTATTTCCTTTTATATTAAAGTTATTATATAGTGAATTCATAAAAGTATCAACTGCTATATTTGCATTAACACTAATTTTGTTATTACTTTCTCCTGAATAACCATAGTCTATTTTGTTATCCTCATTTTCAACCTCTTTCATTTGATCTGAAGCATCATTCAAAGCAGAATTTATAATTTTTTTATAATACATTTCTTGTTCTTCTGCTTTTATAGTAAAGGAAACATTTACATACACTGTTATTATAATTGGTAAAGTAATTCCTACAAAAATTAATGCAAAATCAGTTATTTTCATAAATTCACCCCATTTCCTTTTAGTGATTAGATATAATAATTTGTAAAGCTGTTATATCTAAAGAATCAATTTTTCCATTTCCATTTACATCTGATCTATTTTTTTGATCTTGTGTAAGTGATGAAATATCACTTATATATTTATTTAAGATACTTACATCGGTTGTATCTATCTTTCCATCATTATTTAAATCTCCAACTATATAACCATTTGTTATATAACTATTTATATAATTAACATCTTTTTGATCTATTAAGCCATCTCCATTTATATCGTATTTGTATTTCTCATCATCAGATAATGTAGCATTTCCCTCAACATAATTTCTAACTTTTTCTAAATCTGATTCATTAAACATCTTTAAGTTTCCTTCTTCTAATACATTTGTTATATTAAGAGTAAATACTGTTTCGTCTGATTTATATCCCAAAGTATCAACAGCATATACCTTAATTTTATATGTATTTCCTTCTGAGAAAGCATCATTTCCTCCGCTTATACTGTTACCCTCTATGCTAGTAGTCGTATTATCACTTTGTTTTATTATAGTCCAAAAATATTTTTCAATTTTATTATTTACATTTTCATTTGATGCAAAAGCTGTAGATACAGCCTCAAATGAAAATTCCTGTAATTTAGTAACCTGTACTTTAACTTCTGAATTTTGCTCTATTTCATTAGTACCTAGAGTAACTTTTGGAGCACCAGGAACCTGTATATGTCCTTTGTATGTAGCATCAACTTTAGCCCATGCATTATTTTTTACAATTCCACCATAATTTACCTGTATTCTTGTTTTATTTGAAGTAACTATTATAGCGTTAAATAAAGAACCTGCAAGTGTTGTATTACTATTTTTTACTTTTACATAAATTTCATCTTTTTCATTTAAAGGATATATTTTATTTTTTAATGTTTTATCCATTATAGAACCTGAGGTTGTACTATCTATAGCTTCAAATATATCGTCATTATAATCAATATAACTTTGTTCAATAAAATTACCAGATGCATCGGAATCTTGAGTTAAAACTTTTCTATGAGCTTCTATTTCTATATCATAGATATTTCCAGTATTCCCTAGTTCATTTACAAAATTATTATACATTAATTGATCTATATATCCATTATTCATAACCTGATCTGCAAAATTTGTAGTTGCTTTTAATACTAAATTATATGACATATCATCTTGTCTTTCAAAAAAGTTATATAAGGGAAATAGCACCATAAGAAGTACTAAAACCATTATTGTTATAACAATACTCAAGTTATCTTTCATATACCACTATCTCTCCTCCTTTTATTTTAACTACTAACTTATTTTTAATTTAATGTTATATCTATATTCTTATCACCTTTATATCTTAAAATATAACTATCAGTACCTATAGCTTTTAAGGCATCAGAATAACTCATATTACTACGTAATTCTCCTGATTTTGTTGTTATTGTAACATTATAACCGCTATCAGAATTACCTTCATCATATAAATCTTTTTTTACATAATTTACAAAATATGAAAAAACATCACTACTTGTCAAATGAGCTTGACCTTTTTGTGATTCCTCAAGTCCTGTTGTCGGAGTATTAATAATAGAGGAATTTAAACCGGTTGTATACGAAAAAGCAGAATCAGCATAACTATTAACACTTAAAAATAAAACAATAGATAAACTAAGAGCTATTACAAAAATTATAACATAAGTTGCAGTGTACAATAGTGTACTAGTTGAATCATCCATTTCTTATTCCTCCTTTTTACTTTATTCTAAAATATATTATCTCATTATTTTTCTTTAAAAGAAATTATTACTTTATTGTCATTTTTTTCTACATTAGCTATATACATGCTAGATGAAAATGTAGTATCAATAGAAATTTTTTCATTATCTTTTTCTATTTTCAAATAAATTTTTAAATTGTCTATTTCTTTGTCTTTTTCCTCGACTGTTGTAAAATCAATTGAATTATATCTAATTGTTACATTGCTATTATTTCTATATTTTTTTAATGTATTTAAGAACTCTAACAGAGTTTTTTCAGTATTATCATATGAGTCAAACTCATCAAATGTATTTTGAATAGAAGTGTCTGTTTCATATACCTGACCATAAATAGTTGTTACTTGATTTATAATCAAAAGTACTGCACTTGCCACTGTCATTGTCACTATTAAGCTTACAGCAATTATTAAAGCTTTATTTGACATATAATCCATATAGTTTAACTCATCTCCTTTTTTTATAAAATAAATAATATATTCAATGAAAGATGTATATTTAATGTGCTATTTAGTAACATCTAAATTTTTGTACTCTTCTTCCATTATAGTACCGCCATAATTTATATATATACGAGTGTTATTCTCAGTTCCACCTATTCCTAATGTAAATGCATTGAATATAACTGTTGCAATAGTAACATTCTCGTTTTTAATTCTTACTGAAAATTCATCTCCCTTATTCATAGTGTATATTCTGTTTGAATTATCAATTTCAACATTTCCAGATTCATTTTCTCTGTAATTTGCATACATATATGGAATTAATGAAATTGAACTCTTATCCATATTTCTATACTCAGATAACTCCATTTTTGAATAAGCAACTGTATCTGTTTCATCAAACACTTTTAATATCTGATCTTGTGTATATTTTATTTCAGATGTATTATATGATAATTTTATATTTTCCTTCTTGTAGTTATTTCCAGATATTGTTACATACTTAGTAGTTGTTTCCTTTAACATATTTGCATATAAAGCATAATCTAATGTTGCAAGAAGTTTACCGTCATCATCATACACATAATATGCTGGTTCATATTTTTTTGAAACATGTTCCATTTTAATGTCATATGTATTTCCTGTAACTGACAATCTTGAAACAAAATTATTATACATCTCTTCCGATATATATCCTTTTGCTGTTACTTCGTCAACAAAACTACTTGTAATTTTAAGTGCAAGAGAATATGATATATCATCTATTTTTTCAAAAGTAATATACAATGGTAGTATAAAAAATATAAGTACAGAAATTAGTATTGAAAAGAATCTTTGTAAATTATCTTCCATATTCCCTCCTTTGGTTTAATCGGCTCCCATAATTGTAATACTATTTCCTTTTTTGTCTCCACCAATCGAAACATTTTCCTCAATTTTTATTGTAAATTTTTGATTATCCATAATCTCTTTCATAGCAAGTTCATATTTAGTTGAATTGGCTTCAGTATATCCTAAATTTGTTCTAGATAATTGTGGTAAATAGCTTTCATATGATCCAATTTTTTTAAAATTTATCACATCAATTCTCACATCTTCACTATTATAAAAATAACTAAGTAAATTTTTTACATCTGCACCAGTAATATAGTTTATTCCAGATACATTATATGTCCCAGCCGTTAAAATGTCTTGAATACTTTGTTCATAATTTGCAGCAAAATCCTGGCCACGTCCAACATTTGATGCCATTTGTTTTGCTGTGTTATAATACATTAAAACTGCAGAAATTGTAGCAACTGCAAGTAAAGTGCTTACACCTATTACAATAGCTCTAATTGGAGCACTTTCGTCCATGATTTTACCACCTCACTTTAAATTTATATATAATATACACTTTAAGAAATTAATTAAATACCTTATCCACTTTTTCCACTTATTAATTTTTTAAACTATATATTAGTAGTAAAGGTATATAACTATATATATTCGTATATAATTATATACCTTTATTTTAATTATTACTTAAATACAACTTTAATTGAAGATCCTGAATTAGTAACAGAACCTGTATATTTTTGTGTGTCCTTCCCTTTAGTTTTTGTATTTACGTCAGAAGTAGAGGCTACTTTATCAGCTTCTTGATCTCCACCAATATATACACTAATAGTACTATCATTTCTATTTATTAATTGAACTGCAGCTGTTCTTACTTGTGAACCTGACATTGTTTTATCATCATATTGAGCAACTAAATCATTCATTAAACTTTCAGAAATACCACTAACTTGATCTTGACCTTTGTTTAGTAGGTTTTGTCCCATACCTGTGATCAGCATTACTGCTGCAATTATTATGATTGTGATGAAAAGACCAACACCAATCATGATCGCTTTTTGTGCGTTATCCATAATTTATATACCCCCTTTTAAATAATTATAAACATATATGTTAAACACCTTATGGACATGGTGTTATAACCTAATTTATTTGTCTTTTAGAAAGACATTTTTGTAAAGTAATTCATCATTTGCATTATTGATACAATCATAAGTGGTGCAACTAAATATCCACCTATAAGTAGTACCATTGGTGTAAATCCAAGTACTTTACCTATTGCTGTTTTCTTTTTAATTAACCTTTCATTTCCTTCTTTTCTTCTTTCATGGAAGAAAGCTCTTTCTGTTTCAAGCTCATCAAATGCATCTCTTATTGGTATTCTCTCAACAGCCGATTGTAATTGTTCTATAATTCTTTGGAAATCCTTGTAAGGTACATCTTCTTTTAAATCTTCCAATGCTTCATATGCACCAGATTCATAGTTGTTAAGACATGTTGCGATTGGTTCTTTAAATGCATAAGAGAATCTACATAACCATTCTAGAATCGTTTGTACATCAATTCTGTCTATATACATAAGCATAAGTATAATTGACTGGAATTGCATAATTTCATTTTCTTTTTCCATCTCACGTATTTTGTTACGTATAAATAATATAATTGATGGAACATAGTAGGCTATAAATGCTAGAACAAACGATGTAAGTACTTGCCAGAACTTAATATATGAATTTTTAACACTTTGTATTTTATCATATACTCTTGCAACTTCATCTGCATCAGCTTTACCCGTTACAGGATCAGCAAATTCCATTTCAAGTTGTTCCTTTGTAACATTTTTATTTTTATATTTATCAATATACGTTTTATCTCTATCATTAATAGCTTGTGCAGCTTGTTCTTGTTGCTCTGTAAGCTGTCCAAATGATAAAAATTCATCACTTATTTTGTTATATGTGGCTTTTACATCTATTCTTGTTACATTAAACATAAGTATTAAAGCAAGAATAAATGTAACAACAGCTGCTGTTATTTTATTTACATACAACCATTCAATAGTAAGATAAGAATTAGTATTTTTAATAAGCATTGTTTCTTTTCTATTTTTCTTTGTATGTGGTCTTGATTTAAATGCATCTACCACTAATTTTACAATTGTAATTTTATATAGCTTTTCTTGCCATTTTACACTTGCTACTCTATCAAATTTTATTTGTTCAGAATCTTCTTTTACAATTCTTAACATTAAATATGATACAAATATTGATATTATTATAAGAGACTGCATTATAAATCCAAAACTACTGTTATAGAAGTTTGAAAGTGCTGGAAAATTTGACTCAGCCCATACTTGTAATGGTTTTATACATACAATTGGTACTACAGCAATAATATTTAAACTTCTAAACATATAATTTATTTTATCTTGTTTTAGTATTTCAAGATATATATCTTGTAAAATATTGTTTAAATTTTTAAGATAAACAGAAGTTCCATCAACCTTCCTATCACCTAAGTCATAAGTAAGATATGATATACCGGCAAACAATTTAAGAAATCTATTTGGAGCTGTATCATAATATTTTTCAAGCTCAACTTCTGGATTATCAGATATTATAGCTTCTTTTATCTTCTTTAATTGAGGCCCTATTTCTTTATCACCCATTTCATCAATTGCTGTATTAAAAGCCTCATCAATCATTCCATGTTCATGGAATGCATGTCTTATTGCAGTAAATGTATCAGGCATTTGCCTTAATATTTTATTTGAAACAGATGTTATACCAAGGTCTATCATCTTTTCTGCAATAATTAAAACACCAACTATAACTATAAGTGACATGTATAAATCATTTACTAGATTTAGTAATACAAATAATGAAACAAAAATGAATATTACTGCAATTAGCATATATTTACCAGTTCTTTTTCTTATTTCATATTCTGTATAATCATTTGTCATTTCAAGTTTTAGTCTTGTTTTCTTTGTATAATATTTTATTACTGGCATTTTAACAAATGTCATATATACCATTTGATATAATCTATCAAATATATCTTTAAAACTAGATTTGTTTTTTACAACAAGATTATCTTTTGCAAAAAGTGCAGAATTTTTCTTGTATTTATGTTTTAATAATCTAAGATATACAAGTAATGCAGTTATTCCAATTACAGAAACAGCTAGTAAACCTATTGCTATATAAGTAACACTCATTTTATCACCTCCAAGCTGTATCTATGAAGTTATCAAAACTTTTTACATCTTCTGGTGACATATTGTCTCTCATAGATTTAATATTTTCTTCACTTATTGGATTTACAAATACATACTTTCCATCGTGCCATTCTACAATATTTTTATATGTATAATTACTTGTTTGAGTCATATGCTCAAAATATTCTACTGCGTTATCCATAAAGCTGTCTAACTTCTTGTCCATATCTTTATAATTTTTGTAATCACTATTATATGTAAACTTTTTCTCAAGAGGTATACATTCTGTTATTCTTTCAATATATCTTGTACCATCTGTTCCTCTTTTTAAGTGAATATCAAAGTTTATAACAGATACAACCTGTACCTCTGCAACATCTTCAGATTGGAACATACCTATTTTTAAAAGTGAGTTTCTAAGTGCTGTGATTAAGTTTGGAAATGTTTTAGCATGGTGAGTAAATAGTGTAAACTTAGAGGCAACCTGTGCCATTTGAATCATCCATGCAGCAACCGGATCAGTTGCAACCTCACCTAGTATGTTAACTCCACCATCAGTTTTCTTTTGAACGTCTAGACCTTCTTGTCCATTTATAGTTTCAGTTTCTCTAAGTGACAAAATGTTATGATAAGGATAAATTTTTCTTAAGTGTAACTCGAATGCTGTTTCCTGTACACGGATTGTAATTGTTGGGTATAAATATTTCATTATAGCCATTAGTAATGTTGTTTTACCACAACCCTGTTCACCAGTTATTGCTGTTACTCTTGCACCTCTAACTAAATATTTTAATAGCTCAATTACATTTGCTTTATTTTCATGTATTAAAAGCTGTTCTGCAGAAATAAGTGTTGGAGGAGCAAATTTTCTTACGAAGAAAGCCCATGATTCTGAAAAGTTTGGACGTAAAACAACAATACGAGAACCATCTTTCATTTCATTTATTTTATAACCAACAGACTCAGACAATTGTCCTGGGTTATTATATTTATATATATTTTGACACACTCTTTTAAGTTCAGACTCACTACCAAATGATAAGAAAGATAAGTAAGTTGATTTACCTTTATAGAATATCCAAACACTGTCATAAGACATTGGTATCTTTCTCTCATTCATTTGTTCTAGGTAATCTTCCATACCTACAACTTGATCCAAGAATGATGGAGGTATACCAGATACACCACCAGATACACCATCAATATTCATGTCACGAATATCATCTACAACACTGTATCCTTTATATCCTTGATAAACTCTTTGAACTACAATTTCTAGTTTATCTTCGAAAGATAGAGTATCAGGAGTTACTTCGTTTTGAAATATTTGATGTATTTCAGAAGCTGTTATAACATAAGATGGAACCTCTGGATCAAATTCATATTTAGGTTCATCCAAATTATATTTAGTAATAATTTGTGTAAGTGCCTCTGCTTTAAATTGCTTTTTATATAAATATAACAATATTTCAAATTCATCTTGTGGTGTAAGTTCATCAAATTCACTAAAAGGAATTGCATTATTAATATTAGAGTTGTTTACTTTATATGTATTTCTAAGTAAATCAAACATTAAAGTTTTTACATATTTTTTATCACTAGCATCAGCATAGCCTGCTCCCTTTAGTGCTTTTTTTAGTTCATACTTTACATTTTTTCTTCTTTCAAATTCTTCTTCTGAAAGAGCCAAATCGTAAAGATTCATTCTTGTGATTTCATCAAATTGTTTTTTTATAAATGCTTGCATACTTGCTATACTATACTTTTCTTTTGTTCTTTCAAGTTCAGAACGTCTACTATCTTCATCAGGGCTAGTCTTTCTTACTTTGTAGATTATAAAAAAGGCAACAAATGCAACTAGTAGTACGATAAGTATAATATTAAATACAAAAGCAACTGACATACTTTCCACCTCTTATTCTATTATTTTTAATTATCTTTTATTTTTGCAATATTTACGATCTCATTTACAATGTTTAATGTTTGAAAAATAAAATTACCGTTATAATCTTTTGGATCAGAATTAATATTCTTATATAAAAAATCTATAACAGTTCCAGAATTACACGCATCAGTAAACATATAATTATGTGGTATTACATATATAGGATCTTTAACTTTATATTTTAATTTTATATTCATAACATTAAACTTTGAAGCTGCTTCATAATCAGCTATAACAATAATCTTAGTTTTGTCTTTTAAGCTCTCATTATTTGAAAGTGTAGTAAAGAAATCACTAAACTTTACTGCATCCTGATTTACAACACATACAACTATTTCAGCATCTGCTACCGTATCCATAATGCTCTTTTTATCTAACGATTTTGGCATATCAACAAAAACTAAATCATATATTTCATCAGCTTTTCTTGTCATATATGGAAGATTGTTAATAATTTGTTTATATCCATCAGGATCGTCTGCACTCATTCCATACAAAATATCTAATCTTTCTTTCAAAACAGGTTTAGCATAGTTTTGAATGGAATCTGCTGTAAGTTTATTACTAGAAATAAGTCTAATTAGAGCATTTATTCCAATATTTGAATTATTAAATACACCACTTTGTTTTAATTCTTCATATGGAGTAAAAGAAGATTCCATTTTTCTTGAATTAAAGTTGGCTTGCATAAGTAAACTTGTCACCTTATGTGTCATTCCCATTAACGTACTTATAGCAACTGCCGTATGCGTATTTCCTGTCATGTTTTCATAAGGACTCCAAAATACAATTCTTGGCATTAATTTTTCCTCCTTTTTATTTGAGTTAAAACTTTTTTAGCATTAACATCACCTAATATTTCAGCAGTAAGATCTGCAAGTGTAGCAACATATAGTTTTGTATGTTTTCTTGTATCAATTATTCCACTAAACTGTGAATCAATATCTACTAATTTATCCTGTTCCTCAAGAGGAAATTCATAACTTGGTTCTTTCCAACTTACATCATAGTCTTTAATTTTTTGTTCGAAATAATCATTTGCCGCTCTTGAGACATATGATCTATACATTATCTTTGTCATCTCAAGTTTTGAATCCTCTTCACTGCTATACACTCTCATTGCTTTTATAATTTCTTTATTTTTTGCTACTGAAAGTACACTAGTATCAATAAAAAAGTATACTTTATCTAATCCTCTTGTTCTAAAAAATTCATATGATCTTGCACTATCCATATCAATTAAAACAAAATCATATAACGCAATATTTATACTTTGCTCTGCCATATAATTTTCTACATCGTGCATACTATCAAATCCAACAGCAAAGTCAATATTATTATATTGAGTAACATAGGCCCTGCCTATATTATCCAAGGCAGGTACTATGTATTTTAATTTTCTATCTAAAGTTGCATCAACGACAAGGACTGATTTATCCATTATATTGATGGCTCTTGCAAGATTTAATATCATATCATATTTGTCTACATACCCTATTAATCCAATTACTTGCATTTAATTTCCTCCTATTTTACGGTTCTATTGTTCAGTTGTTCCGTTTAATAAAGCTGTTCTTTGGTTTTGTTGTGTTGTTATAGATGTTTGAGCTCCACTTACAATGTTACTATAATTTTCTTTATTATCAGCTTTGTAACTGCTAAGACCGCTTTCAATTTTTCTTCTTGATTCTTCACTTAATTTAGCTGTAGCTTGATCTAATATATTATCATTTGATTTCATAAGTTGCATTACTTGTGAATTTGGTTGATAATTTTCTGTTATTCTTGTTGCTGATGATGCGAAGTTTTTGTATTTTATAATTAGATCAAACATTTTTTCTGTAAATTCATCGGCATCTGCTTCTTGTAAAGTACTTAGTTCTTTATCAATTTCTTCAGACACATAACCTTTTGCTGTTGTAGTTGCTTCTTCTGATAAGTTAGTTTGTGATGTTGCATCTGTATATTTAGTTGCATATAATTTTGAACCTTGATTTAAATAAGAGTCAACTGTAGCACTGTTAAGAAGTAATCTTTCATCTTCTGCTAAATCCATCCAAAAAGTTGTTCCAACAATATTTTCTATTTTCTTTTGCGCTAAAACAACATAATCTGTTCCGTTAGGGAACATTATTCTTATATCAACATAATCACCAATATTAAGGTCAGTTGGCATAAGAACTGTATTTACTTCTTGAGATCTTACATCAGCTGCAACTATTTCAGAAGTAACCATAGTGCTAAGGACTGGGACATTAGCCGCAATATTATACTTTGCAACGCTTCCAACTACTTCATTTGTGCTTTTTGCAGCTCCATTTGGTATTGTGTTTTTATTTATGTTTTTAGCAATAGTAACCATATCATCAGTAATAACCTCACCTTGTATTATATCTCTTTTACAAACAACAACATCTTGTGTATATTTTTTATTATACCCATTATTTGTTCCATTTTGATAACTCTTTACTGTACTTATTGACCACCATAAAGAAAGTCCAATTCCAACTACACCAATTCCAAGGCCAATAAATACTCCTTGCATTGTTTTTTTCTTAATTTGACTCATTCCAATCATATGTTTCAACCTCCAAAAAATTAATTTTTACCTCAAAATATATTTCATAGAAATGAAAATATACTATATCATATCTAGTATATATTTTTATTAATAAAAAATCAACACTGAGATAAAAAATTTTTTTAACAAATCGAAAATGAAACAAAAGTGAAACATTAATGAAATTTTAATGAAATTTAACGAGAAAATTCTTGTAAAAAAATGTCAAAAGTTATTACAAATATTGTAAAAACCTTTGACACTTTTAAATAATATATAATCTATCCTTTATTTATAAGATAAAATCTTGCAGCTTCCTTAATATAATCAACTAAATTTGATTTTGGAGCGTCCTTTAATATTACAAGCTTACTCTCTCCTATCTTTTCATTTGTGTCTTTATTAAATATTTCAATATTTCCTACTTCATCTCCATTAGAGATAGGTGCTATTAAATTATCATTATATGTTATTTTTTCAACCGTATCTATTTTTGCACCTTTATCAGCAAGAATTGTAACACCATCTTTTATAGCTACTTCAAAACTTTGGTTTACACATTTATTAACATTTATACTACCAGTCACAACTCCTTTTTCACAAACACTTTTAACTTCATAATTTGCAAAACCATAATCTAAAAGTTGTTTTACTTCCTCAAGTCTTACAGCACTTGATGGTGCTCTCATTACAACCGCTATAAAAGAAGTCCCATCTCTTGTAGCAGTACCTGATAAGTTAAACAATGCTTGTGAAGTTGAACCAGTTTTAAGACCAGTTGCGCCCTCGTAAAAACGAATTAACTTATTTGTACTATTTAAGCCAAACGTTCCATCTCTTAAAGTATCTTGCCAAATAGATGTATATTTTAAAATATCAGGATGCTTTGTTATAAGTTCTCTTGACATTATTGCAATATCTTTAGCTGTTGTATAATGTCCTTCTTCATCTATTCCATGTGAATTTTTAAAGCAAGTATTTTCCATTCCAAGTTCTTTTGCCTTATCATTCATCATTTTAACAAAATTTTCTTCACTTCCACCGATTTTTTCGGCCATAGCAACAGTAACATCTCTATGTGTGAATTTCTAGCATGAAAAAAATCTAATTAAATAAACTTAAATTTATAATTTATTACAATTTCATTTTTAGAAATTAATATATTATAAATAAGTTTTTCTATCAATTCTTCTTTTATATTATTATTTATTATATTATTTTCTTGTTGTATATTTTTTTTCAACTCTAATATATTTTCTTCATTTATATTAGACTTTAAATCATTATATTTATTTATTTCATTTTGTATATTATCTCTTTTTTCTTTTAGTATTTTAGTATCTTTTAAGTAGTCTTCATCATTTATTAGATTATCAAGTTTTTTCATATATAACGAATCTATATTATCATTAACTCTATTGTAATCATAATTTAACTTCTTTAATTTTTCATCTATATTTTTTAGATAATCTTTATTTTTCTTTAATATGATATCATCTTCTGCACTTACTAAATCAAACAGTTTTTTATAATGTCCTTTTATATTATTAATTATTTCTTTTTCTAATTTAAAATAATTATAATAATATTTCCCGCAGCAATTCATATCTGATTTTGGACAATTAATTGTTACAACTTTATCACTTCTTACATTAAAATTTAATTTTCTTCCACACTTTGCACAACGCATATATGGTCTAAATAAATAATTGTGTACTTTTACATTTGTCGTTTTTCTCTTACTATTTAATATCTCATGTACTTTTTCAAAATTACATTTATCAATAATAGGTTCATGTGTATTTTTAGTAATTATCCATTCGTCTTTATTAGTTTGCCTTTTTTTCTTTTCTCTATATGAAACTTTATTAACAACATTTCTTACTGTATTGCCTATATACACCTGATTTTTCAAAATTCTCAAAATTTGTGTACGTTTCCAAATACCATACATATTTGTTTTCTTATTTGGTGTAATATGATAATATTCTGCAGGTGTTTTGATCTTTTTTGAATTTAAGTATTTAGCAATATACTGTGAACTTTTTCCGTCTATATACATATTATAAATTTTCTTAACAATTCTACTTGAATTCTTATCAACTACTAATTTACCTTTATTATTTGGATCTTTTTTATAACCGTAAGGTGCATATGTTCCCATATACAAACCTTTTTCCATATTACTTCTTTTACTTTTTTTCAATTTATCAGAAACATCTTTAGCAAATTTTTGGTTGTTATATAACTTAAATTCTATAAGTACATTGGCTAAACTATCCAAATAAGTATCTATATTATCAAGCACTGCAATAAATCTTACATCATGTTCAGGAAAAAATTTTTCTATATATTCTGATGCCTCTACACTTTCCCTTGCAAATCTAGATAGATCTTTGACTATTATAGTATCTATTTTTTTTAACTTAACATCTGATATCATTTCTTTAAATTTAGGTCTATTAAAATTAGTTCCACTATATCCATCATCAACATATTCTTTATTAATTTTAATTCCTATATCTTCTGCATATCTTTTTAAAAGTTTTCTTTGATTAGAAATACTTTCACTCTCTGCCTTATCACCATCATCTTTTGATAACCTCATATATATACATACATTATTAAAGAAGTCCACTAACTACATTCAACTCCTTAAAATTAAACATTATTTCTATATTTTTTTCCTTATTTATGTATATATTATCAATTAATAATGTTAAATCATCCTTTTTTAATATAGTTGATTTCAATATGTGTTTTACAGTTTTCTTTAATTCTTCATCTTGTAATATTTTATTATTATCTATATTATAATTTTGTCCCTCTACCTTTGTTTGAGTTAATGTTTTTTCTAATTCTTCTCTCTTTTTTATCAAAATATTATATATTCTATCATAGTCAATATTATCAATAATGCCATCTAATTTATCAAGATAAGCTTTATCTATTTTATCATTAATACCTTTTATATCTAATTCTATTTTATCTATTTTTTGTTTATAAAGGTTTATTTTTGCATTAATCATTGTAGAATATTTTTCTTTTATCTTAGTAAAATCAATTTTGCTAAGATATTTTTTCATAACTTTTTTTATTTCTTCTATAATTACTTTTTCTATTTCATCATAATTAATATATGTTACACTACACTTTTCATTACCAACTCTTGGTTTACTAGCTGATGAACACATACAATATCTTCTAATAGTTACTTTATCTTTATACTTATCTTTTTTTGTTATAATGGCTAATTTTCTACCACATTCTTTACATACCAATAAACCTTTTAAAAGGTAATTATGCTTATTTACTTTGCTCGATTTATTATTGCTTAATAATTTTTGTACTTTTTCAAAATTGCATTTATCAATAATAGGTTCATGTGTATTTTTGTTAATTATCCATTCATCTTCTGGTGTATTTATTATTTTTTTACTTTTGTAGTTTATCTTCTTTGTTTTTCCTTGAACAGAATCTCCAACATACACTTCTTTTGAAAGCATCCTTCTTATTGTTTCAGGATTCCATTTATTACTAATAGTTGTAACATTTTTTCTTGAAACAGCCGGAGGTGGAGTTCCATCATTATTCAACTTTTTAGTTATTTGATATGTTCCCATACCACTTAAGTACATTTTAAAAATATCTTTGACTATTCTACTTTCCATTTCATCAATAATCAAGTGTCCTTTTTTGTTAGGATCTTTTTTATAACCATAAGGAGCTTCTACTGATATATACATACCATCTTTCTTCTTATTATATAACATAGCTCTAAATTTCCTAGATGTATCTTTACAATATAGGTCATTCATAACTGCTCTAAGTGGTAACATATCATCAGTTTCTGTGATTGTATCAATTTCATCATATATAGCAATAAACCTAATATTATTTTCAGGAAAATATCTTTCTATATATCTTCCCACTTCTGAATAATCTCTACCTAATCTTGATAAATCCTTTACTATGACCATATTTATATTCTTTTTTTCAATATCTTCTTTCATTTTATTAAGCCCCGGTCTATCAAATTTTAATCCTGAAACACCGTCATCTATATATTCATTACATATTTTTAATCCGTTTTCCAAACAAAATCTATTTAATATAGTTCTTTGATTGGAAATACTTTCACTTTCTACCTTATCACCATCTTCCTTTGATAATCTAAAATATAATCCTACTTTATAATCTTTGTTATTTTTATAGATATTCAATCCATACCACTCCTAACAAAGCTATTTATCATACATAATAATATACAAATTCAATAATTAATGTCAATCCCTTTCAAAAATTCTTTCCATAATAAACTCCTCAATTATTTCTTGAAAAGTTTTACCTTCATTATTAAATTTACAAATTATATTTATATTCTCCATAGCTACCCCCTAATTTAATATTATTAAAATATTAATCCTTTAGAACTTTTCTTCTTCTCTTTTCTTTAATTCTCCATATGCAACCTTTCCATAATCTACAAATTTTTTTCTTTTTTCTTCACGTCTACTACACTCAGAACTAACCTTCAACATTGAATATATTATTAAAGTAACTACACCCAATATATATGATATAAGTGCTATTAAAATATATTTTATCATTTTATTTACTCCTTAAATATTTTTAAAATCATAATTTGCTCTAACAGCCATACGAATTTCACGTTCCCTAGGATCTCTACGGACTGCCCCTTAACCTACGTTAGCCAGACAGAAGTTTCATTATTTGTTATTATGATTTTTATTCATTTTTCAATGTACCCAGAAAGTTCTTTATGACCTTTCTACTAATTAACAGCGAATACACATAATCAATTTGTCACATCCTTTTTAAATTTTTTTACATTTTCTTCAAATTTATATACCAACCACATTTTTAATTCTTTTTTATCCAATTTTTTATTAAAACTAAAAACTATACCATCTATCATTGGCATATACGTTTCTAATAACTTGTCCATTGCTTTTCTATCTCCTAATTGTGCTTTATCTAATAATGTTTCAAAATCATCCATTACTTTCCCTCCATTAATTTTTTTATTTTCTTTTTTATTCTGTTAATTTTCGTAGTTACATTTGTTGTTGATATTGACATTACTTTTGCAATTTCCTTTGATGTATAACTATCTAAATATAACAAAATAATTTTTCTTTCTTCTTGGTTCAATTTTTCTATTGCCATTCTCAAATCTAAATTTCTTATAATAGATTTATCAACATCAAAAAAAGAAGTGCCAATCTCACCATTAAGTGAAACTGACACTTCAACAGAATCATATGAATATGATTCTCTAATGTTTTTATTTACTTTGTTTAATCTATAAAAATCAATAGCATCATTTTTTAATGCAATTTGCATATATTTTGTAAAATATGCCTTTAATTTGCTCATGAAAACACCCCCTTTCGTAAGAAATAGGTATGTCTTCATTGGTACAAAATAAAAAAAAAGGCAAACATACAAACTAAGAAAAAACTTAGTTTATATATCAACCTTAACTTTATTCTATCTTATGTTTTTTATTTACCTTTTATATATACTTATACCATAACTAATATATATTTTTTGTAAAATTTTGTCGAAAGAAAAGAATAGATTTATTTAAATGTGTCATCTTTAACGGACATATTGTAAAAAAACTTGATATAATTTAAAAATAGAGGTGGATATATTATGACACTTATCGAAGCAACACGATCAAGGATCATTTCGCTACTTAAAAAAAAGCATTTTACACAAAGTGAATTATCAACAAGAGCCTGTGTTTCAAAAACAACTATAAATGATTTTTTGAATAGAAAAAATTCCAACATTACATTAATAACTCTATTCCATCTTTGTGAAGGATTAAATATTGATTTAGAAGAATTTTTTTCAGATAATATATTTGATAACGTAGACGATGTTTAAAAATCCTATTTTCAAATTAAATTGAAAATAGGATTTTTTCATACATTCATACATATATTTAAATAATAATTATATAAACTATTTAACATAAGAAATAATATCATTTTTTATAAATTTCCACTTTATTATTAATATAGTATTCTCTATATAAATATCTCGAAAATATATTAGTACATAAAGTAATGATAATAATAAATAAAATGGTAATAAAATTTTCATTTATAATTCTTTTTAATTTTCTCATATTTGTTCTCCCTTGATAAAAATATTTTTACTTTCATCATTACATTTTAATATTTTTTTATTCATTACAAATATATCTTGCAAACTTAAAACCTCGATCCAAAATTGCATTTCTAAATTTCTACTCTCTTGATTTAAAATCGATAAAGAGTTTTGCAAACCTTTTTTATTTACAAAGTTCATAATTTACCTCCATTATAAATTGGTTCTATATAAATGTTTAATTAAAAATTGTCAATAAAAATTATACAACTTTAGCGGAACAAAGTCAATATTTGTATTCATTTTACGAATACAATTTTCATTACGAAAATAATTACATTAATAAAACTATAAATAAATTATAATAATAAATATAAGGATAAACTTAAGGAGGAAGTTATGAAAAAATTTATAATCCCTAAACCACCAAAAGATGTCACAAAAACCATACGTATAAATGAAGATTTAGCGAATCAGGTTCAAGAACTTGCTGATAAACAAAATGTTAGTTTTAATAAAGTAGTAAATGAAATGATTAAATTTGCTCTTGAAAATCTATAAAGTAATTTTTTATAAAAATTTTAGTAAAAAGAGTAAAGATTATTTTAAAATCTTTGCTCTTTTATATTAATATATCTTATCTAAAATATTTAATGTTAGTTTTTCTGCTTCAATTTCACTTGATTCTACTTTTTCTGTATTATCACTGCCATACCAAGTTGACAATGTATATTTATCTGTAGTAATATTAGACCAATCACAATTATGATTATCTATACTAGTAGATTTAATATATACTTCTTTTCCATTTATATCCCTTTTTAAACAATGTTTTAAGCCATTGCAACTTTCCTCTTTTAAAACCTTTCTCGTCTCTTGATTTTTTTCTAAAAAAATATCTCCTTTATTATCTATAACTCTAGAATATGATATAGGCTCTTTATATTCTCCATCAGTCAAAACTGTCCTATATGCAGAAGATAGTTCTAGTAATGTACACCCCTTTGTTAATCCACCTAATGAAAGTGCAGGTAAATTTTTATCATATTTTTCATTAATAGAATTTATACCTAAATCTTTTAAAAAATCAAATGATGTTCCTATCCCTATATCTTGCATAACTTTTACTTTTATAACATTGGTACCACTTTTAATTGCATCTTCTATAGTCATTTCACCCTTAAAGCCATTATAATAATTTGAAGGTATATAATTACCACATTTTATTGGCTCGTCAATATACTTGCTATTTAGAGTTATAACGCCTTTTTCTAAGCCACATGCATATACAGAAAGTATAGATAACATTCCCCCAGGTTGTGATAATTTTTTAACAGCTCTGTTTTCATTTGTAATAATATTAGGATTATTATTTAACTCTTCAAAAGTAATAGCTCTATTATCTTTATTTCTGCCACCAACAATAGCAACAATTACTCCAGTATTGTTATCTAATACAACTGTTGAAGCCTCAGCCTTATTTAAAAATTTATCATAATTATTGTATATCTCCTCTAATTTATTTTGAATATTACTATCCTCGCAAGTATATATTTTAAAGCCTCTTGTTACTAATATATTTTCAGCTTCATCCTTACTTACATTTTCTTTTTGTTTAATATCATTTATTACATCATCTAAAACTAAAGCAAGGTAATATGATTTAACATTATCAAAAAATGCTGTGTCACCATAATTTATCGATGCAATTTCGTTTCCTTTTTTATCATAAATACATGTATTTTCTTTTATTCCTTCTACATTTTTCTTTTCTTCAGTTTTTATACTCTTAGATAGTATAAAAACTAAAAATATAGTTAAGCATATAAACAAAATAGCAAGTATAATTTTTAGTATTATTTTGTTTTTCATATTATATTACACTCCTCCATTACATATTTTAATAATTTAGTATTTATTAAGAATTAACCTACTGTGTGAATATTCTTTTTTAAAGTTTTATTAAAAAGCCATGGACTAAATAAATCTCTAGTATAAAACACAGCTTTTAGTGTCCCTTTTTCTCCTTGACCTAAAGTAATTATATAATCCTCATTTTCTTTAGTTATACTATCTATATCCACAATATATTGTATTTCATCTGGGAAATTAAAGTAAGAAAATTTTACTTCCTGCCAATCCTTTCCACCATCTTTTGTTGCGTATATTATTGGAAAATTAACATCACTAGTATTATCCAAAATTAAAACTCCTGTGTTTTCATCATACATACACAAATCTACCAAGGTATTAGCTGAATTATTTAAAGGAAGTTCTCTTTCTTCCCAAGTTTTTCCAGAATCATATGTCAAATACATTTTTTTACTCTCACCATAATATTTTGAATAATCAGTTCCAAGTGCTACATATCCAAAATTTTTATATGTAAATCCTATTACTCTTTTAGTTATATAATTCACAAACTTTCCATTCGTATCAATATTTGCTTGTTTCCAAGTAGTTCCATTATCCAATGATATTTTTAATATTGGACTTCTACCATAAAAATATGCAATAGGTAAGTTCTCATTCTTTGACATAAACCAGCTATTTGGTGTAAGTGATAAAGAGTTATAGAATTCTAGAGTATCATCCAGTTCCTCTTTAGATATATCTGCATTAATCCATGTTCTTCCATAATCTCTAGTAAATTTTAATTTACCTTTATTATCTATATAATAATCAGTTTCCATCATATAGTTAGGATTTCCTGATAAACTAGTATGGGTTGCACTAAAAACATATAAATATTGTTCTTCTGAAATCATACTTACTCCATCATATAACCTAATTACTACATTAGTATTTCCATCACTTATACCACCTTTTCCAGCATCATATTCTTTTTTGTTTAAAGCTTTCTTAATTCCTATTTTCATATCAAAGATTGGTTTTCCACTCTCTATTATTGTATTAGGCACATACCTAACAACATAACTAGTAAGATTACTTTTCTTAATTTGTTCTTTTAAAGGTATCTTTTTTATACAATTACTTATGTACTCTATATCGCTGTTCTTATCATATTCAATAACAATTGGTAAATTATCATTAACTGGCAAATTATATGTCAATTTATTTTTTGTATATGTATATCCTACTCTTCCAACATACTGTTCATTTTCATCAAAAGCATTAAGTGATAAAGTAAATGATTTAATATTTCCTCTACTATTTACTCTTGCTTCAAAATATGCAACTGTATATTTATTTGTCATTTCATCTGATTTCTGTATAATATCCATCATCTTATCAAGGCCTTTTTTAGTTAAGTTATAACTGCCAAGACTATATGTATTTTCTCCATCTTTAATATTTTTAGGATGATATTTTTTATAATATTTTATACTAAAACAACAAAGTAATAAAACTATTATTACTAAAATACTTATTTTTAAGATTTTCTTTTTTAGTTTTTCTTTTCTTAACTTTTCTATTTCTTGAATTTTTTCATCAACTATTTTTTGTATATCAATATCTTCTTTTTTTCCTTTTTTGCAATTTAGTAACTCCGATACATCTAATTCTAATACTTTGGCTAGTGACATTAGCATGCTAATGTCAGGGAAACTTAAACCTCTCTCCCACTTACTAACAGCTTTATCTGTTATATATAATTTATCTGCTAATTGTCGTTGTGTCATCTTTTTTTCTTTTCTAATGTTCATAATAAAAATTCCAAAATTATTATTATCCATGCTTTACTATCACCGTTAAAATTATATCACTAGTTTAATATATTGTCTATCTACTATTAGTTTAGTTGTTAAACTTCTTAAGATTTCAAGACTATTTTAAAATAATTAATGCATTTAACAATTCATATTACTACTAATACAATTTTACAATTCTGATATAAAATAGAAAAAAGTAGAAAGTTTATAAAACAATATTATATTGTTTTATTGTATAATTAAATTAATATGATATAATTAGAATTGGGAGGTAAACGTAATATGAAAAAACAAAGCAAAATTACTATTTTAATCGTTTCTTTAATATTATTAACATTAACAATTATATTTACTGCCTTTATAATTTCAAACAATTCTGACAACAAAAACATTTCTAAATCAAATGATGATAGCAATATAGAAAAAATAGAAGATAAATCTACTGATCATACTAGTAAAACAGAAAAAACAGAAGAAGAACCACCACCAACATCAGAAGGAAAATTATATATAACATATGGCGATAAAATTATTACTGCATATAAATGCGATTATGATCTAGAAAGTGAACTTGCTCATCCATGGGAAATAAAAGAAAAATTTGATAAAATGTGGAATTCAATTGATTCCGATATTCTAACTTTTTCAGAAAGAGATACAATCGATGCTACATTACAGTTTAGTAGATATGGCTATCCAAAAGATGATCTTGACTTTTTTATAGAGGATATGATATTTTTTTATGACACTGGCACAAATGGAAAATCAAATGCAAATATCTATTTAAAAAATGAAAGTAAAAACAAAATTGCAAGAATTTCAGATGGAAATGTTGGTAAAAATATTCGAGCATTTAAAATTAATAATACTTGGTATGCATATAGAGTTATCGTTACAGAATATGTATATGTTGAGTAATTTTTGTAAAGCTTATATAAACATAAAAATGATTGAAATTACATTTGTAAAATCAATCATTTTTATTATATTAATTTAATAAAAAAATTTAAGCATAAATACTACTATTAGTACTGAAATTCTAGAGTAACATAAACTCTACAAGTACCATCTTCATATGCCGGATTAGTTTCTGTACCAATAAATTTAGATAAATCCTTACATTCGTACGTAAATAAATATCCTACCTGATCTGATACATTCATCCAATCTGAAGTATATTCTGTATTAGAATAAGAATATAAAGTAAAATTATCTTTTCTTTCATAAGAATTTATCCCTTGGGATACATCTATTATATGTTTATTAAAATAAACCATCAATTCAAGTTGAGGATCTGTTTCATCACCCACAGGCTCAAATCTTACAGTATATTTTAACTTTTTAGCATTTTTAACTGGGAAAAATTCATTACCTGTATTATTTCCTGTAAATTCAAATGGAGTTAATTGACATTTATCTATTTTATCAACCACTTCAAATTTACCAGAATAAGATACTTTGTCAATATCCCAAGAACCACTAGCAGTTGTTACAGAATATTCATGAAACTGATCTAAGTTCCAATTGTTTGGAATTTTAAAGCCCATATTACCAGAATATCCCGTAGACATATCACTTACAAAACAAGTTTCTGCATATCCTTCTCCCATAACCTTTGTACAAGCATTTCTTGTTCCATAAATTCCCACTTTATACTGGCCTATAGCACTATTTATTCCGTTAAAATAAGGAATAACGTATGAAGAAATCTCGGAATTTATTGGGTCAAAATCAATTGCAAAATAAATTATTGTACCACTTGGTATTCCTAATTCCTCTGCCCTATTTACTGCTTTATTAGCATCAGATACTCCCAAATTATAATTATACTTACTTACAGTATCTGAATAGAGTGTTTCTTGGAATATCGGAAAGAATGAGAGTCCATTATCTAATATTCTTTTTGGCTCATCATTTTTTAGGCCTTTAGATGATCCTGTTAGATATCTTCCGACAACAGTATAGCCATTTGATTTAAGATAATTAAGCCTTTCTTGTGTCATTTCAAATCTTGTATCACAAGCTGTACAATCTCTATCAGGATTTCCTTTACTAAGCAACAAAGCCATCCAAGTATTAGTATCTACTTTTGCTTCGGATGACAAATTAACATCCTCTCTAAATTTTTTGACTGCTGCTTGTAAAGCTGTATCCCATGACGAACCAGATAAATTAATACTTCTACCGTATCCATTACAGCATAAACAATATTTTAAAAGATTGATTACTTCAATATTATTGTTATTTTCCGGCAAGTATAACTTATATAAATTATTTTTTGTACCTGTTCCAAAGTTACCAGTCGCATCATCGACAGAATATCCCTCAATAGCTTGTAATACTTTTATTAAAGCTTTATTCATTTGTCTTCCATAAAGACCATCGCATGGAATAATTCCAACATAATCTTCATATTCACGATTTAAACTTTGTTGTACTAATCTTATGGAATCATCTCCACCCGAAACTTTAATGTACTGGTCCATTGATAATAGACCTTTCATAACGTTAAGTGTTACAGTAGAATTGGGTGAATTAAATCCCATATCTTTTTTCAAGTCTATTATTGCACCACCAGTGCCATCATAAAAATGTTTAGTTATACTACTTGAACCTGTAGAATATCCCTTTGTCCATAATGCACATTGAATAATTCCATATACATTACTTTCTTCTGTTGAAGGATATTCCTGCTGAACTACACCATTTGGATACTGAGATTTAAACCGTGACTGTGTTCCTTGACCAAAATTATCCGCAGTAGCAGTAATTCCAAGTTCAATCTGTAATGCTCTTATACAACCATTTACTGTTGCTCTTCTGCTAGTTCCATCCTCTGGTACACTACCAAAAGCACTATTAGAAGAAAAGTTTTCATTTAACCATTGCTGGCTTTTTAGAAGCATTGAGTCTACACTCCTAGCATTAGATGTAGTATCGGCAGCAAAAGCTACTATATTACTACAAATTAACATAGTTACCACTAACATAGTTGAGAGTATAACTTTAAAGTATTTATTTTTTGACATTATTATTCCTCCTGAATTCATAAGATTTTTTACTTGTTATTACTTTAAAATTTGGTGATCGTATGTGCTCCATAATTAGGAACATCCTTTATAAATGTTAATTAACACTTAATATAAATTTAGTGTAATATATATTATACATCACTAGATATTAGAAATAAACAAAAGTAGAAAAAGATAGAAAAAAATAGAAAAAAATAGAAAAAAACAGCTTAAATTTATAATCATTATTATTAATATAATTGATTTCGGCTTTAAATTGCTATATAATCTAGCATGGTGATTTTAAATGTTAAAAATATTAATCGTTGATGATAATTTAGAACTTAATCAACTTCTTTTTAATCAAATAAAAAATTACAATGAAGATGAATTCATAATCACAAACATTTCATCTAATGGTGAGGATGCATATAACTATTTATTAACACATTCTCCTGACATAGTATTATTAGATTTACAAATGCCCAAACTTAATGGTATTGAATTAATTTCTAAATTAAAGACTCAGATATCACTTCCTAAAATAATTGTTATAACAGGTGATACTAGTTTATTACCTGAAATTATTAAATTAAATATAAAAATTGAAAATATATTTACCAAGCCATTAAATTTTAAATCCTTAATTGAAAATTTAGAAAGAATAAAAAAAGAAAAAGATAAAGATAACGATGAAATAGAATTAAAAATTAAAGAGTGGCTTAAAAACTTCTATTTTAACAAAAGTAGTCCTGGTTACCGTTATATTGTTGAGAGTATAAAACTGTGTGTAAAAAATAACAATTTAGTTACTCCTTTTGAAACAAATTTATATAAAAAGGTAGCTGAAAAAACTAATGCAAAATCAAATTTACATGTAAAATGGTCAATTGATAAATCTATAAACGTATTAAACAAATATACTAATCCTGATACTTTAAACAAATTTTTTCCATATAGTAAAGTAACATCAAAAATTTTTATAAATGAAATTTTTCAAAGAATAAATAATGAAATACTAAAAAAATAATAACCTTACATATATTGTAAGATTATTATTTTTTATTTTATAATTAAATATACTCTAAAACCTGTTTTCGAATTTGCCCAAGCATGTGTATAATTATCTGTTTTATCTGAATTATCATAGTATCCACCACATGAATAACAGATATACTTGCTGTCTTGTCCTATACTTTTAGTACTTTCACCAACATTTCCAAAATAATCATATATGTTATTTACTTTAAATTGTTCAATCGCCCCTGTAGTTAATATTATATTTTCATTTTTTTCTTGTATACCATTTTCCAATTTATAATTCTTTCCTAAATCATTAGAGTAAAGACAGTTAAATTTAAATTCAGAATTAGAATAGTTTCCATATTCTTTTAGATTATTAAAGTCATACCCTGAATTTTTTAACCACTCATCAACAATTGCTCTTTGTTTTATATTAAGTAAATTTCCATCTACATATAAATTGTCTTTATACATTAATTTAGCATTTTTATTTGCATTCTCACTGCTTATATAATACCAAGGAATTACACCTTTTTTACTCACAGTGACTCCTTCATTATCACTAGTATCAACAGAAATATTTTGTAATGTATTTTGCCTATCTATAGGAACACCTGCTTCAAATCTTGCAATATAAAAACCACCATATTTCTTTATTTGTTTTTTTACTTGAAATTCATCTTCTAAATAGTCTTTTAATTTATCATATCCATTTTGATAACTCTTATCGTATGGTACCCAAACAAACTGATTACCTATATCATCCTCAATAACTAGTCCATTATTCCATCCTTTTGGATTTTCTTCTTCATCTAATACCCAAGTTGCACTATCAGTTTCTAGTTTATGAAATCCATTTGGTATAATAGGGTTATTATAGCTACTTACTTTTTCTATGTTTTCTAAATCTTCATTTATATTTTTTAATTTACTATTTAGCAAGCTTTCTTTTTTTAAATGAGTCCAAGTTAAAACAAAAGCTGCACAAAATAGTACTACCGCCAAAATAAGAATCAATATATTACTAATTACTTTCTTTTTCATTACTTACACCTTATATAGTTATACCATAATTCTATATATTAAACAATAATTCAATTATATATTCTGTCCATTTTTGTCTACTTTTTTCTATCTTTTTCCGCTTTTGTTTATTTCTAATATTTAGTGGTGTATAATATATATTACACTAAATTTATATTAAGTGTTAATTAACATTTATAAAGGATGTTCCTAATTATGGAGCACATACGATCACCAAATTTTAAAGTAATAACAATCAAAAAATCTTATGAATTCAGGAGGAATAATAATGCCAAAAAATAAATATTTTAAGGTTGTAATTTCTACTATATTAGCGATATCTATGTTAGTTTGTAGTAACATTATTGCATTTGCTTCAGAAAATTCCACTAATTCTCTATATAATACTAATATAGATTCTGATATGCAAGAAATGGCAACAGAGTTAGTAAACAATATACCATCAGAAGCTATTTCGATTGGTAAGCCACAATTTATTAAATTAGAGTCATCTGATGCCATAGGAACTTTATCTATCACTCATGATAATCCACTTGCCTCATGGGTTACTTTTTCCAGAAGTAATTGGGGGGCTTACAGAGAATATGATGGAAATAGAATAGCTGTATCATATAAATTTGTAGTCCCTAGCGATTCTAGTTCAGGATACAAGGTAAATCTTGCTTTATTTGAATATGGTCAGCAATATTTTTCAAAAGGAAGTGTAACTGCTTCTAATCAAAATGAAGTATATTCATTTACAGCTAAAAATATAACTCCAAATACGCAAAGTTATAGATTTTGGTATGAATCTAATACTTATACAAATGTAAGTGTTTATGTCGTAGCTGTACCTTATTACGTTTAATTAATCTTTTAAGCCCACTATTCTTATATTTAAGGAATAGTGGGTACTTTTATATACCGGTCTTTGGTAATTCTTTACTTAATTTTACTTTTTTATTATAAATAATAGTTGTCCATTTATCTTTATCTTCAATATGTTCTTCAATATAATCACCTGACACTCTGGTGTTATTAGTAAAGACATAACCATTTTTTAAGTTATCTAATACATTTACATATACGATAGGACTTTCATCCTCTTTAAAGTCAATTTTTACTGTACCAAATCTAAATTCAAACTCTATTATATACTCATCTTCTTGTAATTCTAAATTGTTGAAATCTAATTCATACACTTTTTCTGAATCTAGCTTATCTATAAACATTTTAAAATCATTTTTATTTGTTTTGTACCATACACTATACTCTAATTTTTCGTTCCAAGTACCAGTATATATTTTATCTAATCTTACAGCCTCTGTTGGTAAAGTATCATTCCAAGTAAAGTTATCTAAAGGTACATTAGACTTGTTATGAATATTTTTAAAATTGTAATATATATTATCCTTATTCTGAGTTTCTATAAACCCTGTTTTTTCTATTTCAATATCAATACTAACACTATCATTTAATATTTCTTGTTCTACTAAATCTTTATGATTTACTATTTCGACTTCATATATTTTTTTGTTTAATAAGTAATATTTTGCCTGTTTTACCTCTTTTATAAAATATTTTCCCTTTAATAAATCCTTTGTAATTGCTATTCCTTCTTCATTTGTCTTTATTCTATCTACTACTTTACCATTTATATCTAATATTTCAAATTCTACATCTTTTAATGGTGATCTCTTTAATAAATTAGTATATTTATTATCTTCAGAACTTAGTTTTACAACTTTTATTTTGCCTTTTATTTTTTCATTTTGAAATTCAATAACTGCATTTTCTCCCCATTTTATATCTATTATTTGACTACAATTTTCTTTATCTATATAATAATTATCAGGTACTGCAATTTCTGTTACCTTTATTTTTTGTTCCTTGAAAATTTTTAAATCTTTTTGAACATCAAGTTCTATTACTCCATTTTCGCCTGTAATATATCTTCCTAATTCTTTTCCATCTAATGTTTCAAATTTAAAAGTAACCCCATTAATACCTTTTTTAGTATCTTTATCAATCTTATTTAATGTTATATTCATAGTTTTATATTCTACATCAAAGTTACTTTGTACACTACTAAAATTTACAGGTTCAAGAAGCAGCCCCATATTTTGCCTATCTCCTATAGTTGTCGCACCAAACATCACAGAAGTTTGTTTTGCCTCTGCCATAAAATCTAATTTTACATTTTTAGTTTCATTAATACTAGTTATAGGTATTAAAACCTTAAATTCATTTTCTTTATTTATATCTAATATTTCACTATTTTTTAAATCTGTTATTTTTGCGTTATCTGCTCCTTTTAATGATAATTTTATATTTTTTATATTTTCATTATGAGATATTTTATATACTTGAGAATAGTATTCTCTATCTATACTATCAATGTCTGCTTTTCCTTGTTTTTCAATATTTAAAATAGCTTCTGAACTATAATTCATATTCATACCATCATTGTATATTTTCCTTATTGCATTAACTACATTTTCATTACCTGATGAATAAGGAGTAATAGCATTCAAATCAAGATTGTTTAAATATACCCATACTGCAAACTGTGTAGCAAAACTTGCTTCATCTTCATTGTTAAGACCTAATTCAGATAATGTTTTATAAGGACTTCCACTAATCAAAATTGAAGCAACTTTAGAATCTGAAATTATTTTATTCACATCTACTGTATAATCTCCTTCTTCTGCTCCTTTTGCTCCCAAATTTAAACAAAAAGCCTTGTGCTCTACATTATTATAATCTTTATAAAAGTACATATAGTTTAACTGACCAATTCCCTTATACCTTATATAACTTGTACCTTGTCTATAATATATATTATATTGTCCTAAATCTATTTTATCGTTAACGTTATATGTTTCAGCTCTTACGTTATTTGCTACCATACTTATCATAAATAGCATTATAAATATAAAAGTAAATTTTACTATTTTTTTCATTTCAAATTCCTCCTCATATAAAATAAGCGAGTAAATGTTCTCATTTACCCACTTTAAATTTTATTAAAAATAATATTCAGTACTCAAGATATTTTCATTCTTATATACATATTCTACATAAAAATAAAGCTCTAGGAAATAATTATCCACATTATCAACTAGTCCTGAATATTTATTATCTTTATTTTCTATTATAATCTATATTGTTTTTAGCCTTTTTTGTAACTTTAGTTTATACACATTTATCACTTTTTAAAATACTTTTTTACATCAAATTTCCTATTATAAGTAAACCTGAACTTAATATAATAGTTATAAATACTATTGCTAAAGCTATAACTATTCTTTTTAAAATCATAAAATCACGTCCTTCTTATATAATAATTATATAAAAATCGATTTTTTAAAGTCAATCCCTTTTCGATATCCTAACCAAAAATGTATTATTTTTCGACTCCTTGAACACACAATCTTATATTAGTATTACCTGATATACAAGTTATAAGTGTTATTTTATTATCTTCTGTATCTTCTAATTTACCCCAATCAGTACTTTCAATCTCTGATATTTCTTCTACCTCATATACCTTTGTTCCATATCTTGTTTTGTAATAAATTTCATCTCCTTTCTCTAATTTATTTATATCAGCAAAATAATTTGCCTTTGTTCCTGCGTTATGACTTGCTAACCCTACATTTCCTTCATAAATATTTGTACTTTCAAAATGTCCTATTGAATTTGATAATACTTCAAGCTCTACGCCTTCACAAATCTTTACATCAACTAAATTTATTTTTGGTATTGTTAATGTACCTATAATAGATTTATCAGTAATTTCTTCTTGTTCTATATCTTTATCATTGTCATTTATATTATCATCAACTGAAATACCTTCTATTTTATCTAATTTATTCTTATTGACTATACCTATACTGATAAATACAATTAATATAATTATTATACCAATACTAATTCCTATTAAAATTTTCTTTTTCATTTTTCCTCCTAAAGTTTTATTTCTATATTTCTGTTTATAATTTTACAATACTTACTCAAGTTGCCTTTTAAGACTTTTATGCTCTTACCTCTATATTTTTTATATAATCTATTGTTAAATTTTAACAAATAGTTATTTGAACTTTCAGTATTAGATTTACTTATATCTAATATATTATTGTTAATTTTAAATCTTCCAACATATTTTTTATTACAATATACTTTTACTCTATTGCTTGAATAAATTAGAAGTAATACAAAAAATATTGAGCTTGTAGTGATAATTGTTAATGGTAATGCCATATTACTTTCTTCCTTTTCCTCTATTTGAGGTATTACTTCTTCATAAACTACTTTAATTAAAAGTGGTTGCGTTATTTTCTTTTCAGCTTTTCCTTTATACTTGGCTATAACTTTATATGTATATGGATTATATATTTTCTTTACTCCTCTATAAAGTGCTTCTCCCCTATATAAATCTGTAATTTCAAACATTCCTGTATTTTTTGAAGTTTGTTTATACCAGTTTACATTAACTAAATATAGCTTATTACCATCTTTTTCAAGTTCCTTAGGTATAAAATTCATGTCATTTCTAATAAGGTCAAAATATTGTTTTGTTTCTTCAATATATTCTTCATAATAACCATTATATATTGGTGTTACTGAAATATTTTCATAATCTAAATTATTTATACCAATATACCCATTTTCATTATAATTTATTGTTTTAGGTAAAACACTTAAAATATCTTCTAAACTATTTGAATTAAAATTTATCTCTTTAATACCATTTGTTTCAATAGTATCAATATAATCTTGTTCTACAATATCATAATCTAACATCTTATAATTCTTTTCTTGATAATTAATCTCTTTTTCTAAGTTTTCGATGAATGAATCTTTTTCTTCTCTACTTACTTCATATTCAAAATTAATTTTATCATTTTCTTCTATAATGTTTGATAACTCGCTTGCATATATATTTTGACTTAATAGCAAACTACATATCAAAGATATAAATATCTTTTTCATTTCAATTTCCTCCTTGTATAACTTTAACTATAAGTTGCCTTATATTAGAATTTAAAAGTGCCGTTGCACCAATACTTACAAGTATTGTTATAAAAAAATACCATATAAATGAGAAAACATAGGATATATTACTTTTAAGTGTAAAAAAACAGGCTAGTATTTTTTTACTAACCTGTCTATCATTTTCTTTTAAATTCTTTTTCAACTTGTTTTTACTTATCTTTTTTATCTTCTTTTTCTTAGCATTTGTATTAATTTTAAACTTTACTGCATCTATATAATTATTTCTATTTAATGCTTGTATCCATTCTTCATTTTGCTTTTCTTTATCTTCAGATATAATAAAATCATATATTCCTATGTCAAATAAATTTGATAACAATTCATTTCCTATTTTATATCTTAAAGCTATTATCATTATTTGTATATCATATATTACTTTTATTCTAGTAATTGCTTTTAAAATTTCTTCTTTTGTATCTTTGAAGTCCGTTATATCTATAACTATCTTATCAAAGTGTTCTAATTTCTTATTCATAAAATTTTTATCTATATACTCATTAAATGAATTTTCTATATTTTCTATAACACACTCTTTAATATTTATATATTTACATACCATATCTTTTGTATTTTGATTATTTGTAATTATTAATGTCATATCATCCTCCAAAAAAAAGACTACCATCTCTGATAATCCATTACTCAAAATCACACACTGTCAATTTATTAATTTGTCTAACAATATAATTCACATAATTAGGTTTATATGCTCTTTTTAATCTATTACAATAACTTATTGCTAATTTCCTTTTGTATTCTGCAATTTCTAATTCTTCAATAATTTCTATCCATTCTTCAGCACATATTTTGTTATTTTCTAGTATTTCTTCTTTTTCTGTTTGTGCAAGATAAGTTAAAGCTTCAAGTCCAAATTCTGTTCCATCTCTAGCAGTAAGCATTTATAAATATACCTAAATTTTTAAAGAAGCTCATAAAACTATCTCCTCGTATACTATATTATTATTCTATCATAGTTTTATTGTTTTTTCAAACTTCATCTCCCCAGCTATCCCATCCATCAGCTGTTTGTCTTGCAAAAAGTTCAATACGTGGTAAATCACCTACTAATTCTATTATTTTATCTCTAACTATTGCAGGTTTCTTACTATGTTCTTCAATATGTGTATCAACTACTTGTGATACTTTATTTGATTTTCTTTTTATAGTTCCTTTAGTAGCTAATAAACATATTTCTGAATTTGCTCTAGTCCAATGTCCAAGTCCAAAGAACCAAGTATCACTTACCTTATTTCTTTTTATCCAGTTAAATCCACAAGTTTTGTACTTAAATTCCCATTCTTTTATAACTTTAACTCCATCTAACAAACAAGGGAATGTAACCCATAAAAAAAGAATACAATCTTTTTCTGAAATTTTTTTGATTGTATCCTTCATATTAATTATATCTTCAACTTTCATTGTTTTATAATGTTTTTCTGCAGTTCCTCCTCCATCTTTCCATGTATTGTATTTCCATGGTGGATCTGCATAAATTATATTATATTTTTTATCTGTATTATATATATCTACTACTATATTATCAACCTCCTTTTATATCAAAAAAGAGTGCATATATTTCTATACACACTTACATACTTAAACATTTTTTTACCAGTTATTATTTTTTATCTATCTTACATAGCCATACTGTCATAGCATTCACTACATACTATATCAATACCCTAAGTATTTTTATTATATTCATTTGTAATATTATCCAATATTTCTTGTTCAAAAGTTGCTCCAATTACTTTAAGGACTAAATATCTAAACACAACAGAATACTTTTTTAAATAAAAAATCCTATCATTTAAGGTAAAATATCTCTCGTTTCCACATTTTTTTAGTGCATGTGAAATTCTATTTCTTTCATTTAAAGAGAGACTAATAAGTTCATCTTTGTTAATATGTCTTTCATTTTCTTTGGTAATATTACATTCACTAGAAAATAAATTACTTATAAATTCATCTTCATCAAGTAAAAAATCTAAAATGGCATTAAAATCATGTTTTTTTTGCACACTTTTAAACATTCCTTTTATCCTTTTTTTTAGTTTATTAGAATATCCTTTATTTTCTATTAATCCATATATATCACACATCGCCATCTCTAGTTCATCATCTTCAATTTTAGACTTATTGTTTTTCATCTTACTCTTAGCATTTTCAAGTCTTTTATTTAAAAATACTGTTATTTTATCACTAAAATTTAAATTAGCAAAACCTTCTAATCCTTGCAATAAATATGTTAATCTATAATCTGAATAAAGTGAACTATTACTCTGCGAAGTAAAAAAATGTCTCAACTGTATATCATCTTCACAAATCAATTCATAATATTTGCTATACATATCTTTTATTTTTTCTTCTTTAATATCATCTAAGGATATCAAAGCCTTAGCAGTATTTGTAAAATCAATTGCTGTCATTGTATAACCCGTAATTTTTACATATTTGGTTATTATACTTTTATCTTCTAACTTAAATTTAAAACACTCTATAATTGGAAATTCTCCTAAAATAATTGAGAGAAATTCCATTACTCTTAATAGAATTAAATTAATATCACTTTCTTTACCTAAAAAATTGCTTATCCTAATTTGACTTTTATTAAAGTAAATATTTATTCCATCTTCTAAAGTAAATGAAATATTTTTATTTACAAAAGTTCTATTGCTTTTTAAGAAAATTTTTACACTTACTTCTTTTACTTTATCTAGTTCTTCTTCAATATAAGTACCAACATAAATATTTTCAATGTTATAAATAATTTTTTCATTATCTTCATACTTAAGTTCTAAATCATGAATTGTAATCTTTTTGCCTTCAGAATCAAGTAATTTCATCCCTTCTAAAGACAATCTTTTAGCAACATCAAAATAAATATAATTTTTATTCTTATAAATCACAAACACTCTTTTTTCACAGTCTAACTCTGCTTTTATTTCTTTATCCAAATTAAGAGACTTTACCATATCAATTTTTATCATTGTATCTCCTCACTTTTTTGGATTTTCATTATATCATCACAATTCATGTATTTCAAGCTAAAAAATAAAATTTTTTGGATTTATATCATTGCCATAATCTTTACTTGTTCTAACCTCAAAGTGTAAATGATGTCCTGTACTATTACCTGCATTTAAATCTGTATATGGATCTCCACCTTCTTTGCCTATAATGTAACCCTGTTCTACTAACTGCCCTTCCTCAACTCCTATACTACTCAAATGAGCATAAAAAGTATATATTTCTGTTCCATCAATATTATGCTTTAATTCTATACAATTACCATATCCTTTTTGCACTCCTGCGAAAACCACTTCTCCTTTTTCTACTGCTAAAACATTATCTCTATGTATGCCTGATAAATCTATTCCAGTATGTTTAGTTTGTGTTCCTGTATTCCAAGGATCATAATTTCCATACTCTGCTGTTATAACTACTGCATTAACATTTTCAAGAGGGAATCCAAATTTACTATTTATAGTGATATTACCCATTCCATAGTCTATACTTTTATAATCATTTTTTATATTTTCTATTATAACTTGTTCATCAGGATTAAAGAAATCTTTTATACTTTCTAATGGATTTAAAAGTATATATAATGGTATTAAGATTATAAGTATTATTGCTACAATAAGTAGTGTTATACCTATTACTATATTATTCCTCAAATCCTCATTTTTTAAAGTTTCTATTACTGCTAAAATTGCTTTAAGTTCCATTTTTCTTTTCCCCTAAAACAAACTCTTTTTCATACTTCAAAATTTTAAAATTAATAGGTGTCTTTAAACATCCCGCTATGAATATACCACTCCCTTTCTTTTTAGAAGCTAGTATATCTAGTTCTTGTTCAGTGAGCTTAAATATATCTCTTGATTCCTCTAAATTTCTTCCATCAGTTCCTAACAATATTTTATAGTTTGCATTTTCTAATATTCCTTGACCTTCTTTTCTTAATTCATTGTCTAACATATCTATCAATGAGTGAGTTATAATCATTAAATTAGCATTATATTTCCTACACCTTTTTGAAATAGTTTTTAAAGTAATCATTGTATCCTTTATCCTACTATCAAGCATTAAATGTGCTTCATCTAATACTAAAAATGTATTTTCATTTTTCTTTTTATTATTAGTTATTTGCTCCCAACAAAAATTAAGTAAGTTATAATACAAAGCTTTTTTTATATTATCTTCTACATTTTGTACTTCAGATATATTAAAAATTGTAATATCGTTATTTAGGCTAATGTTTGTATGATTATTAAACATTTTTGAGTATATTCCATTTGTAAGTTCTCTTATAAAATCTAATATTACCCTATATGTCAAATAATAGTCGTCATCTTTATCAATACTACTAAAGCTATCTTTTATTGTTCTATATAAATCGCTTAATATAGGATAATCTTTATTACTTAATTTAGTAAAATCAGTTTCCCTATTTATTTTAAAATTAGTATAAGTTTTTTCTAACTCCCTAATTAATAGATTAAGTTCAGTATATCTAAGTTCAGGTAATAAGATATTAAAAAAATTCCTTATTTTCTGTATATGAAAATCATAGGAATTTTTAATACCATTATTATCATTAAAATTTACTCTTATTTGTAGTGGATTAATTATATTTTCATTTCCTCCTGAAATATCTATTACATTACCTTTTAAACTTCTTGCAAAATCTCCATACTCATTTTCAGGATCAATTACTATTAGTTTTGTTCCAATTAAATATTCATTAAAAAGTAAATGTTTACAAGCTGTTGTCTTACCACTTCCACTTTCCCCAATAACAACCATATTACCATTCATATTATTTTTTCTCTCCCACGAATTGTGAAGTAACAATCCATTCATATTATCTACACCTAAATAATATCCTTCTTTTGTTATTTGATTACCCGCAAATGGAAAACACTTACAGAAATCAGAAAATAGTATATTTCTTTTAAATATATTTTCTACTTCTGAATCTATTGTATAAAATGGAGCTAACGTTTTAAAAGATTGTCTTGATAAATGCGACATTCCTCTAAACCTCATTTGTAGACCTTCTATTTGATTTTCAAATCTACTATATCTATTTTTAACTTCTTCAGGTGTTTCTCCAAATATCATAGACATATTAATCATATAACCCACTGTATCTCCATCTTGTATTTGTTCTATCATTTCTCGCCCTGAATTCGCCTCGTTTTTAGAAAGTATTTCAATACTTGCATCTCTAGTTTCATACCCTCTCATTTCGGCTTGTCGAATTCCTTTAGCAATACCTTTTGTAAATAATCCTGAATTTTCAGGTATAAAAATATGTGTTGTATATGAAAAAGGAATTTTATTGTATTTACTACTTATTCCAAGTGGTAAAGTAGTTGGGTAATCTGTTATACCCCCGACTTTCGAGTACATATCTCCTATTCTAATCATTCCATTTTCATAACTCATACCTGTAAGTGGAGCAAGTGCATTTACTATTTTAGTGTTTTTTTCTCTATTCATCATCATCACTCCAAACATCATTTATATGTTCTTCTTTTAATTTCATATTAAGAAAAGAATTAAATAATTGTAATATTTCACGTTTATTTAAAATATGACTAGTTATGCCTGCATTTTGTAACTTAATCACAAACTCTTTAGCCCTTTTTTCAAGTTTTTCATTCACATTGTCAACACTACTTTGAAATAACTGAATTATAACTTGTTTTTCTATCATTTCTCCTCTATAACTTAATTTGTTTATATCATCTATTTGTTTAAGTAGCATACTCCTTTTAAAAGAATTTTTAGCACTATTTCTCTTTTCATCTAAATATTTATCTACCTCTACTGTTGATATGGGTAAAGACATAGTTATAATTTTTATAGCATCTCTTTCTCCTGCAAGTTCTCTAGTTAATCTTTTAACTACAATACTTTTTTCATTACTACTTAAATATTCAAAAGGTATAGGTTCTACTTTAATATAAATTGAGGCTTTATTATCTAGTGAATAAAAAATATCATCTTCTATATCTAAAATATTTAACTCTTCATCACAACTTAAAGTATTATTACCAAATATTTTTTCTAGTATATTCATCTCTTATTTCTCTTTCCATATTTAAAATTCTTCTGCATGAATATACTCTTACATACAAGTTTTAATTGCTGTAAGAAAGATATATTATTATCATCTTTTATCACTAACATAATTGTTGTAGCAACAATAACTAAGAATAAGGTTAGTGCAAACGCTTGATGTCCATACTTATATAATAAAATTGTTGGTATAATACTTATAACTACTACCATTAGTGTTATTATCAATTCTTTTACTCCAAATCCTCTAAAAAACTCTAATTGTTTTTTTACATTTTTAGGTACATATACTTTATCTTCTTTGTTCATCTTCATCACTCCTTTAATACAGAAATAGACTATAAAAAGCAAAAATCATTGAATTTACATATGTATTTTCAATGATTTTTTATTAATTTATATTATAATTTTACAACATTATATATCATACCATTAATTATTTCATAAATAATAATAGGTGCTTTAAAAGCACCTTGGTGGAGACAATGGATTTGCACCATTTTAGCCTCTGTCTATATATACACTATTAGCCATATTATATTAATTTAACATCTCCATATAAAATATACTAGAGGCTTTTTTACTTTTCATTAATTTTTTCACACAACTCTCTCCTTCCATAATAATTTCACTAATTATAAATTCATTTAAAAATACAAATAAATCAACCAAAAAAGGTTCTGGTAAAAATATCATTTCAAAAGATAAGATAATGATAACTAATAGTTTCAATAGCTTATTATTATACATATATTATAACAAATCACTCAAAATTTTCAACTATTTTAATTGTTTTAGTATTTCATAAAAAATATCTGCTGACATCTCATCTGCATCTATTTTTATATCAATTTTTTCATAAATATAATTATTTCTAATATACATCCCAAAGCCAAAATGATGATTAATGTAGTTTGAATCTTTTAGCAATTCTTTTCTGTCGTTATCTGATAATTCCTCAATTATTTTTTTGCAATATCACTAACATATTTATTATACTTTTCTAAAGTTTTTTCATCTTTACACCATATTAATCTATTTAAACTTACATTTTCTTTCATATCTACTCCTCATAAATTCTATCATATTCAAAATATCTATCAAATACATTTTTTGCCTCTATCATTTCACTTGATGAAAATGCACAGACCTTAACTTGAATTTCATAATCATTATACTCTTTTGTAAATTGCTTATATGCTTTTATGCATTGTTCAACAGACTCTTTTACTGGATTTTGCAAATTACCACCAAATATCCCTGAGCTAATCAAAGGAAATGATACACTATGTAATTTATTATCTTTTAGTACTAATAAAGAGTTATAATAAGCCTTAAATAGTTCTTCAAAAGCATTAGGTGTATGTCCAAAATTTGGTCCTACGGTATGTATTATGTATTTTGCATTTTCTATTTTAAATGCTGGTGTTATTACTGCATCTCCATCCTTTAGTGGAACTTCATATTTCTTACAAGCATTAGTTAATTCAATATAACCTGCTTTTTTAAAAAGCACTCCACAAATCCCACCACCTGACATCAGCATATTATTGGCGGCATTTACCAAAGCATCTACATTTTGTTCAGCAGATGAACCTCTAATTAATTCTATCTTACTCATAAACTAAACCCACTTTCAATTTTTCTAATTTTATCACATTTTGTAGTAATACTCAATTATATACTTTATTGCAAATATACCTTTTTCACTATTTAATAATCAAATCAAAAATATAGAAAAGCTAAATTTTAGTACAAACATTTCTACACCACTCATAAACATTCATATATAAAGTAAGTTTAACATTATCAACTCTATTGCCATAATTTTTTTAGTCCATAACACTACTTTTAGATAAAAACAAGAAGATATCTTTAAATCTCCCTTAAAACTTTTATACATTGTTCATTTTTATACATTTACCATCTTTTAACCTAGGAAATTTTTCACTATATTTAAAAAACTTATCTATATTATAAAAATCTTTCATATCTTTTTCTTGTTCTTTTTCTA
>ERZ772889.417-NODE-417-length-46663-cov-171.500987_pt1 | contig 46663 bp, 59 predicted proteins | sample MGYA00512127_ERZ772889 | MGnify/ENA primary metagenome ERZ772889 (study PRJEB29015, sample SAMEA2737689) | human gut metagenome | biome: human gut; feature: human-associated habitat; material: faeces | place: China | collected 2012 ...
TCGCATTGGCAGCCGCTTTTCCAACTTCCAGCAGTGCCTTTGCAGCCGCCTTCGCGCCGGTTACGACAACGTTGCCCAGCGTTTTCGCTGCTCCTGCCATGACTGACAGGAATACCTGATTCTTGCCCGACGCGTCATCAGCGCTGTCACCCAGTTCGTCCAGCGAATCGCCTGTTTCGTCTGCTGCTTCGCCGTATTCATCCAGCGCGTCCCCAGCTTCGCCGACCGTATCGCCAAGGTCATCTGTTGCGTCCGCGCTATCCTGTGCTGCTTTCTGTGCTTCCTCAAGCGCCGTCGAAGTTGTGTTGATTTCGTTGGAACACTTGTTGAGGGCTGTCTGCGCGGTTGCCAGCTTGATGCGGTACTGGTCGGCTTCTTCGCTGTTTTCGCCAAACTCCTGCTTTGCGATTTCCAGCATTTCGGATAGAATCTGCACCTTTTCCCGGTGTGCATCCTGCTGCTTTGTCAGCGCTTCCTGCTTCGCCGAGAGTGCTTCAATGCTGTTCTGATTCGCGCCATAGGCAGACGTTACGGCATCCATCTCAACCTTCTGGACGCGCAGTTCGCGGCTGATGTTTTTCAGCGCCTCGCGATAGGTCTGCTCGCCCGCAACGCCGACGCGCGTTTTCATTTCGACGACCTTCGTGCCATTTGGCATGGTTTCACCTCCCTTCGCGCTACGGGCGCGGAATGTAGTTCAGACGCACCGTCTGCCCGCCGGATCCGCTTGCAGTGTGCTTTTCGCGCGGCTGGTTTGCCCGCATCATTTCGCTCAGCAGGATGCAGATGGCACGCGGTGTCGTCTCCCAAAACGCATCTATGCTGATGCCCAAATCAAGCGCATGATACATCAGCCACGCCCAAGGAAAGTGCTTGGCAGCATCTTCTTTCCTCGCGTGGCTCATCAGTTTCCCAGTTGTTCCGGGTCGGGCAGTGTACTGATGACGGACTTCTGGATAACATCGCGCAGCTGATCGATGCTGTCATAGGTGAACAGGTCGTCGAACGTTTCAAAGTCCATGTCACAGCCGCCCGCACGGAGCGCACCATAGACACACGCCTCGATGGCGCGGTGTTTCTGGCGCTGGAGTTCCGAAAGAATCTCCATGTATTCCGCGTCGCGGCCATACTGCTCTTCGTACACCATTTCCGTATAACGCGCCTGCCGATTGCCCCATTTGAGCGTATAGGTCTGTCCGTCAAGGGTAATTGTCTGCGCTGGTGCAACGAAGTCACGACCGCGCACCACCCTTTCCATCTTCATATTTTCCATGATTCAAGTACGCGCCCGGCAAGCAGAATGCCGACCGGGCGCGATTCCTCCTTACTTTTCCGCCTTTGCAGACGCAGCCTCGTAGACAGCCGTGAACCATCCCGTAATCACGCTTGCAGGAATCGTGTCGTCGTCACTGTCTACTACCATGCCAAGGGCATTGTCATAGATGCGGCGGTCGCAGACTGCTTCCAGCGTCGGGGTCTGATATTCCGTCGAGCCAACCTTGTCGGTCTTGCCGCTGGTTTCGTTCTCGCTGAACTGCCCCTTGTAGAGCCACCAGAGTTCCTTTGCGCCGGTGTCCTTCGTCCGGCAAAGCCCAATCGCAACGCTCGGCGCATCCGTCGATCCGTCAAGAATGGTGACACCGTTCTTGTCCTTCTTGCGGCCGAGAACGTAGTCCTTCATTTCCGGCGACACGGTATCAACATTCGCCTTGATGCTGTAAGCCTTGATGCGCTTGGAGCGCCGCACAACACGGTTGGATGCTTCCAGCGTTGCTTCCGCGTACTGCGGCGTAATGGTCACTTCAATCGACGCGCCAAGCACCTTCGGGGGATCGTAGGTCGGCGCGGCCGCCGTCGTGTCCTCCGTCGCGTACCGTGCGACGTAAACATCCAGCACGCCGGTAAAGATACCAATCGTCTTTCCTGCTTCACTCATGGGTGAATACCTCCTGTTGTTCATTGGTTGTTAGACGCAGGGTAATCTGAATATGCCTGTATCGGGTTTCTGTTTCGTAGGTTTCTGGCCCCCAATCGCTGATGACGCATCCAGCGCGTTTGAGTGCGTAGAGCGTCGCCGCCAGCAGGGTGTCCAGCGGCTCGCGGCTGTACAGGTCAACCTGCATCATGTGCCGCACGCGAATCCAGCGGTTGCTCGCACTCTCCGGCGTTGCCTTGACCTCAAACCAAGCAATGTAGGTGTCCGGGCACTCATTGAGGGGATAGCGCCCGACCGCAGGCGCAAGCCCTTTCAGCGCATTGCCAAGCATTTCATGGATGGTCATGTGCCGCCTCCTGTCAGGACTTCGGCAATGGCGCTGCTGATTTCATCCGCGCTTTCTTCCATTGCTGGCCGCATCCACGGTTGTGCAGGCATGTTGCTCCGTCCGTACTCCAGCACATAGCCGACGGTTGCGTTCCGTTCGCCGTCGGCGCGCTTGCCGGAAGGGTAGACATCGCAGTAGTAGCCATCCGCCACCGTGTGATGCGGGCCGTCAACGGTCATCGAGGCGGCAAGCTGTCCCGTGCGCACGGGCGCGCTTCGCTGGAATGCTGCCGCTGCGACCTTTCCGCCCGCGACTGCCGCTTCCGGCGCGCGCTCTTTGAGGGCATCCGCCGCCAAATCAAGCTGCTTGATTGCATCATCAAGTCCCGTCACATTAAAGATTGCCATATGCCGCACCTTCTCCCTGAATCATCCGCGCCCGAAGCAGCATATAGCCGCCGCGCCGATTGTTCAAATGGTTGACCTGAATAATGTCGTAGAGCGCCCCGGCATAGCTGATGCGCATTCCGGTTGTCAAACCCGTGCGCCAGCGGATTTTGAAATTCATCACATTTTCCGCCTGATGATTCGCGTTCGCGAAGAACTCCCGGCCGGACAGGTCGCGCGCCTGTGCCTTCGTTTCCGCGATAAGCATCCAAGTGGTGATTGCATTGCCCTGCGCATCCTGTCCAGGCTGTGCGCGGAGAATCTGTATGGTGTCCTGCAATGCGCCGCAATTATCGTACATACCGCATTACCTCAGAGCCGGAGCTGGTGGATGATGCTGGTGACGCCAAAGGGAAGCTGCTCCGCCTTGTCACCAAGAGCACCACGGTTATCGTAGTAGTGGACAGCCAGCTGATACACGCACAAATCATACAGCGGATCTTCTTCCGTCGGCACGGGTACGCCTGCGTTGACCAAGTACCGTTCTGCCGCCGCCATGCACTTCTCCAGCACAAAGTCATCTTCCGATGAATCCACCACGGCATAGCGCTTCAGGTCGCTGATGTTTGGCATGATTCAGCCCCCCTCACATTTCCCTGGGAACAGGCAGCCCCGCCGACAGACAGCGCTTCTGCACTTCTGTCAGGAACTCTGCCACAGCCTTGCGCACAAGCTCATCGTGCTGACTGGCATCGTATGCCTGCGCCAGCTCCATGTTGACGCTTGCGCGCCGTCCTGCCTTGTAGCTGGCGGAGAGGGAAGCGACCGCCACACGTTTCTCCTCATCCGCCGTGACCTGCATCACGATGCTTTCCACCGCATCAAACATCCTGCATCCTCCTCATCAGGCGCGTGCCGCCAGCGCAACATACGGCGAACGGGCAATGGTGGAGTTTGCGCCGGTAATCGCGGTCATCCAGTCCGGGCGGCCACCAACACGCCAGGAAAATTTGAACGCCACCTCATCGGTGTCGAAATACATGTGCATGGAAGTCTGCTTGTTGATGCCAGCGCGCTCCACAATCAGGTACTGCGTCGCATCGAGGAAGGCAATGTCGCCGACCGCCCCGACCGCCGCTGCTTGTTCCAGCGGAATCACGTCGCGCCCAAGCAGCTTGCCGTTCTCGTTACCATACGCACCGGCAGGCAGCCACAGCGGGCCGCCGAAGCTGACCGTCACGCCGCTGTCGCTGGTTGCCACCGTATCCGTTCCCATCATCAGCTGCATCAGCTGAAGCTCCAAGTCCTGATTGATGTACCACTTCGCGTTCGCACGGCACTGCGCAGGCATACGATTCCACATTTTCAGGATGTTCTGCACATTGACCGTGCCAGCCGCCTGACCGGATTCCTTATCCACCGTGACCAGCGCGGCGTTCGTCGTCGGCACGACCATGCCCAGCGGCATCGAACCGCTGCCAGAGCCACCAAAGATGGCAGCATCCGCCTTCCACGCAAATTCCTGCGCTACTTTGGTGTCCAGCGTGCTTTCGATGGCGGGTTCATCCATCAGCAGCTCTTCCGTCACGGGGCAGATGGCCGTCAGCTTGTCCAGCTGGGTCGTGCGCTCATCGAACGTCGGCTTGCTTGCCTTGTACTGCTGTGCCTCGCCCTTCCAGTAAGCCAGCACGCCACCATGACGATGCCCATCGTCGCGCTTGCTCTCCACCAGATACGCCTCAATCAGGCGGTTTCCGGCAATGGTCACGCGGCGCGCCTGCGGCAGCAGAATGGACTGCTCCTGAATCAGGTCGATGACACCCGCAGCATAGTCCGGCGGCACAAGATAGCCGCCATCCGCGCCGGTCGTTTCATTCGCGCCGGACGCATCATTGCGCACCAGCCGGCTGTCCACCGTGGCGTTGAGCGTACAGGCATTATGCACCGCGCTGGCAAATTCGCCGAGGCTGCGGAAGCCGCCGTTCTGACCGAGCTTCTTGCTCTGCGGCGGATTTTCCTTGCCTTCTGCCGTATTCAGCGCCTGCATCAGCAGGGCTTCGCGGATTTGCAGGTCGTCCACCTTGTCGCTCTGCGCCTTGATGGATTCGAGCGTTGTGGCGCGATTCTTCGCCATCTCCATGCCCTTGTCGATTTCCGCAGCGAGTTCCGCGCGGATGTCCTTAATTTCCTGCTTCATCTGAATGATGTTCATAGCTTCCTCCTACTTGATTGTCGGGTAGTTGTTCAGCGCCGCTTTTGCGGTCTGCATTTTCTTGATAAGCATATCCCGCGCTTCCTGATTCACCGCTTCGGGCTGTTCAGGAGCTTTTGCGGAAATCCGTTTGAGGGTTCGCGCACACGCGGCAATGCTGCCAAATTTGCAATTCCGCAACGCGCTTTGCGCATCAGTTTCCCCGCCGCGCAGCAGCATTGCATCCGCAAAGCCATTGTCGATGGCTGTCTGCGCCGACATCCACGTTTCATCCGCCATCATCTGCCGGATGGTGTCGCGCGGCAGCCCGGTCTTGATTTCGTAGGCCAGCACCAGCCCGTCTGCAATCTCATCCAGCACAGCCGCCGCGTGGCGCAGTTCGTCTGCGTCGCCATAGCCCATCGACCACGGATTGTGAATCATCAGGAACGCGGTCGGCGCCATCAGCACCTTGTCGCCTGCCATTGCAATGACCGATGCCGCGCTTGCCGCCAAGCCCTCGATCTTGACCGTCACCGCGCCTTTGTGTTCCATCAGCGCCGTGTAAATGATGCTGGCGGCAAAGACATCGCCGCCAGGGGAGTTAATCCAGACGGTTACGTCACGCCCGTTGACTGCCGCCAGTTCCTCGCGGAACTGCTTCGGCGTTACTTCATCCCCGTACCACGATTCAGCTGCAATTTCGCCTTCCAGATACAACTCGGCAGGCTTTTCCGCTTCCTCCGGCAGTACGAGATTCCAAAACTTCTGCATGTGCATGTTCCTTTCACTGCGCCGTGCCGGACTGCACAGCCTCCAGCGGCGCAAGGTCTTTGGATACCATCGGCAAGTCACCACCGCTGACAGGTGGTTTGCCTTCTTTCCTGCGAACCTCATTGATGGTCTTGTAGCCATTGCGGATGCCCTTTTGGTTGACCTCCGCTTGGGTGCTTTGGTCGGCGCGCAGCAGTTCATCGAGATCGAATGCGAAGTAGTATCCTTCGCAGCGCTCGCGCCACGTCAGCAGTTTCAGATTGAGCTGCTGTTCCCACTGCGCCACAATCGGCATGATGGTCAGCGTCAGATACTCCTGCGTGGACTGCTCGTTTGTTGAGTAGCTGCTGTCCGAGTAGTCGCCGAGCATGTGCGGCGGGATGTTGTACACGGTCGCCACGCGGTTTTTGGTGACGCGCTCCACATCCAGCGACTGCGCATCCACCGGGCTTTGCGTCAGCGTTGTGGCAGTCATGCCGCCCTCCAGCACAATGACGCGCCCGCCCGATTTCTTGTAGGCTTCAAGAAACTGCTTGACGGCATTGTCGCGCTTCTCCGGGCTGAGGTTCGTCGAAGGGATGTTCAGCACGACACCTGAGTTGACCCCTTGCAGCTGATTTGCCGCGTATTCGCGGATGGCGTTGGAATACTGCAATGTTCCCATCAGAACGTCAATCGGGCGGATGCCCTTGCGTCCGTTGGTGGACATATGCCGCAGCACAATCATGTTGGATTCATGCACCCGGCAGAGTGTCCCGTCATCCAGCGTGAACTTGTAGTACGTTTCCCGCGTCTCCACTTCACGCTCCACTTGCACCAGCGAAGCATCCAGAACGTCCAGGGATGCAATGCGCTGCCGCATCGGGTCAGTCAAATCAGGAATCATCAATGCGTAGGTGTTGCCCTCGACATTCCGGAATGCCTCCATCGTTTGCTGGAACAGGTATGGTGTCATGGTGGCGTTCGGCTGATAATTTATCAAGCGCTCACGCCAGTCCTCCCGCTGAATCTCATGATTCTTGTAGAGGTGAATCGGCAGCATTGCCATCGTGTTCGCGATTCGCGACACAGCCGAGTAGATGGCTTCACTGCCGGAAAGCGTGTAGTCGCTCCGGGTGCGCGTTGCGGTACGCAGCACGCTCCAATCGGGCGCATCCCGCGTGCCGTTTGCGCGGCGCTTGGCTTTCTTTTCCTTGTTCTTTCCCATTGTATACCCTCCGTTACAAATCAAGGCTGTAAATGCTGACATCCAGCTCTGGCGCGAAGCCGTCCGGCAGGGGACTTTCGCCCAGCATCAGCGTGTGCGCATCCAGCAGGGCGGCAAAGCCGTCAATCTTGCGGTATCGCTGACGCTTTGTCGGCACCCAGTTCGCTTTGTCCTCATCGCCATAGCCGGTTCGCAGCTTGACGTTCTGCAAGAACCAGCGGAACAGTGCATTCCGGTTATGCACCAGACGACCATCCAGCAGCACTTCGCGCAGGTCTTTCATGGGCGCATTCAGCGTCAGCGGGCCTTGCCGAACAACCTTGCACGGCAGTCCGCTGGCTTCCAGCATCCGCACAAGCCACGTTGCGTTTGCTGGGTCATAACCGATGGCGCGGATGGCGTAATGTTTCACCTGCGTTTCAAACCACTTGTAGACTTCATCCTGCGCAACGTAATCCCCATCGACGATGGACAGCCAGCCGTTGAGCGCATATTCATGGTACGGTATCTTTTCGAGGTCAAGCTCCACTTTTTTGCGCGTTGTCCATGCGTGACAGAGCCAGAAATAGCGGCCGTCATCCAGCTGGAACTCCAAGCCCGCAGCCGTCATGTCTTCGGACGTTGCAAGGTCGAATCCGCCGAAGCACTCGCGCCCTTCCAGCAGCCCCATCTCAATCCAATCTTCATTCCGCTTGACGACATCGAAGTCTACAAACGGCGCGTCGCTTGCATCCGTGAAGATGTTGAGCTGCTTGTTAATGAAGTCCGCGCGTTCGCTGGGTATCTGTTTGCATCGCGCCCAGTCCGCTTCCAAGTTGCTTTGATTGAGCAGAACGCCCATCGCCGGGTTTGCCTTTACCCAAAGACGGCTGTCCTCTATGTCATCCTCTGCATCCATCTCGCAAATGAATGCAAACATGCGGTCAGCGACATCCGGGCGCAGACTGCCGAGCAGTGCATCCCCGAACAGTCCGTAGTAGTACATCAGCGGCCCGTCCAGTACGCTGCCCATCGTTGTGATGTAAATCATCAGCGGCTGTCTGCGCTTGTTCATGCCGCGCTTGACAACATTGATGAGCTTGAAATCCCGCATCGCATGAATTTCGTCGAAAACAGCGCCGTGCGGGTTCAGCCCGTCCAGCTTGCGGCTGTCGGATGCGCGGTGCTGAATCATGCTGTGCGTGCTTGGATAGCGGATAACGTCGCGCCGCACCTCAAAGTGCTTGCACAGCGCAGGACTTGAAGCAATCTGCGTTGCGCATTCCCGGTAGACAATGCTGGCCTGTTCCTTGCTGTTCGCTAACAAATACACATCCGCGCCGCGCTCGCCATCCTTGGAACACAAGTAGGCAGCATTGCCGCTCATCATGGTGGACTTGCCATTGCCGCGCCCCACGCACACCAGCCCTTCGCGGTAGCGCCGCAAGCCCGTCTGCTTGTCCACCCAGCCATATAAGCTGCCCTCGACGAAGCACTGCCACGGCATCAGTTCCATTCGCGTGATTTCACCTTTTGATGGACGCAGGAAACGCTCAAAGAAGCCGATTGCGCGGTCTGCCCTTTCTGCATCAAAGCGATATGGCCAGTCACTCGCTTGACTGCGTTTCAAATCGTCAAGATGGCGCTGACAAGCCATTCGCACTTTTTTGCACGCGATAATCTTTCCATCCAGCACATCACGCACATATTGTTCAAGCCGCTGGCTTCCGGTGGGCAGAGCGGGTTTGTCAGTAGGCAGAGAAGTCGTCGTCCGTCGGCGCGTCAATGCTGCCCTTCCTGCTGGCTGGTGTGAGTTTCAGTTCGGCAAGGTTGCGCCGCTGTGAGCTGACAAGGCGGTTGACCTCGCCGATTGCTCCGTTCGGCTTCCAGTACTCCTGCCGACCGTTCCGAATGTGATCCATCGGGCGGTTTTCGATTTCTTTGAGCAGCTTGCTCTTGATCTGCTCCATCGTCGCAATGTCCGTCAGCAATGCCATGCTGCTGTCCGGAATTTCCTCAACGCCGTGCGTCCGCAAGTATTCCTCGCACAGCGCCGTGTAGAGCCGTTTTGCCTTTTCATCCTGCAAGTTCGCAGGCATGTCCGTGTATTCCATGCTATTCCCCCTGTATTTTCACGATACGCGCGGTGATTTTCGACCGTGTCTGTCCCGGCTTGTCAGCGCCATGCACCCCACCTTTTTCAGGATGCTCCTGATTGTGACAAATTGCACACACGGATTGCAGATTTTGCAGGTCAAGCTCCAAGTCGGGGCGTTCCGTGCGCGGAATCAGGTGATGCACGATGGTTGCACGTCTGGGCTTGCGCATCAGACCGGCTTGGAAGGCACGCAGGCAAATCTGACAGATTTCGTGGTCGCGCAGCAGAGCGTTCTTCCGGACAGCCAGCCATGCGCTGCTGTGATAAAAAGGATCTGACTGTTTCCCTCGGTATGCCATGCCTCACCTCCAAAAGCGACAACGTTGTCGTTTTTCGCCTGTATCATAGCACATGCACCTATGGTGCATTCAAGGTGAGGGAATGGGGCATATGGGGTGCATGGGTGGGGCATACATGGTGCAGACAGGGTGAGGGAGAGGGGCATAGGTGGGGCATAAAAAACGGATAGTACAGAATTTTTTCTGTACTATCCGGCAGATGATATAATGTGTTATGTAGCTGCATTAGTTATAAGAGTGAAAATAGTCAGAACAACACCAAAGTTATCGATCGCACATAATAATCTGACTCGATGTTTACAAGAACAATTGAAAATACCTTAAGACTGGCAATTATCCTTTTCAAGAGCTGCCTGATGCAATGCCGTAACGATAATTTCTATTTCAGAAATTCTCTTTTTAACATACTCTTCAGTAATATCCGCCTGCGAAGCATCTGCATGAGCACGATCTGTTTGATGAGCAATTTGGTTTCTGCGGTTATAAAGATTGATAATGACTTCTTGTGGTTTGTCATTTTCAGTAAAAGCATTCTTTAGTTTTTCTAACAGATTAATGCCAAGCAGATTCATTTGATCTTTTAGATACTCGTAGGCTGTCATGACATCACGACTGTACGCTTCATTAATGTATTCAACAAACCATTGAATCGCTGATGGGTCATCCAACCCTCTCTCTATATGCTTCATAGGGATCTTAAGGTTTTTGTACCTCTCGGTTTTCTCCCAAAAACCAGAAAACATTTTCCGCAGCCCATACTTTGTTAGTTCGTGAAGATAAAAATCGAATGCGCTTTCAAGAAAAACAATTTGAGAGACATAAATGTTTTTCTGATCGTCAATTTTTCCGTTGGACTCCAAACTTGAAGCCACTTCGAACTGATTATTGATAGCTGTCAAGTTTTGCTCAAAGTGATCTTTAATTTCGGTCAAGTCAAAATTAACAACCATTATATGCTGTGCTTCTCGCGTATTTTCAACACGGGGAGACAAAGAAAGATCTCGTTTGCTGTTACTCATATGTATCCCCTCCGTCAAGTTGCATCAGTTAAAATCTGAGCAAGGTTGGCGTTGAGCATTGGAATAGCTCCATATTTGCCCATAATATAGCCTTTGCTTACATTTTCACCTTTTCGGACATTCTTGATTTCAGCCAGTGAGTACAATTCGGTGGCACGAGAATCCTGTGAGATTTCTGTAAACCACACTTGGTCGCGTCTGAAAAGATCAAGATCCAAGATACTAGTATCATGAGTTGTGAAAATAAGTTGAGCAAACTTTTCAGACTTAATCTGTTTGAAAAGGGCAACCAATCCATGTAAAATTGATTCATGAAGACTTGCCTCCAGTTCATCGCAAACCAAAACTTTTCCTTGTATAATTATGTCGATAAACGGGCACAGCATCTCAAACAATTTTCGAACGCCAACGGATTCTTCTGTCATTAGGTCAGTTTCAAAAGTAGAGTATACCACTTTGGCATCGATCTTTTTGACAGAACTGTTTAAAAGCATAGCTTTAAACTCATCTGCCAAAAACGGCGGTAAATCAGAAGCTTGCATATTCGCTTCGTCGATTTTTACTCGGATATCTTTAATACCCGTTCCAAGACTTTGCAGGAACGTAAGCACAACTTTCTTCATCGCAGGACTGGTACTAATCTGCTCCATAGAGTACTCCATCCAATTATCCGTACCGAGTCCTCTGTAAATCACCAATTCATCCCTGAAGAAACTAAAAGCCTTGGTGATTTCATCAACGTTACTGAAGTTTGCAGCGCAAGAAAGAAATAGTCTGTTGGGCTTCAAAACATCGTGACATGTTTCAAAACGGTTCTTAAACTTATTTCCTGCAATAAACCCCGTTTCATATCTCTCATAGATTTTGACCTGTCTTCCGGCAGGAAAGTAATACAGATATTCCTCAATGACCAAAAGATGCTTAAGAGTAAAGCCGAAAGCATAACGAATACCGTTAGTAACGAATTGAATCGCATATTTACTTTCTGCATCTGCACCAGAAAGCTTATGCGGCTTTTGAAGAATTCCCTGCCCCGGCTGATGATTAATGCTATTAATAACGAGGTTCTTGACGAACTGAATAGCATCAATAAAATTGCTCTTTCCTGATCCATTTGCACCATAAATAACGGCAGTTCGAAGCACGCGAGTACTACCGTACATATACAGGCTATCCTCGTTGATTGTATCTTTGCTGGCAACCGTAGAAAATAGCACAGGATCTTTTATGGACTTATGGTTAGCACAAGAAAACTCAAGCAGCATGGCCAATCCCTCCTTCACGCGACTACTCTCCATAATAGTACCATTGTTTTTTTGATTTGTCAATCCGATTTGCATATTTTCTGCAAATTCGGCGTTTTGAATCGCACTTTGATGAGGCTTCATGCTGCCTTCCTCCTAAATTGAATGATAATATAGTATGCCCAAATTTCTCTTATGCAGTAATCTTTTTTGTAGAACTTGATTTCGTATCTGTCGGCATGAAGGATAAATTCTTGCGTTCTTAAAAGTCAATACCTTTCAAAGAAAAAGCGTCACACTCGCAAAGTGTGACGCTCCCATTATTCCCAGTTCACCAGCACACCAGCGACGCAAACCATTACCGCCAGCAATGCCAGCAGCGCAACAACAATCATTCGCCAGCACCTCCCTCCATTTCGAGATACCACGCAGGCAGAAGCGCGGTGACGCTGCCGTCATCCAGCTGTTCCACCAGCGCCAGACCGCTGCGTTTTTGCGCCTTATATGTCCGCACCGCGATATGCAGCGCCGTCGAGATGCTGCCTTGATTCTGCCCCATGACATAATAGCGATAGAGGATGCAGCACTCCGGGTCGGGCAGCATGTCCACAATGCGGCAAGCTGCCAGCTTTTCTGCATCCAGCCGCCGCGCACGTTCGTCAAGGGAATGACGGCATTTCAGCACGTCCCGCTCAATCGTTGCCGGGTCAGCACCGCAGGAAAGCAGCCGGTTCAGGCGTTGGTCAAGTTGCTGCACCTCCGCCGCACCCGCACGGCAGCGTTCGAGTACATCCGTAGCTTTCATGATGCATCCTCCTCTCTGTCAATATTCCAGTTCATCCTGTTCCGGAGCATCTTCGCGGCGAGCAGAGCCGCAGAATTCCACGCCGTCCGCATTCAGCTCCATGCTGACGCGCGTCGAGCCGTCCTGCGCCTGATACGTCGATGCCGTAACCGCACCCCAGCAGCAGACGCGGCTTCCTCGCCGCAGGTACTTTGCACAGCTTTCCGCGATATTGCGCCATACGGTTACGCGGAAGTAGTCGGTCGTTTCATGTTCACCGCGCCCACGGTTGACCGCCACCGAAAAATTGCAGACGTTGATGCCGCTTGGTGTCGTGTTACTGACCGGGTCGCGCGTCAGGTTGCCGATGATGATGAGCTTGTTCATGTTGCTTTCCTCCCTTATCGTTGCCGTAGTTTCCGAATGGTACTGTAACTGTCCCAAGTATTGATGCCTGCAAGCGCTTCCGGCAGCATGGATTCCGGCAAATCATGCAGGTCTTTCACATGCCAGCGGCTGACCGTATCCTGCCGAATTGCCGTGCGCAGCGGCGGAAGCACCGCACTGTCCAATTGATATTTCCGGGCAATTTCAGATGCGCGGCGGCGAATTGCGGCAAGCATCTGCCGATATTGCGCGCTGCTGATGGTCAGCCGCTTTTGCAGCATTTCCTCCTGCCGCCGCAGCCGCGTATCCAGCTGCACCAAGTACATACCAAGCTGCTGCACCATGTCGGCTAACTGTTGGGCAGTAGCCTCGTTGCTCTGGCTGAGCTGCATCAGCCGGTCAAGCGGCACAATGACATCGTGATTATCGCACATCGCCATCCACCTCCGTCCGCATCGGCTGATTCAAGCGTTCGCACATGACTTGCCCCCACCGCCGAATCAGTTCTGCCCATTGCCACATGGTGGTCAGGTCGGCGCGTTCTTTTCCCGCAAAGAGTGCCGCATCCGAAACGTTCTGATAACGCAGCGCCTCCGCATAAAAGCCAGAACACATCTGGATATAGCCGCGCACATCATCCTGCGCAGCTGTGCCGGATGCCGCACTTGCGTCGAGTTTGGCTTGCAGCTCTCTCACACGCTCTTCCTGCGCATCCGCGTAGTCCTCTGCCTCACGGATTCGCGCTGCCGCCGCCGCATCACGCTCTTTGAGCGCCTTGTAATCCTCCGGCACAACCTCGATAACCTCCGGATTGTTGATGCGGTCATTCAGCTGACGTTCCAGCGCCTGCTGGCGTGCGTTCGCTTGCTGCAGGGCATCCCGCGCCTGCTGACAGCTCCGCTTCGCATCCTCCGCCGCTTGCTCTGCTTCCTTCGCTCGCTGTTCCGCCGCCAGCTTCTCACGGACAGCCGCGTCCAGCTGGCGAACGCTCAAACGCTGCGCATCGACATCAGCAGCAAAGGCTTCACGTTCCTCCGCAGGCAGTGCCAGCAATGGCGTGATCTTGGAGAAGTCCAAAAGCGTCAACGTTGACGTTTTTGGAATCTCCCGCGCTGCCAGCATTACGCGCTGGGCCGCGCGCACCGTGAAGCCTGTGTTCACGGCAACCCACTCCTGCCAATGCCCGTGCGACACCAGCTTGGCTTCCTTCGCTTCGTTCAGACAGCGCCCAATTTCCAGCAGTGACAGCGTGAAGCGCTCCCGATGGTCACGGATGCGCATTTCAATCTGGTCAAGGTGAAGCTGCTGTTTGTCGTTCAAGCTATGCCGAATGTCGGCGGCTAAGGCTTTCTCCTGCATGGAAATCATGTCATTGCTCATATTTCATCCTCCTGTCATCGCTCTACGTTATCGTTTGCCTCGCGCCTTGCGATTCATATACCAAGTGTGCGTCTTTTCGCGCATCGACGCAGCATAGTCGGGGTTCTCCATCTTCTGCTGATGAAGTGCTCGCCTGTGTGCTCGTTTTGCAAGTTCCTGTTCGTCCGGCTTCGGCCCCGCATGATTGTTGCGCCGTTTGTACTGACCGCTATCGACGGCTCTGTGCATCATGTCCAGCATGTCCTCTGGGTCAATCAGTCCGCCCGTCAACGACACAAACGTTTCTGTGCAGACCCAATTTTCCACCTCATCAATCGTGTTTTCCGCAGTTCGGTCATGCGGACGCTTTTGCAGTTTTGCAACGGCAGCCGCGTATTCATCCATCATTTCGTTGAGGATTGCTTCGATGAGGTTGAGCGCACCGACAAGGCTGTTGACCGGCAGTTTCGGTCGTTCTTCGCTGCCCATAATATTCACCACCTTTCGCCTTATCTCACAGGAATGGATTGTCTGCATCATCCTGTGCCTCCACGATGCTGAGCTGTTCTTCTTCTGCTTTGACCACCTTGCCAGACAGTTTGTCCACGCGCACACGGTCAAGCCAGAGCAGCCGCAGCACGTTCGAGCCAATTCGCTTGGGCTTCGTCGTCTTGTTCGTTGCGCTGTCGCACATCAGAATGCCTTCGTCCTTCAATTGCTTAAACAGCGCACGCTTGCCGAGAGGGAATGTCACGCCTTGGTCGCTGTACAGGCGTGCGACGCGGCTATACGCAACATCCGGCAGCAGGTAGTAGTATTGCGCGTCGCAGTAGCCGATGGTGCTGGGCGGCGTTGCGCCGCTGTCCGTCATCGTTAAATCGCGTACCGTCGCTTGCTTGCTCGCCAGCAGTTCCAGCACAGCAGACAGGAACATCGCGACCGGTCTGTCCTCTTTCGCTTCCTCTGTCTGACGACGGCTGTTGTCCATCACGACATCCCACGCTTGCCGAATCTCATCTTCTACCTGTTCGGGCAGTGCCGCGCCAATGTCCACCATGTACCGCAGCATCATCTCATAGCCGAGCATCACATGCGCGACTGCTTCTGCCGAGCGTCCGTGTGCGCCAGTGCTTGCCTTCATTGCCTGCGCACGAAGCCGCACATAGGCTTCCGGCAGTTCAGATGCCAAGTGGTCAGCGCGTCGGCTGAGCCACTCAATGTATTCGCTCATCGCCTTGCGCAAATATCCTCTTTTCGCCAAGTCTTGCATCACCTCCAATTCCGTCGTAATGGCAATATCATCTTTTTCGACGCTGATGATGTAGTAGCGCGCCACGCCACTTGGCCCGATGTCCGGTGTCTGCTCGCCGGACATGATGGCAAGCCCGCGCGACGGTGTGCTCTCCTCCAGCTTGCGCTCGGCGGTCATGCGCCCGCGGTCGTCGCCGTTGCCGTATGCGCGCGAAAGCGACTGCACAAGGCTTTCCATCTTGCGCCGCTCCTGCATCGACGTTTCCGGATGATAGTCATCCACACATAGCAAGCTGTCTTTGAGAACAAATGCTTTCCGGCGGATGCTGTTGCTTGTGTCGTGGAAGGACGCGGGCAGCGGGTCGGAATAGCCGAACTGCCCGAAGAATGATAGCGTCAGCGCGGTAGCCGTTGACTTCCGAACGCCTGATGACCCCTTAATCCACATCGCGAAGCGCGGCGTATGACCTGCCTGCGCCAGAAATTCGCGCAGCGGCGCAAGAAACGCAATGCCCATCAGCGGAACGGAAACGTGCAGCGCCATTGCATCGCGAAAGTTGTGCGCCAGCGCCATCGTCACGGTTCGGTCATCCGGCAAATCGTTGTCGAACGTGTAGCGTGACAGCGCACTTTCCAGCTCCACGCGTACCCCCTCCGCACCGATTGCGCCTCCGGGATGCAGATACGCCCATTTCCCGCCGATTTTCCGCCAACCGACGTGCGTGTATACCGTTTCGCGCACCGCACTCTGGTTGCCAACTTCGGTCATCACATAACGCAGTTGTTCTTTGATGGTGTTCCCCGGCATGACATTCGCCGCGAAGTCCCAGCTTTTCAGCACCCACCCCATGCTGCTGAACTCTTCTGCCCGAACAGTCACAGGCGGCAGGGGATGACCCGTTTTTGTCCATCCGCTGATGCCGAAGTACTTTTCGATGTTCACGCCGTCGTCTTTCGTGATGATGTTCGTCGGCAGCGCGACGAAGGTGGACAGCTTGCGCACGCTTTCCTTGCCCATTGCGCAGATGCCGCCGTCGATGATGCAGTACCCCGGCACATCGTCGTAGAGTTCAACTGCCCGTTCATACTGGCTGACCTCCGGCGCGGTTTCCTCCGGCGTTTCTGCCATGAGTTTGTCAAGCAATCGGCGCGTTTCCGACTTGCCAAGCAGCTGCATCATGTCGCTGACATCGCCCTTTGCTGGCAGTTCCGTGCAGACATCCTTGATATGCAGGATGCGGATACTCCGCGCAATGCCGAATAGCTGCTGTGCCACCTTCTGCGCGTGCTGCTCGCCGGGTTCATCGTTGTCCGGGATGATGTATACGTCCGCGCTGCGCAGAAACTCACTGTGTTCCTTGTGCCACTTGCACGCGCCCATTGCGCAGGTTGTGCCGACCAGCCCAATGAGCGCCAGATTGTCCGCGTCCTTCTCGCCCTCGACGACGAAGATGGCTTCACCGGCGGCAATAGCGGCAAGAACGTGCGGCAGATTGTAAATCACCGGGCGCACACCCTTGATGCTCCACCGATACCCGCCGCGCTGACTTGCGTCCGGCACACGCTGCCGGAAATCCTTCGGCTTGTAGCGGACGACCTCAAAGACGGTTTTTCCCTGCTCATCCGTGTAGGTGTAGACCCGATCCACAACGCGCTTGACCGCTTCTTCCGGCTTTTTCGCTTTCGGAAGTTCGGCAGGCTTTGGCGAAAAAATCTTCGGTGCAGTCGGTTTCGTCACACCCTTGCGCGGTTCGTAGAACAGGTCACTCATTTTCAGCCCGACCGCCGCCAGAACATCCTCTGTCCGGCAGTTCCGCTGGCATTTGACCTGTACGCCACTTTCACCCGCCTTGATGAGCAGACTGGGATGCGTGTCCTTGTGCGCTGGGCAGAAGCATTCATAGTACCCACTTTCGCCGTTCGGCCCTCTCTTCACCTCGAAGTGTTCAAGCACCTCTTTCAGGTTCATCCGCGCCCCCTCCTCAGCGTTCGTATTTGTCGTTCATCCGCTTTTTGATGGCACTTTGAACTTCCGTCAGGTCAAACCGCATGGAACGTCCGCCCTTTTCGCAGGGCAGCCACCCATCGGCGACCGCGCGGCGGATGGCGCTTTCGCTCAGCCCGATTCGCTGGGCAAGATCCGATGTGCTCAGCCCCTTGTCGGCATACTCTGCCATCAGCAGGGGACAAATCGCGTCGAAATCGACCATCACACGGTTGCCCACCAGCATATATGGATATTTCCCGCTTGTGCAGCCCTGGCGGATCCGCGCTGCCGTGATGCGCAGCGCGTGTTCCGCCAACATTGCCTGGCTTGCTTCCCGGCACGTCATCATCTTCATTCTCTCTGCCCTCCCATTGCCGCATCAATCGCCGTGATTGTCTCCTGCATCAGCTTTGTCAGCTCCACGGCCTTCCGCCGTACATGCAGTGCCTCCTCCACTTCGTCCGGTCGGATGCGCCCGTCCAGGGCAAGCGACACAAAGCGCTGTACCGCGCTGTCCGCATCGTGCAGCTGTACCGCCCAACCGAGCGCAGCCGCGCAAAGCTCACTGCGTTCCGCGATTCCTTCTAACATCAGCGGGCAGATGGTGCGCATATGCGCATTGCGCAGGTCAGGAAGAGCGTATATGCGGCACATACACGCAACAACGTCGCACGGCGGCACAGTCAGCCCGGTTTCGTAGTCCATCAGCGCCTCTGCGCTGACGTGAATCAGGTCGGCAGCGCGTTCACGGCTGGCGAAAATGCGGTTTTTCCGCGCCGCCTCCATGCGCGCTGCGTAGTAAATCGTTTGTTTCTTGGTCATGTTCCCTCCGTTTCCCGCCATTCCTGGCGGAATGCTGTCGCAATTTCCGGGTGTATCAGCTATTTGCATTCCACAAATTGCTGATATGCTGATTATATTCCACGATTAAACGAATGTCAACAGATAATTCGCCAATTTCGCAAATAAACAATCTGATTGACAGTTATTTGTCCAAGCGATAAAATAAAAAGCATGGAGGGCTTAACATGGACACATTTTCCAGACGTTTGAAGATGCTAAGGTTGGAGGCTGGCTATAAGCAGTCTGACCTTGCAACGGCAATGCACACTTCTGTCTCCGTAATATCGAACTATGAGAATGGTCGCGAGCCTCCCTATGGCATGTTGGTGCAGTTCGCGCAGTATTTCGGGGTCACAACAGACTACCTTCTGGGACTTTCAAGTACCAAGCAGCCGGATAACGGCGCATTGCTTGCGGAAGTCAACCGTGCGGCAAAGCTCACCGAGCAGACAGGCGCGCAGCCTATCGATGCGGCGGAGGTTCAAGCGCTTTTCACGGCGCTGATTGCCTATACAAAAGTACAAGCGCCTGCGGGCAAGCTGCCGGTTGATTTTGTCCACAGTCAGATTTGCCGAATGACGGAAATGCTGAAAGCACTCACCAGCCGGAACGTTGCGGAAGTGCTGGATGCAAACAACGTGCTGCTCAAAAGTCTGCTGGATGTGTCCGATATTACTGCCGAATATGTAAATCGAAACGAATGATAGGAGGTTTACCCACATGAAACGATGGATTGCTTCGGTTTTGACTGCCTGCTTCCTGCTGCCGGGTGCAGCAATGGCGGAAGGCGTGCTGTCGGATGGCTGGCAGGAGGCCAGCACGGATGCACTTGCGGACGCAAAGACTGCCATCAGTCGGCAGATTGCTGCCAACCTTGCAAGTGCCGCGTGTGGAGAGGAAGGCATGACGCTCTCCGGCAGCGGGCTGGACATTACGGATACCTATACCCTTCCCGCAGGCCTCTGGCGGCGCGTAATCACTGCTCCCACGGCGAAATATGATGACATCGTAACATTTACAGTCAATGGGAAAAACGAAAAAGTGGACATCGGTCGGAAAATTGTTGCCGAACCTGTGGCGTTGTCCGCTTCCACTATTGTTGATTATGCCTGTGTAGAAACCGACTCCGACTGGAGCATCAGCTACACCCCCATCACAATGGATGGCACAATTGAGTGCAGCGGCAACGGCGGTTATGTGAGCGACTTCTTTGTTTGCACAAAGCCGCAAAAAGTAACTCTTTCGTTCCAGGTTGTTGATGCATCTTCCTCCTATATTGGTGTAAAGCTGTACGGAATCAGCAATTCGGGATATTTTTCTCGGATTGAGACTGTTGTGAATGATGTGGTTTTCAACAACGATCCGAATACCTACACTGCAATCATAAAGCCAGAGGATAAGTATGCCGCATATCTCTGGGCAATTGAGTGTGACAAAGGTGTCGCGTGGAGCATCACCGCCAAATAATCCTGCCGTAACACAAAAAGACCGGGCGTGTAACGCAAATCAGGCGCATGTTACACGTCCGTTTTTTGACCGACTTAATATAAGAAGCGTTACCGCCGTTACACAAGTAACGCAGAAAAAACACACATACCCCCTCTATATCTTTTCCAGAGAGGATGAGCAGCATGGGGTCAATCGAAAAGCGCGGTGAAAACACATGGCGCGTCGGGTTTCGGCGCTCGGTCGCGGACGGACGCGGCTGGGTGCGCAAGACGCTCTCGTTCCCGGCAGACATGCCCGAAGTAGAGCAGCGCAAAGCGTGCGAGGTGGAGCTGGCACGGCTGATTGTGCAGGAAGCCGACGGACGGCAGACCATGACCGCACCCTCCCAAGCAGACGTGCTGGCGCTGATTGAGAAGTACCACATCACGCCGGAGGATGCCGCGAAGCTCGGCGCAGGGAAGGGCAGCGAGCGCTGGAAGATAACCGTGCAGGAACTCTATGACCGGTGGATGGAAATCTACTGCGTCCCCAACCTTGCACCCACGACCGCAAAGACGTATCGTTCGCTCATGGAGACGCGCGTCCTGCCGCTGATTGGCAATCGGCAAATCACCAGCCTGACCGCCTTTGATGCACAGCAGCTGATTGCCAGCCTACGGCAAGCGCCGCGGCGCACGACCGCCATCGACCCGGAACAGCGGAAGCGTAGAGCAGACCGCCAGCGTCAGCCGCAGCCGCCGAAGCCTCTGAGCGCCCGAACCGTCCAGCATCACTTCACGACCATCAGTGGCATGTTTGACATGGGCGTTTCGTGGAAGCTCATCCCGGAGAATCCATTCAAGGACGTAAAGCGCCCGACCGCACGTCGAAAGAAGCTGAAAGTGCTGGATGATGAACGTGCCGTCGAGCTTCTCCGATGCTTGGCAAAGGAAGATTCACTGTCCTTCCGCGCAGCAGTGATGCTTGCGCTGACGTGCGGACTTCGGCTTGGCGAGGTCGGCGCATTGTGCTGGGATGATGTAGACTGGAAGCGCTGCACCATCGACATTAGCCGAGGACTGAACTATGTGCCGGAGTTGGGCAATTATACCTCCGACCCGAAAACCGAGGAAAGCAGCCGCACCATCGACCTCCCCGCAGGCATGATGACCCTGCTCCAAGAGACAAAAGCCTATCAGGACGACATTGCCGCCAAGCTGGGCGACCGCTGGCGCGGGCAAGGCCGCATCGTCTGCGGCTGGGATGGTACACCGCAGCATCACGACACACCCTCCAAGCAGTTCCGCAAGTTCGCCGATAAGCACGGCTTCGAGGGTATCCGCTTCCACGACTTGCGCCATAGCCATGCCACCCTGCTCTTCGCCAACAACATGGATGCCGTCGCCGTCGCGCACCGCCTCGGTCACTCTTCTCCTGAAGTGACGTACCGTTTCTATGCCCACGCCATCAACAGCCGTGATGCCGCCAGCGCCGCTGCCATGCAACACTACCTCGATGCCGCCACCGCTCCGGATGCAGTGAACGCCTCCGCCGCGCAGCCCACCGCTGCATCCGCCGATGGCACAGCCGATACAGGCGCAAAAAAATAGCCCTAACCAAACTGGCTGGGGACAATCATTGGGGACACCTGTCCCCAAAACATCGAATGAAGCCAAGAAATATTGAATTTCCGCGTCAGAAAATGATGAAATCACGCAGTTTGAAGCCAAAATGAAAGATAATCAATGCAATCGCCCTGTCCAACGGCTCTTCGGGACCAAAAGGCCGCGGGTTCGAATCCCGCCACTTCGACACCAAAAACGAAGCGACTTGCAATAAAGCAAGCCGCTTTTTTTGTGCGCTTTTCGCAAATATGCACAGGTATGGGACAGGTTGTGGATAGCATGGGTAGAGGAAAATTGGGTAGAGATGGGGTGAGCGGTTTACTGCGCGTCGGGTGAGGGCGCAAAGCCGTCATTTTCAACGGGTTCAGGCGTTTCCGGCTGCGCGGATGCAGCGTCAAGGAAGGACTGCCAGACGCGGGCGGCATCATCATCGCGGCGGCGAAGCGCGTGAGCGTAGACGCGGAGAGTCGTGCTGGCATCCTCATGCCCCATGCGGCTGGCAACGGCTACTGCGTCGATGCCGTTGGCAAGCAGCGTGCTGGCGTGCGTGTGCCGCAGGTCGTGAAAGCGTACACCTTCAAAGCCGTGCGCATCCGGAAAGTGGCGAAACCATCGGCTGGGCGTGTCATGATGCAGCTGCGCGCCGTTCCATGCGTGGACAATCCAGCCTTCGCCGACCCAGAGATGCGGGGCGGCGCGCTTGCAATCCTCCTGATAGGCGCGGGTCTGATCCAGCACCGCCATCATGCCGACCGGCAGCGCGATGATTCGCTCCCCAGCTTCGCATTTCGGTGGGCCTTCAAAGCTGCCGGTTTGCGGGGTGTACTTCAAGGCCTGGCTGATGTCGATGGCGCCGCGCTTCCAGTCCACGTCGCTGAGCCGCAGGGCACCGACTTCACCAAGCCGCAGACCGCAGAGCAGCGCCAGCAGGACGGCAGCGCGCAGGCACATGTTCGGCTCATCCTTCAAGCAGCGCAGCAGCTCCACCGCCTGTTCTTCATCCAGAAACTTGACGCGGGCTTTCCGGGCGCGTGGGCGCGTAACGCGCTCCATGGGGTTGCGGTAGATGATTTCCCACTGCACCGCCATGTCCAGCATGGTTTTGAGCGTGTCATAGTAATGCTGAACGGTGCGCGCACCGAGCGGGCGCGTGCGCTGGACATCCGAAGTCAGCCGCGCCGTCGCTGCTGGATGCCGCGGGTTCGCAAGCTGCGATTCCTCCATGCGTGTGCTGCGGCGGCCATCGTTGCGGACGTATTCCAGCCAGTCCACCAGATAGGTGGCGGTCAGCTTCTTCACCGGCATGTCGCCCATGTATGGCAGGATACGGCTATCCAGAAAATAGCGATAGTCCTTATATGTCACCGGTGAGCAGTTGGGGCGGACGTGCTTTTCCATCCAGCGTTCCGCGAATGTGCGGACGGTGATGACGTTCGGCTGCGCTTCGGCAGCTTCCGGGCTGTCCTTTGCCTGCTGCGCTTGCAGCTTCAAGCGCTCCAGCGCGACTTCCGCCTCCATGCGCTGATACGCTTCGGAAAGTCCTGGCGTAGCGTGAAACGTTTCACGCACCCATTTGTAGGTACCGTCGACATTCAGCGTTTGGAAGCCAATGCGATAGGTATCTGCGCCACGCTTTTCAATGGCCATAGCAAACACACCTCCAATGTGCAAAAATAATCTTGCCTATCATATGTTCATTTTATCCGTCACAGCGTCACAGTAGGCACAAAAAAGCCCGCAAGCCTTGATTTTCAAGCATTTGCGGGCGTGACACGCTTCCGTGCAAACTGGCACGGGAGCGCTTTTTTGTTTTTGGCAAATGTCACAAGCCGTGACGCACGACGACAATCGCGCCGTAGTTCTTTCCTTCATAGCCGCCGATGACCTTGAACGCGCTGATGACCGCGCCCGGCTTGTGTATGGCCTCCATGACGGCGGGGACAGATTCACGCGGGACATTGCCAATATCATAGCCATTCACACGCACGGAAATCGCCTGTTCTTCGGGTTTTCCCTTCGGCTTGTACATGAATGGGCAGAGCGCCGCGCCGATCGCGCAGAGAATGCCGCGCTTTTTGTGCTTCTTCATTCTGTTTTACTTCCTATTCCTTCAGTATAGTCGAGTAAGCGCCGCCGTGTCAAGTGGCAGGCAGCATATCAGAAATGTCCACGGAGAACGTGCCGCAGTACGGGTCTTCGCCTGCGCGTGTATGCTTGCGCGAAAGCGTGATTTCTACCTGAGTACCTTCCCCGTCAAGGACGAAGCCGAGGAAAATCTGCATATCGACCGCGCCTGGCGCGATGACTGCCGACTGGCTGGTGGAAACGGAAGAACTGCCGAAATGCTCAGATTTCACCCACGAAACGTCCAGCGGCTTGCCGCCATGCGTGACGGTCACGCCCAAGTCATACAGTGGGGTCATGGAGGCATCCGTCGGGTTATTTGCCAGCAGGATGATACCCAAACCGCGGTTATCGTCGCGGGCCGTTCCGACTTCCACCAGCTTCAGACGGAAAATCACGCCATCAACAGAAATCGTCTGCGCGCTTTCCGTATCGACGCGGTTGGCGATTTCCTGATTGATGGAATCGCGCAGCGCGACCAGCTCATCCGTAGGCGTAGCGCTCAGGCTTTCACCGAGCGCCACGGCAGGGAGCAGCAGCGCCACAAGCAAGGATGAAATCGCTTTACGCATTCTGTTTCCCTTCCTTCTTGCCCAGCAGCATGGCGGGCATTTTTGTCACATCCAGCGCGGCGACCACGGCAGCGTTTGCGCTGTCCAGCATTTCCGCGGTGTCGCCGCTGCTGGCGGCGTGAAGCGCATCCGTCAAGTGCGCCATGAACGCCTTCCACGCCACGATGGGGGTCATGCCGCAGGGCGCGCCGTTGCAGAGGTACGCCACGCTGGCATCCAGAAGCGCCGCCACGTCGCTGGCGCTGGGGCCTTTGCCATCGGTGAGCTTATTCAGCACGGCGAAGGACTTCGAGATGCCGCCCACGTCGGCGTTCCGTTCGTCCGTAAGCCCCAGAATGTAATCCAGCGACACACCGTAGTAGGCTGCCAGAATAGTGCCGTTTGCGGTGGATGGGGTCATGCCGGATTCATAATTCGAGATCGTGCCACGGGAAAGCCCGGTTTCCTGTGCCACTGTTGTCTGCTTCAAGTTGCGCTCTTCGCGTAACTGCCGCAGGCGCGTTTTTCCAATCATCGTTGCATTTTCCTCCTGACTTCGGAAAAAGTTTAGCACGGATGTTGTGATTTTTGAACAAAACGCCTGAAATATTGAGAAAACAGCGCAAAGGTCTTGACAAAAAAAAAAAAGCGTAAAATGTACAACATCCGAGACATATTGTAGCGGGCGCAAGATGGAGAAGCAAGGCGAAGAACCACGAAAACGCCCCGGCAATATGGTGAAGAATCACGAAACGGAGGGGCTGAAAGCGGTGAAAACCAGCGGAAACATCTACTATCAGGCGCGGATGCGCGCAGCGGCACGCGATCCGCTGCATTCGAGCCGGGAAAGAACGGCGACGCTGCTATACATCAGCAAGGAAAGTTTGCAGGACTTCGAGACCGGGAAGCGGCTGCCGCCCTGCGACGTAGTGCAGAAGATGGTGGAGGCATACGGCGCGCCGGAGCTGGCGGGCGACCACATTCGCGCCTGCTGTCCGCTGCTGCCGGACTACGGCGGCGACGGCAACAGCGAACTGGCGCTGGCGGCGCTGGGCTGGGCGGCATCCTTCGAGGATGCGCAGCAGCTGGCGATGCGCTTTGCAGCCGTGGCGCGGGATGGGAAAATCACGTCGAACGAGCTGCCTGCCGTGGATGCCATCCGCCGCAAGGCGGTGGAGCTGCGGCGCGTGATGGAAGAAACCGTGCTGGCCATCGACAAGGCGATGGCGCAAATGGAGGGAAGAACATGAACCTGCAACCGGTCGATCGGGCGCGGCAGCTGGCGGGCGTGACAGCGTATGCGCTGCGCAAAGCCATCCGCGAGGGGAAAATCCAAGTGCTGAAATGGGGCAACCGTCAGCTGGTGGACGTGGACACGGTGCGCGAGGTGCTGAGCGAGCGCGAACCCATGGAAGGGTACTGGAGCACGGCACAGCTTAGCGAAGTCACAGGTCTGCGCGCCAACACCATCCGCAAGATGGCGCAGGAAGGGGTTCTGCCCCATGAGCGCGTAGGCGGTGCCTACTACTTCAACAAAGAAACGATTTTGGCGGACATTGCACAGCGAATGGCGCAGGACAGCCAGAGCGAATGAAAAGAAAGAGGTGCGCGGCGTGGATATTCAGGAGTTTTTGAGCCGACTGCATGTGGAGAGCCACAACAGCAAAACAGGCGGATATATTTGCCGCTGCCCGGCGTGCGACGGCAGCGATGCCAATCTGATGGTGAATTGCAAACCCAGCAAGTACGGCGGTGCGCCGCTGATTGTGTTCCAGTGTCATGCAGGATGCAGCGCCGCAGACGTGCTGAATGCTATGGGTCTGACGGCGCAAGACTTGCGCAACAGGGCTGATAAATAAATGAAAAGAGGTGCGCAGCGTGGACATCCGGGAGTTTATCAGCCGGAACAATTTGAAAGTAGAACACTACAACAGCGCGACCGGCGAATACACTTGCCGCTGTCCGGCGCATGACGACAGAACCGCCAGCCTGACGGTAAACGTTAAGCCGAGCAGATACAATGGCGCACCGAGAATCGTGCTATGCTGTCACGCTGGCTGCACGGAGGCGCAGATACTGGCGGCATTGGGGCTGAAGGTGCAAGACCTGCGGGATGACAACACGCCGCCCAACGGAGGCGCGCCGCGGGGCATGACGGTGCGTCAAGCCGTTCCAACGCCACCGCTGAAGCCCGAAGCAGCCAAGCCGGAAAAGAAGCCGCTGAAGCCGCTGCCGCCCATCACGAAGATTTACAGCTACACCGACGCAAACGGCAAAGAGCTGTTTCAGGTGACGCGTCACGATTACATCGGCGACGATGGCAAGCACGCCAAAACCTTCCGGCAACGGATGTACGCGCCGGAGAACAAGAACGCGAAGAAGGACGGATTCGTCTGGAGCGTGCCGGACAGCATCAAGCTGCACACGCTATACCGGCTGCCGGAGGTCAACGCCGCCATTCGGGACGGGCGGACGGTGTACGTCGTAGAGGGTGAAAAGGACGCGGACACGCTGGCGCGGCTGGGACATGCCGCCACCACGCAGCCGCAGGGCGCGGGCAAGTGGGCGGACAGCTACAGCGAGCTGCTGCGCGGCGCGCATGTGGTGATGCTGCCGGACGCGGACACCGCCGAAAACAGCTACACAGGGCAGGAACACGGCTGGAAGGTTTGCACGTCGTTGACGCACATTGCGAAAAGCATCAAGATGGTCAACCTGAAAGCCTGCTGCCCGGAGCTGCCGCCGAAGGGTGACATCACGGACATGGTTGAGCTGATGGGCGAACGCCCTGCGATGGATGCACTGGCGCGGCAGATTGGCGAGACGCTGCCCTTTGACCCGGCTGGGGTGAAATACTGGCTCAGCCCCAGCGAACGAGCGGCACAACTGTTCGGGAAGATTCCGGGATACTGCGCGGCAGATGGCTGCATTTGCCGGGTGGCGGCGGACGGAGGACGAAAGCCCATTTGCGATTTCGTGGCGATCCCGCACAGCGAAATCATGCAGGACGATGGCGTGAACCGCAATATGGCGTTTGAGGTGGACGCATGGACGCAGGACGGACGGCAGCTGCCACGGACGCGGGTGAAGGCTTCCGACTTCGGCGGTATGAGCTGGGTCACAAGCGCGTGGGGCTTGCAAGCCAACGTGATGCCAGGCAACAGCGCAAAAGACCATGCGCGCTATGCCATTGCCGCGGTGGGCAAGATGACTGCGGCGCACATCACAGAATACAGCCACACCGGCTGGCGCAAGATTGCCGGAAAGTGGTGCTACCTGTACCACGGCGGCGCGGTGGGTGCGGACGGCGTTCGCGTCAATCTGGACGGCGGTTTAAGCGGCTACCGTCTGGACGGCGCAGGGGCTGCGGGCTTCGACGGCATATCGGCAGAAGCGGCAGCGGCGGCGAGCTGGGGTATCCGGAACGTCATCGCGCCACACGTCGCCATCCCGCTGCTGGGGACGATTTATCTGGCACCGCTGTGGGAATTTCTGAACCAGACGAACGTCAAGCCTTCCTACGGGTTGTATTTAGCGGGCGGGACGGGCAGCCGCAAGAGCACCAGCGCGGCGCTGGCGCTAAGCCACTTCGGGAACTTCACCAGCAAGACGCTTCCCGCCAGCTTCTACGACACAGGCAACACCATCCGGCGGCGGGCGTTCATCCTGAAGGATATGCCTTTCGTCGTGGACGATTTTCACCCGACGGGCAGCCAGCAGGAAAAGCGGCAGCTGAAGGAAATTGCGCAGAGCCTGAGCCGCATGGCGGGCGACGGCGCGGAGCGTGGGCGGATGCGCCCGGACGGCACGCTGCAACCGGCAACGCCGCCGCGGTGCGTGACCATCATCACGGGCGAGGACATCCCGGACGTGGGCGAAAGCGGACTGGCGCGCTATTACATGGTGTCCATCCAGCCGAACGACGTGCCGATTAGCGCGGAGCTGACCGCTGCGCAGGAAATGGCACGGAACGGTTACATGCAGCGCGCCATGCTGGGCTACATCGAGTGGCTGCGAGCGCAGGCGGATGAACTGCCGGAAACGCTGCACAAGCGTTTCCTGGACATGCGCACATGGGCGACGGAGAAGGCAAAAGAGCAACATGCCCGTGCGCCGGAAACCATTGCGCACATCCTGACGGGCTACTATATGATGCTACTCTACTTCCGGCATGTGGGGCTGCTGGATCAGGACGCTTGCACGGCTGCTATTGCGGAGGCCATGGCGACGCTGACCGCCACCAGCAAGGAGCAGGCGCGCATCATCAAGGAGGACAAGCCGGTAAATATCTTCCTTGACAGCGTTGCAGAGCTGCTGGCGAGCAAGGAAGTGTTTGTCACTGACATCAGCGCAAGCGCAACAGAGGGCGGCAAGCCTTCGGCGGCCGTTGGGCGTGAGCTGGTGGGGTGCAGGGATGAAAGCTATTATTACCTCATTCCGCGGATTATTTATAAGTGTGTGCAGGAACTGTGCGTGAAGCAGGGCAGCACGTTCCCAATCAGCCTGCGGAGCCTGTACCGCGACCTGCGAACGGCGGACATCCTGCGCAGCGGCGTGAACTGCACGGAAGAACGCCCCACCAAGAGCAAACGCATCGGCGACAACTCTATTTTCTACCTATGGATACCGCGGGACAAAATCGACGGCGTGCACGACGAAGGCGAAAAGCAGATGCGGGTGAATTTCACGCAGGTAGAAACGAGCGACCTGCCGCCGGAATGGATATAAGACCAAAAGCGCACACGTGGACGCTTTTCAAGGAAACGAAAGGAGCGAGTAACATGCAAGAAAAGCTGACAGGCAAGGAACGCACCGCGCTGCTGTATCTGGCTGCGCTGGATGATGAAATCCACAAAGCATCCCCCATTCTGCGGGAACGGCTGCGGAAAACGTCGCCCACCGGCTGGCGGGATTGGCGGCTGGTGCAGACGACAACCGCCCGGACGCTGATGCAGCTGGTAGACACGCTGACGGACAAGGACGTGCGCTGGCTGAGCCATATGCTGGAGCATGGGCGCATGAGCATCACGCTGTCGGGGCCGCTGGCAGCGCCTGATTACCTGATTGTGGATGCGCGGGACATGGCGGACATTAGCCGGATGGCGGCACGGCAGACGTGCGGGCTGTGCATGAAGGGGCGCAGGGAAGCGCAGGGCTGCAAGCTGCGCAAATGCCTCCAAAGCATTGCGCCCATGCCGGACGGCGACATGCTGCCGGATGAGCTTTTCTACTGCGAGTACGCGCAGGTTGACTGGGAGGGCGAGGCATGAAGCACAAAGACGGTTGCACGGCGGTTTGTCCGTATTTCGTTGCGCGGACGGGGTACAAAGGGCAGCACTTCATTAGCTGCCAGTTGGGCGACAGCATTTTTCGGCTGCGGGAAGAACGCGATCAGCACTACCGCGATTTCTGCTGCACAAGCCGGTGCCATGTATGCGAAGCGACCAAAGAGAAGCGGGAGGGACAAGCATGAGCGAGATTATCAGCAGCAAAGACATTCAGCCAGTGATCATTCAGGTGGCCAGCGCGGAGGACGCTGCCACGCTGGCGCGCATCGAGACGGGCATCCGCACGGCAGCGCAGAACGTGGTGCAGGGCTATCTGACCATCGGCAGCTACCTGAACGAAGCGAAGGGACGGAAAATCGTGCCGCATGGGCAATGGGAGGACTGGGTGCTGTACAGCACGGGACTGAGCCTGCGGCAAGCGCAGCAGCTGATGAAGGCAGCGCGGGAAATTCCAGAGGGCAGCGCGATGGCTGCCCTGCCACTGAGCAAGGCGCGGGTCATCCTGCACCTGCCGGACGCGGAAGAGCGGGAGACGCTGGCAAAACGGGCGACGGAAGAGAATCTGACGGTTCGCAATCTGGAAGAGCAGATCAAGCAGCTGACGAACGATGTTAGCGAAGCGCGAAAGTCCGAACGCAGGATGGCGCAGGAGGTCCAGCAAGCACAGGACATGCGCGCACGGCTGGATGCCGACCGCAGGAAGCTGGAAGGCGACCGCTATGAGATGATTCAGAAGCAGCGAGAGCGTCAGGCAGAGATTGAGCGACTGCGGGCGGCGCTGGCACAGGCGGAACAGCAGAAGCCGCAGGAGGGCATCAGCCCGGAAGCCCAGCGACAGATTGACGCGCTGCGGCAGGAACTGGCGGACGCGGAGGACTATGCCGAACAACAAGCCGCGCTGCGGCAGGAAGCGCAGCGGCAGCTATTGGAGCAGCAGAGCAGCACGGCGAGCAGTGTGGGCAATCTACCGGATACGCTGGATCTTGCGGCCGCTGTCCGCGTTTTTATCGGCGCGGCGGGTATCTTCCCGCACATGGGTACCACGCTGGCCAACATGGACGGCGGCAAGCGGCGGGAATTGGCGGGCTATGTGGACATGATTGCCGACTGGGTGGACGGTGCGCGGGCAGCGCTGAACAGCTGCGCGGGCGTGCTGTATGTGATGGGAGATGAGGCGCATGAATGAGCTGACGGCGAAGGTATCCGAGCCTACGGCATTGCAAAACCCCACGTCGACCGAGCTTGCGCTGCTGAAACGGCTGGAGGACTGCGCGGTGGTGATGCGTGGCATGGCGGACATGATGCGGACGACGAACGAGCGCATGGGCGCGCTGGAACGAGAGGTGCGGATGCTGACGAAGGTCACACCGGCACAGGCTACCGCCATTAACACCGCCATCAGGGAGCGGGCGGCGGCGCTGTGCCTTTCCTATCGGGCGATCGGCTGCGAGAAGCAGGCTGCCGCTGCCATCCGCAAGGCCATCCGGCAGACGATGGGCGCGCAAGCCGTGCGAGAGCTGCCGCGGTGTCAGTATGAGATTGTGATGAAGCAGGTGGCCATGTGGGACGACTACAAGACCATGAAGCGCATCAAAAACAAGGAGGTGGTGGTATGAGCGGCAACCGTTCGGCAGCTGTGCCGGACTGCAAGACGTGCCTTTATGCACAGGAATGCGAAAAGGCACAGGCGGGGCGTTTCTGTACCCGCTGGCGGAGCAAGGAACCGCCGGAGCGCAAAGCAGAAGATGATCCGAATCGCGCATGGTATGCAGGCGAACCGTCACCGTGGTGACATGAGAAAAAGGAGGGACAACATGAAACAGCACAATGAGAAGAATCTGGAAGCCGAAATACTTCAGCGGATTGCCCAGCAGATGAATGACATAGCCGAGCAAATAGCCGCGTTTGCGCTTGATTGCACTGCCGCTATGCGCCGCGTGCTTGAAAGCAAGGCATTGCAGGAGGCGCTGCAAGCCGCGATCCAAAAGATTCAAGCCAGCCAAGCGCGCCCGCTGGGCAGCTTCGCAGAAGTTGCCGCCCACATGGAAGGCGCACACGGGCAGAATCGCTATCAGGTGGGCGACATCATCCAGATGAACCACGACGATTTCGGGCTTATCAAGTGGCGGGTCATTGGCGCGGACGTGGATCGGGCAGCAGGACACCGGCACACGCTGACGGTTGCCATGGAGCGCGCCGAAACCTACCATTGGTTTTCCGAACCCAGCAAGGAACACCCCTTCGGCAGCAACAACTACCCCGGCAGCGCCATACGCTTCTACCTCAACAACGAATTTTTCCGGGGCATCCCGGAGGAAGATGCGGAGACGCTACTGACCACCTGCCGCCCATGCACGGAACACGGCGAAGCGAGCAGCACCTGCGACCTTGTGTGGCTGCTGTCCGCGTCTGAAGTGGGATTCAAGGGCAACGACATTCCGTGCGAGGGAGAACCCTATCCGTGGTATGCACAGGGCGACAGTGCCGAGCAGCGCAAAGCTGTGGACATGGACGGAGACGAAGCAGCATACTGGTTGCGCACCCCGAACACTGGGTACGGCTACTACGTGCGCTACGTGGGCACGGACGGCAGCCTTCACAGCAACAGTGCGTGCGACAGCAGTGGCGTGCTGGCGGCTTGCGTCATCGGCTCATCAGATTCATCCGCGCCGGTAGGCGCATCGGAACGGAGGGACGCACATGAATAAAGCGATTTTTATCGGCAACCTGACACGTGACCCGCAGCTTCGGAGCGTGAACACACCCAGCGGCGCGGCCAGCGTCTGCGACCTGTCCATCGCCATCAACGAGCGGCGCGGAACGCAGACCAAGACAACCTATGCGCAGGTAACGGTGTGGCGGGCACAGGCGGAAAACTGTGCGCGGTATCTGTCCAAGGGCAAGAAAATCGCCGCATGGGGGTCGGTGGCCGCTGTGCCCTATCAGGGGCGGGACGGCAACTGGCGGGCACAGCTGGAAATGCAAGCGGAAGAAGTCAAGTTTTTGAGCGGAAAGAGTGAAACGAGCGGCAGCGTGCCAGACGGTATGACGCAGGTGGAACCCGACGACAGCCCGTTCTGACAAGGTGAAAAACGCACACGTGGACGCTTTTGGAGGGTGAGAAGATGAAAGCCATTGAAATCCTGAACCGATGCAGGGCAGCGGACGCGGAAATCAGCCGCATCCGGCAGCGCATTGAACAGCGGAACAGCGCCCTGTACCGTATCACAGCCAGCCCCATGGATGCCAATGGCGGCAGCCGCGCCAGCGGAAATCACGATAAAATCGGGACGCTGGAGGCGGACATCGACACTTTGCAGCGGCAGATGCTGGCGCGCAAGCGGGCAAAGCAGGTGGAAATTGCCGCAGCGTGTGCGCTGCTGGATTATCTGGACGCGGCAAGCAGCGACGTTCTCTACCGCTTTTATGTGCTGGGCGAAACCGCCGCAGCCATCGCCGCCGCGTGTGGGTATCAAGCCGGGACGGTGCGGGCAAAAAAGGCCGAAGCGCTGAAGCTGCTGGCAGAGATGGACAGCGCGCAGATTGACGCAACGCTGCCGGGCTGGTATCTGCGCGGGGACAAGGACGGCAGCAACGGCAGCAACTTCAACAGCGCTGACCTGCCGAAATGGCAGGAACGGGACGCGCCGCCCGTGTGAATCCAAAGCGCCGCGCATGCACATACCAAAAACATAACGCAACAGTAGATATACACACCGCTGCGCTTCAAATACATAGTGCTGCGGTAGATATATATTGACCTTCATTGACCTTCGCTCAATAGACTACCAAAAGCGCTTGACCTGTGATATGATTAGAATGCAGCAAAGCAAGCGAGAGGACAGAGGCACAAAGCCGCTGCCCTCTTTTTCGTTCCCCGGAGGTGCAGCATGAAACACTACAAGCCCAGCGACCCATTCTATCACAGCGAAGCGTGGAAGAAAGCGCGAAAAGCCGCATTAGTGCGCGACGGCGGCATGTGCCAGGACTGCATGGCGCGATTCCGGGCAGGATACGGGAAGAAACCGCGCCGGGCGGACATGGTGCATCACATTCTTTCGCGTGAGACCCGCCCAGACCTTGAACTGTGCTTGGAGAATCTTATCAGCCTGTGCAGCGAGTGCCATAATAAAAGACATCCAGAAAAAGGTGAGCAGGCCAAACAAGTCACAGCGGGAAAAACACGGATACGGATTATCAAGATATAGGAGGCATGTGCAGAATGAATGCAGCCATGAAAGAGCAGCATTTCAGCCGGATTAACGACGAAAGGGCACGCCGGGTCTACGACTATCTTTGCGCAAGCTGCGAACTGCGCGAGGGCGGGCTGACGGATGCGGATCAAATGCTGGTATACGACTACGCCTATGCGGAGCAGGTTAAGCAGCAGCTTCAGGACGACATCAAGGCGCGGGGCATTGGACGCGAGTACACCAACGGGCGGCAGAAGTACTGGCAGGACAACAAGAGCGTGCCGCAGCTGCGGGCCTACTGCGATCAGCAGCGGAAAACCCTTGCGGAACTGCGATTGACACCCACGAGCAGGAAGGCGGCGGCTTTAGACCTTTACGACGATTTCGCCACCTACTGAGCGCAGCCCCGACCTGTCCGGCGTACTGGCGCGGTGCTACGGCTATGCGCGGGACGCAACAGCGGGGCGCATTGTAGTTGGCGAAAAGGTTCGTCTGGCCTGCCGCCGTTTTCTGGACGAACTTGAAAAGCAGAACAACCCGGATTACCCGTGGCGCTTCGATGAAGCCCTTGCCGCACGGCCTGTGGGCTTCATGGAGCGCTTTTTGGTACCCACCAAGGGTGACTACGACCGGCTGGAGCTGATGCCGTGGCAATGCTTCATTGAGTGCAACCTCTACGGCTGGGTAGACAAGCGGACAGGGCTGCGCAGATTCCGCGAAGCCCTGATTTTGGTTGGCACCGGCAACGGCAAAAGCACGCTGATGGCGGGCAACGCGACCTTTGGCGCTTGCAAGGATGGCGAGCGCGGCGCGGACATTTACCTGCTGGCGAACAGCAAAGACCAAGCGGGCATCGTTTTCAACGAGTGTCTGGGGCAGATTCGCGCCAGCAAGCCGCTGGCAAAGCGCTTCCGCACACTGCGCGACGGCGTATACTATGACGCGATGAGCGCCAGCATCCGCCACCGCGCCAGCGACAGCAAGCGGCTGGACGGCTTGAACCCGCACATGGCTATTTTTGATGAAATCCACGAATTCCGAGACTACAAGCTCATCAACATCATCAAGCGCAAGAACGTGAAGCGCCGCCAGCCGCTCATCTTGTACATCACCACCATGGGGTATGTGACGGACGGGCCGCTGGCGGACTACTACGGGCTTTTTTCCGATGTGCTGATACCGGGCAAGATTAAGCCGGAGGTAGCCGACCGGCTTTTTTCGTATATCGCGGAGCTGGATGCCAGGGACGACATCGAGGACACCAGCTGCTGGGTAAAGGCGAACCCCGGTCTGGGCGTTGTGCTGCACATGCGCGACCTGCTGGACAGCTGGGAGCGAGCGAAGAAGGTGCCGCGAGAACGGGCGGACTTCATTTGCAAGCAGCTCAACATCATGGTGCAGGCGGACGACATGGCGTTTATATCGCCGGACGTGATGCCGCGAAATCTGGCAACCATCCCGGAGGAAAATCTGCTGGGGCGGCGCTGCTTCGGCGGCTTCGACCTATCCAGCCGGGAGGATTTCACCGCCGCCGCGCTGGAATTTCCGCTGGACGACGGGCGTTTTTATGTGCTGCTGCACAGCTGGGTGCCGCGCCGAAAGGTAGAAATGGACCAGGAGAAAATCGACTATTACGGGATGGCCATGCGGGGGCTGCTGACCATTGTCGAAGGCGAATACATCAGCCAGGACGATGTGTATCAGTGGTTCTGCGCACAAGCCGAAAAGTATGAAATCACCGCCATCGGCTACGACCCGGCGAACGCGGTGAAACTGCGGCAGATGCTTGAAATGAAGGGTTTCAACTGCCAGATTGTCCGGCAGGGGCCGCTGACGCTCAACGATCCGTTGAAGGATGTGAAGGAGCTGCTGCTGGGCGGGCGCATCGTCTCCAACGGCGACCCCATGCTGCGCTGGTACACCGAAAACGTGCGCATCAGTGCGCAGCGCCAGCACACCGACAAGGCGAACTGGATGCCGACGAAAAACAACCGCTATCGCAAAATCGACGGCTTCATGGCGTGGCTGGACGCGCACTGCATCCAGATGCAGCAGAATCCTGGCGGCGTTCCGGCAGCGCCGCCAGCGGTTTATTCCATCCGGCTGGACAGCAGCCGGGCAAGGGGCAGAAGAATGAGAGGGGGCTATTAAGGCATGGGACTTTTCAGCCGTTTCCGCAACGAGAACAAGGCGAGGGACAAGCCCCGCGTGCGCGTGTTCGACCGCGGCAAGGTGACAAGCATCACGCGCCCGCGGGCAGACGTGACGCTGCAAGGGCATGAAGCCATCTATGCGGCGGTGACGCGCATTGCCAACACCGTGGCAAGCATCCCGGTGCACGTCTACAAGGGGCGGGAGCGGCAGGACACGCACCCGCTGGAAAAGCTGCTGAACCTATCGCCAAACCCCAGCATGAGCGCCTACATCTTCAAGCAAACGATGGAAGCCTTTCGCAACACGGAGGGCATGGCGTATGCGCTGATTATCCGGGACGGGCTGGGCGAAATCACGCGATTGGACGTACTTGACCCGACGCGGGTGCGCCCGCTGATTGAGAGGGACAGCCGGGAAATCTGGTATGACATCACGCTGGAGGGCAAGACGTACCCGATACCGGGCTATATGGTGCTGGCGCTGAAGCACATGAGTGCCAACGGCATCAGCGGCATCCGACCGCTGGACGTGCTGCGCGGCAGCCTGGACTACGATGCAGAAGTCAAGGAAATCAGCCTGAACCAGCTGGACGGCATCAACCACGGCGTGATGCTGGAAGTGCCGGGGCAGGCGCTGGACGAAACGCGCAAGGCGCAAATCGTGGCTGATTTTCTGGATGCCTACGAAAGCAGCGGGCAGCGGGTGCTTGTGCTGGAAGGCGGCATCAAGGCGACGACCTTCAATCAATCGCCCGTAGACGCGCAGCTGATGGACGTGGAGCGCATCACGCGCAACCGCGTCGCCACGGTCTACAATCTGCCGCCGCACATGCTGGGCGATTACAGTGACACAAGTTTCAGCACGGCAGAGCAGCAAATGCAGGAGTTTTTGCAGCTGACCGTCATCCCCATTGTGCAGCAATGGGAGGATGAGCTGAACCGCAAGCTGCTGAGCGACGCGGACTACAAGGCGGGCTACCGCTTCCGCTTCGACACGGACAGCCTGATCCGCGCCGACATGGTGGCGATGGCGAACAAGTACCAAATGGCAATCCGCGGCGGATGGATGCGGATGAACGAGGTGCGCGAGCGAGAAGGGCTGCCGCCCGATCCGAATGGGGACGAATTGATGTGCGCACGCGACATTATCCCGCTGCGCATCATGGTGGAGCACCCGGAGCTGCTGCTGACGGGTGTCAGCGCGAAAGCGACGAAGGAGGGAACGCATGAGTACATTCTGGAACTTCACCCGTGACGATGCCACGGGCAACGGCACGATCCAGCTGGACGGCGAAATCGTGACGGAGAACGACTGGTGGGGCAGCGGCGGGCAGGTGGTGGCGCGGAGCTTCCGCAACCGGCTGGCAACCTGCAAGGACATCACGGTCTACATCAATTCGCCGGGCGGCGACGTGTTTGCTGCTGCGGAGCTGTACACGGCGCTGCGGGAACACACGCAGGGCAAGGTGACGGTGAAGGTGACGGGCATCGCGGCAAGCGCGGCTTCGCTGGTGGCGATGGCCGGGGATGAAGTACTCATGTCGCCGGTGGCGTACATGATGATTCACAACCCGTGGAGCATGACGGCGGGCAACAGCGCCGACCACCGCAAGGAGGCCGACGTACTGGACGAAATCACCGAGGGGCTGCTGGCAGCCTACACCGCCAAAACCGGCAGGAGCCGGGACGAAATCGCCGCCATGCTGGACGCTGAAACCTACATGAGCGCGCAGAAATGCGTTGATTTGGGCTTTGCGGACGGCATCTTGTACCAAGAGGACGGCGACGGCGAAAAAGAGAAGCAGCCCGCCGCCAGCGTGATGATGCAAGGCAAGCAGCACGGCAGGGCCGCGGCGCTTGCCCGGGTGCAGCCCAGCCTTGCCGAGCTGAACCGCCGGGCAGAAATCATTCGCCGGGCGAAGATCATCGGCGAAACCATTCGATAAGCCAAAAGCGACCACGTGGTCGTTTTTATTTTTCCCTGAAAAGAAAGAAGGAGGACAACGAACATGACTCTGGCTGAAATGATGAACGAAATCAATGCGCTGGGGCGCAACATCCGCGCCGCTGCCGACCGCCTGATGATGGCGGATGCTGCGGACAACACCCACGACATGCAGGACATCGAGCGCCAGCAGAACGCCCTGCGCGACATGAATAACCGCATGGCGGCGCTGCGACTGGCGTACACCACGCAGGAGGACGCGGAGCGCGGCAATCTGACCGCGCCGCAGGGCAGCGGCAGCCCGGCGCAGGAGCGCAGCCTGCACGACATGCTGGCAAGCCGCGAATATGCCAACGCCTTCGCGCACGCGATTCGCACCGGCGCAAAGCCAGGACGCGACCTGTTTGCGGACAAGCACAAGGTGCTTTATGATGCGCTGACCATCGCGGGCGGCGACCCTGCGGGCGAGGATGGCGGCTTCCTTGTGCCGGAGGACATCGACCGCAGCATCCGCGAATACAGCCGCGCCCTTGACCCGCTGGAAGAGCTTTTCAACGTGGAAAGCACCACCACGAACAGCGGCTGGCGCGTGGTTGCCACCGACCCCACTAAGGGCATGACCAAGCTGACCGGCGAGGGCACAAACATCACCGGCAGCGGCGAAGAACCTACTTTCAAAAAGGTAACGTACACGCTGGACACCTACGGCGATTGGCTTCAGGTATCCAATGAGCTGGCGAACGATGAGGTGGCGAACCTGTTCGCGTATATTTCCCGCTACTATGCGCGGAAATACACCATCACCAACAATGGCATTCTGAAGGCACAACTGGAGAAGCTGACCGCGGGCGCTGTGGCAAAAACGGACGACGCGCTGGCTGCCATCAAGAAGGTGCTGAACGTGGAGCTTGACCCCGCCATCAGCGTGCTTTCCACCATCATCGTCAATCAGGACGGGTTCAATTATCTGGACGCGCTGAAGGACGACAACGGCCGCCCGCTGCTAATGCCCGACCCGACCAATGCCACGGGCACGCTGCTGAAAGGCCGCCGGGTGAAGGTGCTGTCCAACGCCGTGATGCCGACCCGCACGGTATCCACCACCGGCGCGACCAAGGGCGACTACTACCCGATTTATATCGGCGATTTCACGCAGTACGCCACGCTGTTCCAGCGCCAGCCGCTGGAGCTGACCAGCACGGACATCGGCGGCACGGCCTTCCGCACCAACAGCATCGAAACGCGGTGCATTGCGCGCATGGGCGCGAGCGTATTCGACAGCGCCGCGGCGGTACGCAAGGAAATCTTTATTCCCGCGACCTGATAACAGGCGGCGGGCGGTGTGATGCGCTGCCCGCCGCGGAAAGGACAGGCGAATGGCAACAATCAGCACGGAGATGAGCCAGCAGACCACTGCGAACGTCTACAACGACAAGGGCAGCGAGCGGGTGCTGGCGGTATCCGCTACATGCAGCATCAGACCGGGGCGCGGGCTGAACATCAGCATCGACATCAGCGACAGCGACGCGCTGGAAGGTGTGAAAGAGGAAGCCGCGGCGGGGCTGGCTGCCTATCTGGGGCAGGAGCTGCAAAAGGCGGCAGGGCTGGGCATCCCGATCGCGCTGCCGACCGTACAAAGCGACTAAGGAGGTGCGCAGGTGCCGGACATGGACATGGTGCGGCGATTCGCCGGGTGCGACGACGACGCGGACAGCGCGGTGCTGGAAGCCTGCGTGAATGCCGCAGAGGCATGGTACGAAGCGGCAGGCGTTCCAAAGCCCAGCGCGCCGGATTCCCTCTATGATTTTTGGTTGGCGAATCTGGCGGCGTGGATGTACGACATGCGCGGCGCAGGCGGCGACAGCACGACGGTGCCGCCCTACATCGTCACCAGCGTGCATCAGCTGCGGCCGATAAAGGCAAGGGAGGCGGGCGCATGAAAGCGGGCGACCTGCGGCACAGGATCACGCTGCAACGCGCAGAAACCCACACGGACGAGCGCGGCAGGCGTATCACCGCGTGGCGGGACGTGGCGACGGTGATGGCAGCCATGGCGGACGTATCGCAAAAGAATCTGTACGTTGCGCAGGCATACCACGCCGAGGACATTCTGACCTTCACCATCCGCTACCGCCGGAGCATCCGGCAGGAGCAGCGGGACAGCTGGCGGGTGCTGCATCAGGGCATCCACTACGAAATCGTGCAGGTGAACGCGTTGAGCTATCAGGGCGATTACATGCGGCTGCAATGCCGAGCGATACAGGGCAAGGGAGTGTAAAGCATGGGAGCCTTTGCAGCGGGCGGCATTGCCGCCGAAATGGCGAAGTTTGAGAAGCTGGCGCGTGGGAGCGAAGCAAGCTGCAAGAAGGCCGTAAAGGCTGGCGGGCAGCTGCTGGCGGAGAAGCTGAGCGCCGCCGCGCCGGTCCGGACGGGCGCACTGGCGGCGAGTATCAAGGCCGGGGCGGTTAAGTACAGCGCAGCGGACGGCTACTATTGCGAGGTTGCGCCCACGGGCACGAACGCCGAGGGCGAGAACCTTGCGAAAATCGGTAATATTCTGGAATACGGGCGGAGCAACATGCCCGCCCGACCGTGGTTTGTGCCGACGGTGGACAGTGCTGTGGAAGAAGTGAACAGCACTATCCGCGAGACATTTCAGGCGGCGCAGGGGAAGGAATGAGCGGCATGGAGGATAAGCTGGAGACTTTTTTGATGACGGCGCTGCATTCCCTGCCCTGTCCGGTCAGCCAGCCGCCTGGCGGCGCAGAGAACGAAACCTATGTGACCTTCAACGAGGCGAGCGGCGCACCAACGGAGCACGCCAGCAACGCGCCAACGCGGACAAAGCATCTGGTGCAGCTGCACGCTTTCAGCCACCGGGAGGACGGCGCACACCGGCGTGCTTTTTTCGCCGCGCTGACACTGCTGGAAAAGGCAGGCGCACGGGTGCAGAGCTGGGGACCGGACGACTATGAGAAGGACACAGGCATCCACCACATGGCGGCAACCTTCGCCGTGTGGATGATGTGGAACGATGAAAAGGAGGACTAAGCACATGGAAGGATACTATACCGGCGTACTGGACATTTACTATGCCCTGATTACCAAGCCCGAAACGGCCACGACCAAGCCGGTCTATGCTGCGCCCGCAGTGATGGGTAAGACCATCGAAGTGACGATTACGCCCAACTACAAGGAGGGCAGCGTCTACGCCAGCAACGTGGCGACGCGCAATGAAAAGCGCGTGGACAGCTACACGGTGAGCGTGAATGTGGACAAGCTGCCCTATGCGGTGCGCAAGGCGCTGCTGGGGCGCACGCAGGACAGCAAGGGCGTGCAGATTATCAAGGGCGGCCAGAAAGCGCCGGAAGTGGCCATCGGCTTCGCCATGACGCTGGACGACGGCAGCAAGGAGCTGTGGTGGATGTACAAGGGAACCTTTGCGGAACCCACCAGCACGGCGCACACGGACAGCAGCAGCACGACCTACCAGCACCCGACGATTGAGGGCAAGTTCGTCCGCCGGGAGTGCGACGACGCGCTGGCGGCGGTTGTGGACACGGCAGACAGCAGCGTGGCGGACAACGTTAAAACCGACTGGCTACAAAGCGTCTACGAAGAGGCAGTCTAAGCAAGCAACAAGGGCAGCGTTCAAGGTTGAGCGCTGCCCCATACTTTTCAGCATCGGAGGGGACAAAAATGGCAGAAGAAAAGCAGGTGCGCGGGCGCGACATTGCCGCGCCGCTGGACACGCTGGAAGTCAGCGGGAAGCAGTACAAGCTGGCATTCACGAACGAGACTTTCCGGCTGGCGGAGGACGTGTACGAATACCGCTATGGCAGGGCGAAGAACTTCGCGGAAATCGCCATGGACTTGACGCGCAGCAAGATCGGCGCAATCATGGCGATTCTGTACGGCGCGATTGTGGCAGCCGCGCCGGAAACGGAAATGACGTGGGAGGATTTCACGCGAGATTTCCGCATTACGGCAATTCCAGGCGTGGCGGATAAGCTGATGGCGGGCGTAACGGACGCGCTGCCGGAGGCAGACAAGCAGGACGATGCAAACCCCTGAACCGCGCTGGGCAAGCGCCCCGGTATCCGTGGGAATGGCTATACTACCGGGCGCTGGCCTGCGGCATGGGCGCGGAAACCTTCTGGAAAAGCAGCCCGCGTGCCGTGCTGCTGATATATGATGTATACAGGGAAGCGCACGGCGGGAAGCCGAAAGCGCAGCAACCGGTTCGGCTGAACAGGATACCGAGATAAAAATGAGCCTGCATCTGTACGGCATGGCGCAGGATGGCGAAAGCGCACACGTGGACGCTTTTCAAAAAGAGTTGGAGAAATCCAGCTCTTTTTCTTTATCGCTTAACTTAAAAACGGAGGGAAAAGTATGCCGGACGAGGGCATCCAAACAAAAGTCAGCGTTTTAGGCGACAAAGAGTACAAGGCCGCGCTGTCCGACATCACCCGGCAGCTGACTGTGCTGAACACGGACATGACTGCCAGCCAGAGCGCCTTCGCCGGGCAAGCGGACAGCATGGAGGCCGTGCGGAGCAAGCTGCAAAGCCTGCAAGCTATCTATGCCGCGCATCAGCAAAAGGTTGAGCTGATTGCCGCTCAGCTGGAAAAAGCGAAGCAGGAGTATGGCGAGAACTCCAAGCAAGCCGACAACCTGAAAATCGCGCTGAACCGGGCGACCGCTGCCATGAACAAGGTGGGCAGTGAAATCAGCACGACGGAAAACGCACTGAACAACATGCAGAGCGCCAGCGAAACCGCAGAGGGCAGCATGGGCGACCTGACCGCCAAGACCGAGGAGCAAGCCAACGCCAGCGGCGAGTTGGCGGACGCTGCGGACAAGGCCGGGGATGCCGTCAAGGGCGAGGGCAGCGAAGCCGACGACGCGGAGAAGAAGAACAGCAAGCTAAAGGAAGCGTTTCAGAGCGCTGGCAGCGCCGCGGGCGGGGCGCTGGTGGCCGGATGCAAAGCGGCCGCGGCGGCAATGGCTGCCATGGGCGCAGCGGCGGCGGCTGCACTGAAAGCATCCTTCGACATGGCGAAGGGCGCTGGCACCTATGCGGACGATGTGGCAACGCTGTCCGTGCAGACGGGGGTCAGCACCCAGCGGCTGCAAGAATGGAGCTACGCCAGCAATTTCATCGATACGTCCGTCGAGCGTGTCAGCGACAGCATGAAAGACCTGTCCAAGCACATGGCGGAAGGCTTCGCTGACAGCAGTGGCGCAGCATACCAGAATTTCGTTCAGCTGGGTGTGTCCATCAAGGACTTCGACGGCAACATGCGCGGCACGGAAGACGTATTCTGGGACGCTATCGACGCGCTGCACAACATGGAGGCGGGCGCTGAGCGCGATGCGCTGGCAATGCAGCTGTTTGGCGATAGCGCACGCGAACTGAACCCGTTGATTGAGGCTGGCAGCGCGGCATGGCGGGAAATGGGCAAAGAAGCGCAAGCCATGGGCACAGTTTTCAGTGATGAGAACATTGCCAAAATGGGCGCGTTTGACGACAGTATGCAGCGCTTCAGCGCCACGGGGACGGCGCTGAAAAACAGCATCGGGCTTGTGATGATCCCGGCGTTTCAGCCGCTGATTGAAACCGCCACCAGCGCCATGGGGCAAGTGGCGGTCGCCTTGCAGGACGGGCTGGAGCCGGACGAGCTGCCGGGCATTCTGAACGGGCTGCTGAACATGGTGAGCGGCGCGCTGGACGATGTGGCGGGGTTAATTGAGGAAGCGCTGCCCATTGTATCGGCGGCGGTGACGCAGGTGGCAGGCGCGCTGGCAGAGCGGCTGCCGGGGCTGCTGACAAAGCTGCTGCCCGCTGCCATGCAGCTGCTGAACAGCGTGGTGAGCGCCATTACCGCCAACATCGGGCCAATTACGGCATTAGCCTCTTCGCTTGTGCAGAGCCTTGCCAGCCTGCTGAGTGAGAACGCGGGCGCATTGGCAGACAGCGCGCTGACGCTGATGGATGGGCTGCTGGACGGCATTTTGGACGTACTGCCGGAGCTGCTGAGCGCGGGCATCACCATCGTGGTGAAGCTGGCGGCGGGGCTGATTAAGGGCATCCCGAAGCTGGTGGCGAAACTGCCGGAAATCGTGCAGGCTATTTGGAGCGGGCTGACATCTACCGACTGGGGGCAGGTTGGCAGCGACATCCTGCAAGGTGTGCTGGACGGGCTGGCGGGCATCGGCGAGTTCATCCTCGACCTGCTGGGCATTCCGTCAGACAGCGGACTGGCGAGCGCATGGGCGAGCTTTTCCGGGGGTATCAAGGATGCCATCACGGGCGTTCTGAGCGGCATCGGCGGATTCCTGGGCAGTTTGCTCAACCCGCCCGACGAAGGCGAGCAGGGCAGTATCAGCGGGCTATGGAGCAGCTTCGCGGGCACGGTTGGCACTGCGATTCAAGGCGTACTGTCCAGCGTGACGGCATTTTTCAGCACGCTGTTCAACCCGCCAGCAGACGGCGAGCAGGCACAGCAGACGCAGGAATGGGGCAGCTTCGCAGAAACTGTGGTGGATACCATCGGCACAGCGCTGCAAGGCAGTGCGGAGCTTGTCAGCGGCATCTTTACTGGTGGCAAGGCCGCCATCGAAGCATTCCCATGGGAGGATACCGGCACGAAGCTGGGCACGCTGGCGGGCAAGATTGCCGGGTTTGCGCTGGACGGTCTCAGCGGCGTGTTTGACGCCGGCAGCGCTGCCATCAAGGCGTTCCCATGGGAGGATACCGGCACGAAGCTGGGCACGCTGGTGGGCAAGATTGCCGGGTTTGCGCTGGACGGTCTCAGCGGCGTGTTTGACACGGGCAGCGCTGCCATCAAGGCGTTCCCGTGGGAAGATACCGGCGCGAAGCTGGGCACGTTGGCAGGTAAGATTGCCGGGTTTACGCTGGACGGTCTCAGCGGCGTGTTTGACGCTGGCAGCGCTGCTATCGCGGCATTCCCGTGGACGGACGTGGGCGAAAAGCTGGGCACGCTGGCGGGCAAGATTGCCGGGTTTGCGCTGGACGGTCTCAGCGGCGTGTTTGACGCTGGCAGCGCTGCTATCAAGGCGTTCCCGTGGGAAGATACCGGCACGAAGCTGGGCACGCTGGCAGGGCAAGCGACGGCGATTCCGCTGGATGCGCTCAGCGGCGTATTTACGGCGGCGGATTCCGCCATTACCAGCATCGACTGGACCAAGTTGGGCGAGAGCGTCGGCATTCTGGTGGATGGGGTCACAGGCATCCAGCAGGACGCGCTCAGCGGTATTTTTACCGCCACCGAAGCAGCCATCCAGAGCATTAACTGGGCGGAGCTGGGCAATACGGTTGCGGACGGGTTGAGCCGTGCGTGGGGCATTGTATCGGGCATTGGCGACGTGGCGCTGGGGCTGGGTGAATCGGTCGTGGGCGCTGGACAGCAGGGCGTTACAGCGCTGAAAGGCTGGATTGCCAGCTGGAACACCGGCGACGCAGAGAGCGCGGCGGAGGCCGCTGGCAAGCAGATTGTCACGGACTTCAACGCGGGCGTGACCGGCACAAAGGCCGACCTTGTTAAGACAGCGGACGAAGCAGCGCAAGCATTCCTGGACGCAATCAAAACGAAGTTAAGTTTTCAGGCGTTTCAGGGTATTGGGCTGGACGCGATGGGCGGCATCGTGCATGGGTTCACCATGCTGGCGGCAGAGGCCGCCACGATGAGCGGCAACGCAGCGCAGGGGTTATGCGATGCCGTCACGGTAATTCTGTCCGTGGATGCGGGAACAAGCACGGGCGGCGATTGGGCGGCAGCCATTGGCGCAGGGGTAAGCGCGAAGCAGGGGCAGCTTGTCAGCGGTGCGCAGGTATTCGCACGGGCGGGCGCAAAGGCTGCGGAAAGCGTGCTGAACACGGGCGCAGGCAGGACGACCGGCGCGGAGTATGCCAGCAGCATAGCGCAGGGCATCCAGAGCGGACGCGGCAGCGCCAGCAACGCCGCCAGCACGCTGGCGCGGGCGGTTGCGGCTGTCATCAATGGCATGAGCGGCTCCTTTGAGAGCGTGGGACGGAACATTGCCGAAGGCGTGGCGCGAGGCATCGAGCGCGGCAGCAGCCGCATTCGGGCGGCAGCGAAATCGGCGGCACAGACCGCCTATCGCGCAGCGTGTGACACGCTGGATATTCGCAGCCCCAGCCGTGTGATGGCGCAGGTGGGACAATTCTATTCGGAGGGCTTCGCGGGCGGCATTACGGACGGCATGGAGCGCGTGAGCCGGGCGGTGCAGCAGCTGAGCGCGGCAGCCATTGGCGAGAGCGCGCAGGGCGTACCGGCACAGCCGGTGAGCGTCACCGGGCCGGTGATAGACTACGACGCGCTGGCAGAGGCGACGGTGCTGGCGATGCAGCGCGCAGGCGTTGGCGAAGCGGCGCTCTATGTCAACGGGCGCAAGATGAGCGACGAACTTGAGCCGGACGTGAGCCGGGCGACCTACAACCGGGCGGGGCGCAGCGCAAAGGGGCGCACCAGCCGGATGGTGCTGGCGTAAAATTTCAATATGCGCTTGACTTTCTGACTGTCATGTAGTATTATATGACTGTCAGAAAGTGAGGTGAGCGCATGAGCCCACGAACAGGCAGACCAAAGGTAGACAATCCCAAGGCTGTCCAGGTATCTGCACGGTTAGACCAAGCAACGATTAAGAAGTTGGAAGAAAACGCCGCTTATTATCACGAAAGCAAGGCGGATTCCATCCGGCGAGGAATCGAAGCGGTGAACAAAACAATAAAAAAGTGAAGAATGCCACCCCTTCAAAAGCGCATTCTTCACCAGCACCAAAGGTCGCCCTTCGGTAAATCTATTCTACCACAAGGGCGACCTCCTGACAACCCCAAAACACAAGGAGGAACGCAAACATGACTGAAAATCAGAAAAGCATTGTCTTAGAACATCTGGAGCGTGTAGACGAGCAGCTGCTGGCGCTGGACACCACGCTGGGGGTGACCGCTATGGGCGCGGCGGCAATGGCAAACGGCGAATATCTGGAAAATATCCTGAACTGTATCCGTCACAGTCTGCAAGCCATGCGAGCAGAGATAGACGAAGCGACCGGCACGGTATTGATTGCGAAAGCAGTCGCCTGCTAACAATGTACGCACAAGCGTCGTACCCCGAAAAGGGCAATGTCATTTAGTTAATCCACCCACCTCCTATGCGGGTAGAAGAATCGCGTAG
>ERZ772889.428-NODE-428-length-46083-cov-49.601395_pt1 | contig 46083 bp, 28 predicted proteins | sample MGYA00512127_ERZ772889 | MGnify/ENA primary metagenome ERZ772889 (study PRJEB29015, sample SAMEA2737689) | human gut metagenome | biome: human gut; feature: human-associated habitat; material: faeces | place: China | collected 2012 ...
AGCCGCCGGAGCGGTGCTTAAGCCGTCAGGCGGGAATTGTGCGGTGTTGCCTTAGGTATTGTGCAGAAACCGGTCGCTTCAACACCCTAAAGTGTATCTGGAACCTTAGCAAAAACAGCACCGCCGCCCGGGTTTTTCCCTTTGGGCAGCGGTGCCGTTTTTGTTTATGCTATTGTTGAGTTACGGGGCAAAGCCTGCGATCAGATCAGGCCCATCAGGCTGGGCAGACCCAGAGACAGTGCCGGGATATAGGTAACAGCCAGCAGGGCCAGCACCAATGCGACAAAGTACGGGATCAGCTTGGAAGTGACCTGCTCGATGGAAACATGGCCAATGCCGCAGCCGACAAACAGAACGGAGCCAACCGGCGGGGTGATGTTGCCCAGGCACATGTTGAAGATGAGCATAACGCCGAACTGGATCTCGGTCATGCCAAAGCTGGTAGCGATGGGCAGGAAGATCGGGGTAAAGATCAGGATGGCCGGGGTGATATCCATGAACATGCCGATCACCAGCAGGATGATGTTCATCAGCAGGAAGATGATGTACTTGTTGCTGGTCAGACTCATCAGGCCGTTGGAGATGGCTGCCGGGATGCCGGAGTAAGCCATAACAAAGGACATGGCGGAGGAAGCGGAGATCAGGAACAGGATGATACCGGAAGTTTTGGCGGAATCCAGCAGGATCTTCAAGAAGCTCTTGAACGTGATGCTCTTGTAGACGATGGAGAGGATCAGACAGTACAGAACTGCGATGCCAGCGCCCTCGGTAGCGGTGAAGATACCGGAAACGATACCGCCGATAACGATGACGATGAGCAGCAGAGAGGGCACAGCGTCCCAAATGGTCTTGCCGATGCTCTTGCTCTTATCATAACCGGTAGCTTTCATGCCTGCCTTTTTGGCACCGACAAAGGCAACCAGCATGCAGCACAGGCCCATCAGGATGCCGGGAACGTAACCAGCCATGAACAGGGTGGAGATGGAAACACCGCCAGCAACGGTGGAGTAAACAATGAATGCGGAGGTGGGCGGGATCAGCAGGCCGGTGGGGGCGGAAGCAATGTTGGCTGCTGCAGAGTAAGCGGGGTCATAGCCGTTTTCTTCCTCAATGGGGCTGATGCAACCGCCCATGGCGGAAGCAGCAGCAACGGAGGAACCGGACAGTGCGCCGAACAGCATGTTGCCCAGGATGTTGGCCTGTGCCATGGAGCCGGGGATCTTGCCAACGAACAGCTGGGCAAAGTTGACCAGGCGCTTGGCAATACCGCCGTTGTTCATGATGTTGCCAGCCAGGATGAAGAGGGGCACAGCCAGCAGAGAGAAAGACTCAACGCCGGAGTTCATCTTCTGCATGGTGATAAAGGTGATCTGGTCCCAAGACAGGGTGGACATGGCGGTTACAATGGAAGAAACCACGATGCTGATGGAGATGGGCACGCCCAAAAACAGCAGCACGCCGAACACAGCAAAAAGGATAACGGTTGTCAGTGTAATGCTCATTGTTCTGTGCCCTCCTTAGCAGTCAACTTTTTCGCCGGTGATATCTTCATAAATGTTGATGATCTGGGCGATGATGATGAAAATGCCGGAAATCGGAGCGATGGAGTACACCAGACTGCGGGGGATGCCCAGCAGAGCGGAGAATTCACGGCTGGCAGAAACAGCCAGCTTGAATCCGCCGATGGTGATGACGAAGATCGCCAGCAGCAGGATCAGGCCGTCGATGGCAACCAGCAGAGCGGTGTGGGCTTTGCCGGTGAATTTATCGCGCACCAGCGTCAGGGACATATGCTCGCGGGTGGAGAATGCGTAAGCTGCACCGATAAAGCCGGTCCAGATCAGGCTGTAGCGCACCAGTTCCTCCGTAAAGGCAACGGGGCTGTTGAGGACATAACGGGAGAACACCTGGATGAGAACCAGGATGGTCATGAAAGACAGCAGAACGGCGCAGGCAATGCTGAGGAACTTATCCATCCAGAACTTTACTTTACCCAAAAACTGTTTCATGTTTTATTCCCCCTCTCGTGCAGCTTCAATCGTATCCATCAGGGTCTTAACGCCGGGATACTCGTTTTCGTAAGCTTCGATCATGGGCTGGGTCGCTTCGCGGAAAGCTTCCTTGTCTACATCGTAAACAAACTCAACGCCCATGGTTTCCTGTGCTTCCTTCACAGCTTCGTCAATGGCGGTGTCCCACATGACTTTGTGGGCCTCGGTGGAGTTGTGGGCAGCTTCCAGAATGATCTGCTGATCTTCCGGGGAGATCTGCTTCCATACCTTTTCGCTCATGATCAGAACATCGGGGATCATGGCGTGCTGGTCAACGGAGTAGACCTTGCACACTTCGCCGTGCTTGCCGGTGGTCAGTGCGGTTTCGTTGTTTTCGGTGCCGTCAATGATGCCGGTCTGCAGGGAGGTATACACATCGCCGTAAGACATGGCAACGGGAATGCCGCCCAGATAGTTCATCATATCGGTCTGGGACTTCATGTCCTGCACGCGGATCTTCAGGCCCTTCAGGTCAGCCGGGGTGCGGATGGCTCTGTCTTTGGTGTAGAAAGAGCGGGCGCCGGAGGTGTAATAGGTCAGGGTAACAAAGCCGTCATCGCCGGTAGAGAGGAAGAAATCCTGCATCTGCTGGGAGTCCATGACATGGTAGAAATCCTCGGTATCATTAAAGATGTAAGGCAGGCCGAATGCGTTGTAGGCTTCGTTGTACGTTGCCAGACCGGGGGCAGAAACCTTGGTCATGGCGATAACGCCTGCCTGCAGCTGCTCCAGGTTCTCGTTTTCGCTGCCGAGCTGGCCGTTGGGGAAGATTTTGATCTGGACGCGGCCATCGGTCTTTTCGTTCACTTCCTCAGCAAACTGGGTCATGGCAATGTGGACGGTGTGGGTCTCGGACAGGCCGTGGGCCAGCGTCAGAACCAGTGGGTTTTCTGCGCTATAGCTGGTATCAGCCGTGGTGCTGGATGCGCCGCAGCCGGCCATCAGCCCGGCGCACAGCACAGCAGCCGTTGCCAGCGCTGCAATCTTTTTGAACATTTTGTTTCCTCCTTCTATTTTGTATCGCGTTTTACGGCGCGTTACATACCAATCAGATCAAACTGCTCAAACGAGACCATGATCTCATGGTCCTTTTTGGGGTTGGGGTACTTGACCTGCACGCTCTTCAGGCGCTGGCTGTAGTACCAGCCGCTCTCGGCTTCCTCAAACTTGCGGCGGTGCAGGAAGTGCGGCAGCTCCTTGCCGTCCAGCTGCACATAGAACGGGGATTTTTCGCGGTGGATCATATCCAGATACATGCTTTCCACAGCGGTATCGTAATCGCCCTCGTTGGTAAAGTGAACGTAAGTCTTTACGCCTGCGGTCACGGCAATGCGGGTCTTGAGGTAAGCGCCCTTCAGATACTCATTGGTGCAGCCGTCATCCTCGTACAGAACAAACTCGGAATCCACATCCGGTGCCATCAGGATCTCCAGCTCAGTGGTCTTTTCGGTCATCAGGTTGTGCAGGCGGTTGCCGCTCATGGGCAGGATAGCACCGCTGCGCACAAACAGCGGGATGCTGGAAATATCGACCGGTACCTCGATCGTCTGGCCGGGAGCGTACTCCTCGCGGGTGTAGAAGTTGTAGAAGCGCTCGTTTTCGTTCTCGGTCCTGGGCAGGTAGACAGGGCGCACGGTCTGGCCCTTTTCCACAACGTTGGCAACCAACAGAGAATCGCCAAACATGAAGTCAACGCCCTCATCATAGGTGGCGGGGTCGTTCTGGAACACGGCGAAGGTGGGCTGCCAGATCGGCAGGCCGCTTTCGTGGGCGCGCACCATCAGGGAATACAGCATCGGGCTGAGCTTATAGCGGAAGTTGATGGCATCGCGGATGTACTGCTTTTTATCGCTGAACATCCAGGGCTCGGTCACGGTGTTGTCGGTGTTGGTGGAATGGATGGAGAAGCGCGGCTGGAAGATGCCGTTCTGCACCCAGCGCACGAACAGCTCGGCCTCCGGTGCGGGGCCATAGAAGCCGCCGATATCGCAGCCGTGGTTGGAAATGCCGCACAGGGCCATGCCCAGGATGGTGGCAATGTTGTATTTCAGGGTATCCCAGTGGGTCAGGTTATCGCCTGCCCAAACCTGGGCGTAACGCTGGATGCCGGCATGGCCGGAACGGCAGACAGAGAAGGGACGGCAGTTGGGGTCGTACTCTTCAATGGCTTCGTTGGAAAGCTGGCACATCAGGTTGCTCATCACCGGCTTCATGGTGCCGATGGTGCTGCCCTTGCCTTCAAAGTAAACCTTGGCATCCTTGTCCACCATGCTGTCATACTCGCAGTTGTCGTTCCACAGGGAGCGGCAGCCGTAACGCAGCAGGGCGTCCTTGATGTACTGTTTCCAGTGCTCGCGGGTGGACTGCTTGGTAAAGTCCACAAACAGGCCGGGGCCGCCCCACCAGGTGCCCACCGCCAGGCCGTCCACACCGGCGTTGTCATCGGATGCGGGCAGGAACATATCCTTTGCCTTCATCTCTTCCAACAGGGGGTGAACCAGCAGCATGCCGGGTTTGATGTTGGGCGAAACGATAATGCCGCGCTTGACCATCTGGGCAAACCAGTCAGCGGGGTCCTTAAAGCGCTTGTTGTTCCAGGTGAAGGTGCAGCGCTTGATGCCCTGCTCGGTTTCCACGGCGCAGTAGCCGGAGGAAAGCTGGAAGCCGTCCACGGGGATGTCCTCCTCATGGGTAGTATCAATAAATTCCAGCACAGCGTCATCACTGTTTTCCGGCAATTCGGGGTAGTACATGGAGCTGCCCAGATAGCCCAGCGCTGCTTTGGGCAGCATGACGGACTTGCCGGTCAGATCGGTGTAACGCTCAATGATATCGCGGATGGAGGGGCCTGCGATCAGGAAGAGATCCACATCCCCGGCATCGGTGCGGTAGGTGGAGTAACGGTGCCAGTAGTTACGCTTTTCGCGGCCCATATTGAAATCACATTCAGCGGTGTTGTGGTAGAAGTAACCAACTGCCTGTTTGGTACCGCGGTTCAGCTTGATGTAGAACGGAATGTGTTTGTACAGGGAATCGGTCTCCTTGGCATTGTAGCCCATGGCATCGCCGGGGGCCATGTTCATGTACTTTTCAGCCTTGTTGATCTCGCCGGATTTTTCGCCAAAGCCATAGAAGCAGTCGTCGGCTTCGATCTGGGAAGCGTGCATGCGGCGGTGGTTGGAATCCTCACGATAAGCAAGGTCGGGAATGTCTGCATGCAGCAGGCTGCCATCTTTATCGTATACCATGATACGGAAGGGCGCCTTTTCCACAACCACCTTCAGGCGGCTGCCCTGGATCACGGCCTGCTTGTCGCCATCGGTCAGTTCGGCAGCGGCGGTCTGCACGCGCTTGCGGCAGTCCTTCATCAGCTCGTCCGTGCGGGAGTCCCAGGCGGTCATGGTCAGACTGTAGGACGCTTCGTCCCAGTCCCCATCAAAACCGGCGCGGATACGCAGAATATCGTCCGTCAAAAACCAGATGCGGATCTCCACCGCATTGGTGGAAACCGAGAAGCAGTTTTCCAGCTTTTTGACCGGACCTGCCGTGTAGCAAACTTTCATGTACAAGCTCCTTCCCTTTTCTGTTTCATGTATTTGTCCGTTTTTTTGGCCTGCTCAAAAATTACGGTCACGCACTTTCTGCTCGTCAGTGGGCATATTGAACAGAAACCGCCATTCCTTTACCCATAATCCATAGCAGCCTTTTTATTTCATCCCTATCATATCAAAGTTCGTTTATTTTTTCCTCACATTTTGTAGCCTAAATATTGCAAAATGTGATATGGTCGAAGTTGAAGGCCGAATAGGCGGTGGGATGGAGGTGGGATTGGGGATTTGGATTGGATGAGGTTGGCACATCTTCAGCACTGCTTGTTTCCTGCAGTTCTGGCTTCTCCTTTTATATTGTAAGCCGCAACCTGTCCACACCCAGCGTAACCGGGATCTATGGCAACACCGCACAATTCCCGCCTGACGGCTTAAGCACCGCTCCGGCGGCTGCGGCACGGCATCTGCGTTGCCAAAATGCTCGATAAGACATCCAGTATTATCTGCGCTTTTGGCTTAGCATCTGCCGCACCTCGCTCGCCGTATCGGCACTTAGAATTATGCGGTATTGCCCTATGCTTTTCTGTACTGTGCAGCCATTTCCGTATTTCTTACTCCGGTTCCTTCACACCGGTGTATGCCGGTACGGATGATGTTCGGCAGTACAAATGCCTGTTCATTTGAACTGCTCAAAAGATGTAACTTTTTCGTGTACGACTCCCCATGTTTCTTGACGGGATGAGCAATTCAGGATATGCTATGAGCAGTTGGATTGCTCAGTCATTATGATACGCACCTCAAATGCCTTCGCCATAGACTTGCGCAATTTGATGGCGCAAGCTTTTTGTGGGCAGGAGTGATCACCAAAATGACGTTTGGAGAGAAATTCAAGGCTGAACGGGAGAAGCGGAAGCTGACCCAGCAGGAAGTAGCCGATGCACTGGGGATCAACAGACGTATGATTACCCGGTACGAGAACGGCATTTCCTTTCCGCGCACCAAAGGCGCTTACAGAAAAATCGCGGATTTGAAAAGATGCTCAATGATCTCAAGGCACAAGCCGCTTACGAGGCGGAGGAGATGGAACGCCTCAAAGCCGAAGGTCGAGAGAAATCCGCGACGTATCGGCAGTTTTTCGGCAACCGGCTCTTTTATAAGCAGCTGCTGAACACCTATAAGAAATACGGCTTAATGGACTAAGCGCATCCGGAAGAGAATGGAGAAAGACAGGTGATGTTATGAACTGGATCAATGAATTGTCGTGGTTATGGGAAACACTTGGCATTGCGCTTATTGCTGCGGCTGTCTGCGTAGCTTGCGCCGCTCTGATCTGCAAAGCAGCGAAGAAGAAAACCAACAAAAAGGTGTTGGCTGTCATCGGTGCTGCAGCGTTTGTGGGCGCGATTCTGGCGGTCATTCTGATTGCCCGGACACCGATGCCGATTTGATTAGACAGGAGGCTTTTACTATGGATAAGGAAAAATATTCGATCATATTCAGCAGCTTGACCGGCAACACAAAAAAACTTGCTGATACAATTCGCGCGGTGCTTCCGGCAGAAGACTGTGACTATTTCGGTGCGCCGAAAGCGGAAGAACTGCACTCCGAAATACTCTATATCGGGTTCTGGACGGATAAGGGCAACGCGGACAGTGCAACCTTGGAACTACTGTCAAAGCTGAGAGACAAAAAGTTTTTTCTATTCGGGACGGCGGGCTTTGGCGGCAGCGAGGCATATTTTCAGAAGATCCTTGAGCATGTTAAGCAGTCTGTTGGCCCAAGCAACTCCGTGTTCGGAGAGTATATGTGCCAGGGCAAAATGCCGCAGTCGGTACGGGATCGTTATATGAAAATGAAGACACAGCCGGAGCATCCGGCAAACATTGACGCTCTGATTGAGAACTTTGACCGTGCCCTTTCCCATCCGGATGAGGACGATTTGGAGAGACTGAGGAAAATCGTTTTGGATCGGCAATAGAACAGGGGGATTCCTTAGGCAATACCTCACAATTCCCGCCTTACGGCTTAAGCACCGCGGCGCAGGTGCGCCGCTCAAAAATTGGTGCGCTATCGAAACATGCAGGCGGCAACCTTTTATCATCAAGTACCATAAAAGAACTGCTGCAAGCACTGCAAGCAGTTTTTATTCAGTCCTGCATTTTACAAATCATTCTACTGAAAATTCTACTATTTCATCATAAAAACTTTCTAAAATCCTGTCGGACGCTGTGGTACAATAAACCTATCATAAAATAACATTCCGCACCACAAACCACAACAAGACAGGAGATTTGCCATGCGTAACGTAATTTCCCTGAACGAAAACTGGACCCTGACCTTCCCCAAGGGTGAACGCCCGGCTGAAGCGGTTACCCTGCCCCACACCTGGAACGCGGTGGATGGCATGGACGGCAACGGCAGCTATCTGCGCACCACCGGTGTTTACACCCGCACCTTTACTGCGCCCAAGCAGCCTTTGGCCGGCGGCCGCACCTATATTGAAGTTCTGGCCGCAGCCCTTTCCGCTACCGTCAAGGTCAACGGAACGGTTGCCACCACCCACGAGGGTGGTTACTCCATTTTCCGCGCTGATGTGACGGATTTGTGCCATGACGGCGAGAACGAGCTGACCATTGAAGTCAGCAACGAAGATACGCCGTCCATGTATCCCTCTTCCGCCGACTTCACGTTCTATGGCGGCTTGTACCGCGGCGTCAACCTGATCAGCGTGCCCAACACCCACTTTGACCTGGATTATTTCGGCGGCCCCGGCATTAAAGTTACCCCCAAACCGGCAGCGGACGGCGGCGCCACGTTCGAAATCAAAAGCTATGTGACCAACCCGGACGAAAACTTTACCGTGCAGTACAGCATTGAAGATCCCTATGGATTTGAGGTTGCTTCCGCCACCCGCCCGGCTGATAACACCGCCGTTACCCTGTATGTGCCTGATGCGGAGCTGTGGAGCATGGACGAGCCCAACCTGTACACCGTAATTGCCCGCCTGCAGCGCTGCAATGAATCCTATGACGATCTGTGCGTCAATGTTGGTGTGCGCAGCTACACCGTCACCCCGGACGGCGGCTTTTCCATCAATGGCGTGCCCACCCCGCTGCGCGGTGTTTCCCGCCATCAGGACCGCTTGTACAAAGGCAACGCTCTGAGCATTGACGACCATTACGAGGATGCCCAGATGATCAAGGAAGTCGGTGCCAACACCATTCGTCTGGCCCACTACCAGCACAGTCAGGATTTCTATAACGCCTGCGACTCCATCGGTTTTGCCGTTTGGGCCGAGATTCCGTTCATCAGCGTGTTCAAACCCGGCGAGGATGCCCACGCACACTGCCGCCGCGAGATGACCGAGCTGATCATCCAGAACTACAACCACCCGTCCATCATGTTCTGGGGCATTTCCAACGAAATTTTGATTGGCGGCATCAGCCAGGAGCTGGTGGAACGCCACCACGACCTGCAGAAGCTGTGTAAGGAGCTGGATCCCACCCGTTCCACCACCATTGCCCATGTTTCGCACACCCCGACCGATGGCCCCATGCACCGCATCACCGACCTGGAAAGCTACAACCACTACTTTGGCTGGTATGGCGGCAAGATTGAGGACAATGGTCCCTGGCTGGACAAGTTCCACGCCGAGCACCCCGATATCTGCCTTGGCGTTTCGGAATACGGCTGCGAAGGCATCATCAACTGGCACAGCAGCACCCCCCAGTGCAAGGATTATACCGAGGAATACCAGGCCGTATACCATGAATATATGGCACAGGCCTTTGAGGATCGTCCCTGGATCTGGGCCAGCCATGTATGGAACATGTTCGACTTTGGCTGCGCAGCCCGCAACGAGGGCGGCGTGGCAGGCCGCAACAATAAGGGCCTTGTTACCATTGACCGCAAAACCCGCAAGGACAGCTTCTACCTGTACCAGGCATACTGGACCAAGGACCCGATGGTGCACATCAACGGCCGCCGCTATGCCCAGCGCGCCGGGGAAACCACCGAAGTCAAGGTTTACTCCAATCAGGACTGCGTGACCCTGTACCTGAACGGCAAGGAAGTTGGCACCCAGCAGGCCCACCGCGTGTTCCACTTTACCGTGGCGCTGGCCGAGGGCTTTAACACCCTGCTGGCCGTGGCCGGTTCCGTCAAGGATTCCATCACGCTGGAAAAGGTAGAGAAAGAGCCCGCCTGCTACACCCTGCCGGAGTTCAATGAGCGCCAGGAGGGCGTTGCCAACTGGTTTAAGCAGATGGGCAGCCTGGATCTGGAATCCCCGATGGAATTCCCCGAAGGGTACTATAATATCAAGGACTCTATGGCAGAGCTGGCCAAGAACGAGGAAGCTTTTGCCATTGTTGCCAAGGCCGTAAAGCTGGTCACCAACTTTGACCTGAAACCCGGCCAAGGGATGTGGAGCATGATGAGCGGCATGAGCCCCGAACACATGAGCGGCATGATCTCCACCGACCTGCTGGGGGATAAGTTCCTGCCCAGCCTGAACGCCCAGCTGATCAAGATTAAAAAGTAATCCCCTGCCTTTTTAACCCCATAAAGGCAGACGGAACAGCAAGCAAAAACGCCAGAGCAGCACCCGGTAAGGGTTGCTGCTCTGGCGCTTTTATTCGCGTATTATTGTTATTTTTGTCGTTGTTAATTTTTTTCTTCCTGTGCGCCCGGTTTTGCGGTAAAAAAGTGTTTCACCTTTTCTGCCCCGGCTGCATCCATAGGGTACTGGGCTTTGATGCGCCCATCCTCAAAGCGCAAAATTACCGTGCAGCAGGTCAGCAGCAAATCGCACTGGCTATGGCGCATCCGATAGAACGCTTTTATGCTTTTCCCTCTCGCCCGCTTATTTGGCGCAGGTCAAATCGCTTGCCTTGGCCGCATAATCAAACAGGCCATCGTTCTTTTCTTCCAGTGCCTTGATCATGTGATAGGTATACTCGTTATACGGCGTGGGAATGCCAAGTTCCTGCCCCATCCGCACCAGCGCACCGGAGAACATGTCAATTTCGGTGTGCCGCCCGGCATCCAGATCCTGTAACGTGGAATAGCGCGTTGCAGGTGGGACCAGGCTGCCATGGCGGGAACTTGCATCCACCTTGCTCAAATCAATGCCCTTTGCCACGGCAATGGCCTCCAGCTCATGGCACAAACCATCGCTGATGGCTTTCATGTGGGCGCTGCTCTGGTAACAGCCAACGCCCGCGCCCAAAATGGCCTGCGGCAGATTGTTGCAGACATTCAGGCGGAACTTGCTCCAGATTTCTTCCTTAATATACGGGGTAACGCGGGAATGAATGCCCGTACCGGCAAGCAATGCTTCCACCGCCTGCACGCGCTCGCTTTTCAGCGGTGCAGCAAGCTCGCCATAGATAATGCCGATGGTGGTTTCGGGGTTGAAGTGGTAGCCGTCGGCTTCCTTGTGGGAGGCCACCTTGATGAGAGAGGGCAGAACATGTTCCGCACCGATTTTGGCGGCGATGATTTCCTCACTGTCCACACCGTTCATCAGGCTCATCACGGTGGTGTTGGGGCCAACGGCGGCGGCAATGCTATCCAGTGCGCCGGGCAGCGCACCGTATTTCAGCGCAACCACCAATAGATCCACGCCGTTTGCTTCCTGCGGGGTCCAAACCTGCGGGCGGTAGGTGGTGCCGTTGATGGTGATTCCCTGTTGTTTCAGCCGTTCGGCACGCGGGCCTTCGGCAATTACAGCAAGGCGAATATCCTTGCGGGAGCTGAGTCCCCAGATGACATAAGATCCGACTGCACCGGCCCCCAGAACAGCAACAGATTTGATTTGCATGTTTCCCTTTTCCCTTTCGCCTGCAGTACTTTTTCTATTCCCGCGGGTAATCGTTGTATTTCTTTGGGGCTATTGTACCATAAAGGAACGCTTTGGTTCAATTACTGCTCCATCGTATAGCTGACCCGATACTGGCCGGAGCCCACTTGGGCGGTAGGGCATCCGTTTTGTTCCGCAAAGGTCAGGCCGTCCGTTTCCAGCAGCTTGGCACCGGGTTCCAGGCAGATTTTTGCCGCTGCATTGGGTGGAATTGCCGCCGTAACGGTGATTTTTCCGTCATCAACTTGCCACTGCAGGGCATAGCGGCCAAAGGGGGTCTGGTGCCAGGCCTGGGCCCAGCGCAGCCCGCCACCGGGGCGCGGGGCCAGCCGTGCGGCGCAAAAACCTGCCGTGCCCGGCTGCTGGCCAATACCGGCGCACTCGCCGTACAGCCATGCCCCCACCGCGCCGTATGCGTAATGGTTGAAAGAGTTCATCCCCGCGGACCACATCGTGCCGTCCGGGCGGCGGCCATCCCAGTGTTCCCACACAGTGGTGGCCCCCTGCAGCACCTGATACAGCCAGCCGGGGTAATCTTTTTTCAACATCAGGTCATACGCCTGCTGCCAGCAGCCATTCTGGCTGAGCGCCGCGCAGAAATACGGTGTGCCCAAAAAGCCGGTAACCAAATGCCCGTTTTGTTGTTCCAACAGTTCCAGCAGGCGCTGGATCGTTTTCTGCTTCCACTTTTGCGGGGTCAGGCCAAAGCGCAGGGCCAGAATATGGGCTGTCTGGGTCTGGGCGGTCATTGCACCATCCAGAGTAAAAAAGTTTGCGGCAAAATCTTGGGCTGCCTGGCGGTGAACCCCCGCGTAAAGCTCTGCATCCTGCCGGTTGCCCAGTACCTCCGCCGCCAGCGCCAGCAGCTGGGCCGAAAGTGCATAGTACGCCTGGCTGGTCAGCGCCGTGGGGGTTGCGCCAAAATAACTGCCCGGTTCGGCGTCCAGCGCCACCCAGTCGCCCAGCTGCATCTTGAAATCAAACAGACCGTTTTGGGTGTTGGCGCGCATAAAATCCACCCAGCGCTTCATGCTGGGGTACTGGCTGCGCAGAATGGTATCGTCGCCATACATCTGGTACAGCACCCAGGGGATCACAGTCGCGGCATCGCCCCAGCCGGAAGCGCCATATGGGCAGTTTTTCATCAGCCAGTTGGCCTCGGTGTGGGTTTCCTCAATATTGGGCACCACATTGGCCACGCCGCCGTCCGGCAGCTGGTCCACGGCAAGGTCTTTCAGCCACTTGCTGTAAAAAGTCCAGGTATCGGCCAGCCAGCAGGCGGTCTCGCAAAAAATCTGTGCATCGCCGGTCCAGCCAAGGCGTTCATCGCGTTGGGGGCAATCGGTGGGCACATCCAAAAAGTTGCTTTTCAGCCCCCACAAAATGTTATGGTTCAACTGGTTCACCAGCGGTTCGGAACAGGTAAACTCCCCCGCCGGCTGCATGGCGCTGTGCAGCACGCAGGCGGTAAAATTGGCCGGTTCCGGTTTTCCCGGCCACTGCACCACCAGCGCATAGCGGAATCCCATATAGGTAAACTGCGGCTGCCAGGTCACCGTTTGGCTGCGGGCAAAGGTATATTGCATGGTGGTGCGGGCTTTGCGCAGGTTGGCCAGGTAGGGGTTGCCATCGGCGTCCAGCTCCTCAAAGCAGCGCAGTTCAGCCGTCTGCCCGGCTGTACCCTGCACGGTAATTTCCACCCGGCCCGCCATGTTCTGGCCAAAATCCACCACTGTGCTGCCATCCGGCGCGGTAAACACCCGCTGCGCCGGGATGCGTTGCTGCACGCATACCTTGCCTGCGGCCTGGGCGGCCAGTTTGGCGGCAGGGTACGGCACGGTGTGCACGGCGTGCCAGCGGCCTGCGGGGGTGTTTTCCGGCGTTTCGCATTCGGCCCAGTGGGGCAGTTCCAGCGCGGCATCGTATGCTTCTCCGTGGTAAATCTCTGAGAATATCACGGGTGCCTTTGTTCCCTGCCATGCTGGGCCGGTGTTCACGGTTTCACGGGTGCCATCGGCATACACAAGGGTCAACTGCATGGCAAAGGCGGTGGTATCGCCATAGTTGTTGCGGGAGCGGGTCAGGCCCATCACACCCTTGTACCACCCGGCCCCCAGCATTGCCCCGGCCATGTTGAGGCCAGGGTGCAGCATGGCAGTGACCTCATAGGTCTGGTAGAGCAGGCGGCGGTTATAGCTTGTCCAGCCGGGGGTCATCTCATCGGTGCTGACCTTTTGGCCGTTGAGATAAACATTATACAGCCCCAGCGCCGTGGTGCAGGCATACGCGGCCCGCAGCCCCGGCTTTACGGTGAACGCCGCACGCACCATTGTACCGGCGGAGGATTTCCTGCAGGTTTCGGGGGATTCCGCGCTCACAAACTCGGCTTTCCACTCGGCTGCCGGGTCCAGCAGGGCGGTGATGAACACCGCCGGTTCGCTCCACAGGGTCTGCTGGGGGCCAGCAGCGGTATCGGCCCAAACCTGCACACGGGCGTAATATTTTTGCAGCGATTGCAGCGTCAGGCCCGCCGCGTGCACCGCGGTGGAGTTTCCGGTTTCACAGGTTTCATCGTACAGCAACGCGGCAAAATCCGGGGTCAGGGCAACTTGCAGGCGGTACTGCGTCTGGCGGATGTTCCGGCAGTCCCCTTCCAGCTGCCAGCCGAACACGGGGGTATGGTCCAGCCCAACGGGGGTCCGCTCATGGTCAAACCAGAGGCCGATCACAGTCAGCATGGTTCACTCCCCCTTTTGCGCCATATACTGGGCAAACAACGCCAGCTTGGCGTACAGATCATCCAGGATCAGACGGCTGTCGATCCCCTTATACACCCGGATGGGCCGATTGCGGCCGATGGCGGCATAAGTCTGGTCCGCCGTTACATAGGGCGCGGGCACCCAGTCAAACTGGAAGCGGTGTTCATACAGCAGCAGGCCGGGGGCGGGGTTATCGCCCAAAACCCAGCTTTCGCCCGTGCGGAACGCGCTGGCGCGGGATTCCGGCGTTTGGCTGTAAGCCACCAGCTGGTCAAACAGGTAGCGGCCCACGGCTCCCTGGGGGCGCACACGGTATTCCAGTTCCGCCATACTGACCGGCATCATCTCGTACACATTTTTGGGCACCTGCCACACCGGCATGGTGCTGCCAAACACCACGTTGACGGCGTTGACATCATTGCCCAGGTTGAACTCCGGCCCGCCCACAGGGTACGGTGCGCCGCCGATCCAGATTGCGGTCAGCCGGCCCGCAATGCGGGGTTCCTGCAAATAGGCGCTGGCCAAATCGGTCAGTGGGCCAAGCAGCAGCACAAACAGCGGGCGGGTATCCTCTTTCATCGCTTCACGGATGATCAGCTCCGCGCCTTCGCTGGGCACCGGGGTAGCGGCATCCGGCAAAGCGTGGGGCGCACCGTGCAGCACCGGAACCGTCAGCTGCATCAGGACCGTCAAGTCTTTCAGACCCTGCCAGCTTTTCTGCATTCCGTTGGGGTCGCGGGTGCCAAAGTGGGCGGCCACCACGCCGACATTATCAAACTTGGGGCTCAACAGCGCCTGCACAACAGCAAACGGATCGTCCGCTTCGTTGCAAAGGTCGGTATCGGTAATTACACGCACCATTTTTTCTTCCGGCACGGGGAAGTTGTAGTGGGTACAGGTCATGCTTTCCTCCTATTTTATGTTCCGGGTGCTGCGGCTTGCAGTGGGGGGCAGCAGCCCGTTTTTTATTAGAACAAAAAAGGGGCGGCTCTGTGTGAACCGCCCTGTTTTATGTTTGGGTGTATCTGAAAAGTCGAAAATATCGTCTATTTCTACAAACACAGTCGGATTTTACATTAAAAAGCCTTGGAATCCACAAAGGATTCCTGCGGCTCTTTGCCTTACATCCTGCTTGTGTTTGCGAAGTATCCGTCATTTTCTTGGGCAATACCGCATAATTCTAAGTGCCGATACGGCGAGCGAGGTGCGGCAGATGCTAAGCCAAAAGCGCAGATAATACTTTGTGTATTATCGAGCATTTTGGCAACGCAGATGCCGTGCCACAGCCGCCGGAGCGGTGCTTAAGCCGCAAGGCGGGAATTGTGCGGTGTTGCCCTTGGTTTTCAGATACGCCTTAGCCCGCCAAAAAGGCCGCAAACTTTTTGTGCAGTTCTTCCTCGCTCAGGGTTGGGCTGTCCACCGTCAGTTCGCGCGCCAGGTTCAGGGCAAAAATACCCATGATGGATTTTGCATCCACGCAGTAGCGCCCGGAATGCAGGTCCACATCTCCGGGCACAGTGGCCGCAATGCGGTTAAACTCTTTCACTTCACCAATGCTGTTCAGCCGGATGGTAACACTTGCCATTGCCAGTTTGCTCTCCTTTTTGCCGCGGGCATCTGCGGTGTTCTGCCGCCAAAAGCCCGGTTAAAATGTAATGTTCAGCTGCTTGATGCAGGCAGCATCCCCTTTGGTGCCGCCGCGGGCGTACAGGGCCAGGCGCGCGCCGGTCCAGGTTGCCTTGGCAACGGGTTGGGCTCCCCCCAGCAGCACTGCGGTGCCATCTGCTGCCAGCAGGGCATACTGCACCTGCTTGGCAGCCGTTATTTTCATTGTAACGGTTATTTCATCCGTGTCAACCATTTTTTCGGCAAGGATCGTTTCTTCTGCATCGCCGGTGGGGGCAAGGTCTTTCACCATGCCCTGTACCAACTGCACGGTGCAGCCATGCGCGGTGCGGCAGAGCTCAATGGCGGAATATTTCTGCCCCATCACGCTAAGCCCTACTTTAGCTCCGGCGCCGCACCCGGCCAGGCCAAGGGTAACGTTTGCGGTAAAATCCGCTGCAGGCAGCATCTGACTGAGCACATTGGGCTGCCGCCACAAACTTCCGCTGGCCCCGCAGACCAGATGCAGTGCATCCCCCGCCACCGGGCGCAGCCAGGCTTCGGGCTGGGGGTTGGCCTGCCATTGCCATTGCAGGCCGGGCTTGCCGTTTGTAAAGCTGTCCCCTATTTGCAGGCCGGGACCAGCTTCGCCTTTGGGGCAGTCCCACTCGGTCACCGGCTCGCCGATGCCATCGCCGTTTTGTTCCAGGCCGATGAACGGCCAATCGCTGTGCCAGCACATAGGCTGCAGGTGTACCACGCGGCCCAGTTCAAACCGGTCCTGGAAATGCAGGAACCAATCGCTGCCGTCCGGCGCTGTGACCCACGCGCCCTGGTGGGGGCCGTTGATGGAGCTGGCCCCCTGGTGCATGACGATTTTTTCCTCATACGGGCCGTACACATTGCGGGCGCGCAGCACGGTCTGCCAGCCGTATTCCACACCGCCTGCCGGGATAAAGATGTAATACAAGCCGTTGCGCTTGTACATTTTGGGGCCTTCGGCGGTGGGCTGGCTCAGGGTGCCATCAAACACGATGGGGCCGTCCTCCACCACTTCCAGCGTTTCGGGATCCAGGCGGGAAAGCTGGATCTTGTGCTTAATGCCGCAGCGGCTTTTGGCAAAGGCGTGGGCCATATACACGCTGCCGTCATCGTCCCACAGGGGGCAGGGATCGATCCACCCGCTGGCGGATTTTACGCAGTGCAGCGCACTCCAGGGACCGGCGGGGTCGGTGGCTTCGGTGTAAAAAATGCCCTCGTCCGGCAGGGGAATGAATGCATAGAACCTGCCCGCATGGTAGCGCAGCGCCGGGGCCCAGGTGCCGCAGCCATGGGCTGGCTGGGCATAGCGGTCAAACGGCAGACGCTCCACGCAGTTGCCGATGCGCTCCCAGTGGACAAGATCCTTGCTGTGCAGCACCGGCACGCCGGGCAGGTAGGTAAAGCTGGAAGAGATCAGGTAATAGTCCTCCCCCACGCGGATGGCGTCGGGGTCACTGAAATCCATGGGCAGCACCGGGTTCTGGTAGCAGCCATTTTTGATATCGGTCACATAACGGTCCATTGCTTTTATCCTTTCTTGTGTTCGACTTCCAGCAGCAGCTCACATGCAGCTTCCAGCACGCAGGCGGAAGCCCACAGATTGTGGCTGAACCAGCTGCTGAACGGTCTGCCATCACTGAAGCGCTCCACATCCAGCCCATCGCTGGGGCACCAGCGTTCCGACAAAATGCCGTAACGGCCATAGCCGGTGGCTGCGGGGTACAGTTCCAGGCATTGCAGCATCCAGGCGGCAGAATCCGCCGCGCGGCTGGCGTAATAGCCGTCACCCGTCACCCGTGCCAGATAGCGCAGGTCAGTGTCAATAATAACCCCCATGGGGTGGATATGCGGGTTGGAAACCGAGGTAACGGCGCCGCCGCAGGCGGACCACCCCTGGTTCAGCGGGGTGTGCTCCGGGTAGGTCTTGTAGCCATAGCGCCACAGGAACTCGTACCCGGCGCTGTCTTTCATATATTGCAGGAATTCGGCCTTGCCGGTCTGCTCATACAGCAGGCGGCTGCCGCGCATGAAGGCCAGGTTGCCCTCCTCATCCACGGCTTTCCAGGTGTCCATGGGGGTACCGTAACAGTTCAGGTCCTTGACAAAGGTATGGTAGTAATCCAGCGCTTTTTCGGCGGAGTGCAGGCAACGTTCTTCGCCGGTCAGGCGGTAGAGGTAAACCAGCGCCGGGGCAAACCAGCAGCCCGCAAAGCCGCTCCAATCCAGCACTTTGCGTTCCTGGGTGGAGTAAGTATAGCCGAAAGCGCCGTCTGCGCGCTGCAGATCCATGACGGTATGCAGCACCTTTTGGGCTGCATCCATCCATTTGGCCGGGCAGGGTTTGCCGTTTTGGTGCAGATAATCCATCGTTTTGGTCAGGTAGTGGACGGCGCTGCCCACTGTATAGGCACAGTGGCAGTCTTTGACCAGGCCGTACCCGGTCCACCAGCCGTTCACCTGGCTGCCCGCGGCATTGGGGGCCATCAGGTCGTTCAGCAGGCCGGAATTTTCGTTATACGCATCGGCAATGCGGTCAAACAGCTGTTCGCCACTCATGGCCGCGGCCAGCGGCGCTTCGGCATCCGCGCCAAGGGCATCGCGGCAGAGCACCAGCGGATAGGCCAGCACGCCGCCACCCGTCCAGCCGATCTCCGTCACCAGCCGCCAGGGGCGCATCTCGGTCTCCCTGGGCGGGCGGCAGCAGCGGTTGGTATACTCCCCCGCCGCCGCGTCAAAGTTCTGGTAGGCAAAGGTGTCCAGCATACCCTGCACGGCCTGGCGCAGGGTATTGCGGGGGACGGCGCGGTCCTGGTGGCGGGCGTATTCCTGCCGGATGATCTCATGCAGCTCGGTTCGCGGGCCGCTGTGCAGGTAGATCCTGCCGCTGGTCTGCGCCTTGCAGGCCATGCTGCGGGTGGACGGCGCCGGGGTGGAGCGGTTTTTGAAGGTGGTGGGGTCGTTGGTGTACCCCAGGCTGATGCCGAACGCATCCGGCAAAGCGGCAAACACACCGTTGCGTATGGTGCCCGCCTCGCTTTGGCTGTAAGGCTCCACGGCAACGGCCGCAACACCGCCATTCCAGCACAGTGCCGAAAGCGGCATGGCGGCGCGGTCCGCACGGAATTCCCACAGCGGCGCACAGAACGCCACCTCGTGGTGGTCCTTCGTCAGCAATGGAAATTCGCCGGGTTTGGCTTCCGCGGCGTGGTTATCGCCGTAAATATTGCAGGGGATCACATGGAAATAATCGCTCTGCCCCGGCACAGCCAGCCACATGCGCAGCTGGGTGGGGTTGGGCGCATCCATTTGCAGGGTGTAGCACAGCGTATCGCCAGCGGGGGTGAACTGCGCACTGTAATGCGCACCGTTCAGCGTCCAGTCAAAGCCGGACTGTGTGCAGGCAGTTTCCGGCACCGGCACCCAGGCATCCTCGATCCGGCAGGCAAAGCTGACGTTTAATGTTTGGGAATTCAGATCCAGTTTCATTATGATACCTCAACAAAAAATGCGGGCCGGGCAGTGCCGGCCCGCAACGGGTCAATGATTTTTAGGAGGAACAAACATTTTTAAAAAGAGGAAAACGAAAATCAGCCTTTCAGGCCGGAGGTTGCAATGCCTTCCACAAAATATTTCTGTGCGGCAAAGAAGAGGAGAACCAGCGGCAGAACCGCAACGCAGGCCATGGCCATAACGCGGCCCCACACCACAACACTTTCCGCGTCAACGGAAAGGCGCAGCGCCAGCGAGATGGTGTATTTTTTGACCGAGTTGATGAAGATCAAGGAGTTGAAGTAATCGTTATAGGTCCACAGGAACTGGAACAGGCCAGCGGAGAAGAGGGCCGGCTTCATCAGCGGCAGCAGGATCTGCCAGAAGATGCGGAAGGTGCCACAGCCATCAATGCAGGCGGATTCGTCCAGATCGCGGGGGATGCCGCGCATGAACTGGATGAGCTGATAGATGAAGAATGGGTAGCAGGCCAGCAGGGCGGGCACCCAGAATGGCATGTAGGAATCGACCCAGCCGAACTTGTTGAACAGAACGTAACGCGGGATGATGATGACCGAGTTGGGAAGCATCAGGGTGGCGATCAGGATGGCAAACAGCTGCTTTTTGAACGGGAAGTTGAACCGTGCAAAGCCATAGGCAACCAGCGCACTGGAAGCGATGGTCAGCAGCGTGGTGGGGATGACCATGATAAAGGAGTTGATGAAATAGGTTGCATAGGTATAAATACCGGCGCTTTTCCAGCCGTCAATAAAGTTCTGGAAGCTGAAGCTTTTGGGCATCAGTGCAATGGAGCCAAAAATTTCATCGTTGGTTTTGAACGCGGCCGAAATCATCCATGCAATGGGGAACAGCAGCACGCAGCCAATCAGGATGATGACCAGATAGGTCAGCACCAGGTTCAGGGTCTTTTTTTGTTGTTTTGTCATAATGCTCACGCGCCCTTTCTCAGCTTTCGTCGCCATAGAAGACCCACCACTTGGAGGTTGCGAACAGCACCAGAGTGATCAGCATGATCACAACAAAGATGATCCAGGAAATGGCGCTGGCGTAACCCATCTTGAAGTAGGAGAAGCCTTCCTTATACAGTTTCATGCCCAGCACATAGGTAGCCTTCATGGGGCCGCCATCGGTGATGACAAAGGCAGAGGTGAAGTTCTGCAAAGCCTGAATGGTCTGCATGATAAGGTTGAAGAAGATGATGGGGGTGATTTGCGGAACGGTGATGCTGAAGAACATCTTGACCTTGCTTGCGCCGTCAATCTCGGCAGCTTCGTACAAATCTGCCGGAACGTTTTTCAGCGCGGCCAGGAACATGACCATGGAAGAACCAAACTGCCAGATCTCCATCATGCAGATGGTGCGCAGGGCTTGATTGGGGTCGCCCAGCCACTGTACGTTGGGCAGGTGCAGGGTGGTCAGGATGGCGTTGATAACGCCGTTATCCATGAACATGATCTTCCACAGCAGAGCAACAGCAACGCTGCCGCCGAACAGGGACGGAATGTAGTACAAAGTACGGATGAGGTTGATGCCTTTGATGTCACGGTTGAGGAACACCGCAACAGCCAATGCCATAACCAGCTTGCCGGGCACGGTGTACAACGTGTAGGCCAGGGTAACTTTCAAGGAGTTCCAAAACTCATTATCCATGGTGAACAACTGGATGTAGTTGCTCAGGCCGGTGAACGAGGGGGTGCCGGTGATTTTGTAGTTGCAGAACGAGTAAACCAGCGAGCTTAAAAACGGGTACAGCTGCAGGATCAGCATACCGATGATCCACGGGGCCAGATAAGCAAACGCCGCGTAATCGCGCTTGGTATAGTGCTTGATTTTGGTTTGTTTTGTCATAGGATCACACCTCTTTGGAAAAAATCCGCCTTTTTACTGGTGTAGCTGAAAACAAAGAAAATGACGGATATTTCGCAAACACAAGCAGGATTTAAGGCAAAGAGCCGCAGGAATCCTTTGTGGATTCCAAGGCTTTTTAACGCCAAATCCGGCTGTGTTTGTAGAAATAGACTATATTTTCGACTTTTCAGGTACACTTTAATAAAACGGATGCCTCGGTGGGAGACACCCGTTTTTGATGTTCGCTGAGGTTTACTGGGCGCTGATGTAGCTGGAGAGCTGATTGTACATATCGGATGCAGCGCTTGCGGGGTCGGTGGTGCCGTAACCGACAGCCTCGATGGTATCAGCAATGATCTGCTTGGATTCCGGTGCGGAGGAGTACTTGTCGTTGGTCAGGCCGCTGTAGCCGCTGGCAATGTTGGCGGCGGTCATCATGTTCGGGTCCAGGGTACCGTCTTTTTCGCAGATTTCACGGGCCTTTTCCGTCGGGGGAACACTGCGCACGCAGGCCAGGGTGCTTTCGGCGTCATCGCTGTTAAAGAAGTAATCCAGGAACTTCATGGCTGCTTCCGGAGCCTTGCAGGTGGAGGTAACTGCCAGGACCTGCGGGCAGTTGCAAGCCCAGCCGTTGTCCTTAGCGCCGTCCAGCAGGGGCAGGTAGCCGGTGCCATAGGTTGCGCCCTCATTGGCGGCGGTCATAACATTGATGGTGGAGATGTAAGCGAAGGTGCAGACGTACTTGCCAGCGATCCAGTTGGGGTCAGACTGCAGGTCGTCGTTGCTGTAAGCGGAAGAGTAGGAAGCCGGTGCGCAGACATTGTTGTCGTACAGGCTCTTAACGAGATCCAGGCAGTTCTGGATATCTTCCTCGGTATAATTGAACTCTTTGGAGTCAGCGTCAAAGATGGTCTTGCCGGTCAGCTGCTTCATGTAGGTAAAGAACACCAGGTTGGTCACATACTCTTTGTTGGTGCACAGCAGGTAGGTATCGGGGTCTGCTTCATGGACCTGTTTGCCCCATTCAATGAACTGATCCCAGGTGTACTGGGTGTTGAAGTCGATGCCGTACTTTTCAGCCAGCTCTTCGTTCACAACCAGTGCCGGGCCGGCAATGCCGGTGGGCAGGCCCAGCTGCTTGCCGTCAAAGTTACCATTCACGCGCAGGCCAATGTAGTTGGGGTCAAAGTTGGAAAGATCAAAGTCGTAGTCCTTGTAATCCAGGAAGTAATCGCCGGTGGAAACAAAAGCGGGCATCGTTTCGGGGTCAATCTGCACGATGTCGGCGGCGGTGCCGGATGCCAGCTGGGTTGCCAGCTTATCATGGTAGCCGTCAGAAGAGCCATACTCGGCTTCGATCTTGATGTTGGGGTTTTCTTCCATGAACTTGTTGATGACTTCCATGGTGGCGTTGGCGCGCTCATCGCCGCCCCACCAGGCAAAGCGCAAAGTCACCTGTTCATCGCTGGAAGTGGAAGCTGCGGTGCTGGTAGAGGCAGCGCCGCTGGTGCTGTCGGCTGCCGAGGCTGCGCTGCTGGCAGCACTGCCGCCGCATGCGGCCAGAGACAATGCCATGCTGGCGGCCATCATACCGGCCATAAGTTGCTTTTTCATATTGTTTTCCTCCTTCTAAATCGGCCCTTTTCGTCGAGCCTTATCATGGTTTTATTATAATTTGTTTGGCAGATTTATAAAAGGACTCACGCTTGCTAAAAGGATTCATCATTTGACACAAAACGCCGGGCAGGTATCATCTCTTGCGTTTTGGCGCAATTTAAGATACCCGCCCGGCATTTTATTATTCTGTTTTACCCGTTTGCGGGGCATCCGGGGTATATTTTTTGTACGGGATGCAAAACGACACGCTGGTGCCAAGGTTTTTTATGGAACAGATGCGCAGCCCCGTTTCCTCCGGGTAGCGCAGGCGCAGGCGGCGGTCCAGGTTGGTCAGCCCAATACTGCGGCTGTTGCGGTCCGCAATGCGTTTGCGCAGCGCTTCCAGCTCTTCCCTTGTCATGCCGTCACCGTTATCGATCACACGCAGGTTCACCTTATCGCCAATGCGGCGGGCGCGCACCTTCATGTAACCGCGCTCGTTGCCGCGCAGGGCGTGCAGCAGGCTGTTTTCTACCACGGGCTGCAGCATCAGGCGGAATACCTCGGCGTCCATCACATCGTCGTCCACTTCATAATAAATAATAAAGCTGTCCCCAAAGCGGTAGTGCTGCACTTCCACATATTTTTTAAGGTAGTCCAGCTCTTCCCGCAGGCTGACGCTCTTTTGCGGGTTGGTCAGCGAATACTTTAGGATATCCGATACATACCCCACCACCGCGCTGATGCGCCCATCATCGTTCAGCTTGCGGGCTTCCATATCCAGCGTTTGCAGGGTGTTGTACAAAAAGTGGGGGTTGATCTGCAACTGCAGGGCGGTCAGCTCGGCGTTCTGCTGGCGGTACTGCTTTTCTTTCAGCTGGATGTTCAGGTAGGTGTTGTTCAAAAACATCATCAGGATATTGTTCATGATAACGTCATATTCATCATTTACCTTGCGCTGGGGGCGCTGGATGGTGCGGCCCGCCTCGGCATCCTCAAACATCTGCAGCATCAGGTTGATCTCGTCAAAGCTGCGCTTGGTGTTGACGTATGCCAAAAACACAATGGCGTACAGCGCCACAACCGCCATCAGCAGCAGCGGCATCAACCGTTCGCCCAGGTTTTCCAGGATCATGGCCCGGTCAATGGTAGATACGATGTAGAAATCCGGGTTCTGGTAGCTTTGCCAGTTCAACAGGCAGTCCCGGTCATCCAGCTTGATCCAGAACTCGTGCTCCTGTTCCGCCGTGTTCCCTGCCCCGCTCAGCGTTTTGCCCATCAGGTTTTGCAGCTCTTCCGTCGCGCCTGCGTCCCCTGCCTTTGCCAGCAGGCGGCCGCTGCCGTCAACCAGGTACAGATGCTGGTTATGGGACGGGCGCAGCACAGCAATTATTTCCTGCAAGTGGCTGATGTTCAGGGTAACGGCCACACATCCTTCCATCGTCATCATCCGGGCGCACACTACCAGCTGCCTTCTCTCGCTGGCTTTGCCTGCGTTCACCACCACCGGGGCAATGCAGGTGCGCTCGGTATCCGACATAGAGGAATACACGCTGTACCAGCCGCTGTAATCATCCGCCGAAAGGTTGACCAGCCCGCTGGACGTCAGCGCACGGTCGTACCCATCTATATAGATCAGAACCGAATCCACGTAATCATACGCGTTGGTCATGCTGTTCAGTGAGGATACCAGGCTGCGCAGGTAGATGGCATCGGTGTAAGAAAGGCTTTCCCTTTTCAGAGCTTTGTTCAGCACCATGTTGGTGCGGGTCATGCCGGTCATGTAGCTGTTCTGCGCCAGGACCGAATCCAGCACCAGCGAGATGTTGGAGCGCACAGCCTCAATACCGCGCTCATTGTCCTGCGTCATACGGTGCATCTGGGTCACAAAGGTCATGTAGGTGGTAACGGCCACCAGCAGCAGCGCCGGGATCAGCATGACCACCACAAAGTTCCACATGCGCTTCAAAAAGAACTTCCGCTTCATTCCCTTCATAGCGCGGCACCATCCAGGCGGGATTTGCGGTATTCCGATGGGCTCTGCCCATAATACGCTTTGAACGCACGGGAGAAGTTTTTGGGGTTATCGTACCCGACATAATAGGCAATATCGTAGCTTTTATAGTGGATATCCGCCAGCATCTCACATGCTTTTTCCATCCGCGTCTTGAGCAGCAGCTCCGAAAAGCTGGTTCCGCTTTTTTCCTTGAACACGCGGGAAAGATAAGCCGGACTCAAGGAAACCTTGGCCGCGGCTTCTTCCAGCGTGGCAGTGCGGTAATTATCTTTTAAGTATTGCTGCACATCGTACACGATCTGGTCGTAATAGGCCTTGGGGGCGGTTTCCTGCACGGCGCTGCGGGCATCCAGCCGGGCTTTGACCTTTTCAAAGCATTCCAGCAGGGCGCTGTAGGCCACCGGTTTCATCAGGTAATCCGCCACGCCGTTTTGCAGCGCCGCGCGGAAGTATTCGTAATTGCTGTAGCTGCTGAAAAATATTTTCTGGATGTTGGGGTATTCCATCAGCCGATGGCTCAGCTCCAGGCCGTTCATATCCGGCATTTCAATATCGGTCAGCACCACATCCACCGGGTTTTCGGCAATATATTGCAGGGCTTTGCGTGCGCTGGTGAACACCTGCACCACCTCGAACCCAATGTTCTGCCAGGGGAACAGCTGGGCCATTCCGCTGGCAATCTTCTCTTCATCATCAATAATAATCAGTTTATACATCTTGCAGCCCCCATCCGTGTTCAGGGCAAAACCGTTCTTTCTGCCTGCCCTTACACTGGGGCAGACTACCACTTGTATACCAGTATAAAGCCCTTTTGCCCCAATGGCAAGACAAAAATCACGGAATGATGGCTAGGGCAATACCGCATAATTCTAAGTGCCGATACGACGAGCGAGGTGCGGCAGATGCCAAGCCAAAAGCGCAGATAATACTGGATGCTGCAAAGGTGAGCGCCGCCAGTGGCGGAAACAGCGAACCGAAGCAGGGGCAGCGGTCGCAGAGTGCGAGGGGCTTTTGCCCCCGAAGCACGATGCGGGTACCGCAACCCGACATTATCGAGCATTTTGGCAACGCAGATGCCGTGCCGCAGCTGCCGGAGCGGTGCTTAAGCCGCAAGGCGAGAATTGTGCGGTGTTGCCTTAGCTTTTTGCGTATTTGGGAGATACTGTTTGGCGGTTTTGGGGCAGCTTGTGCATCATATTCCAGGGGGTTGAGCGTTTCATTAGGATCGGCGGGTAGCTTTTATTTTGCGAGTGGGTGGTTCGGACGGGGGAACATTCTGGATTTTTGGTGGGTTGGAATGATGGACTGGGATGGATTTTTGTGCAGGGTGGTAGGACGGATTTTTCCCCTGCGGATTATTATATCCCACACATCCACCCCATAAACAACCTGTGGGGCGGGATTTCCCTTTCCCGCCGCGGAGAACCTTGTTGGTTTGTGTTGTGCCCGCTAAAATATTTGCAGGAGACGATGCTTCTCTTGAGGGCAGTTCCCCGCGGGGTGGAAAGATGCCGCGGAGCGGCGGAGAGGACCGGGCGCTGTTTACACCTGTCACCACAAATGCTTGAAGGGTGAATTTCACAGGCTGCCTCTAGGGTGTATCTGAAAAATTCATGTTTTTATGCTGCCCGATTTCCGCGGCGTCCGGCAGTCATTTTCTCCTTGCTACTAACCATTCTGCATTTATCTTGACTGTCTTTCGCCGATGCGAAGGTAATAGGCAATACCGCATAATTCTAAGTGCCGATACGGCGAGCGAGGTGCGGCAGATGCTAAGCCAAAAGCGCAGATAATACTGGATGCTGCAAAGGTGAGCGCCGCCAGTGGCGGAAACAGCGAACCGAAGCAGGGGCAGCGGTCGCAGAGTGCGAGGGGCTTTTGCCCCCGAAGCACGATGCGGGTACCGCAACCCGACATTATCGAGCATTTTGGCAACGCAGATGCCGTGCCGCAGCCGCCGGAGCGGTGCTTAAGCCGTAAGGCGGGAATTATGCGGTGTTGCCAATACTTTCTCAAGTTGCAGGCCATCTACTATTGCTTAAATCGTCAAATTATTCCCGCTTGGTTTCCAAAGAGATTCTCTGTACTGAAATACAAATTGTATTATTTAATAAGTTTAATACAAAAATAGCGTTGTATTCCCGCCATTTCACATCACGTTTCCACGTTTTTGTCTATCAAGCAGCATGCCAACCTCTGCCCTCGCTCTCTCCATATCAACTTTCGCCTTTGTCCCTATCCCGCCAAATCCCATCGTTTGGTCGGCTGTTTTAATTCCAAATCGTATAATACGGCTCATGTATGCCATTTTGTTTTTAGTGTTTTCCTTCTACTCCGCCTGACAGAATAACCAATACCCTGTGTAAAATTGCAACTCTTCCCTTTCGCAGCGTACAGTGTTGCATCTTTACACAGGGTATTACTATCCCTGTCGTATTATAAAAAGGTAATTCACCCTGCAGATTGTTGCCATTTACACAGGTTTCCCCTCTTTTTTGGTTCCCCGCACCCGATTCACCCAAAATCCGCTTTATTTTGCAAACGCTGCATCGCGCTTTTTCTCATGTTTTGCTCTGTAAACCTGTGTAAAATTCCAACATATTTCTCCTTTTTTCCTATTCTCACCTTCTATCCGTTTTGTTGTAATTTCGCACAGGTTTATGTTTTGTAGTATTTTCAGGCTGCTTTGCATACAAAACGGCACCGCGTCTTTCAAAAAACGCGGTGCCGCCTTTGATTTATTCAAGGCAACACCGCACAATTCCCGCCTTGCGGCTTAAGCACCGCTCCGGCAGCTGCGGCACGGCATCTGCGTTGCCAAAATGCTCGATAATACACAAAGTATTATCTGCGCTTTTGGCTTGGCATCTGCCGCACCTCGCTCGCCGTATCGGCACTTAGAATTATGCGGTATTGCCTCAAGATTTTGAAGTGCTTACCTTGCCGTGCTGTTCTGCTCTGTCAGCCCCGTAAACACCGGGTCGTTCAGCAGCATTCCGGGAACAACATATCGGTAGGTGATTGCCTGCCTGCCGTTGATCACACGCACACTATCGTTGGCCAGTGCCAGCTCTTTCAGGGTTTGCATATCCTCATCGTTCAGATAGATGGAGATCTGCTCCAGGCCAGATGTCTGCTTATACTTTGTCCCGTTTGTAACTGGAACATAGCGGCTGCTGACGGGGTTCAACTCGTAATTCTGCACCCCGCACAGGCGCGCTTTCGCAGCCTGTTCATGGATCAGCTCCGATGTCAGGGTGCCCAGCCGCGTGCCGCGCCAGTCCGCTTCGCTTTGCAGCACTGCCCGCACAGCCAGGTGCAGCCGGATGACAATTCGCTGTTTCATATCGTGGATTCCTGTATTCCTATTTGCATGGATTTTTGTTGTTTGCTGCTTTCGTGGATCTGGATTATTCCACAGCATCAATCAGTGCTTTCAGCTCCTGCGCTGCCGCAATCAGCTCCTGCATCTGGTCCGACATTGCTTTGCGGTCCTCTGCCGTATAACTGCGGATCTTAGCTTCAATATTTTTTGCCGCTGCAATTTTACGCAGTTTGCGGGCCGTGGTAGGCAGCTTGGCCGAAATAAAGTTGTGATCCTTATCTACTGCTGCCGCCTTGTTTTCCTGCGTCTTGGCCTGACCGATTGCATCCTGTGCATTTTGCAACGCTGCTGCAAATACGCTCTCGCGCTCCTGCATGCTGCGGCGTTCCACTGCTACATCCAGCATGGCTGTGGTCAATGCGTCCTTGATGGCGCGGCGCTCATGGCTGCGTGGGTCAAGGGCTGCGATTTTCAAAAACATTGCGGCTGCACGGGCCTGTTCTTCCAGGGTCAAGCGGAGATAGGTTTCGCACTCGGCTCGGTTCAGGAATTCCTCATCCAGCAAGCGGCGCAGATCAGGGTTGAGATCATTCTGAATCGAAAGCGCCTTATCAATCGTGCGGGAATTCAGCGGGCTGACCTCTTTCAGCGCTTTTTTCGCTTCCGCTGCGCTCAGGTTATACGGTGCTTTCTGCAGGTTTTCCACAAAACGCGCCGCCGCCTGGCGCATCACACGTTCATTGCTGATGCCGCCGCGCACTTGCAGGTTTGCGCTGTCAATATACACAACTTTTTCGTTTTCCGTCAAGTTGCGCACCACTTTGCACTGCACTTTCTGCCATTCACTCATGCGGTTGGGCAATTGCTTTTCTTCCTGCTCGCGTTTATCCTGCTCCACCAACAGGCGCAGCGCACGCAGGCGGCGCTCGCCGGAAAGCAGCACATATTTTCCGCCAACACCGGTCTTAGGGAACACAACTAGGTTGTGCAGCAGCCCCGCGCGGCGGATATCATCGGCCAGCAGCGCAATATCTTCCTCGGTATCCAGCTCACGGTAAAGGGCATTATCCGGGTTTTCTTCAATATCATTGATATTGATCTCGCTGTATTCACCGCCCGGCTCCTGGTCGCCGCGCGCGATCTTACTTAACGCTGCTTCGTTTACTTTAAAGCCTTTCTTCTGCAGTCGGTCCAGTTTGCTTGCCATCACTCTGCCTCCTGTTCAACGCGCGTTTTCAGCTCGGCATACACCTTTGCATAATCCTTTGCCGGGTTGCTGCTGCGTGCACATAGCACAACCGGCGCACCAAGGCGGGTGCTATCCTTTACAGCCTGTCCCTTACGGATTTCGGCAGCAAACAGCTTGCTGCCCAGCTGGCTTTCCCGCAGTTCATTGCGGATCACTTCGGTCAGGGCAGTTTTTTCCACCATAGTCAGGATAATGCCCAAAACATCAATTTTTTCGCCCTCATCGTGCTCCAACTGCTGGCACATGGCCACAGTGCGGTACACACTGTCACGGCTGTAGTCATCGCACACGCAGGGGATCAGCACAAAGTCACTGGCCATCAGGGCGTTGGTCACCATTACATCGCGGGACGGCGGGGTATCGATCAAAATATAGTCGTATTCGCCGGCAACCTGTGCCAGGCACATGGCCAAAAACATATTGATACTGGTGCTTTCGGACTGTTCCAGGATTTGCAGCTGCTTGGCCGCCATTGGGGTGTTGCCATTTGCCGGAATTATATCAATATTATCAAACTGCGTGCGGGAAATATAGTTCTGCGTGCCGCTGATGCCATAGGCACGGAACATATCATACACGCCAGCGCGGTCAAAAGTATTATCGGTTACACGGGCGCCCGTCAGGGTATAGGTACAGTTGCCCTGGGCATCCATATCCACAACAAGCACCCGCTTGCCGTCCTGCGCCATCAGCGCCGCCAGGTTGCAGACGGTAACGGTTTTTCCCACGCCGCCTTTTTCAATGCAGACTGAGATACAATATCCCATTGTTTTCCTCCTTGCGAGCGCCTTTGTGTAGGCATCTCTTCGTTGCTGTCGGTTAATCTTTGCCTTTTGTTCGGTTCTTTCTGCGGTACCACACGCCGGTATCTTAATCTAACTGCGTGTTGCAAAAACGGGCACCCCATGCCGTGCGGCATCTCTTCGTTGCTGTTATAGTTTCTATTATATCATATGCTTCGCGTGTGTCAACGGATATTTTGACGAATATTATGCAGGCATCTCTTCGTTGCTGTTCACGCTTTTTCTCTGCCGCTTTTCCTTCCCATCCTTCTTCACTTCATCCAGGCATTCCCGCTCACGCACCTTCATTCTCACCTATTATTCCAAGGTTTATCTGAAATCAAAAAACGCCGGATATTTCCATTTCTCAGCTGCACCCCAACAAAAAAGCAGCGGCCAGCAATCTGCCAGCCGCTGCTTACCTTATTATAATAGCGCTCCCGGATGTTCCGCTCCGCTTCATCTCAATTACTCTTCGCTGTCATCCGGGATATCTTCCTCAAAAGCATCCATCCAGCTTTCGTTGTGCCACTTATCTTTTTCACCTTTTTCCTTGGCGGCAACCTTCTGCCGTTGTGCCTGGTCGTTCATTATGGTGCCGATCGGGTTCAGCGCGCGTTCTTCAATAATGTGGTAGAACAGCCCCATCGGGTTATTCACGTTGGGGTCCTTGGCGGCCTTTGCCCAGAACACATCAAAGTCCAGTTCATGCGCCATAGCTTCCATCAACGGGGTCAGGCTGCCATACTTTTCAATCACTTCATTCATGCAGGCCAGGTAATGCAGCCGCATTTCGTCTTTCAGCCCATTGCGCAGGCTGGAAGGCGATGGCACGCACCGCGCTGCCAGGTGGCGGTAAATTTCGTGGTAAGCGCCGCGCTGGCCGCTCGTCAACGTCTTTTCCAGGTATCCATCATCTACAAACTTTGCAAACTCTTTTCGCATATCCTGCCGTTTTACAATCGTTTCGGGAATCAGCTCTACCTTGGGCGGCTCAGGCTCCGGCATCGTTTGCTGCACCGGCTCGTCCATCACATGGTACTCCGCTTCCAACAGCTCCTCTTTGGGTTCGGCTGCCGGCTTTGCCTTGCGGAAAATATAAATGCGATAGTTATCCATATCCTCGCGCAGCACCTTGTTCAGGTACCGCGCCGGGCTGCGCATCTTCTGCGACCGGGGAATAATCTCCTGTGCATAGCGGGGTGCCACACCGGCCAGCCAACTGGTCAGCCCGCCGCAATCCAGGATGATGGCATTCATCTTTCCAAACACCGTTTTGTTGCCGCCGTCCTGCTCGCCATCGCCTGCCTGGATGGTGCAGCAGGCATCTGCCAACACATCAATGATCACTTCCACCGCGTGCAGCTCTTCGGGCGTAATCTCCGCGCGCAGCTGATCCATGCGCGCTTTCACAACAATTTCCTCCCGCAGCTCGGTGCGGTGGCGTCCAAAGGAATAGGGGATCGTTGTTTCCGGTGCCGAAACATAATCAAAGGTGATCACGCTGGGGTCATCCAGCAGCGAATCCTCAATCGCCACGGTGGGGCGGCCCTTCTTTTTGCTCTTTTTGCGCACCGTGCTGTTGATGCTGTCCAGGTTGGCCTGTGCGGCGGCATCATCCACCGGGTCAATCGTTACCACCAGCGAAAGAACCTTCTGCCCTTTTTTTTCGTACACATCGTAATTAAAAATAATATCCGTCTTTTCGTTAATTTCCGCCTTTGCCTTTTCCAGTGCCAGGCGGCGGAAATCCGACCATCGGTTGGCCGTATACGAAAGCTGTTCATACAGCATGCTCAGGTTCCATACCAGCGGTTCCCCGGCCGCTTTCTTTTTCAGGTACAGGCTCTGGTAGCTCTTGCACAGCTCGTAAATGCGGATGGAATAGGTGGACCGCATCAGCATGGTGTAGGTCACATCCATGGTGGTATACAGGGTTTTCAGCTGCACCAGGTGCGGTTTCAGCACCGGATCCAGCGTGATGGTCATGCGCGCGCGGCCCTCATCAATGCGCACTTTATCGATCCAGCGGAATGTTTCCACCGTGGAAGTTCCGTTATTCTTGATCCACTGGATGGGCGCGTTGGCCAGCTCCTCAATATTTTTGCGCACCTGCTTGTACAGCGCCCCGCTGTGCGGGTCCATGCCGGTCATCTTGATAAAATCATAAATGCTCAGCTCATAAGAAGGCAGGTCCGTATCCTCCGGCTTAATCATTGAAAAAATATGCAGCATCAGGCGCTGCTGGCTCAGCGTCAGGTTGTTGCGCGTCATCTGTACAAGGTCATTGGATTTGCGAACGATGGTCTGGTCCCCGCGTTCTTCAAACGTAACGACAAACGGATCATCTTTTTTCTGTTTACTTGCCGCCATAAGCAGGGGCCTCCTATATCGGTTGCTGTATCCCGGGTGGTCACGCACATCATGCTAAACATTATAGCACATCCTGTTGTCCAGCGCAAGAATTGCAAATTTACACAGGGTTTCACCGCCATTACCCTGTGCAAAATGCAACACCCGCGTTGTGGTTTGCCATATATCCTGTGGGGGTTGCAGCCCGGGTGCAGGTTACACAGGGTTTTATTGTGCTTTTCTGTCCTGCTGTTTCAGGGTTCTGTAACCTGATGGAATGGCAACACCAATTTTTTCCCGTTCTCCCCCATCTCCCGGCTTACCTCTGGTTGTTATTATGGCTTAGATGTTTAGTTCTATATTAGTAATAGGTAGAGCCTGTGTAATTTAACAACGCAAACCTGTGTGTTCAACCAACTGCAGCCTGTGCATTCCACCACCATTTTCCTGTGCGGAAAGCAACCTGCGTAAAGTTGCAAATAAGCCAAAAACAGCCAAACCTGTGTAAATTGCAACAGGGGGGAACGGGCCTATCCTGTGTGGTTTTCCAACAGGTACGCGGGTCACGGCGGGGCAGGGGAGCGGGAATACCCTGTGTAAAATGCAACTGTTCCGGGGGTAACCTGTGCGTTTTTCCAACGGTAAGCGGCATAGGGAAACAAGGCAATCCTGTGCGTTTTTCCAACACGTTTCGGGAATGTTCGGCACAGAATGTGGGCAATACCCTGTGCAAAATTGCAACAGCTCACAGCTGCTTCAAATAGATCAGTTGCAAATTCACACAGGGCAGCACCCCTATATTATAAGGGAAGTGCCGCACAGAATGGCGCGTGAGGGGTTGCAGTTTACACAGGATAGATTGAAAGCTGGGAGCTGGAGGTGTATCTGAAAACAAAGAAAAAGCTCGTCTGTTTCAGTAAACGCAGCCGGATTTTTGTGCTTGCGAAAGATCCGCTATTTTCGTTGCTCTCAGATGCACCTCAGGAGCTGGCGCAAATAGAAATCGGCAAGGGGGAACCGGGAATCAGGGGCGGGGCAGGGGGGACAAAAAAGCGAATGGCATATCTGCAGCAAACCCGCACCCCGTTGTAAAGGGAGAACGGCGTCCCGTTGGCGGGCATGCAACCCACCAAACACACACCCGCCGCCGCAAACGCCGCAAACCGTTTGCAGGGGCGCGGTGTACCCATCGCGCCGCAAAAAAACGGGAACCGTGCGCCGCAAACCTGCCATCCCTCCCACAAGGCGCCCACCCAGCCGCCAGACCCCGCCGCAAACAGGCGCATGCGAAACAAATAATTGCGCAAAAACAGGGAAACGCAACAAAAAAGGCGAATTTTGCTGCAAAGTTGCGCTCTGCGTGCGCAGAGGATCATAAAACGCGCGGTCAAAGTATATAAAATGACCGCTGCCAAAAAGAAAATTAGAAATAAATTATACAAAGGCTTTGAACATATTGTATAATCGGAGGAAAGCGCAATCAGTAAAAATGCTGAAAAACAGGAATTTACGTGGATTGTATTGCCTTTCTGGTGTAAAGGTGCTATATTTTAACAATAAAAAGTAAATGCGCAATGAGAAAACTCGATGCGGTTTTTTTTGAAAACAACATGGCAACGGTTGCGCAAGTAAAAGAAGCTGGCTTCTTTTACTGTTCCACTGGGATCCCCTGTGGAACAATGTGCTTCCATCAAGCCAGCGCGAAAGGCGGGTGAGCAGATTGAATAGAACAGGAAACAACACAACAGGTTGGGCGCGCCGGCTGACAGCGCTGCTTATCACCGCTTGCCTGGTTATGGCAATGGCCCTGCCTGTATACGCCAAGGTGGATCCTCTGCCCGACGCACCTGGCGAAGTAGAGCTGCTGGAGGATGAGCAGGGAACGGCCTCCGGGGAGGATACCGTTCCGCCGGAGCAGAACGCCGCCACCCCGGTGCCGGATGCCGCCACCCCGGAACCGGAACAAAGCGCCGGGCCGGAGCAGCCCGCCCCGACCGAAACGCCGGAGCCCACGGCAGAACCTACCCCGACCCCGGAACCGGCAGCCACCGCAACGGCCACCCCTGTGCCGACCGTGACCCCCACCGCCACCCCGGAACCGACCGAACAGCCGCAGAAGATGTACGCCGCAAGAAGCGTGGATAACGTGCAGGCAGTTAGTGAGGGGGGAGTGCCGGATACTTACACGCTCTATTTTGCAGTGCCTAGTAGCTGGAGTGGTTTTACAAGCGTTAAAATTTATGCAGTAGATACAAACAACGATAAAGAGCCGCCGTATACGCTTGATATGCAGGAAGCTGACATAACGAAGGACGGAAGAAAAATTTATTCTGCGGACCTGAATAAGAACAAACACTATCGATTTGGAGGATTGAATGGACTTGAATTTTGGGGATATAAGGAAGATACACTTACAGACGATAACCCTACAGCCAAAGTAATAATTGCTGATGTAAATGCACGTACGTGGTGGAAGACGTTCGATCCAACTCGTGACAATTATATCGGCGGCAACTGCTATGATGCAGAGGGCGCAGAGGGCAAGAAGTGGTCTACCTATACGGTTACGGTTCGCCATAATCAGTTCGCTGGCAAAGAGATGTCCTTTGAAAATAAAACCAGTGAAACACTAACGAACGTCCAAGCCTGGTTTTATGAACCGAATGAGAATGGAGAGCTTATCCAGGTCGCAATAGCCTTAAATAATGCTGGGGCGGATTCTGGTATTGCTCCTAATTCCACAGCAACCTTTACCATTCCTAACGATTATTGCTCTTATGTTCAGTTTACATGGAATGAGAGCGGTTCCACAAAATCCAGCAAATTCTATAACTTCTATGGTGAAAAAGTTAGTGATGATAAAAAATCCTTTACATACAGTGATACAAGTAAATGCTTTATCTATACTGGCGAAGACAACGAAAGATGGGGTATAGAAAAGTCTGTCCTTATCTATTACGATGCTACTTTCTCAAAGCTGCCAACAACAGGTACTAATGATACTGACGGCAACTATTCAATCCCCAAAGCCGATCAAAGTACGGAAAGTACGGTTTACTACTGCTTAAAAGGAAAAGACAAAAAAAGCATAGGCGGCGAAATGAGCCGGATTAAGGGCACAGATTACTATGCAGCAGATGTGCCGGATGGCTATACCCAAATTGCATTCTCTTCGTATCCGTTGAGTAGCGATAAGATCCTTACAAACTGCGGCAACAATACAGATTGGGTAGACATCCCTTTAGATTATAAGGATAAGGAACAGTGCTTCTATGCGGATACGAATGACGATACAATATATCACAGTGGCCCACGCGGCGGCTACTGGGCTCCAAAAGACACCACCCCGCGTGATGCCGAAACGTGGAAAGAAACTCCAATAGTAGATATTGCATCCGTTCCTTTTACGGAAGAAGCAAACACAAAATATGTTACCAGTACGCTGTATGACTATTATACAGATTACGAGTTGAACGGCAAGAACCGTGATGGCTACGGTGAATATAAGGGTGCAAGTCACCGCACCTGGGTAACCTTCCGTGAATTTGATCAGGCGCTGAGCGATTATTATCAGACTGCAGGTGCCCAATATCCGATTTATACCGGACATTTCCAGCCTGCAGGCTCCCTTGAATTTAGCCAGATTGAAGATACATTAAAGTTGTTTGGGTACAACGACTTTGGTCGTTTTATGGCAATCAATAACTCTCAGCGTAATGAAGATAATAGCGTAGATATTAAGCATACATACTATGCCTATCAGGGATTGGTTGCGGATACAACATCCAACGGTAAAGCAACAGGTGAACCGCTGCTGAAAGATACAGAAAAAGTAGAACCGCACTTTAGCAAAGACTTCCTCCTAGGAGAAAATAGTAAAAAAGCAAAGCTTGGTGAAGTGTATGAGAATGTAAAGTTCCCATTTACTAAAAAGGAAAATCTTTTTGATAACGATCCCGGCGTTGATTATTGGTACTTTGACAGCAAGGATACAACCTTGTATCTAAAACAAGATTCGGGACAAAATTCGGATTCAAAATATTTTCTCCAAAGTACCGATAACAGAAAGTCTTCTGAGAATGTGGATGCGTCATCGGGCGGGCAAGGCCATTATGGCTACTTCCCGTTCAATGAAACAGCAAAACCTGGTGTGGCTTCTACCTACAATTACGGCTTTGGCACCAAGCTGCAGATGGATTTTACCCTGACGGATGACGGCAAAGTTGAAACAAACGAATTTGTAAATGGAGAAAAGAAAAAAACCAGCATCAAGTTCTTCTTCTCCGGTGACGATGACGTTTGGGTATTCATTGATGGCCAGCTGGCGCTTGACGTTGGTGGTGCGCACGGTAAAGTATCCGGCCTGCTGGAATTTGGCGAGACAACTACAGACAAGGGAGAAAAGAAAAATAGTGTAACAGCCTATGTCAGTAAGGTCAAAAAAGGCGGAACGTCAAATAGTGACCAAGATGGAAGTTCTGTCAAGGACGTAACATATAATGACGAGAAGATTTCTTTCTCCGCGCAAGGCACTACTCTTACATTCGACAAAGGCCAAAAGCACACCCTTACCATGTACTACATGGAACGTGGTATGTGGGAATCCAACATGGCGGTGGCGTTCAACTTCCCGGATAATAACGAGCTGAAGGTTCAAAAAGAGGTCGATCTGAGCAACGTTACTGACGATGACTTCAAAAAATGCTTTACAGGCCGGAAAATCTTCAACTTCACCATCCAGAACCAGGCAACCCATTATGGAGAAAAAAAAGCCGCTGACCCGGATACAAGCGGTACTCACTCCCAAGTGGTGAATTTGGAGACAAGCACTATTGAACCCGCAACCCCAAATAACGATGCCTACATTTTCGAGAAGGCTGATAACCCCGGGCCAGATTCCGGGACGAATAAAGAAAAGGTCCTTCACTGGTACGCACGCTATATGGATACGGAACCCGTCAGTAAATGGCGTAAGAACCGTTATGGCATCCTGACGCTGAAAGAACCCATCAATATCGAAAACGAGCGCTTCCTTACGTTCGAGGTTTACGTTAAGCACGATGATGGTGGTGAACTTTCCCTCAACAACCTGTATCTGGAACTGCTGGATGAACAAACACCTATCCACGGCCAAAAAGGCAGCCTTGGCACAACAGGCATTAACGGCGCAACGTATGGCTCGGTCGAACTGAAGACAGACCAATGGGTCACCGTAAAGCTGGACCTGCACAAGATGAAAGAGCAGGGCGGTTCGGACGGCAAATTTAGCGGCAACGTTACAACCATCCGCGTGGGCGATAACTATAGCCGCAACATCTATTTCAGGAACTTTACCTTCATTCCCAAAGCGAAGCCAAGTACGATGTCCGGCTTTACAACCAAGCAGGAGGACATCCCGGATTACGGCTCCGTCAAAAGCGGTCAGCTGCAAAACGCCGAAAACGCACAGTACACCTCCAACATGGACACAGACACCCAGTTGGTGGAAGGCGACGGAAGCTTTGTTCTGGAAGCTGGAGAAACCGTTACCTTCAGCGACCAGTTCCGCCGCGGCAGCTACATTTCGCTCAAAGAGGAACTGAACCAAAGCCTGTACGACACCACATGGACGGTGTACGAGAACGGGCAGGCGGTTACTTCGACGAATCCGACGAGTACGGGTAGTGCATCACACGTAATACTCGGAGAGGACAGGCAGCTGGATAGCAAGCACTCCCCCGCCCAAGAAGGCCCCGATGATGGCCGAACGGAAGTTTATGTCAATGATGGAAAAGTAAATAATAAGGGCTACACGGAGAGCAAAAAGCCCACTCCCGACAACACCATCGTCTTCCGCTCCTATAAGAATCCGGACGATACAAGCTCGCTGACAAAGCTAAAGGTAAAATACGTCAACACCGTCAAAACCGGCGGGCTGACAATCCAAAAGAAGGCCGCAGACGGTGAGGAAAATATCATTAAAGGCACCTACAAGTTCAAAGTTACCTTTAGTGATGTTGGCGGTGCTGCTCTGGAAGAAGATGACATCATAAGGTATGTTGAGATCGACATGAGCGATGTGAAAAAATACCCAGACCACACCGTGACCATCACCGGCATCCCCGTTGGCACCCGCTATACCATCGAGGAAGTCGGAAGCAACGATGGTGCCAAACTGCAAAGCGTAACTGTTCCGCCTAATAATAAAGCCCAAGTGATCAACAACATGGTGGAAGGCGAGATTGAGGAGAGCAAAAATACGGACAATCTGAAAGTTACCGCAATCTTTACCAACACCAAGCGCACACTGATCAACATTGAGTTCGATAAGCTCTGGAAAGATGCAAATGGTAAGGACGATCTTAGCACTGCGAAGCGGCCGGGACAAATCTACATCCAGCTCCAGCGCCGCCTGGCAACCAGCATAAAAGATGAAGACTGGGAACCGGTAAACTACGGCCCGAAAGCCTATGTTACCATTACCCCCGATGATAATAATGGCTGGAAGCAAATCTTTAGCGGTTTGGATCAGCGCTCGGTTGACAATCCCAACACGAATTACCAATACCGCATTGTGGAAGGTACGGTGGACGATAAAGACAACTTTAATGCGGCAGACGGAACCATTACGATTGGCGGCAAGACGTATGGTGTAACGGTAAAGGCTGAAGCAACACCAAACAGCGAAACGGACAGCGCGGGCAGCTCAACAGGCAATACAGCCACAGCAAACAGCGAAACGAACAGCGAAACCGGCGCAACTACAACGCCAGCCACAGCCCCCGATGGAACCATCACCGGCGGCAGCGGCAAGATTGTGCTGACCAACACGCTGCAGAACCCGAAGTTTGTACTGAATATCATCAAGAAGGACGCGGAAAAAGACGAAAATAGCAATGACGTGCTCTTGAGTGGTGTTGAGTTCAAGCTGGAAAAGCTGGTCGAAACAACAACCGAAGGAGAATCGCAGTGGGTAGTAGATAAAAACTACCCATTCGATAGCACAAACATAGGTTCCATTACCGGTACAACGGACGACAACGGCAAAATAACCCCGAACCCGTTCACAAATCTGGAACCCGGTACATACCGCCTGACGGAAACCAAGGCACATCCGGGGTACAACCTGTTGGCACAGCCAATTGTGATCAAATTTACCCAAGGCGGCGAGTGTTATATTGATGGACTGGCAATTGATGACAAAGACAAGTTTAAGCCGGGCACCAATAACACCTACACCCTGACCCTTACCGTTCTGAACCGTAAAACGCCTGAGCTGCCCCACACGGGTGCAGACGCGCCAAGCCTGTGGCTGCTGATCGGCATGCCGCTGGCGGTGGCAGGGCTGTTGATATTCACATTCCGCTACAACAGGAAAGGGGGCCGGCGACATTAACCATCCCCCGGAAACCCAGCAACCCCCAGGGTACAGGGCCTGCCCGCCAGTGCGCGCCCGTTTACGGCAGGGCGCAGCCATAAGCCGGGGTATAACTGAAAAGCTGAAAATATCGCCTGTTTCTATAAGCGCAGCCGGATTTTGCGTTAAGGCTTAAAAAGCCTTGGGATCCGGAAAGGATTCCGGTGGCTCTTTGCCTTACATCCTGCTTGTGGCTGCGAAATATCCGTTATTTCCTTTGTTTTCAGATGCACCTTAAGCCAAGTGGGCAAGCGGCCCGGTTTTCCCTTCCTTTTTTCTTTACGGCACAGTGCGGGCGGCGCGGCAGCGTTTCCCCGCTGCAGCGCCCCGCACTGCACGCCGTGCTGATGCAGAACCCTTAAGCCGGGCGGCCCCGCCGCCCATCCGATGATGATTTTTTTAAGAGAAGAGGTACTGAAATGAAAAAAGCAAAACGTTTTCTCACAGGCCTGTTGAGCGCCGCTCTGGCCCTCAGCCTGTGCGCCATGCCAGCAATGGCAGATGAGGGTACCGTAGATACGAGTACCCCCCAAAAGAGCACGAGCGTGATTGATACAACAAAAAAAGGCTCTATTACTATTTATAAGTACAACACAACAGAACAAACCGCACAAGGTGCAACGGGAACGGGCGAAATTCAGACCCCGCCGGATGGAGCAACGCCGCTTCGTGGTGCAGAATTTACCATTTATCAGGTTAAAGACGCTGATTGGCTGCAAACGTATTATGGCGGGGGAGCATTAGCCAAGGGAGAAAAGGCTCCTGAAGTTGATGATTACTTCAATAAAGATAATGGTGTAGTTAAAAGCTATGAAGCCTCTAATTTAGTTACAGGCATTGCAGATAAAGCTAAAGGTACTCAAACAACAGATGATGACGGTTTTGCTCAGTTCAAAAATTTGGATTTGGGTCTGTATTTGGTTATTGAGACTAAAAAGCCGCAGTCTGTTGTGACAGCTGTTACGCCGTTCCTAGTTTCCGTACCTATGACGAGAGTGCAGACTGGTGACCAGGCAACGAATGGTCAGCTTCAGGAATGGCTCTATGACATTGTTGTTTACCCGAAAAACAGCACGGTTAAGGGAACGTTTTACCTTGAAAAGAAAGGTGTAATCGGCAACGATAAAGATCATTCAACAGCATTGCCAGGCGTGAAATTCCAGCTTGAACGTTTGAATGATGGTGTTGAGCTTGAAAATGCAACAGATGAAGACTGGACTTTGATTCTGCCCCCCAAAAAGCAAGATGAAGAACAAAAGAATTATTTTGTAACCGGTGCAAATGGTAAGATTCAGGTTGATAACCTGACACCGGGTACTTACCGCTTTACAGAAATTGGTTATGATGAAAATCAGGATGAAAAGTACATTGTAAACGCTGGGGATCGTTATGTATTTGTTGTGAATCCGGATGGTGCGACGGTAGCGAAGCCGATGAACGAAAATAACAATAACGACAACGATTATGTAGCAAACAGCGATACTGTTACTGTTTATAACTATGTACCCGATGTAAATAAGCAGGTACAGAAACGCGGCGATGAAAACACTTGGCAGGAAGCAGCCGATTATAATGTTGGCGATATGGTTCCTTATAAGGTTACTGTTACTGTTCCTGAAAACATTACCCGCTTGAAGACCTTTACCGTGACAGATACCCCGACAAATTTGAAAGATGATGTAAGCACTATTAAAGTCCAGTATGTTGAGGGTGAAACAACAACAGAACTGAAGCAAAGTACTGAAACGGAAATTAATGAAATTAAAAAAATCAAAGAAGTCGACAACGGTTTTGAGATTCAGTTTAACCCCGAGAAGATGGCACAATATGCCGGGAAAGAAATTGTAATTACATACCAGGCGGAACTGTTGGATACTGCTGTGACCACGACGGTTGGCAACTCGAATAAGGTCTCTTTGATCTATTCGAAGAAAGTTAAGACGGACGTAGATCCGGGTACCGATGATAAGAAGACCGTTCAGGACGAAACGGTTGTGTACACCTTTAAGATTAAAATCACCAAAACTGATGAAAGTGGAAAAGGATTAAATGGTGTAGAGTTCGACCTGTATAAAGAAGTTCCTGCTGGAACGACAAATGCGATTACTGGCAATGAAGCAAAGGCAAAAGGTTTGGATGAAAAGAAGTCCTGGCTCAAAGTTAATGAGGAGCCGCTAACAACAAAGAACGCTGACGGAGTTGACGGTATTCTTGTAGTAGAGGGCTTGGCGAACGGTACTTACAAGCTTGTTGAAACGAAGACCTTGAAAGATTATAACTTGCTGAAAGAACCTGTTGATGTTTCGCTGCATATTGCTTACAAGACTACTTGGACCGAGACAAATCATTACGAGAACGGCGTTTGGGTTAAGCATGATGTAACCGCGAAGCACGAAAAATTCGACTCTAAAGAAGAGGGAACGAATGGCGGTACGCAGAATGGTAGCACGGATGGTGACGGTGTCATCTCCACGACCATCATCAACCGCAAGGGCTTCAACCTGCCCACCACCGGTGGTTTCGGCACCCTGCTGTTCAGCGGCATTGGTGTGCTGCTGGTTGTGGCCGGTGTTGGCGTGCTGCTGAGCCTGAAAAAGAAGAACCGCACCTGATGCGCCTGCCGCAAGGCAAAACAATGTTACAATTCACCAATAGGGTATAGAGGGATAATCCATCATACACAGGGGGAGGGCCGGGTTTGGCCCTCCCCCTATGGTGGGTTATTGGGAAATAAATTTTTTTGGGTGTACATGGCCGTTGTTCGGTTGATTTTTAGGCCCTGCGTGGGGAACCACCCCACGGGCGTCAGGTTTGCGGCGAGGAACCACCCCTCAGTCACCTTCGGTGACAGCTCCCCTCTAGGGGAGCCACCGCAAACATAAGGTTAGATATTGGCGCCCCTTGAGGGGTGACTCCCCGCGGGGCGGGGAGATGTCGCGGAGCGACAGAGGGGACGGGGCGCTGTTTGCGCTGGACGCGGAGCGGCCTGAGGGGTGGTTCCCCGTGCAGAACCTAAAAATAAATAGGGCAAGGCCCGCCAACGGGCCGATGGCGAGCATCGGCCCCTACAAATGATTTGCAACGTTTGCGGCGCGGGGTGGATGGGCGGCAATTATTAGGCCCGTCAAACGGGGCGTCGGGGACGCCGCCCCCTACATGCAGGGCGAGGTTTATTACAATTTTGTGGTGTGCAACGCCGTAAGGCCCTACAGATTATTTTATTGTTATTCACTACCCTAAAAACCACCCCCAACCCAATATCTCCTGAGCGGCACAATGCGCCGCGGTCCACCACAATTATTCATTATTCTTTATTATTTATTCTTTTGCCTACTTCCAAATCCTGATTTCTAATTTCTAATTGCATCAGTTCCCAACTTCAACCCTCTCACGGAAAGGTTCGCGGTGACGCTATGGATACCACAACAAAACTAAAAGTCGGCTTTGCGGCCTTGATGATCCTGTCCGGCATTGGGGTGGCATCGTACCCGGTTATCAGCAACGCGGTGGCGCAGCGCCACGCCAGCGAAGCGATCCAAAATTACGATGATACCGTAAAAAGCATGGATACCGAAAAACTGGACGCCGCCAAGGAGGCCGCCCGCCGCTATAACCAGCAGCTGGACAGCGCCGTGGAGCGCGATGCCGCAGGCGAAGCGGAGGATACCGGCACCAGCTATGTGGACCTTGTGGATGTGGGCGAAAGCCTGGGGTATATCACCATCCCGAAAATTGACGTCAACCTGCCTATTTACGAAGGCACCAGCGATGATGTGCTGCAAAAGGGCGTTGGCCATCTGGAAGGCTCCAGCTACCCCCTTGGCGGCGAAAGCACCCACAGCGTGCTGACCGGCCACCGCGGCCTGCCCGAAGCCGTGCTGTTCACCGACCTGGACAAGCTGGAAGAGGGCGACTGTTTCTACCTGCATATTCTGGATGAAACGCTGGCGTACCAGGTGGATCAAATCAAAGTGGTGGAACCGGAGCACACCGAGGATCTGGAAATCACCGCGGGGCAGGATTACTGCACCCTTGTTACCTGCACGCCGTATGCCATCAACACCCACCGCATGCTTGTGCGCGGCACCCGCATCCCTTATAATGGAGAGGAAGAAACCAACACCCCGCAGGCCGTGCAGTATCAGGCGCTGCGCACCGGAACGGTGGTCAAGCGCGTGGTGGATGCCTGGCCGTGGATCGCGGTAACGGGCAGCATTGTGATCGGCGGCGAAGCGCTGCTGCTGCTTTTGCTGCTGCACCGCTGCAAAAAGCGCGAGGAGGATGACTAAATGGGACGGCTGATTGCTAAAATTCTGGCCTGGCTGGCCATTTTGCTGGGGCTGGCGCTGTTGATACAGCCCACCGCCGCCCAGTGGTGGACCAGCACCCGCAACGCCAAAACCGCTGCGCAGTTTGCGGCCCGCGCCGAAGCCCAGCCCACCGCCCCCGCGGCGGAGGAAACCACAGCCGAACCCCCGGAGCCGGAACGCGCTTACCCTGAACTGTACGCCGCGATGCAGGACTATAACGCGGAAATTTACGCCGGGGGCCAAAGCGGCCTGACCGACCCGTTCGCCTACGAGGAAGCCCCGCTGGACCTTGCTGCCTATGGCTATGACGATGATGTGCTGGCTGTGCTGTGGATCCCGCGCCTGAACCTGGAGCTGCCCGTTTACCTGGGCGCCAGCCGCGAAAACCTGGCCAAAGGCGCGGCGCTGCTGGGCCAGACCTCAATGCCGCTGGGCGGCGAAAACACCAACACCGTGATTGCCGCCCACCGCGGCTATTATGGCGCGGAAATGCTGCGCAACGTGCAGCAGATCCAGGTGGGGGACAAGATCCAGCTGACCACCCCGTGGGAAACGCTGATTTACCGCGTGAGCGAGCTGAAAATTATTGACCCCAGCGATATCAACGCCGTGCTGATCCAGCCGGGGCGGGACCTGCTGACCCTTTCCACCTGCCACCCCTACACCCGCAACAGCCAGCGCTACCTGGTAATTGCGGAGCACGACACCGCCGCTGCGGACACCACCAAAGAGGAGGATTTGCAGGAAAGCGCCGCTACCTGGGACGAAACGCCGCGCCAGGTGACCGTGGAGGATGCCGGCGGCAGCTCCATTGCCGAAGTGGCCCCCCAGGCCCTGACCCCATTGCCGGGGGAGGGCAGCGCGGAATCCGAGGGGAGCGCGATCTCCAATACCATGATCTGGCTGGAAAACAACGCACTGTGGGCCGGGCTGGTGGTTATTGCCGCCGCCGTTGGCATTATGGTGATATGGAAAAAACACCGGGAGGATTAACCATGCAGTACACACAGCAGGCCGCCGCCGTTACGGCCGAAGTAAACAAGGCCGTGCAGGGTAAACAGCAAACGGTAAACACCATCTGGATGGCCATGCTGGCGGGCGGCCATGTGCTGATTGAGGATATTCCCGGCGTGGGTAAAACCACGCTGGCGCTGGCCTTTGCCCGCGCGCTGGACCTGAAAGAAAGCCGCGTGCAGTTTACGCCGGATGTTCTGCCGTCCGATTTGGTGGGATTTTCCGTTTACCAGAAAGAGACCGGCAAGTTTGTGTACCACGCCGGTGCGGTGATGTGCAACCTGTTTTTGGGCGATGAGATCAACCGTACCTCCTCCCGCACGCAGTCGGCTTTGTTGGAAGTGATGGAAGAAGGCACGGTGACGGTGGACGGCGCCACCCGCCCGGTGCCCGCACCCTTTACCGTAATTGCAACCCAGAACCCCATCGGCGCCGCCGGCACGCAGATGCTGCCGCAGTCTCAGCTGGACCGTTTCATGGTCTGCGCCGTAATGGGCTACCCCGATGAAGAAGCGGAGCTGGCAATTTTGGCCGGGCAGAGCAAAGGCCGCCTGCTGGACCGTGTGCGCCCCGTTGCCGGTCAGGCGGATCTGCTTGCCATGCAGCAGGAGGTCAGCACGGTATTTGTGCATGAGCTGATGTACCGCTACATTGTGGCGCTGGCCCAGGCCAGCCGCAAGGACCCGCGCCTGGCCGTGGGGTTAAGCCCCCGTGCCACCCTGGCGCTGGCCAGCATGACGCGCGCGGCGGCGTACCTGGCGGGGCGGGATTTTGTTGTCCCGCAGGATGTGACCGCTGTGTTTGATGCGGTTGGCC